>Ga0136622_10000055_pt1 | contig 36628 bp, 37 predicted proteins | sample AntDrymUQ4482106_2_FD_104803 | JGI IMG/M metagenome (GOLD analysis project Ga0136622, IMG submission 104803) | Polar desert sand microbial communities from Dry Valleys, Antarctica - metaG UQ448 (21.06) | ecosystem: Environmental > Terrestrial > Soil > Desert | place: Antarctica: Dry Valley...
GACGGGATCCTTGGTGCCCGGTACGAGCGGTGCGCCTACCCGCTGCGCGATGTGGCGGGCCTGCACCTTGTCGCCGAGGGCTTCGATCGCCTCGGGCGGCGGCCCGATCCAGGTCAGGCCGGCATCGATCACGGCCTGGGCGAACTCGGCGTTCTCGGCCAGGAAGCCGTAGCCGGGATGCACGCTGTCCGCGCCGCTGCGCTCGGCGGCGGCGATCAGCTTCTCGATGCAGAGGTACGAGTCGGCCGGGGTGGCGCCCTCGAGGGAGTACGCCTCGTCGGCGAGCCGTACGAAGAGAGCGTCGAGGTCCGGCTCGGCGTAGACCGCGACGCTGCCGATCCCGGCGTCCTTGCAAGCGCGAACCACCCGCACGGCGATCTCGCCGCGGTTGGCGATGAGGACCTTGGCCAGCGGCCGGTTGCCTTGGTGCTTGCTCACACGGACTCTCCTTGTCGACGCACGTGCCTGCCCGAGTCTAGGGGTGGCACATTGCGGCCGTGCTGCGCCCGGGTGGTTAGCCGCTGTTAACATCGGCGCATGCTGTCCGAACTCTCTGCTGAGCACGAGGCCTTCCGTGCGGCCGTCCGCGACTTCGCGGAGTCCGAGATCGCGCCGCACGTCGCCGCCTGGGACAAGGCTCACCACTTCCCGCTCGACCTGGTTGCCGCGATGGGGGAGCTGGGTCTGTTCGGGCTGACCGCACCGGAAACGTACGGCGGTGCCGACGGCGACTTCACCAGCCTGTGCGTGGCCATCGAGGAGCTCGGCCGGGTCGACCAGTCGATCGGCATCACCCTCGAGGCGGCCGTGGGACTGGGCATCAACCCGATCCTGGCCTTCGGCGACGACGCGCAGAAGGAGCGCTGGCTGCCCGACCTGGTGGCGGGCCGGGCGCTGGCCGGTTTCGGCCTGACCGAGCCGGGTGCGGGATCGGATGCGGGAGCAACCCGGACGAGAGCCGAGCTGGTCGAGGGGTCCTGGGTCGTCAACGGCGCCAAGCAGTTCATCACCAACTCCGGCTCGGACATCACCTCCGTCGTGTCCGTCACCGCACGCACCGGCACCACGTCCGACGGAGCGCCGGAGATCTCGGCCTTGCTGGTGCCCGCTGGCACACCGGGGTTCGTCGCCGAGCCGGCGTACGACAAGCTCGGCTGGCACATCTCCGACACCCACCCGCTGACGTTCACCGACGTCCACATCCCCGAGGCGAACCTGCTCGGTGCGCGCGGGCGGGGGTTCGCGCAGTTCATGGCGACTCTCGACGACGGGCGGATCGCGATCGCCGCGCTGGCCGTCGGGTGCATCCAGGCGTGCCTGGAGCTGTGTGTGCAGTACGCCGCGGAGCGCACGACCTTCGGCAAGCCCATCGGTGCGCGCCAAGGTGTTGCCTTCCAGATCGCCGACCTCGCCGTCATGGCGCAGGCGGGCCGGGCACTGACGTACCAGGCGGCCGCGATGAAGGACGCCATGGACCCCGACAGCCGCGCGCACCGACGTGAGGTCAAGCAGGCCGCCGCCGTCGCGAAGCTCTACACCAGCGAGGCCGCCGTGAGCGCGACCCGGGTCGCGACGCAGGTGTTCGGCGGCTACGGCTTCATGGAGGAGTACCCGGTGGCCCGCTTCTACCGCGACGCCAAGATCCTCGAGATCGGTGAAGGCACCTCCGAGGTCCAGCGCATCCTGATCGCCCGCAACCTCGGCCTCCCTGTCGAGTAGCGGTCTCAGCCTGGCGAGCGGCGCCACAGGTCGGGCCACGCCACGCCGAGGTCGGCGAGCATCGTGCGCAGCAGCGGCAGCGACAGGCCGACGACGTTGTGGTGGTCGCCCTCGATGCCGGTGACGAAGGCGCCGCCGAGCCCGTCGATGGTGAACGCCCCGGCGACGCGCAACGGCTCGCCGCTGGCGACGTACGCGTCGATCTCGTTGTCGCTGACCTCGGCGAAGTGCACTGTGGTGGCTGCGTCGCGGTTACGCATCTGGTCGCCCCGGCGCACACAGTGACCCGTGTGCAGGACACCAGAGCGGCCGCGCATGCGCCGCCAGCGTGCGCTGGCCTCTGCCGGGTCGGCGGGTTTGCCGAGGACATCGCCGTCTAGCGCCAGGACGGTGTCGCAGCCGACGATGACGACATCGGTGGGCAGCGCCGAGCCGGCCGCCACCTGATCGGCGACCGCCGCGCACTTCAGCTCGGCGAGGCGGCCGGCGACGACTGCCGCCTCGTCGCCGGTGACCTGCGACTCGTCCACGCCGGAGACGATCACCTCTGCCTCGATGCCGGCGCTGCGGAGCGTCGCCAGCCGTGCCGGTGAAGCCGACGCCAGGATCAGGCGGGTCAAGGCGCGGCCGTCATCGCGGCAACGCCGAGCTGCGCCACCGGCCCGGGCCGTGGACGAGCCGCTGACGCAGCCCGCGAACCGGGTCGCCCCATGCCGAACGCGGCCGGTCCGGCGTGCCGGCTGCGTTCGCGGACGCGGCAGTGCGGGCGGTCAGCACGGTGACCAGGGCGGTCAGCTCCTCGTCCGTCGGCTCGCCGCTGACCACCCGCAGCAGCGGTTCCTCGTTCGTCGCCTCGCCGCTCATAGCGGGATGTTTCCGTGCTTCTTCGGCGGCAGTGTCTCTCGCTTGTTGCGCAGCAACCGCAGCGCCCGCGTCACCTCCACACGGGTCTCGTGCGGGGTGATGACCGCATCGACGTAGCCCCGCTCCGCAGCGATGTAGGGGTTGGCTAGGGTCTGCTCGTACTCGTCGATCAGCTCCGCGCGACGGCTGTCGGGGTCCTCGGCCGATTTCAGCTCGCTGCGGTACAAGATGTTGACCGCTCCCTGGGCGCCCATGACCGCGATCTGCGCCGTCGGCCACGCGAGGTTTACGTCCGCCCCGAGATGCTTGGAGCCCATCACGTCGTACGCGCCGCCGTAGGCCTTGCGGGTGATGACGGTGACCAGCGGTACGGTCGCCTCGGCGTAGGCATAGATGAGCTTGGCGCCGCGCCGGATGATGCCGTTCCACTCCTGGTCCGTGCCGGGCAGGAAGCCGGGCACATCGACGAACGTCAGCACCGGCACGTTGAAGGCGTCGCACGTGCGCACGAACCGGGCCGCCTTCTCCGCGGCGTTGATGTCCAACGTGCCCGCGAACTGCGTCGGCTGGTTGGCGACGACGCCCACGCTGCGCCCCTCGACCCGGCCGTAGCCGATGAGGATGTTGGGCGCGTACATCGGCTGCACCTCCAAGAAGTCGCCGTCGTCCAGGACCCGTTCGATCACCGAGTGCATGTCGTACGGCTGGTTCGGCGAGTCCGGGATGAGGGTGTCCAGCGTCTCGTCGAGCTCGGTCGTCCCGAGCTCAGCCACCTCCTCGAAGGCCGGCGGGTCCTCGAGGTTGTTCTGCGGCAGGAAGCTCAGCAACGCCTTGACGTACTCCAGCGCGTCTTGTTCGTCGGCGCCCATGTAGTGGGCGTTGCCGCTCTTGGTGTTGTGGGTACGAGCGCCGCCGAGCTCCTCCATCGTCACGTCTTCCCCGGTGACGGTCTTGATCACGTCCGGGCCGGTGATGAACATGTTGGAGGTGCCGTCGACCATGACGGTGAAGTCGGTGACGGCGGGAGAGTAGACGTGACCCCCGGCGCACGCGCCCATGATCAACGAGATCTGCGGGATGACCCCGGAGGCGTGCACGTTGCGGCGGAAGATCTCGCCGTAGAGACCGAGCGAGACGACGCCCTCCTGGATGCGGGCGCCGGCACCTTCGTTGATCCCGATGACCGGGCAGCCGGTCTTGATCGCCAGGTCCATCACCTTGCAGATCTTCTCGCCGTAGACCTCGCCAAGGCTGCCGCCGAAGATGGTGAAGTCTTGGGAGAACACGCAGACCTGGCGGCCGTCGATGGTCCCGTAACCGGTCACGACCCCGTCACCGTAGGGGCGCCGGTTCTCCTGGCCGAACGCGGTGCTGCGGTGCCGCGCCAGCTCGTCGAGCTCGACGAAGGAGCCCTCGTCGAGCAGGTGCTCGACCCGCTCACGGGCGGTGAGCTTGCCCTTGGCGTGCTGCTTCTCAACAGCCCGCGCCGATCCCGCGTGGATGGCCTCGTCGAGGCGCCGCTCGAGCTCGACGAGCTTCCCGGCGGTCGTACGGAGGTCGATGTCGTCGCTCGGCTCGTCCGCCGCGAGCAGTGGGTCCTGGTCTGCCACAGAGTCGGTCACGTCGCTCAGACTAGCGATCCGGCACCTGCGCCATGTGCGAGGCTTCGGGCATGAGTCCCGCAGTCGCCGGCGGCGACTCCGGCTCGGGGTCCGCCTTCGGTGACCTCGACCGCCCGCCGCTGGACGGCACCGCCCTGCGGCAGGCGCTGGTCGGTCCCGGCACCTGGTGGCGGCGGGTCGAGGTCTGCGCGCAGAGCCCGAGCACCAACGCCGAGCTGGCCGACCTGGCGCGACAGGAGGCGCCGGAGGGGACCCTGGTGACCACCGACCACCAGGTGGCAGGCCGCGGTCGGCTCGGCCGTGGCTGGGCGTCGCCGGCACGGTCGGGCATCGCCGCGTCGGTGCTCCTGCGACCCGATCACGTGCCTTCCGAGCGCTGGTCGTGGCTACCGTTGCTCGTCGGGATCGCCACTGTCGAGGCAGTACGGATCTCGACCGGGGTGGACGCCGCGCTGAAGTGGCCGAACGACGTCGTGGTCGAGGACCGCAAGCTCGCGGGCATCCTGCTCGAACGGATCGAGACGCCCGCCGGACCGGCTGCCGTTGCCGGCCTCGGCCTCAACGTCAGCCTCCGAGAGGACGAGCTACCGGTGGCACACGCCACCTCGTTGCTGCTGTGTGGCGCGTCCACGACCGATCGCGCCGTGGTGCTGCGGGCGTACGCCCGGGTGCTGGAGGCGTTGTACCGGGCATGGGCGGCCACCGACGGAGACCCCGCCGCAGGGTTGCACGACTCGTACGTGCGCCGATGCGTGACCCTCGGCCGGGACATCGTCGTCACCGCATCGGACGGCGCGGTGCTGCGGGGCAACGCGCAGGCGATCGACGCCTCGGGCCGTCTGGTTCTCAGTGTCGACGGCCGGCACCGGGCCATCGGGGCCGGTGATGTCGTGCACGTGCGGCCGCGGACGTGACACCATTCCCGTCATGGCCCTGTCTCGCAAGCTGATGATCGAGGGGGAACAGGTCGTCCTGACGATGCGTACGCACGTCAAGGCCATGATCGTCCCCGCCTTGGTGCTCCTGATCACCTGTGGCGTCGCCGGGTTCGCCCTGGCCGTCACCCGCGAGAGCGACGCCGCGTGGCGGATCGCCATCGTGGTCATCGCCGCCGTCATCTTGGCGTGGCTGGTGCTGCTGCCGTTCCTTCGCTGGCTCACCTGGACGTACACCGTCACCAACAAGCGGCTGGTCGAGCAGAAGGGGCTGCTGACCCGCACGGGTCGGGTGATCCCGCTCAGCCGCGTCAACGACGTCTCCTTCGAAAAGAACCTCAACGACCGCCTGTTGGGTTGCGGCACGCTGATCGTGCACGACGCCAGCGAACAGGCTGGCTTGCGTCTCGACGACATCCCGCACGTCGAGGACGTGCACCGCACGATGACCAACCTGGTGTTCGACACGCACCGGCCTGAGTCGACGCACGGCCGCGGGGACGATGCACAGATCTGAGGTACGCGACGCCCTCTCCCGCGCCATCCTCGGTGGCGACCCGGTGCTGACCAGCGCCCAGGTCGCCCATCAGGTCGGCATCGAGCCGGCCGAGGCCGAGCGGCTCTGGCGCGCCCTCGGCTTCCCCGACGCCGGCGACAACGCGGCCTTCGTCGGTGCCGACGCCGAGGCGTTGGCGCTCGTACGCGCCGCGGTCGACCGCGGCATCATCGACATGGAGATGACGCTGCGCCTCACCCGGGCACTTGGCAACACGATGTCCCGGCTCGCGGACTGGCAGGTCTCGACCCTGGTGGAGAGCCTCGAGCCCGACGTCACCGACAGTCAGAACACGAGTCGCGCCGCATCGGCGCTGTCGCTGACCGAGAGTGTCGGACCGGCCTTCGAGCAGCTCCTCGTGTACGCCTGGCGGCGACACCTCGCCGCGGCAGTGATGCGGGTCGAGGCACTCGGTGCGGCCGATGAGGACCTGCTGCACTCGGTGATGACCGTGGGTTTCGCCGACCTGGTGGCGTTCACCGCCCTGTCCAACGGGTTGGACGACACCGAGCTGGGCGACCTCGTCGAACGCTTCGAAGAACGCTGCGTGGACCTGGTGACCGCCGGGGGTGGGAGGGCCATCAAGACGCTGGGCGACTCGGTCCTCTTCGTCGCCGAGACCCCGTCCGTCGGCGTCGAGATCGGGTTGCAGGTCATCGAGAAGATCGGCAGGGACAAGAACTTCCCCGACGTGCGCGTCGGGATGGCGACGGGTTCGGTCATCGGCCGGCTCGGGGACGTCTTCGGTCCGCCGGTCAACCTCGCGGCGCGCCTCACCACCGTCGCGCGCCGCAACCGGATCATCCTCGATCACGCCTCGGCCGACCTGCTCAGCGAGGAGTTCGAGACGCGTTCGCTGCCACCGAGGCCGCTTCGGGGTTTCGGCAACGTCGAGCCGGTCACCGTACGGCGCCGGTGGAGCTACACCGGCCGGTGACGGAGGGGGCTTTCTCGATTCGTCGGGAACTTGTTGTGGACATCTCCGATCGTGTCGGTCGGGTCCTGCGATACTGGACACATGTTCGATAACGTTCCGATTGTCGAGGTGGCTGCGGTACCTGGCCGCGCACGACTTCGACGCCACGGGCCGGGTGGGAACATTGGAGCAGCGCAACGGCTCGAAGCATGTGGACGCGATCGTCGCCGGTGAGCACCACCACCCACACCAGCACCCGAACCACCCACACCACCACCCAAACCAACCACCCAAACCAGCGCCCGCACCTCCGGACACCTGCGCCAATAGCCGCTGCTTGAATCGGCGACAATGGTGCGGTGGAAGATCGCGCGTCCCGCACGACCGTCGAGTACGCACCGGGCCAACAGATGGACGTGTACGCACCCTTACCCGGCTGCCCGACGGTCCTTCTCTGGCACGGCCGTGGGCAGAGTGAGCGCGGCGTGCTCAGCACGCTGGCGTCGTCCGTCGCGGCGCTTGGCGTTGCCGTCTTCGTGCCCGACTGGCGCTCTGTCGCCGTCGACGGTGGTCGGAGCCACCTGCTGGCCTCGCTTGCGTTCGTACGCCAACATGGCGCCGAGCTCGCTCGGACCCAGGGCTCCTTCGTACTCGCAGGCTGGTCCCTTGGCGGCAAGGCGGCAGCGGGCCTGACCCTGGCGCCCGCAACAGTGGGTGGTTGGGCACCTGACGCGACTGTCTGCATCGCCTCGGGGTTCGACACAGCCGATCCGATCACCGCGAAGATCCCACTCGACCTCCTCGACACCGCCGGCAGGCTCCCGCCGATCCATCTGGTGCACGGTATCCGGGACCAGATAGTCGCCATCGAGAAGAGCCGAGCGTTCGGGGCCGCCCTGCGCTCGCGGGCCCAGGACGTGGAGCTCCACGAGAGCGAGACCGATCATGCGGGAGTCGTCATGACCGAGTACGACCCCGCCTCCGGAGTCTGCGTTCGGGCGAAGCAGCCCGAAACGCTACGGGCGGGACAGGTCACCGTGGACTCGCTGGCGAAGGCAGCGGGCCGATAGTTCTCAGGGGCTGGGCGAAGGGCTGAAGACGTAGGTGCGGTACGCCCAGAACCTGAACGACGTGCCGAGCACCAGACCGAAACCGTTGGCCGAGATGTTGTCTGCCAACGGGCTGCTCAGTCCCAGCGCGTAGTGCGAGACCGCCAGGCACGCCAGCGCTATCGCCATGCCGACCAGGTTGAAACCGAAGAACAGCAATCCCTCGCGCCGCAGGCTACGCCGCGGACGGTCCCGCCACGTCCAGTGCCGGTTGCCGAAGTACGTCACGATCGTGGCGACCAGCACCGAGATCGCCTTGGCGGTGAGCGGCTTGTCCTCGAGCAGACCGGGGTCGCCGGCGAAGCGGAGGAGGTTGAAGAGCCCTACATCGGTGGTGAACCCGACGCCGCCGACCACTGCGAAGACGGCGACTTCACGGCCGAGGTGGCGGCGACGTGCAATGGTTCTGGGCGTGGAGATGCTGATCGTTCGGCTCCTGCTACGTGGCGGTCACATGCCGGCCGTGTCCCGGCATGTGAGGAAGCCTAGCCAGCGTGCCCAGCTGAGGTGTCTTCGTGTCGGCCGGCGGGGGCGATCATCACCCCCGTGGACGACCGCACCGCCGACCCGAACGCATGCCCTCGTTGCTGAGACGCAGCGTCGGTCACATTGGTTCACTCGCGAAGTCGATATCCTCAGCGAGTGCCCGACCGCAGCCACACGCCAGTGCTCGCCATCATCGGCGGCGGGCAGCTCGCCCGGATGATGGAGCAGGCGGCGGTCGCGCTCGCGGTCCCCGTACGGCTGCTCGCCGAGGGCCCTGACGTGTCGGCCGCGCAGGTGGCCCGGGACCCGATGGTCGGCGACTACCGCGACCTCGACACGCTGAGGGCGGTCGCGAAGGACTGTGCGGTCGTCACGTTCGACCACGAGCACGTACCGCCGGAGCATCTGCGGACGCTGCAGAGCGAGGGGCACGCCTGCCGTCCGGGGCCGCACGCGTTGCTCTACGCCCAGGACAAGGGCGAGATGCGTCGGCGGTTGGCCGCGTTGAGTGTGCCGTGCCCAGAGAGCGCGCTGGTCTCCAGTGCCGTCGAGGCCGAGGCGTTCGCGTCCACCGTCGGCGGGTTCCCGATCGTTCTCAAGGCGCCTCGCGGCGGTTACGACGGCAAGGGCGTGTGGCTGGTGGGATCGCAGGCCCAAGCCGCCGAGGCACTCACCGCAGGGGGGCCACTGCTGGCCGAGCGGAGGGTCGACTTCGTCCGCGAGCTGTCGGCGTTGGTGGCCCGCTCCCCGTCGGGGCAGGTCGCTGTGTACCCGGTGGCCGAGTCACGTCAGGTCGAGGGGATTTGTACCGAGGTCGTGGTCCCGGCGCCCCAGCTGGCCGCGCAGACCCATCTGGCAGCGCAGGAGATCGCCATGCGGGTCGCCGCCGAGCTCGATGTGGTCGGGATCCTCGCGGTCGAGCTCTTCGAGACCGCCGACGGTACGGTCCTTGTCAACGAGCTGGCGATGCGGCCGCACAACACCGGCCACTGGAGCATCGACGGTGCCATCACGAGCCAGTTCGAGAACCACCTGCGCGCCGTTCTCGATCTGCCGCTCGGCGCACCGCAGGCGCGCGCCCCGTGGACGGTGATGGTCAACATCCTCGGCGGCGAGGTCGGGCACCTCTACGACGGGTACGCCCACGTGTTCGCCCGCGACCCTGGTATCAAGGTCCACCTCTACGGCAAGCAGGCCCGGCCCGGACGCAAGCTGGGGCACGTGACGGCGTACGGTGACGACCTCGCCGACGTGCTCGAGCGAGCCCGCCATGCCGCCGGGTGGTTCAGCGGCGAGATCGAGGACGGTGAGGCATGAGCGCAGCACCCGACACCGGGGCGGCCCGGGTCGGCATCGTGATGGGGTCGGACTCTGACTGGCCCACGATGAAGGCCGCCGCCGACGCGGTCGCGGAGTTCGGGGTCGCCGTCGAGGCCGATGTGGTCTCGGCGCATCGGATGCCCGACGAGATGCTGGCGTACGGCCGCGCGGCGCACACCCGCGGGATCGAGGTCATCATCGCCGGCGCAGGCGGCGCCGCACACCTGCCGGGCATGCTCGCCGCCGTCACCCCGCTGCCAGTGATCGGGGTCCCTGTGGCGCTTGCGTACCTCGACGGCATGGACTCGCTGCTGTCGATCGTGCAGATGCCAGCCGGTGTCCCGGTCGCTGCTGTGGCGATCGGCAACGCCCGCAACGCAGGCCTGCTCGCGGTCCGCATCCTCGCAGCCACCGACGCCGAGCTGCGCGATGCGATGGTGGCGTTCCAGGTCGAGCTGGCGGCGACGGCCCGGGCAAAGGGCGACAAGGTGCGCGGCACGCCTGGCGGGGCGGCCACCGGCTTCCACACACCTCAGTAGAGCCGCTTGGCGTACTCCGGGCCGTAGTACGTCTGAAGCTCTTCGATCGGGTCCTCGGGGCGTTCGAGCAGCTTGGCGATCTGCGCGCGCGACGGCAGCGGGTCGTGCCAGGCCTGCGGCTCCCACAGCTGCGAACGCAAGAACGCCTTGGAGCAGTGGAAGAACACCTGCTCGACGTGGACCTCGACGACGACGACGGGGCGGTGACCGCGCACGACCAGGTCGTCGAGGTACGCTGCGTCGCGCAGCAGCCGCGCGGTGCCGTTGATGCGCAGCGTGTCTCCACGCCCGGGTACCAGGTAGATGAGCCCGATGTGTGGGTTGGCCAGCAGGTTGCTGAACCCGTCGACGCGGCGGTTTCCGGGCCGGTCCGGTATCGCGATCGTGTGGTCGTCGACGACGTGGGTGAAGCCGGCGGGGTCGCCCTTGGGCGAGACGTCGCAGCTGCCGTCGGCGCCGGAGGTGGCCACGAGACAGAACGGTGACGCGGCGAGCCACTCGTGGTGGATCGGCAGCAGCGACTTGCGGTCTTTGTGCGCCACCCGCTGCAGGGGCGTCCCGACCAGGCTCACCAGCTCGTCGTACGTCGTGATCTCGGTGCCGGCGTCAGCCATGTGCGCATCCTAGGCGTCCCCACTCCACACCCCATCTCACCCGACCGGGGGATGCCCGGACACCACGGCCGGCGCAGGATTGGCGTCACGCACCACCGGCAGACGTCGTCCGGGAGGCCTTTGATGGACAGGTGGCCGCGAGGAGTGGCCGCACTGGGCCGCTCGGTTCGCCGCATGACGCAGGTGATCGATGTCCGACGACACAGGACGGACGTCGACCGTCCCGCGCTGGGAGAGCACGAGCGGATCCTGATCCACGAGTCCATGGCCGACGGCGAGGAGTACGTCGGCACCAACTGCGCGCTCTACCTGCGTAGCGCCACCCGCACGGACGTTGCGTGGCGCCGGGTCGGGTGGGCCGAGGTGTCAGCGGTCGAATGGGCGCGTACGACCAGGACCATGACGCTCCAGCTGTGGCCGGACAAGGACCAGGCCAGCGCCTCGCTGCGTCTCGTCGTCAAGGACCGGTCCCGTGTCCCGGAGTTCACCACCGAACGAACCGCCGCGTGCCTGATCACCACGAGACATGTGAGCGTGTCCACGACATGTAAGGCGACGGTGCGCGCTCAGCGCGACCCGGAGTGCGGCGAGATCGCTTGGAGGGTCCATCTCGAAGGCGCCTGCGACCATGACGATCCCGTCCTCGGGGCAGCGATCGACGACATCCTGGCCGAGCTGGCCACCCAGCTCGGCTGCTGAGCGGCCCCAGCCGCTACCGGTTACGGCTCGCCGGCGCCGGCTGTGTCGCCGTCGGGTTCGCGATGGTCTTGCTCGGGGTCGGCGAAGACCCGACTGCCGCGGATGTCCTCCTCGGTGATCAGCACCAGATCGCCCCGGCTGACCGAGCCCTGGGCAACGAGGCGGTTCGCCTGCCGCAGCCGGGCCCGCTCCAGCGCGTTGCGCACGCTGCGCGCGTTGGCGAAGCGGGGTCTGTCAAGACGTCGGTCGAGGTACTCGGTGAACGCCTTCTCCGCTTCGGGGCTGAACCGGTAGTCGTCGCGTTCGAGCATCAGCTCAGCGATCGCGGTCAGCTCGGGCTTGGTGTAGTCCTCGAACGAGACATGGTGCGCAACACGCGAGCTCAGTCCGGGGTTCGATGAGAAGAACGACTCCATCCTGTCCTCGTAGCCCGCGAAGATGACGACGAGCGACCCGCGTTCGGACTCCATCTCCTGCAAGAGGATCTCGATGGCCTCCTGCCCGTAGTCGCGCTCGTTGTCGGGACGGTGGAGGTAGTACGCCTCGTCGATGAACAACACGCCACCGGCGGCCTTGGTCAGGGCTTCCTTCGTCTTGGGGGCGGTGTGGCCGATGAACTGTCCGACGAGATCCTCACGAGTCACGGCGTGCACGCGCGGCACCCGGAGATAACCCAGCGCGTGCAGGATCTCGGCCATCCGCAGCGCAACGGTCGTCTTGCCCGTGCCCGGGGCGCCCGTGAAGCTCATGTGCAGCGACGGCTTGCTGGCCGACAGACCGAATCGCGTCCGTGCCCGCTCGACGGTCAGCAGTGCGGCGATCTCGCGGATTCGGAGCTTCACCCCGGTGAGGCCGATCAGGTCGGCATCGATGCCGTCGAGCACCGACTGGACGCGGGCGACTGCCTCGTCCTTGCCCAGGTCCACCTCGTCGTCCGGGTCGAGGTCCGAGGGCTCGTCCTCTTTGGCCTCATCTCCGTCCGGGACCACGGTGTCGTCCGGCTCGGCGCCGGCGGGCTCCTCCGCCGCCTCCTCCTCCTCCGACCCCTGGTCACCGCGGGGAGCCGTCTCGCGCGCCGGCGCCGGCGCCCCTGCGCCCGGCCGCTCCATCGAGAACCCCGACTTCTTCCCGGACGAGGTCACGGCGATCCGTCGTCGCCGGATCCGTACCGGGCGCCGGCCGGCGACTCTGTTGCGTAGGGTCGCAGGGCATAGCGCTGGGTGCGGCCCGATGTCTCGGTGCGGTCGAGCCGGAAACCGGGTTCCTCGGCGGGACGCTGCACGATGAAGCTCAACGCCGTCGTCTGCCGGCCCAGCCCGGCGTCGTAGGCGAGCACGCGTACGTAGTGGTTGGGGAACGCCTTGCGGCACTCATCGATCTCGTGCATGGCGCCGTCGGGCTCGTCGAGGTCGAACAGTGGCAGGCCCCACAGGTCCCAGTAGACGTTGCGGGGGTGCGGGTCGTCGGTGTACTCGACCGAGATCGGCCAATCGTTGGCCAGTGCGTAACGGATCTGGGCGGCGATCTCGTCATCGGTCAGCTCGGGCAGGTAGGAGAAGGCTCCGTGGCGTAGGTACATGGTCATCTCCTAGACGCTGGCGGTCGGGGCGGTGTCGGGGGCATCGGTCGAGGTGTAGTCGTAGGTGATGTCACCCCAGGTGTCAATGGCGACCTGCAGGGGGCGGCAGCTCTCGGCGGCCTTGCGCAAGATGTCCGGGCCCTCCTTGAGAAGGTTGCGGCCCTCGTTGCGGGCCTTGACGACGACCTCGAGCGCGACCCGGTTGGCCTCGGCGCCGGCCGCGATCCCCATGGGATGCCCGATGGTCCCGCCTCCGAACTGCAAGATGACGTCCTCGCCGAGCAGGTCGAGCAGCTGGTGCATCTGAGCGGCATGGATCCCGCCAGAGGCCACCGGCATCACGCCGGGCATGCTCGCCCAGTCCTGATCGAAGTAGATGCCGTTGCCGGGATTGGTCCGGATGTGGTCCTCGCGGAGGATGTCGTAGAAGCCCTTGGTGGTGGCCGGGTCGCCCTCCAGCTTGCCGATGACCGTTCCGGCGTGGATGTGGTCGACGCCGATCAAGCGGCACCACTTGGCGAGCACGCGGAAACTCACCCCGTGCGACTTCTGCCGCGTGTAGGTCGAGTGCCCGGCGCGGTGCAGGTGCAACAGCACGCTGTTGCGGCGCGCCCAGTAGGCCAGTGACTGCATCGCCGAGAAGCCGATCGTCAGGTCGATCATGACCACGACGCTGCCGAGCTCTTTGGCGAACTCCGCGCGTTCGTACATCTCCTCGACCGTGGCGGCCGTGATGTTGAGGTAGTGCCCCTTGAGCTCACCGGTGTCGGCCACCGCCTTGTTGACGCCTTCCATCGAGTAGAGGAAGCGGTCGCGCCACCGCATGAACGGCTGGGAGTTGATGTTCTCGTCGTCCTTGGTGAAGTCCAGGCCACCGCGACACGCCTCGTAGACCACGCGGCCGTAGTTGCGCGCGGACAGACCCAGCTTCGGTTTGACCGTCGCGCCGAGTAACGGCCGTCCGTACTTGTTGAGCATCTCGCGCTCCATCACGATGCCGTGCGCGGGGCCCTGGAACGTCTTGACGTACGCGACCGGGATCCGCATGTCCTCGAGGCGAAGTGCCTTGAGTGGCTTGAACCCGAAGACGTTGCCGATGATCGATGACGTGAGGTTGGCGATCGAGCCCTCCTCGAACAGGTCGACGTCGTAGGCGACGTACGCGAAGTACTCGCCGGGGCGACCGGGGACGTCGTCCACCTGGTAGCACTTGGCCTGGTAGTGCTCGTTCGCGGTGAGCCGGTCGGTCCACACCACCGTCCAGGTGGCCGTGGAGGACTCACCGGCAACGGCCGCGGCCGCCTCGATCGGGTCGACGCCGTCCTGCGGGGTGATTCGGAACATCGCGAGCACGTCGGTGTCCTTGGGCTCGTAGTCCGCGTTGTAGTAGCCCATGCTGGCGTAGCTGTGTACACCCGGGTCCCAGCGGTCCGGTTCGGCGCCGTTCTTGGTGTCGTCCGACACAGGTCCTCCCGCGGTTCGCCAACCCGGAGGGCTTCCGGGCGTCGCCTCTTCATGGTCAGCGCCCATCATTGAACTGTCTAGCGAGTCTTGGCTACAATCACTTGAGTAAACACTCAAGTCACAGGGCGGAGCACGGCGTGACCCCTGCCCGACTGCGAAGTTTCCTGGCGATCGTCGACAGCGGCTCGGCCAGGGCCGCGGCGGCGCGGCTGTCGGTTACCGAGTCCGCGGTGTCGGCCTCGCTCGCGGCGTTGCACCGAGAGGTCGGGATGGTCCTGCTCGAGCGCAGCGGACGGGGTCTTCGCCTCACCGAGGCCGGGACGGTGTTCGCCTCCTACGCGCGTCGCATCCTCGGCCTGATCGACGAGAGCGTAGCGGCTGCTCGTGAGGGCGTCGCTGCCGAACGCGGCCGGGTCCGTCTCGGCGCGGTCACCACTGTCGGTGAGTATCTCCTTCCCGGTCTGCTCGCCACCTTCCGTCGCCGGTACCCCGACGTCGAGGTCACCCTCGACGTCGGCGTCCGCGTCGATGTCCTCGCGATGCTTGCCGACCACCAGCTCGACGTGGTCATCGGAGGCAGGCCGCTGCCCGAGCGTGGCCTGGTCACCCGCGCCACCCGCGCGAACTCGCTGGTCGTCGTGGCCGCTGCAGGGACGTCACCTGACCTGGGTTCGGTGACCTGGCTGCTGCGCGAACCGCGCTCAGGAACGCGTGACACCACCCTGGCGCTGTTGAACTCGCTGCAGCTGTCGCCGCCTCTCCTCACGCTCGGGTCACACGGAGCGGTCGTTGCCTCGGCCGTCCTCGGTCTCGGCGTCACCGTCGTCTCGGCCGATGCCGTCGCACATCACCTCCGGCTCGGCGAGCTGCAGCCCATCGCCGTGCGGGGCACGCCGCTCGACAGGCCGTGGCACGTGGTCACGGTCGCCTCCCCGACCGCGGCGGCCCGGCTGTTCGTCGCCCATCTGAGCGATCGCGAGACGGCAGCACACCTGGCTTTCCAGCCGTCCTCCCAGTCCGGGTGAGCACACCTCACCCCTCAGCCCGCACCGACGGGTGAGGCACCGGACCGGCCACGGCACATAGAGTCCGAACCTCACGCCACGATGGTGCTACGACCAGGAGGTCGCCGGTGTCCCGACTGCACGAGACCGCTGGCGCGGTGCGACCTTTGCGAAGTGGCGCGCTGTCTTCCCGCCCGTCGATCTGCACAGACGTACCATCGGCGCCAACGCACACGCACTTGCTCCATATGCCGCGCTGTGCCAAGAGGCGGGTCCCGATCGTCGAACCCGAGGTGTTGATGGACGGCGAGCACGACGTGGAGACCTGCCCGGAGGAGGTCGCCCGGCGAACTCTGCAGGTGCTGAGGGCAGCCGTGCCCCCTGAGGTTCCCGGCGTCGCCTTCGTGTCCGGCGGACACAGCAACGAACGAGCCTGTGCGAACCTCGCGGCCATCAACGGCCGTGCGGCCGGGGAGGATGCCGGCGCGCCATGGCGGCTCACCTTCTCCTTCGGTCGCGCCCTCGTCGCAGACGCGCTGCAGATCTGGCGTGGTGATCGGGCAAACGTCGCCGACGCCCAGGCGGTCCTCGCCGCCAACAGCGCACGCGCCGGTGCGGCGAGCGACACATCCGACGCCGAGACCGTGGGCGTCTGAGCTCCGAAAGGAGGCACACCCATGGGAGAAGGACGCAAGACCCTCACGCGCTACACCATCGAGCAGGAGCACCAGCACCCGGATCCGACCGGCGACTTCTCCGGGCTGCTCAACGCCGTCGCCACGGCGGCGAAGATCATCGCCAACCAGGTGAACAAGGGTGCGCTCGTCGGTGCACTCGGCAGCGCGGACGCCCTGAACGTGCGGGGGGAGGTGCAGAAGAGGCTCGACGTCATCAGCAACGAGGTGATGATCGGTGAGACCGAGTGGGCCGGGCACCTGGCTGCGATGGCGTCAGGGGAGATGGCGGAGTTCTACCCCATCCCGGCCCGTTATCGTCGGGGCAAGTACCTCCTGGTGTTCGACCCGTTGGACGGTTCCAGCAACATCGACGTGAACATCTCGGTCGGGACGATCTTCTCCATCCTGCACAGCCCGAGGCCGGGTGCGGACGTGCGGGTCGAGGACTTCTTGCAGCCAGGGGTGGAACAGGTCTGTGCTGGCTTCGCGCTGTACGGCCCGTCGACCGTGCTCGTGCTGACCACCGGCAGCGGGGTGGACGGTTTCACCCTCGACCGTGACATCGGCGCGTTCGTCCTGACGCACCCGCAGATGCGGGTGTCGGAGGACACCGACGAGTTCGCGATCAACTCCTCGAACGAGCGGTTCTGGGAGCCGCCCGTGCGCCGCTACGTGCAGGAGTGCCTCGACGGTCGGACCGGCGCTCGCGGCAAGGACTTCAACATGCGCTGGGTCGCGTCCCTGGTCGCCGAAGCCTTCCGTATCCTCACCCGCGGCGGCGTCTTTCTCTACCCGACCGACAGCAAGGACCCCGACAAGGCGGGACGGCTGCGTCTGATGTACGAGGGCAATCCGATCGCCTTCATCATCGAGCAGGCCGGGGGGCTGGCGAGCACCGGTCGGGGGCGGGTCATGGAGGTGGTACCCGACGGTCTGCACCAGCAGGTGCCGCTGATCTTCGGTTCTCGCAACGAGGTGAGACGCATCGAGGAGTACCACCGCGACCACGTCGAGGCGGGCGACGACCACTTCGACTCCTCGCTGTTCAACACTCGGTCCTTGTTCCATCCCTGAGCCCCGCAAGGAGACGTTCATGTCGGTCAAGCACCCCGTCGTCGCGATCACAGGTTCATCTGGGGCCGGCACATCGTCGGTGACCAAGACGCTGCAACACATCTTCCGACGGGAAAAGATCACCCCCGCGATCGTCGAGGGCGACTCCCTGCACCGTTATGACCGAACCGAGATGAAGGCCGCTACCGAGGACGCCGACGCCGAGGGGAATCGCCACTTCTGTCACTTCAGCCCCGAGGCGAACCTGCTCGCAGAGCTCGAGGCGCTCTTCTGCCAGTACGGCACGGACGGCACCGGTCAGACGCGCAAGTACCTCCACGACGAGGAGGAAGCAATGCCTTTCGACCAGGACCCGGGCACGTTCACGCCGTGGGAGGACATTCCCGCGGGCACCGACATGCTGTTCTACGAAGGGTTGCACGGCGCGGTGGTGACTCCGACGGCGAACGTTGCCCAGCACGCCGACCTGCTCGTCGGTGTGGTGCCGATCATCAACCTGGAGTGGATCCAGAAGGCCCACCGCGACAAGACCGACCGCGGCTACTCCACCGAGGCCGTCATGGACACGATCCTGCGCCGGATGCCCGACTACGTGAACTACATCTGCCCACAGTTCTCCCGCACCCACGTCAACTTCCAGCGGGTGCCTACCGTCGACACCTCGAACCCGTTCATCGCGCGTTTCATACCGTCCGCGGACGAGAGCTTCGTCGTCATCCGGTTCACCAACCCGAGAGGGATCGACTTTCCGTACCTGCTGTCGATGCTGCACGACTCCTTCATGTCCAGGCCGAACATCATCGTCGTGCCCGGCGGCAAGATGGAGCTGGCGATGCAGCTGATCTTCACTCCGCTCATCTTGCGGTTGATGGAGAAGCGCAAGAGGTCCTGACGTCCCCCCGTGGGGGGGTCATTCGACGTCGGGAACGCTTACCTCGACAGTCGTTCCCGCTCCGGCGAGGGACGTGATCTTGAGCCTTGCCCCGATCAGGTGGACGCGCTCGGACATCCCGGCCAACCCGTACCGCGAGCCGGCGGGGAGGCCGCGCTGCACGCCGGCCGCGCCAGGTGCCCCGAACCCCCGCCCGTCGTCGGTGATGCTGAGGACGACCGTGCGACCGTGCTTGACCAATCGCACCACGGCCTTGTCGGCGCCAGAGTGTTTCGCCGCGTTCTGGACCGCCTCCTGCGCGACGCGGAACAGCGAGGTGGCCACGTGATCGGGCAGGTCAAGATCCTGCGCCTCGACCTCCACCTGAAGACTCGGGACTGCACGCGCCATGCTCACCAGGCCGGCGGCCAGTCCGAGGTCCTCGAGCACCGGGCTGTGCAGGCCGACGATGGCGCTGCGCGTCTCCCCGAGAGCCAGGTCGGCGAGCGACCGAGCCGCGCGGACCTGCTCGGTCACGTAGTCGAGGTCCCCGTCACCCAGGGCGACCTCAGCCGCCGACAGGTGGAACATCAGGCTCGCGATCGCCTGGGTGACCCCGTCATGCAGGTCCCATGCCATCCGCCGGCGCTCGGCCTCCTGCCCGGCCACGGTCGTCGCCACCAGCGCCTCCCACTCCTCGCGGTAGTCCTGCACCGCGCAGGAGACGCGCTCGAGGTGGACCCGGAGGCCGATCAGATCGGCCACCCGCCCCGCTAGAGCGAGCTCAGGCGGGGCGAACTCGCGGTGCGTGCGGCAGTGCACAGCGAGCACAGCGGAGCAGTCGCCTTCGGGCGTGCGGGCTGGGACGCAGAGCCGCGACACGCGCTGTCGGTCCTGCAGACCGAGCAGCCCCCGGTGGCGTTGGTTGCGCGGGTTGTCATCGACGAAGGTCACCGCCACCACGTCGGCGGCGACCCGGCCGGTCACGCCGAAACCCTTCGGCATCCGGAGCGGCTCGCCGTCGTCAGGCGCGTTCGGATGGCTGGCCACGACGACGAGGTCGCCGTCCTCTTCGACCTGGTACACCAGGCACCCGTCCGCGGCGAGCGTCTCGGTGAGAAGCCGGGCCACAGTCGCGAGGACGACGGCGAGCGCGGGTTCACCGGTGACGAGCTCTCGGACTTTTTCGAGCAGCGCAGCCTCGTTCGCGATGGATGGTCCGTCCGCGCTGCCGCTCCCTGTCAATGGAACAGGCCCTCGCGCAACGCAGTCGCGACCGCACCGCCACGATCGTTGACCTCGAGCTTGCGGTACAGGCCGCGCAGGTGCGTCTTGACGGTGTCGTCGCTGACCACCAGGCGGGCGGCGATCGCCTTGTTCGACAGCCCCCCGACGAGCAGCGCCAGCACCTCGCTCTCCCGTTGGGTCAGGCCCAGCCGGGCGCCTGGCCAGAACTCGCCCTGCTGCAGGTGAGCAGCCGAGGCGGCGACCCGTCCTGCCAGCGTCGGGTCGATGACGATCTGGCCCTCGCACACGTTCTGAAGATGGCGTACCAGCTCGTGCCCGTCGATGCGCTTGAGCAGGAAGCCCGATGCGCCGACACGCAGGGCCTGGTACAGGTACTGCTCGTCGTCGTAGACGGTGAGGAAGACAACTTTGACCTGTGGGTCCACCGAGACGATCGTCCTGCACACGTCCAGCCCGCTCACCTCACGCAGGCGCATGTCACACAGCACGACGTCCGGGTGCTCCGTGGTGACCAGTCCGACCGCCTCGTCCGGCTCGCGCGCGGTACCGATGACGCAGACCTGCTCGGGAAACCGCGAGAGCATGGCATGGAGGCCATGGAGCACCATCTCGTGGTCGTCGACCAGCACGACGCGGATGGGCTCTCGCATCGTCTCACCGTAGTGGACCGGTAGCACCGCGATCTTCTGCTGGTACAGACCACCCGGCTAACCACCCGCACGGGGGAGACGGGGACCGATCGGCGTCCTTACCGTGTTGAGTGGCAGTTCTCATCGACCCAGGAGACCACGTGGTGAGCAAGGTGATGCGTACGACGCGTCCCCGTCCGCACGAGACCGCGCTGCCGAGGCCGGTGATGCTCGCCATCGGCGGCGACAGCGCGTCGGGAAAGACGACCCTCGCAGGCGGGCTCGTCGAGGCGATCGGCCGTGATCGGTGCACGTCGATCTGCGTCGACGACTACCACCGTTACGACCGGGCCGAGCGTCAGAACTTGCCCTTCACGGCGCTGAACCCCGACTGCAACTACGTCGACATCATGGAGCAGCACCTGCAGATGCTGGCCACGGGACAGCCGATCCTCACGCCGGTCTACGACCACAGCACGGGGACTCTCGCCCGTCCGCAGTACGTCCGGCCGCGCGAGTTCGTGATCGTCGAGGGACTGCTCCTGCTGTCGACCAAGCTGTCCAGGGCCTGCTTCGACATCAGCGTCTTCCTCGACCCGCCGGAGGACCTCCGGCGCGCATGGAAGATGCGACGCGACACAACCCTGCGGGGCTACTCGCGTGAGCAGGTCGTGGCCGACCTTGCTCGCCGCGAGTGCGACTCCGCCGACCACATCCGGCCGCAGCGCCGGTACGCCGACATCGTCGTTCGGTTCGCGCCCGAAGCGGTCCCCAAAGATCCTCCGCCGCCGCTCTCGGCCGAGCTGCTGCTGCGCCCCACGGTGCAACACCCGCCGTTGAGCCACATCTTGACCAACGATGACCGAGCCGCGATGCATCTGATGGTCGTCAGGGACGACGACGGCACGCCGGTCGACTGCCTCCACGTACACGGCGACGCCGGGGCGGAGGAGAGCCAGCTATTGCAGAAGGTGATTTGGGACGGCGTGGCCGACAAGCGGGAGATGCCGCGGGGCCTGGGCGAGATCAGCCCCGGGACTCGCAGCGAGCCCCTCGCCGTGACCCAGCTGCTGCTTTTCTACCATCTGCTCCAAGAGGTGTGACAGGCGCGAGTGGTGACCTTAGCGCGGTCATCTTCGATGTCGACGGGATCCTTGCCGGGCGGCTCAGCCCGCCGGAAGGCCGTCCTCGGTGCACAGGTCCTTGCCGATGTCGGCGGTCTGGTCGTCGATGATCAGGCCGAACATCTCATCGGAGCGTGCCTCGTCCCAGTTGACCGCCGTGTCAGCGATCGGGACGGTGCAGTTGAGCCCGCCGCCGCCCATCGCCGAGGAGAGGTTCCAGGCGAAGCGTCCCAGTGACAGCGGCCCGACGTTGTCTCCGACGCGCAGTGATGACGCCGTGCTCGAGACCACGCTGAAGTAGCGCACGGGGTTGAGGAACGTCCACGGCGACTTGGCCGCGGAGGCAATCGCGCCCAGCACCTCGCGCTGGCTCTGCACCCGCTGCAGGTCCTGGGAGGCATAGCTGTGACGCGACCGGGCGTACCCGAGGGCCGTCGCACCCCCGGCGCTCTGACACCCCTTGGCGATGTCGAGCCCGGCGTCCTTGTCCTTGATGGCGGTCTCGGGACAGATCTCGACTCCGCCGAGCCCGTCGACGATGTTGACGAACCCGCCGAACCCGACCTCGACGTAGTCGTCGACGCGGATCCCGGTGTTGGTCTCGACGGTCTCTACGAGCAGCTGGGGGCCACCGAAGGAGAATGCTGCGTTGATCTTGGTCGTGCCCTGGCCGGGGATCTCCACGATGGAGTCTCGCGGGATCGACATCAACAGCGTCGGACCGCTGCCGACGTGCATCAACATGATGGTGTCGGTACGGCCGCGGCCGCCGGTGTCGTCCCCGGTCGCGAGTTCCTCGCGCTGTTCCTGGTCCAGACCTCGTCGGCTGTCAGAGCCGACGAGAAGGTACGTCTTGCCGGCCTGCTCGGCCGGCCGGTCGCCGTTGGGCTCGGCGTCGACCTTGTCGATCTGGGTCCATGCCCACACCGGCACCGCGACGAGGAACACGATCCAGAGCACCACGACGGCCAGCAGCACACGCCGCCACGTGCTGCCGCCGGACCGCTTGGACTTGGCGGCCGTACGAGGGGGTCCGGCCGGAGGTGCACCGCTGCCGGATGACCGGTCGGCCGCGGGGCGGGCGGTGGCCCAGGACGGAGGGGGCAGCTCCGGGTCGGGGAGCGCACCGGGGGAGGAGGCTGGCTGCGTGGACGACTGCCGGGGCGTGGCCGACCCGTTGTCGTAGAGCCAGGAGTACCCATCCTCGGGGGAGTCCTTGCGGGGGGACGGCGCAGGCTGTGGACGCGTGGCGTCGGGGTCGTCCTCACCAGATGGCATGCATCGACCGTACCGGAGCGGCCCAGGGGCGTCGTGCAAGGTCGGAGGCCTCCTACGGCGCGTCGTCCGCGGCACCCGGCCGGCCGAGGCCATACTGACCGACGTCATCTCGCGTCTTCCCCCGTGAGGAAACATGTCAACGGCCACCTGGACCGCAGCCGGGCACGACAGTTGTGCGGCTGACTCTGCCCGTGTGATGTTCCGTCGCGCCCTCACCTTGGTCCTGATGACGCTCCTCGTCCCGGGTTCGGCGCAGCTCGTCATGGGCAGCACGCGGGTCGGCAGGCTGGCCGTACGGATCTGGCTCGCAGTCTTGGTGAGTGTCGCGCTGCTCATGGCCATGGCCTTTTTCAACCGCGGAACCGTGTTCACGCTCGCCACGAGCCCCACGTTCTTGTGGGTCGCCCGCGCCGGTGTCACGATCCTGGGTGCGGGGTGGGCGCTGCTGTTCCTCGACGCGTGGCGTCTCGGTTCGCCGCTCGATCTGCGCCGTACGCACCGGTTGGTGATGACGGGCCTCAGCTCGGCGATGTGCGTCGTGACGGCAGGAAGCCTCTTCTTCAGCGCGCACCTGATGGCCGTGCAGCAGGACTTCATGGCCACGGTGTTCGGCAGCAATGTGGTGTCGCTGGCCGACGCGGGGCGCTACAACGTGCTCCTGCTGGGCGGCGACTCCGGCGACGGTCGCGTCGGTCTGCGCCCGGACTCCTTGTCGGTCGCGAGCATCGACGCCGAGACGGGCAGGACGGTGCTCGTCGGCCTGCCCCGTAACCTCGCCGACGTGCCCTTCCCCGAGGGGTCGGTGATGCACGAGCAGTTCCCGCACGGCTTCGACTGCGAGGGGTGCTACCTCAACGGCGTCAACACCTGGGCCGAGGACCACAAGGAACTGTTCCCCGGTGTCAACGAACCCGGTATGACGGCGACCAAGCAGGCGATCGAGGAGGCGACCGGGTTGCGGATCAACTACTACGCGATGGTCAACCTCGCGGGGTTTGAGTCCCTCGTCGACGCGGTGGGCGGTGTCCGTATCCATGTCCCCGAGGACGTGCCCATCGGGGGGATCGGCGCGCCCGTCACCGGCTATGTCAAAGCCGGTACCCGCGTGCTCGACGGCAAGGAGACCCTCTGGTTCGCACGCAGCCGCGTGGCGAACAACGACTACTCGCGGATGGCGCGACAAAAATGTGTGATGAGCGCGATGCTCCAGCAGCTCGATCCCCGGACCGTCGCCTTCAACGTGCAGCAGATCGCCGCCTCGAGCAAGCAGATGCTCAGCACCGACCTCCCGCGCAGTGAGCTCGACACCTTCATGGAGCTGGCGCTGCAGGCGCGTGCGGCGAAGGTCTCCGCGGTCTCCATCGTGCCGCCCGCCATCGATACGTACGACCCGGACTACGACAAGGTCCGCCGCATGGTCGACAAGACGATCGCCAGGTCCGAGAGCAGCGCGGCGGCCGGTGACGGCTCGGCCAGGCGGAAACGGCTTGCGGCCAAGCCCGACAAGGCGCGCGCGGCCGCGGTCAACGCGACGAAGGACCTCTCCAGCGTGTGCTGAGAGGTTCAGCCGAAGCGCCCGGTGACCCGTTCGTCGTGTGCCACGGCGGCCAGGCGTTCTTCCGGAACCGCGCCACCGCCGCTGTCGCGAAGAAGTACCAGCGACCCGTCGACCACCAGTGCAACGACGAGCGCCGCCGCCAGTGGCGCGTCGTCCCCGGTCAGCAGGAGCCGGGCGCCGGCGGCGAGTTCGCGGCCCGCCACCTGATGCCGGGCTTGGCTGATGAGGTCTGCGTGCGTGGCTGTGCCCGAGGTGCTCCGCAGCGCGGCCGACCCGGCCGTTGGCGACTCCCAGGCCGAAAAGTGGTCGCCGTGCCCGAGCACCTCGGCGTTGAAGTCGATGACTCCCGCGGGCAACGCTTCGATGAAACGTCCACCGAGGGGGCGAAGGGAGAGAGCGACGACCTCTCCGCCTGTTGCTCCGAACCCCGCGGCCTGCCTACCTCGGGTGAGCACGTCCGGACCGACCACCACGACTGCCGACTCGTGCTGTCCGATGTCGGCAGCTGCCGTGATCGTGCAACCGGCGCTCCAGGCGGCGAGCAGCCACACGGCCCCTGCCCAGTGCGGCGGCAAGGACAGGTGCACGAGCGAGCCGGCGCCGACGCCCAGCGAGTCCTGCAGCATGTTGGCCGTCTTGGCGACCCAGTTCGCGGTGGTGGCGACGCTCAACTCCACCCGCTCGCCCGTCGCGTCGTCGTAGTAGGTCAGCAGCGGCCGGGCCGGACCTGTCGCGAGTGCGTGCGTGAAGAGGTCGGGAATCGTCGGTCCGTCGTTCACGCGGTCACGTCCACGGAGATCGTCGCCCCGGTCGGCATGGCCGCGTGAAGTGTGCGGAGGCGTTCGCACACGGCGCCGGCGCTCGCCCATGCCTGCGGCGAGGAGGTGCGGGGACGTACGACGATGGCCGGCGGCTCCGGTCCACTGTCGCTGACATCGACAACGACCAGGTCGGCGCCGAAGCCGGCGAGTGCCTCGGTCAGAATCTCGGTGAGGGCACCGGGCTCGGCGGTGGGGAACCCGCGAGACGCGTGGGGACCCCGCGACACTGCCGCGCGCACGGCCTCGATGCTGCCGTACCCGAACATGTCATCGGACTCCGCCCGGATCAGCGCGGCCGCTCCGGGTCCGTCGTCGACCGTCAGCCAGTCGGCGGGTAGGCCGCGCACGACCGCGACCGGGATGTGACGCGTCTTTGCCTGGACGAGGTCGGCAGCGGCGGCGATCTCGTCGGCGAGTGCCGGTGCGGTCACCGCGAGGGTGTTGCCGAAGGAGTCGTGCTCGCCGGCGAGGGAGAGCACCGGCACCAACCCGGCGACGCCGATCGCCAGATCGGTCTGACCGGTGCGCCAGGCGCGCCCGGCGGTGTCACTGACCACGACAGCGACCTGTCGCCCCGACTTCGCGCACAGCGACCGGCGTAGGTCCCGAGCATCGGCGTCGGGGTCCGGTGGCAGCGGTACCGAGGTCCCCGGCGCAGTGTTCGAGCAGTCGATGCCTGCCGCCGCCATCGTCAGGCCGTGCCTGGTCCGCACGATGGTGGTGCCACTGCGGCGGGCGACTACGCGGTCGGTGTGGGCCTCGAGGAGATCCGCACGCGCTGCGTCGACGACCAGGCCGGCGGCCTTGCTGACCACCTTGCTGGTGACGACGACGACGTCGCCGTCCTGCAGCGCTTCGCCGAGAGCCTCGAGCACGAGCGTCGGGAGGTCGTCACCCGGGCCGATCTCGGGAAGCCCGACAACGGGGAGCACGGCGATGGGGGCGATCGCGGAGGCGGCCGACGGTGAGCTCATCGCGGTGTGCCGACAGCGGCAAGGTCTGCGGCGAGCGCGAGAGAGTCCTGCGCGAGCGCAGCGGTCGTCGTCGGGTCATTCATCCACAGGGGTACGCACCGGGCGTGGATGCCCGCCGCGGAGACGGCGTCCCGTGCCGGTGTGTCGTGATCGTCGACGAGCCAGCCGTCGAGCAGGCCCCCACGCGAGCGCGCGCCGAGGTGCAGGGCAACTCCTGAGGCGCTCACGGGCACCCCGAGCCCCAGCAGCAGCTGGTCGGCCATGCCCCGCACCGCGGCTCCGCCGATGATCGGGGAGACGCCGACGACGGGGGCCGCCGTCGCCCGAAGGGCTGCGGCGACTCCAGGAACTCCAACGATCGGCCCGATGGAGACGATCGGGTTCGACGGCGGCAGCAGCACGACGTCGGCAGCGCCGATCGCGTCCAGCACGCCCGGCGCCGGCCGCGCGTCCTCCAGGCCGACCACCAGCACGCCCCGTACCGGGATCCCCGCGCGAAGGCGTACCCAGTACTCCTGGAAGTGGATCGCGCGCTGGCCGGTGTCGCTGTCGTCGTCATCGATCAGAATGTGCGTCTCGACGCGGTCGTCGCTCATCGGCAACAGGTCGACACCAGGCTGCCACCGCGCGCACAGCGCCCTCGTGACGGCGCTGAGGGAGTAACCGGCATGGAGCATCTGAGTGCGTACCAGATGTGTGGCCAGGTCCTTGTCGCCCAGGCCGAACCAGGTCGGCTCCACGCCGTACTCGGCCAGCTCGGCCTTGGCGCTCCACGTCTCGTCCGAACGCCCCCACCGACGTTCGGCGTCGATGCCGTCACCGAGGGTGTACATGATCGTGTCGAGGTCAGGGCAGACCTTCAGACCGAACAACCAGATGTCGTCGGCAGTGTTACCGATGACCGTGACCTCGTCCTCGGGCGCCGCCACGCTCAACAGGCCCTGCAGGAACCGCGCGCCGCCGACGCCACCGGACAGGACACAGATGCGCATGGCGGCATTCTCGCGGGCAGCGACCGCACTCACTGCGGCGCCCCCCGGATGTGGCAGGCTACGTACACGGCGGATCCGCCGTGTACGTGTCTGGCAGGAGTAACGCTGTGATGACTGATTCAGTCAAGAAATCTCGCGACATCGTGGCGATCGGCCTGCTGGCCGCGGTCGCACTCGAGGTCGTGCTGACCTTTGCACTGCTGTTGAAGGACGTCGACGAGATCTACGGAGGCAGCAGCGCCGACACCGGCTTCGCCTTCAAGTCCGCGCTCCTCACCAGCAGCTTCGTCAATCCCATCTTGTTGCTGCTGGTGGCGATCGCGGTCGCTCTGGTCGTGCACCTCGGTGAGCCGAGCAAGCTCGCGCGGGTGGTGACGATCGCCGCGCTCGCACTTCTCGGCCTGATGATCCTGCTGGGCCTCATCACCTGGGTCGCGGCGCTCACCGCCGACGAGGTCGACAGGTTCTTCGGCTCGTTCGCCGGCTTCACCCTCGCCGGGAAGGTGACCGGCAGCCTCGCCATGCTCGGCTTGTTCCTGCTCGCAGCAGTCGCCGTGCTCTACGTGTTCTCCGCCCTGCGCGGTCTCCCCGCGCGGGTCAAGGCGCAGCCGCAGGACCAGCAGCAGTGGGGCGGGCAGCCCGGCCAGTGGGGTGGACAGCCCGCCGCCGGCACCTGGGGCGGATCGCAGTCCGCACCGTCCCAGCACGGCCAGGCGCCGCAAGGTCAGGTAGCCCAGCAAGCCCAGCAAGCCCAGCAGGGCCAGCAGGGTCAGCAGGGTGGTTGGGGGCAGGATCCTGCCCAGTGGGGTGCCGCGCCGAGCGCGGCCTGGGGCCAGCAGCAGACGCCCTCGTACGGCGAGCAGCAGACGCCTTCGTACGGCGAGCAGCAGACGCCTTCGTACGGCGAGCAGTCGACGTACGGCGAACAGCAGGCTTACGGGGAGACGCCGTCCTACGGCGACACCCAGCCGCGCGGTGACGCGCAGTCGTACGGCGACGCGCAGTCCTTTGGAGACACGCAGTCCTATGGCGGGCAACAGTCCTACGGCGACCAGCAGTCCGGTGGTAGCTCGTGGGAGGCGCCCGGCACGACCGAGGAGACTTCACAGTCCCCCTACGGCACCGCAGAGAGCGGCGCTCAGGGCGAGCCGAGCGTTGGCCAGCCGTCGGGAGCCGGTCAGACCGAGCCGCCCGTACAGCCAGCCACGGACAGTCCCGCGACCGGCGAGCCCACCGAGAGCTACGCAGCCGACAGCGCCGGGGGGACCACGGCCGACGCGGCTGAGACGCCTTCGGCCGAGACGTCGCAGGAGGAGCCCGAGCAGCGCGAAGATCCCGGTGGGTGGTGGAATCCGGGCAGCCAGCGCTGACACCGACCGACGATTGCCACCGGCGACTATCACGATTCGGCTTGACGAATCGGTATTGCAGGCGTGTAATTTCAATCGTGTCGTCCGAACGACGACAGATGAGGGTCGAGGAGGCGAGACTGGTGGAGTCGACATTGCTCGAGACAGGCGTCGAGGAGCTGGGTTGGCAAGAGCGCGCCCTGTGTGCACAGACTGATCCGGAGGCGTTCTTCCCCGAGAAGGGCGGTTCCACCCGTGAGGCCAAGCGGGTCTGCCTGACCTGCGACGTCCGCGGCGACTGCCTGGACTACGCGCTCGAGCACGACGAACGCTTCGGTATTTGGGGCGGGCTGTCCGAGCGGGAGCGACGCAAGCTCAAGAAGAGCGCGGGCTGAACCCAGCGTCGCACCAGCCGTCGGGGGCACCGGGCGCACGGGTGCGGCCCGCTACAGTGGCGGTGGCGGCCGCTGCCGCATCACCGTCGTCCACCCTGTGAAGGTGCTGCTCGCGCATGTTCGAAGCCGCCCTCGACGAGCCCACGCCTGCCCGACAGTGGCTCGACCACCCGCCGACGGTGACCGCTGTCGTCGTGTCCCACAACGGGGCGAGGTGGCTGCCGCACGCGCTCGATGCGCTCCTGACCCAAGAGCATCCGCCCGACGCCGTCACGGCCGTCGACGTCGCCTCGACCGATACAAGTCCTGACCTGCTCGCGACCCGGCTCCCGCACTCACACCTGGTGAGGGCCCCGTCCGGGACCGCCTTCGGGGCGGCCGTGCGTCTTGCCCTCGGCGAGGCCCCGCGTACCGACTGGCTGTGGCTGCTGCACGACGACTGCGCACCCGCCCCCGACGCGCTCGCGTGCCTCCTGGACGAAGCCACCGCAGCAGACGACGTCGCCGTCGTGGGGCCGAAGATTCGCGAGTGGCCCTCCCTGCGACGCCTGCTCGAGGTCGGGGTCACCCTCACCGGAACCGGGCAGCGCGACACCGGGCTGGAGACCGGAGAGCCCGACCAGGGTCAGCACGACCGCCCACGAGACGTCCTCGCGGTTTCCAGTGCGGGGATGCTGGTGCGCCGCGAGACCTGGGACGCGCTCGAGGGGTTCGATGCTGCCCTGCCGATGTTCTGTGACGACATCGACTTCGGCTGGCGCGCGTCGCGTGCCGGACAACGTGTGCGCGTCGCCCCCTCGGCGGTGCTGTTCCACGTCGAGGCCGGCGCCAACGAGCTGCGCGCGGACCCGCTCGTCGGTTCGGTCCGGCGCGCGCAGCGACGAGCTGCCCTCTTCACCCTGCTCAGCAACGCCAGTCCGGCCGGGCTCCTCTGGCAGTGGTTCCGGCTGTTCGGCGGGACGCTGTTGCGAGCGTTGACCCTCCTCGTCGCCAAGGCGCCGCGCGAGGCCGTCGACGAGGTCGCCGCGCTCGTGGCCGTCTACCGCCGGCCGTTCGCGCTGTGCGCCGCCCGCAAGCGGCGGGCACGGACCTCCACCGAACCTGCCTCCCGCGTGCGCAGCTTGCTGCCACACGCGTTCCAGCCGTACCAGCACGGGATCGACTCGCTCGCCGAGTTGGTCGTTGCGGTGCTGCGTCCGTCCCAAGCGGAGTCGACCGGCAGGCGGGCCGTGCACGCCGGACCGGGGCACGTGGCTGCGGTCGACGCAGCGCCGCGCCGCCGGCTGCTTGCGCGGTTCCCGTGGCTGGTCGTCGTCGTCGCGCTACTGGTCGCCTCCGTGGTGGCCGCTCGAGGTCTCGTCGGACCCGGCGCGCTCGTCGGGGGAGCGCTGCTGCCGGCACCGGAGTCGGCGTACGACTGGTGGAGGTTGTACGTCGAAAGATCCCATGCGGTCGGCATCGGGAGCAGCACCGCGGCGCCGCCGTACGTGCTCGTGCTCGCCCTGCTTGCCACGGTGACCTGGACCCAGGCCGGACTCGTCGTCGACGTGCTGATGCTGGCTGCCGTGCCCCTTGCCGCCCTCGCCGCCCACCGGTTTGCGCGAACGATCCTGAGGTCGCGGTGGGTCCGGATCTGGTGGTCGGTGACGTACGCCCTGCTGCTTCCCGCCTCGGGGGCTGTCGCGCAGGGCCGGATCGGTACCGTCTTCGCCCTTGTGGTCGCCCCGCTGATCGCCAGCTCGTGCGTGTCGTTGTTGACCGAACCGCGATGGCAGCCAGGTGTCCGCGCCGGGCTCTGGATCGCCATCGCCACCGCCTTCGCCCCCCTGACCTACCTGCTCACGGCGGTCCCGCTGCTCGGCCTCTCCGTCCTGCTCAGGGCACGTCGGTCCCGGGGCGGGTGGGCGTGGGTGATGCTGCCGCTGCTGATCCCGTTCGCCATCTGCGGCTCGTGGATGTGGACGCGTGCCCTCGATCCCCGGGTGTGGTGGTGGGAGGCCGGCCGGGCCGACGCGTTCGTCGGCGTTCTCGACCCGTCCGTGGTTCAGCTCGTCCTCGGCCGCCCTGACGGTCCGGGTGCTGCACCGGTGTGGGTCGGTGCGGGCCTGCTCGTGGCGGGGGTCGCCGCGCTGGTGCGGCGCGACCGCCGCACCCAGGTGCTCGTGGCGTGGAGCTTCGCGCTGGTCGCGCTGGCGTTCGCCGTCCTCGGGGCAGGTACGACCTTCGTGCCGCCGGCCCGGGGCGCCGCACCGGTGTGGGTCGGGCTGCCGCTCGTGCTCTGGCTCGCCGCACTGGCCGCGGCTGCCGCGTTCGCCGCCGAGGGTGGGCGGGCGTACCTCGCGAGGCGCGGGTTCGGGATCGTCAAGCCGCTCGTCGCCGCGGTCTTCGCGAGCGCTGTGCTCGCCCCGGCAGCAGCCGGCCTGTGGTGGGTGGTGCGCGGTGACGCCGAACCGGTGGAGCGCACGGCAGTGGCGGACGTGCCGACCTACCTTGCGGCCCGCGCCGACGGGGGCCCCGGGACGCTCGTCGTTCGGGGCACCCAGGCACGGGGCGTCAGCGTCGAGGTCTACCGCGGTGACGGCGACCGCCTCGGCGATGAGTCGGTGAGTCCACAGACCGGTGCCGCGGCAGCGCTCGACCAGACGGTATCCGACGTGCTGTCCAACCCGGCCGAGACCGACCTGGCAGAGCTCGCCGGCTACGGGATCGGGGCCATCTACCTTCCGGCACCGGCCGATGAGGACATCGTGACCGTGCTCGACTCCGCCCCCCTGCTGTCGCCGGCCGGCAGCCCCGATCCCGACTCGAAGGTGTGGACCCTGCCAGGCGCGGACCCCTCCCCGGTGCAACCGAGCTCACCGAACCGCCCGTGGATCGCCGCCGCGCATCTCGCCGCGCTGGTCGTCACCATCGTGATGGCAGCACCCGGGCGCCGTAGGACCACACGATGAGCGGCAGGGCGCCTGGCGGCCGCCGGATCCGGGTCGACCCCGACCGCGTGCCGGTTCGCGGTGAGGACAGGTCGGTGCTGCTGGTCATCGCGGTCCTGGTCGTCGCCGGAGGTTTGCTCACCGCCGCGGGGATGCGGTCGTCGACACCGGCCGAGACCGTTGAGCGCCCGCGCACCTCCCCGATCTCGGTCCTGGCCCAAGCGTGTCCGGTCCCCGAGCCGGGTACGCGTGCGCGGGGCACCTGGATCGGGACCGGCACCGTTCGGCTCGATGGTGCCGCTCCGGTGAGCGGCGAAGGCTCACCCGCAAAGGCAGTCGCCACCGCGCTGCCGGGCGGCGCGTCCGTCAACGGGCTGGAGGTGTCCTCGCGCGGTGACTGGCTGCAGCAGGCTGCCGGCAAAAAGGCGCGGGCTGTCCTGCTGACCACCAGCGGCTCGCTGGCGCCGGGCCACGTCGCCTTCTCAGCGACCCGGGCGGGCCCCGGGCTCGGGGGCGGACTCGCCGTGAGCAGCTGCGCAACCAGTGCGGACGAGTCGTGGTTCGTCGGGGCCGACAGCTCGGCCGAGGAGCAGAGCAGACTGGTCCTGACCAACCTGTCCGAGTCCCCGGCGGTCGCCCGCGTGCGGCTGTTCGGCGCCACGGGACCGCTCGACGCGGTTCGGGCGAACGGGATCGTCGTCGCCCCGTCGTCGACGAAGGTCATCCGCGTCGAGGACCTGGTCGCCGGCGAGCAGGATGTCGCGCTGAACGTCAGCGTGCTCCGCGGGGCGCTCGCGACCGCCGTCTTCGCCGCGTCCACGACAGCCGGTGCCAGGGGCAGCGACTGGATCGGGCCGGCTGCGCCGCCGAGCACGACGCAGGTGGTGCCCGCGGTCGTCCCCCGCACCACCGGGCGCACGCTGCTGGTCACCAACCCAGGCGACCGCACCGCGTCTGCGACGGTGACGGTCGCAGGCGCGGACGGCCCGTTCACCGCAACGGGCATGGACCGGATCCGCGTCAAGCCGCAGTCGGTCGCCGCTGTGGACATCCCCAGCTCCGTCGGCGCCAAGGTCGCCGCTTTGACGGTGACCTCTGACGTCCCCGTCACCGCATCGGTGCTGCAGTCGAGCCGTGGACCGGCTTCGGACAGCGCCGTCGCCTCAGCCGGCGTGCCCCTCACCGCAACCGGTGTGCTTCCCCTGGAGGTAGGAGGGTCGCTAGCCGACCCGCGGGTGACCCTGGTGCTGTCCAGCCTGCCCGATGCACCGCAGACGTCGGTGCGGGTCACCGCCCGTGACAGGTCCGGTCGCGCCCGCGGAATGACCACGGTCACCGTACGACCCGAGAGCACAGTCACCTTGGACCCCGCCAAGGACAAGGAGCTGGACCTGCCTGCCAAGATCTCCTACCTCACCGTGGACGCCGCCGATGTCGGCGTCCTGGTCGCTGGTATCTACCAGAGTCCCGCCGGCGTCGCCGTCCTCGGCGTCGCCGACGCGCCGGCGACCGTCGAGGCGCCCGCCGTCACCAGCGCGGGCTGAGGCCACTGGCATCAGGCCGGCGGGTCGACGTCCTCGGGGTCCAGGTGCCACAGGGCACCCAGCTGTTCGGCCAGGACGACCGAGATGGCCTGAGCCAGCTGGTGGCGTCCCTTCGCCCGCGCGACAAGCGGTAGCCGGAACACCACCACGCGCACGTGGCGCGAGCCAGGCCATTGCAGCAGGGACGCCAGGGGGACCTCGACGCCGGTCCAGTCCTCCGGGAGCAGCGGCGCCTCCTCCACTGCGAACTCCACCTCGCGCAGCGCAACGGTCCACCGGCGCCGCAGGCGCTCGATCACTGCGACGACAAGGCCGTCGAACTCGGCCCGCGGTGACTGCACGCCCGGTACGTTGGCTGCGGACAGCGGGCCCGGGAGCACGAGTGGTCCGCGCAACCCTCTGCCGCGGCGGGGACGCATCCGTCCCGTCCGGACGGGACAGGGTCCGGCGGGTGTGGTCATGCCGGTGAGCCTAGCGATCCCCGGCCAGGGCGCGCGGTAGTCTGCGGGCGTGAGCCGGACCCGCCGCTGTACCCGTACCGCGTGCGCGCAGCCAGCCGTCTCGACACTGACCTACGTGTACGCCGACCGGACCGCCGTGCTCGGGCCGCTTGCGGTCTACGCAGAGCCGCACAGCTACGACCTGTGCCAGCACCACTGCGAGCGGTTGTCCGCACCGCGCGGCTGGGACGTGCTGCGCCTGGCGCCGGACCCGGGGTCGCTCACCCCTACCCATGACGACCTCGAAGCGCTCGCCGACGCGGTGCGTGAGGCGGCTCTGCCGCCGGCGACGCCCGAAGAACCCCCGGTGGGCGATGTCGGGCGTCGCGGACACCTGCGCGTGCTCCGCCCGCAGCGCTCGTGACGGCAGGACCGGCTGACGCACCCGCTGAGAGTGCGCGCTCGCGGCTCGACGCGGTCGTCAAGACGTACGACATCCGCGGCCGCGCGCCCGAGCAGCTCGACGCTACCCTCGCCGCTGCGCTGGGTGCTGCCTTCGCCGAGGAGGTGGGCGTCAGCAACGGCCGGGGGGTCGTTGCCATCGGCCGCGATATGCGGCACACCTCGCCGTACCTCGCGGACGCGTTCACCGGCGCGCTGGTGGCCGCCGGGTCCGACGTCGTCGACCTCGGGCTGTGCTCGACCGACCTGGTGTACTTCTACTCAGGGACCCATGCGATGCCCGCGGTCATGGTGACCGCGAGCCACAACCCGGCCGCCTACAACGGCATGAAGCTCTGCCGCGCTGGCGCACGCCCGATCGGGCAGGGCTCCGGCCTGGAGGGCATCGCGGCAGCGGCTGCACGCATCCTTCAGTCCCCGCCGGCCCCCGGCAGAGTACGCGGCAGCGTCCGGCATCATGACGCGCGCTGCGACTACGCCGTACGCATGACCGATCTCGTCCCGATGCCCCTGACGCGACGCCGACGTCGGCTTCGGGTCGTGGTGGACGCCGGCAACGGCATGGGCGGTCACGTGGTGCCTGTCGTCTTCGACCGTCTCGATGTCGAGTTGGTCCCGATGTACTTCGAGCTCGACGGCAGCTTCCCCAACCACGAGGCCAACCCGCTCGACCCCGCCAATCTCACCGATCTGCAGGCCGCGGTCCTGAAGCACCGCGCCGACCTTGGCCTGGCCTTCGACGGGGACGCCGACCGGTGCTTCGTCGTGGACGAGCGCGGCAAGGCGGTCACGCCATCAGCGGTCACTGCACTCATCGCGGCGGGCTTCCTGCGTGAACGGCCCGGCGCCACCATCTTGTACAACGCCATCTGTTCGCGAGCTGTCCGCGAGATCATCGACGAGCACGGAGGAGTGCCCGTCCGTACGCCGGTGGGGCATTCGCGGGTCAAGGCCGAGATGGCGCGCACCGGGGCGCTCTTCGGTGGCGAGCACTCCGGTCACTACTACTTCGCGGACTTCTTCCTCGCCGACTCCGGCATGCTCGCGGCGTTGCACGTCATCGCGGCGCTGACCGCTTCGGCGACGCCGCTGTCGGACCTGATGGTCGCTTACGACCGCTACCCGGCCTCGGGCGAGATCAACCGTTCGGTCGCTGACACCGCACCGGTGGTCCGGCGGGTCGCGGAGCACTTCGGTCACCGTGAAGGCGTCAGCATCGACTGGCTGGACGGCCTGAGTGTCGAGCACGAGCGGTGGTGGTTCAACCTGCGGGCGTCGGCGACCGAGCCCCTGTTGCGGCTCAACGCCGAGGGCGTGGACGATGAGGCCATGGCCGCGGTACGAGACGCGGTCCTCGCGCTGCTCGACGACGATTGACGAGAAGCGCAGTCCAGCCCACGACTCTCGATGAAGGTGGCCCCGATGAACCTCGATCCCGCACTCCTCGACATCTTGGTGTGTCCACAGTGCCGAACGGGGCTGTCCGTGGACGACGAACGCAATGAGCTCGTGTGCAGCCCGTGCGCCCTGGCCTACCCGGTACGCGACGACATCGCGGTGATGCTCGTCGACGAGGCCCGCCCGCTCAGGAGCTGAAACGTGTTCGACGACACGCTCCTGGACGACCCGGACGCGCTCCTGGCCGCCGACACCGAGCTGCGCCGGATCGCCGAGTCCGGCGCGCGCGTCCGCCGCGAGACCGACGCCGCGGCAGAGCAGCTGACCATGCTCGACAACACCTCGCGCCCCCGTGCGATCGTCGCAGCCGGCTCGGGCGGGCGTCTGCTGCGGGCGGTGCTCGAGCCGTCGTGCCCCGTCCCCTTCGTCGCCTGGTCCGGACCTGGCCTTCCTGGCTGGGCCGGACCCCTGGACCTGGTCGTGATCGCCGCGCCCGGCGCGGTCGACCGCGCCACGAGCGCTGCCGCCGCCGAGGCGGTCCGACGTGGCTGCACGGTGGTCGCGAGCTGCAGGCCGGACGGGGAAGTGGCTCTGCTCCTCGCCGGGCGCTACTCCACCGTGCTGCCTGCCGGCGACGACCTTCTCGCCGGTTCGGTCGTGGTGCTGCAGGCGCTCCACCTGCTCGGGCTCGGCCCGACCGTCGACGCCGACGAGGTGGCCGCCGGTCTCGACGAGGTCGCAATGGATTGCTCACCGTTCCGCGCTGTCGATGCCAACCCCGCCAAGCAGCTTGCGGTCGCGCTCGGCGACTGCACGCCGCTGCTGTGGGGTGGCTCGGCGCTCGCCGCGCGGGCGGCGCGTCGCATCGGTGAGGCCGTCCGACGCTCGGCGGGCCGTCCCACGGTCGCCGACGACGCCGACCACCTGCTGCCCGTCATCACAGGTGCACCGGCGCGCGACGTGTTCGCGGACCCGTTCGCCGATACCAGCGAAGGTGGTGACGCGCGGATCGAGCCGGCCCTCGTGGTCGTCGACGACGGGACGGATGAGCCGGTGTCGGGTGCGGACCGGCGCCTGCTCACCGCCGCGTGCGACGAGCGTGACTTCCGGGTCGAGGTGCTGACCGGCCACCAGGGTTCGCCGGTGGCACGGTACGCTTCCCTGCTCGCACACGGCAGTTACCTTGCCGCGTACCTGCGGATCGGGTTGCAACAGCCGCCCGGCGCGCCGACGGAGGATGTCTGATGGCAGGCCACGGCAACAAGGCAGTGGTCGCGGCACTGCTGGCCAACAGCGGGATCGCGGTCACCAAGTTCGTCGCCTGGCTGCTCACCGGTGCCACGTCGATGCTCGCCGAGGCCGTCCACTCGGTCGCCGACGCGGGCAACCAGGCCCTCTTGCTCGTCGGCGCCAAGCGTTCGGCCCGCGAGGCCACCCC
>Ga0136622_10000056_pt1 | contig 36567 bp, 35 predicted proteins | sample AntDrymUQ4482106_2_FD_104803 | JGI IMG/M metagenome (GOLD analysis project Ga0136622, IMG submission 104803) | Polar desert sand microbial communities from Dry Valleys, Antarctica - metaG UQ448 (21.06) | ecosystem: Environmental > Terrestrial > Soil > Desert | place: Antarctica: Dry Valley...
GATCTCTCGCGCGGCCTCCGCCGGGCCGGGGCGCTCCGGCATCGTCACAGGCTCACTGCCACAGGCGGGCCCGCGAAGTCTCGTCGGCGCAGACCACCCAGCCGAAGTCACCGAGCCCGCCGCGCGCCATCAGCTCGGCGGACTCCGTCGACCGAGCCAGCTCGGCGACGTACCTGGCCGGCTCGGTCGTCGCCAGCGCCAGGTCGGGCCGCCGACCGGAGACCCCGAGCAGGCCCAACGCGGTCCGCTGGAGCAACACGCTGCCTCCCGTGGCAGCGGCAACCGCGTCGAGCGCCACGTAGGCGGTGACGTCGCGCGACCCGTCGGGGAGTACGTCGACCTCTCCACCGTCGCGGTAGGAGCTCATCGACCCGAACAGCGGCCGGTCCTCGCGCCGGTGGTCGTAGTCGACGGCAATCGCGACGCCACGCCGCAACCGCCCCGCGACGTCGGCCCATGCCGCATCCCGTGAGGTCCCCACCTCGGCTCTCGCGCCGGGCTCCGCACCGGCCAACGGCCACCAGGTGCCGCACCACTCGGCGAGGCTCGGCGGGACGGACGGGTCGTCGAGGGCGGCCCCCAGCGCCTCGGTGCCGCTGACCGGGTCGACGTGGACGACGTGCACCCTCCCCGTCTCCGTGACCTCGACCACGTGACAGGGGATGTTGTCCAACCACTCGTTCGCGACCACCAGCCCCTCGACCGAGCCCGGCAGGGTGTTGGTCCAGCCGATCGACGCCTCGAGCTCGGCAGGACGAGGCGCGACCTCCACCCCGAGCAGGGCCAGCGTCGGGTCGATCGCGTGGACCTGGCGGAGCAGCTCGCCGCGGCCTGCCCCGATGTCGACCACCGTGTCCAGACCCGTCCGTCGGGTCACCTCGACGAGGGCACGCGCGAACAGCGGCGAGGCATGCACGGAGGTGCGGAAGTGCGCCGCCGGAGACTGGGTCCGGTAGAAGCCGTTCGGCCCGTACAACGCCGCGTCCCACGCGCTCTTCCACGTCGGGGAGGTCGGCGGTGGTGACATCGCCGGCATGCCGAGTGACGCGACGCTGGACATGGTCGCCAGGCTACGCGGGCAGCCGACCCTGGGCAGTGAGACGGCACTGTGACCGAGGGCACCGGCGGCACATCTGTTGCCGGCGTCGCGTTTCAGCGTAGGCTGAGCGGCAGAAGCTTCTCGGCAAACCGTCCGGTACCCGCCTCTCGGGACTGGAACGAAAGGCGATGAGTGAGATGACCCGAGTCGGGGTGATCGGTGCCGGCCGCGTCGGCGCCGTCCTCGCGGTTGCGCTGCGCGATGTCACGAGCGCCGGCCGGAGCTACGACGTGGTCGCCGTCGCCGGCGAGTCCTCTGCCTCGCGCACCCGCATCGAGACCCTCCTCCCCGGGGTCCACATCGACAAGCCGACAGCAGTCGCGCGCGCCTGCGACCTGCTCCTGCTCACGGTCCCGGACGACATGCTCGCCAACGTGGTGAACATGCTCAGCGCCAGCGGTGCGATCCGCCCCGGACAGCACGTCGCCCACACCTCGGGAAGCCACGGGCTCGAAGTGCTGGAGCCGGCGGCCGCGCTCGGGGCGCAGGTGCTCGCCCTGCACCCGGCGATGACCTTCACCGGGACCGACGTCGACCTCGCGCGGCTGCCCGGCTGCGCTTTCGGGGTGACCGCGACCGCGACGACCCGACCGCTCGCCGAGACCCTCGTCGCGGACCTCCGGGGCACCCTCTCGTGGGTCCCCGAGGAGCGCCGCGCCCTCTACCACGCCGGGCTTGCCCACGGCGCCAACCACCTGGTCACCCTGGTCTCGCAGGCGATGGACCTGCTCCGGGCGTCCGGCTCCGCGGATCCTGCCGCGACGCTGCGACCCCTGCTCACCGCGAGCCTCGACAACGCACTCAGCTACGGCGACGCCGCGCTGACCGGGCCGATCGTCCGCGGTGACGCCAACACGGTCCGCGCTCACCTGGCCCACATCGCGGCCACCGCGCCGGCGACGTTGGAGTCCTACGTGGCCCTGGCCCGTGCGACCGCGAACCGCGCCGTGCTCGACGGTCGACTCCTGCCGATCCGCGGCGCCACGATCATCGGTCTGCTCAACGACGCGCTGCCCAGTTCAGGCACAGCGTCGCAGCGCCCGACCCGGGACCCGAGGGCCGCGGACCTCTTGTGAGCGCGACCACCACGGCCGGCGTACGCCGCCCCGTCCTCGCTCGATCTCGGGCGGAGCTCTCGGCCGCTCTGGAGCGACATCGCGCGCGCGGGGGTCGTGTCCGCCTGGTGCCGACCATGGGAGCCCTGCACGCTGGACACGTCTCCCTGATGCGGACCGCAAGCGAGGATGCGGCGGCCGAGGACGCCCTCGTCGTCTCGATCTTCGTCAACCCGATGCAGTTCAGCCCGACCGAGGACCTTGCACGCTACCCACGCTCGCTGGACACCGACCTCGAGATCTGCGCCGAGGCGGGTGCGGACGTCGTCTTCGCCCCCGGGCAGGACGAGGTCTATCCCGGCGGCGAGCCCCAGGTCACCGTCGAGCCCGGCCCCCTGGGCACGGTCCTCGAAGGGGCCAGCCGGCCGACGCACTTCCGGGGCGTGCTCACCGTGGTGGCGAAGCTGTTCGGCATGGTCCGGCCTGACGTGGCGGTCTTCGGCGAAAAGGACTACCAGCAGCTCGTGCTGATCAGGCAGATGGTCCGCGATCTCGGCATGGGCGTCGACATCCTCGCCGGCGGGATCGTCCGCGAGCACGACGGGCTCGCGCTCTCGTCACGCAACCGCTACCTCGACCACGAGCAGCGCTCCCTCGCGGTGAGCCTGTCGTGCGCGCTCCGCGCCGGCGCCGACGCGGCGGAGCTCGGACGCGACGGCGTGCTGGCCGCGGCACACGCCGTGCTCGAGCCTGTGCGCGGAGTGGCCGTGGACTACCTCGAGCTGACGTCGCTCGACCTGAGCGTCCCGCCCACCCGCGGCGCGGCTCGGCTCCTCGTCGCCGCGCGGATCGGCCCGGTGAGGCTGATCGACAACACACCCGTGCTCCTCGGTCGACGAGCCTCTCGGGCGGGCTGATGCTGCTCTGCGCCGACATCGGCAACAGCCACACCGTCCTCGGTCTCCTCTCGCAGGGCAAGGTCTCCGACCACTGGCGCGTCGCCACCGAGGAGCGACGTACCGCCGACGAATGGGCGGTCCTGATTAGGGGACTGCTCGCCGGGACACCCACGGCGCTCGACCTGGAAGGTGTCGCGGTCTGCTCAACCGTCCCCTCGGTGCTCCACGAGTGGCGCGACATGCTCCGCACCTACTACGCGCAGGTCCCCCACCTGGTGGTCGAGCCCGGGGTGCGCACCGGCGTGCCGGTGCTGATGGACAACCCCCGCGAGGTGGGGGCGGACCGCATCATCAACGCGTTGGCGGCATCACATCTCTTCGACGGCGCCACCATCGTCGTCGACTTCGGCACTGCGACGACCTTCGACGTGGTCAGCGCCAAGGGAGAGTACGTCGGCGGGGCGATCGCTCCCGGCATCGAGATATCGCTTGAGGCGCTGGGGCGCCGCGGAGCACAGCTGCGCAAGGTGGAGCTACTGCGGCCGCGCTCGGTGATCGCGAAGAACACCGTCGAGGCGCTCCAGTCGGGGATGCTCTTCGGCTTCGCCAGCGCGGTGGACGGGATCGTGACCCGGATGATCGAGGAGCTCGGTGTGCCGGTCGGAGCGGTGAATGTCATCGCCACGGGGGGCCTTGCACCTCTGATCCGCGAGGAGTGCGCGACGATCACCGACCACCAGCCGTGGTTGACGCTCCTCGGCCTCGAGCTGGCCTTCACGCGCAATGCCTGAGCGCCCTCTCATCTAGGGTTGCGTGCATGACCGACCCGCCACCGGATCTCCCCGAGCAGATGCGCGTCCGGCGGGACAAGCGCCAGCGGATGATCGACTCGGGAAAGGACGCCTACCCGGTCACGGTCGAGCGCACGCACACCCTGGCCCAGATCCGGGACGCCCACGCCGCCGCGCTCGAGGAAGGCACGCTCGAGCCGGACACCCGGACCGGTGAGCAGGTGGCGATCGCCGGACGCGTGATCTTCCTCCGCAACACCGGCAAGCTCTGCTTCGCGCGACTGCGCGAGGGCGAGGGCGGAGAGCTTCAGGTGATGCTCTCGCTTGCCGACCTCGGAGAGGAGTCCCTCGCGCAGTTCAAGGAGCTGGTGGACATCGGCGACCTGCTCGCCGTGCGCGGGGAGGTGGTCACCAGCCGGCGAGGTGAGCTCTCGGTGCAGGCGTCGTCGTGGGCGATGGCGGCCAAGACCCTTCGACCCCTGCCGAACGAGCACGCACCGCTCTCCGACGAGACCCGGGTGCGGCTTCGCTACGTCGACATGATGGTGCGCGACGAGCCCCGCGCAATGGTCCGCACCAAGGCCACAGCGCTCCGGTCGTTGCGCTCGACCCTGCACGAGCGCGGGTACGTCGAGGTAGAGACACCCATCCTGCAGCTGACCAACGGCGGGGCCGCCGCGCGACCGTTCCGCACACACCTGAACGCCTTCGACCAGGAGATGCTTCTCCGGATCGCGCTCGAGCTCGACCTGAAGAAGGCGATGATCGGCGGCGTGGACCGCGTCTACGAAATCGGCCGCACCTTCCGCAACGAGGGGCTCGACTCCACCCACGCGGCGGAGTTCTCGATGCTGGAAGCCTATGAGGCGTACGGCGACCAGCACACGATGATCGACCTCACCAGGGGGCTGGTTCTTGGGGCCGCCCGAGCCTTAGGTCGCGGCTCCGTACCCGGGCGCAACGGCGAGGAGATCGACCTCGAGGGACCGTGGCGTGAGGTGGCCATCCACGACCTGGTCTCCGAAGCGGTCGGCGAAGCTGTCGACGTCACCACCGACACGACCACGCTGCGCGCTCACGCCGAGCGGCACGGCGTCGAGGTCGCGCCGGAGCAGAGCGCGGCGGAGATCACGGTGGAGCTCTACGAAAAGCTCGTCGAGCGCACCCTGCTCCAGCCCACGTTCGTGATGGACTTCCCGGAGGCGGCCCGCCCGCTCGCCAAGCCACACCGCACGACACCAGGGCTCAACGAGGCGTGGGACCTCGTCGTCAACGGCGTCGAGATGGGCACCGGATACTCCGAGCTCAACGACCCCGTCGTCCAACGGGAGAGGCTGGAACGACAGTCGCTTCTCGCCGCCGCGGGGGACCCGGAGGCGATGGACCTCGACGAGCCCTTCCTGCAGGCGATGGAGTTCGGGATGCCCGCAGCGGGAGGGCTCGGCATCGGCGTCGACCGCCTGGTGATGCTGCTCACCGGAGCCGGCATCAGGGAGACTATCCTCTTCCCCCTGCTACGACCGCACTAGTTAGAAGTAGTCGCGGATGTGGAACTGCCGTCCGCCGAAGAGGGCGTCCCACGTCGCGTCGTCACCGGCGTCACCGCTGAGCAGTCCGGCCATCCGCAGGTTCGCGGCGCTCTGCACGCCGGCGTACATCGGGCCCAGCCCGCGGGTGTCGAAGACCGGGGCCCCCCGTTTGTCATGGTCGGCGTCGGAGGAGGGGGTGCAGCGGGCGGCGCCACCGGAGACCTCCAGCAGCCAACCGCCGTTCAGGTCGTCCAGGAAGTCACCGGCGACCCGGAACCGCAGCCCGGCGCTGATCGCCGATGAGAACCTCCGGCTCCCGAACGCCAGCGGGAGGTCGAGCAGGCGGAGCATGTACGGCGACGCGTCCACGACCCGCCAGTCCTGCGTCGGGAGCACCAACCGGGCCAGGTCGTCACCCGAGGTGTCGATCCGGGTGGTCGGAGCGACGCTGGAGAAGCTCCCGAGGACGCCGAGCAACGTCGCTGTCGCGGCCGGCGAGGTGGCGATCAGGTCTGCGACGCCGATCCGGCTCGTCTCGTCATAACCGGGGCCTCGGTTCCACGAGGCATATCCGGTGGCCTTTCCCTCCTCGTCGAGTGCGAGTGTGACGCCGGTGAAATCGGCGATGAAATCGTCGGCTGTCGCGGTGAATGAAGGTCCCGTGCGGGTGAGTGGCCCATTCTGTGCCGAGGCCCATTCGGTGTAGATACGGCGTACGTCGTCGTAGTCGGCGGCAACCGCCCTTCTCACCGATAAACTCCCTCCCCTCGACAGAGCCCTAGGCACCTCCGCCGGCACCTCCGCCAGGGCAGCCGTCGGCAGGTCCACGCTCACGTAGTCGCCGACGAGCTCATAGCCGAAACCGCGGTAGATCCGCGGGGCACTCGGGAAAAGTGTGGAGATGGCGGCGCCTCGCTCACGCGCGGCGCGCAGCGTCTCGCGGAACAGTGGGGTGAGGAGTCCGGCGCCACGGCGCTCCGCAACCGTGGTGACGCCCGCGATGCCGCAGGTGGGCACGATGTCGCCGCCGAAGTGCGAGTCGAAGTCCCGGTCGACCATCTTCGCGACGAGCGTGTCGCCGTCGAAGTAGCCGAAGGGCCGCATCCCCGGCGGGAGGGTGTCGGGGTGATCCGTGGGCGCCTGTCGTGGCATCCCGAATGCCTCTCGGCCGAGCTGACGCGACGCGTCGAAGTCTGCGCTCTCGAGCGGTCGCACGTGAGTACCCATCCCGAGCAACCTATAGCGACCCGCGCGCTGTCGCATGTGGTTATCGCCCGGACTGATTTACTTCGAGGATTTGGCATTGTTTATGCCGGTGAATATGATCGGCTTAGCGTCGCGATGAGGAAAGCTAAAGCGTTTCGAGGAAGGACACAGCTGATGGCGAAAAGAACGCACACCGTGCTGGTCGACGATATCGACGGCTCGGACGCCGACGAGACCGTCTATTTCGGTATCGACGGCGTCAACTACGAGATCGAGCTGAGCGCGAAACACGCCGGCCAGCTGCGCGACGCCCTGGCGACCTACACCGCCAACGGACGCAAGGTAGCCGGCCGCCGCCGTCGGGGCACCGGATCTGGGGGTGCCGCCTCCGCAGCCGACGTCCGGGCGTGGGCGCGTGAGAACGGCCGGGACGTGCCTGACCGCGGGCGGGTCTCTGCCGAGGTGCGTCAGGCCTACGCCGAGGCACACTGACCCCCGCCTGAGCACGGCTCCGCCCCCAGGCGGGGCGCCGCCTGAGAGTTCGCTGTGGGCGAAGCGCTACGGGGGGACCGGGGGAACACGTAGGCTGGGGAGAGGGTTAAACCTGTCGTACCCAGCTCAAAGGAGCGACGTTTATGTTCGAGCGGTTCACTGACCGAGCCCGCCGGGTGGTCGTCTTGGCGCAGGAAGAAGTCAGGATGCTCTCCCACAACTACATCGGCACCGAGCACATCCTGCTCGGCCTGATCCACGAGGGCGAGGGAGTCGCCGCGAAGGCGCTCGAGAGCCTCGGCATCTCCCTGGAGGCCGTGCGCGCGCAGGTCGAGGAGATCATCGGGCAGGGCCAGCAGGCCCCCAGCGGTCACATCCCCTTCACGCCGCGCGCGAAGAAGGTGCTCGAGCTGTCCCTGCGCGAAGCGCTCCAGCTCGGCCACAACTACATCGGCACCGAGCACATCCTGCTCGGTCTGATCCGCGAGGGCGAAGGCGTCGCCGCCCAAGTGTTGGTCAAGCTCGGAGCCGACCTCAACCGGGTCCGCCAGCAGGTGATCCAGCTGCTCTCGGGCTTCCAGGGCAAGGAGACGGCCACGGCTGGTGCTCCGGCCGAGGGTGCGCCGTCGTCGTCCCTCGTGCTCGACCAGTTCGGTCGCAACCTCACGCAAGCGGCCCGCGAGGGCAAGCTCGACCCGGTCATCGGGCGTGAGAAGGAGATCGAGCGGGTGATGCAGGTGCTCTCGCGCCGCACCAAGAACAACCCCGTCCTGATCGGTGAGCCTGGCGTCGGCAAGACCGCGGTCGTCGAGGGCCTCTCGCAGTCCATCGTGCGCGGCGACGTACCCGAGACCCTCAAGGACAAGCAGATCTACACCCTCGACCTCGGTGCGCTGGTGGCGGGTTCTCGCTACCGCGGCGACTTCGAGGAGCGGTTGAAGAAGGTGCTCAAGGAGATCCGCACTCGCGGCGACATCGTGCTGTTCATCGACGAGCTGCACACGTTGGTCGGCGCCGGCGCGGCGGAGGGCGCGATCGACGCAGCCTCCATCCTCAAGCCGATGCTGGCGCGCGGCGAGCTGCAGACCATTGGCGCGACCACCCTCGACGAGTACCGCAAGCACCTCGAGAAGGACGCCGCCCTCGAGCGGCGCTTCCAGCCGATCCAGGTGCAGGAGCCGTCGATCGCGCACACGATCGAGATCCTCAAGGGTCTTCGCGACCGCTACGAGGCACACCACCGTGTCACGATCACCGACGAGGCGCTGGTCTCGGCCGCGACGCTCGCGGACCGCTACGTCTCCGACCGTTTCCTGCCGGACAAGGCCATCGACCTCATCGACGAGGCCGGCTCCCGGCTGCGGATCCGCCGGATGACCGCTCCGCCGGACCTGCGGGAGTTCGACGACAAGATCGCCGACGTACGCCGCCGCAAGGAGTCCGCGATCGACAGCCAGGACTTCGAGGCCGCCGCGTCGCTGCGCGATGAGGAGAAGAAGCTCATCATCGCCAAGGGCGAGCGGGAGAAGCAGTGGAAGGCCGGCGACATGGACGTCGTCGCGGAGGTGGACGAGGAGCTGATCGCCGAGGTGTTGGCGGTCGCGACCGGGATCCCGATCGTCAAGCTGTCGGAGGAGGAGTCGACTCGGCTGCTCAAGATGGAGGACGAGCTGCACAAGCGCGTGATCGGACAGGAGGAGGCCGTCAAGGCGCTCTCCCGGGCGATCCGGCGTACTCGTGCCGGCCTCAAGGACCCGAAGCGCCCCGGCGGCTCGTTCATCTTCGCGGGCCCGTCGGGTGTCGGAAAGACGTGGCTGTCCAAGTCGCTCGCGGAGTTCCTCTTCGGTGACGAGGACGCGCTGATCCAGCTCGACATGAGCGAGTACAGCGAGAAGCACACGGTGTCCCGGCTCTTCGGCTCGCCTCCTGGTTACGTCGGCTACGAGGAGGGCGGCCAGCTGACCGAGAAGGTGCGGCGCAAGCCGTTCTCCGTGGTCCTGTTCGACGAGGTCGAGAAGGCGCACCCCGACATCTTCAACTCACTGCTGCAGATCCTCGAGGAGGGCCGGCTGACCGACTCGCAAGGTCGAAGGATCGACTTCAAGAACACCGTGATCATCATGACCACGAACCTCGGCACCCGCGACATCTCCAAGGGAGTCAACCTGGGCTTCCAGCAGGTGGGCGATGCGGCTGGGTCCTACGAGCGGATGAAGTCGAAGGTGGGGGAGGAGCTCAAGCAGCACTTCCGGCCGGAGTTCCTCAACCGCGTCGACGAGATGATCGTCTTCCCGCCGCTCTCGCAGGAGCAGATCGTGTCGATGGTCGACAACATGATCGCCGCGGTGGAGCTGCGTCTCAAGGACCGCGATATGTCGCTCGAGCTGACCACGGCCGCGAAGGAGCTGCTCGCGCAGCGGGGGTTCGACCCCGTGCTCGGCGCACGTCCGCTGCGCCGCACCCTCCAGCGTGAGATCGAGGACGTCCTCGCCGAGAAGATGCTCTACGGCGAGGTAGGTCCGGGACAGATCGTGCTGGTAGGCGTCGAGGGTGAGGGCACCGAGGCCACCTTCACCTTCGAGGGGACCAAGAAGACCGAGCTCCCCGACCTGCCGCCGATCGAGCCTGCCGCCGCTGCTGAGGCCGACTGACCTCCCGGTCTTTTGTTCGGTTAACTCGGTTGGAGGTACGTTTCGCGGGGTGTTTGTCCTGGTTGCCGTATGCCCAAGCGAGTTAACCGAACAAATCGAGGGTCAGGGCAGGGAGTAGCTGTCTCCCGGAAGGGCGATGGCGAGACCGTCGTCGACGAGGCTGGCAAGGCATCGGTCGCGCTGCTCCTGCGGTTTCCACACGGCGTTCAGCGTGTCCTTGGGCACCGGCGTAGTCGACTCGCGCAGCAGCCCCAGGAGCCTGCCGCGACACTGCCGGTCGGTGCCGGCGTAGGTCTGCCCCCGCCGCGGCGGGCCGTCGTGGGCCGGGTAGCCGGTGCGGCGCCAGGAGCAGTCGCCCGCGATCGGGCAGCGAGCGCACTTCGGCGAGGCCGACGTACACACGGTGGCTCCTAGCTCCATCACCGCGACCGCCCATGTCGCCGCCGTCGGCGGGTCGTCCGGGAGGAGGTCCGCAGCGATGCCCTGCTCTGACTTGGTCGGTGTCTGCCGGGGGAACTCGACACCCGTGAGCGCGCGAGCCAGCACCCGGCGGACGTTGATGTCCAGGACGACATGTCGCTGCCCGAACGCGAACGACGCAACCGCTGCCGCTGTGTAGTCGCCGATGCCTGGGAGGGCACGAAGCTCCGCGAGCGATCGGGGGACCTGGCCGTCGTGGTGGACGACGATCGCCGTCGCGGCCTGGTGCAACCGCAACGCCCGTCTCGGGTAGCCGAGCCGCCCCCAGGCACGCACCGCGTCCCCCGGGCTCGCGGCCGCGAGGTCGGCCGGGCTGGGCCAGGTGTCCAGCCACTGCTCGTAGATGGGCAGCACTCTGCCCACGGGAGTCTGTTGCAGCATGAACTCGCTGACGAGGACCGCCCAGGGGGATGCAGACGGCTCACGCCAGGGCAGGTCGCGCGCGTGGGCGTCGTACCAGGAGAGCACCGGCTCGTGCAGCGCTGACATCGTGCGCCGATGCTAGTCCCCAACCAGCGGAGGGCTGGCTTGGGAGTGAACGGAGTGGGATACCGGGTTCTCGGGCAGGTCGCGGTTAGCGTCGGAGGATGAGCTCGGTGACCAATCCCAAGGGCCCGCTGCCGACGCGCGTGTACTGGACGCGGCGAGCGTTGGCACTGGTGCTCGCTCTTGCCCTCGTCTTCGGGGTCGGGCGGCTGCTCGGTGGGTCCACGACCGACGACTCGAGCGCTTCCGCCCGCCCAGCTTCTGCGGAGGCGACCTCGTTCGCGCCGTCGGCCGGCGTGACACTGCGGCCCTCGCCGCGGGCGCAGCCCGACCCCAAGCCGAGGGGCAGGGCCACGAACAAGAAGCAGGAGCGGGAGAAGGAGAAGCGCGAGGAGGCACCGCCCGCGGCGCCGACCGGCGTGTGCGAGGACAGCGACGTGCTGGTCACCCCGTCGTTGGAGAATGCCACCGAGGCCGGACGGAACGTCGTCATCACCCTCGAGCTCACCACCCTGGAGAGCCCAGCCTGCTACTTCGAGGTGACCCCTGAGACGGTGGTGCTTCGGCTCACGTCCGGCACTGACCCGATCTGGACCACGCAGGACTGCGTCAAGGCAATGCCGCTGACGACCGTCGTGCCCCGCAAGGAAGATGCGGCCGAGATCGAGGTCACCTGGTCAGGCATGCGCTCCGACGACGAGTGCACCCGCTCCACCTTGTGGGCGGAGCCGGGGTACTACCACGCGACTGCCGCCGTCTTCGGTGGCGAGCCCACCGACGTCCAGTTCTTGCTCGAGCAGCCGACAGCCAGGACCATCGTCCCCGAGCCCAAGCGGGACCGGGACCGGGACCGGCGGCCGGAAGAGCAGGACCGCAAGCAGGACCGCAAGCAGGACCGCAAGCAGGACCGCAAGCAGGACCGGCGAGATCGTTAGACGTAGCGCTCCAGGATGCTGGACTCCGCCAGGCGTGAGAGGCCCTCGCGCACGCTTCGGGCTCTGAGCTCACCAACACCCTCGACCGCCTGAAGGTCGTCGATGCTGGCGGAGAGCAGCTTCTGCAAGCCGCCGAAGTGGTCGACGAGACGGTCGACGACCGTGCCCGGCAGGCGGGGGACCTTCGCCAGCAGCCGGTAGCCGCGCGGGGTCACGGCGCTGTCGAGATGCTCGCTCGGGCCGAGCTCGAGAGCCACCGCGATGGCGGGGACGTCCACGAGATCGGTCGGGCTGAGCATCTCGAGCTCGGCGAGCACCTCCTCGGGTCCGCGGGTGCGCTTCCCGGTGGGGAGGTAGTCGCGGATCACCAGCTCGCGCTCGAGGTCCACGCCGGTGACGAGCTCGTCGAGCTGGAGGGCGAGGAGCCTGCCATCGGTGCCCAGCTCGAGCACGTAACCCTCGATCTCACTCGCGATGCGTGCGACCATCTCCAGCCGCTGGGCGACCGAGGCCACGTCGCGCACGGTGACCAGGTCCTCGATCTCCAGAGCCGACAACGTGCTCGACACCTCGTCGAGGCGCATCTTGTAGCGCTCCAGCGTCGCGAGCGCCTGGTTCGCCCTCGAGAGGATCTGGGTGGAGTCCTCGAGCACATAGCGGGTCTCGCCGACGTACGCCGCGATGGTCTGCATCGACCGGGACACCGAGATGACCGGGAACCCGGTCTGCCTGGCCACCCGGTCCGCCGTGCGGTGACGCGTCCCGGTCTCCTCGCTGTGGATCGACGGGTCGGGCATCATGTGGACGGCCGCTCGAAGGATGCGGGTCGCCCCCTTGTCGAGGACGATCGCGCCGTCCATCTTCGCCAGCTCGCGCAACATCGTGTCGCTGAACGGTACGTCGAGGGTGAAGCCACCCGTCGAGATGGCGTCCACGGTCTTGTCGGTGCCAAGGACGAGCAGCCCGCCGGTGCGTCCCCTCAGGATGCGTTCGAGCCCTGCCCGCAACGGTGTGCCCGGGGCGATTCCGGCCAGCGTTGTGCGCAGGCGCAGGTTCTCCTCCGAGCGGTCGGTCGTTGCCACGGGGCTTCCTCTCCGACGTGTTTTCGCGGACAGCGGAAGTGTAGGTGGTCCGGCTGCGCCGAGTGGCTAGACGAGACCGAGGACGGGTCGTTGTGGCGAGGCGCGGTTCGGCGTGAGCAACGGGGTGGCGTCGGCCTTGCCGAGGTCGAGCACGCGCAACGCAGAGTCGATGTCGGGAGCCCCGACCACCTGCATGCCCTCGACTGTGCGGATCGAGCCGCCGGCTCGGCCCGGCTCGTTCGGCACGATCGCGGACTTGAACCCGAGACGGGCTGCCTCGGCCAATCGCAGCGGCAGGTCGCGGACTCGGCGTAGCTCGCCCGCGAGCCCGAGCTCACCGATCGCCACCATGTCGGTGGGGATCTCGCGGTTCTTCCACGCAGAGGCGATCGCGATGGCTGCTGCCAGATCGCCGGCCGGCTCGACGACACGAGCGCCGCCGACGGTCGAGACGAACACGTCATGCGTGTGCAGGTGCAACCTCATCCGCTGCTGGAGCACCGCGATCGTCATCGCGATCCGGGCGCTGTCGACGCCTGCCGTGGTGCGGCGGGGACGCTCGGCGGCTGAGGCCGTCACCAGAGCCTGCACCTCGGCGAGGATCGGGCGCCGGCCGTCGAGGGTCACCGACACGCAGGTCCCCGGCACCGCGGTGTGATGGCGTGCGATGAAGAGACCGGTGGGGTCGGTCACCGCGGTGATGCCCTCGCCGGAGAGGTCGAAGCAGCCGAACTCGTCGACCGGGCCGTATCGGTTCTTCAGCGCACGCACCATCCGCAGCCGCGAGCTGCGCTCCCCCTCGAAGTGGAGTACGACGTCGACCAGATGCTCGAGCACGCGTGGTCCGGCGACCGAGCCGTCCTTGGTGACGTGGCCGACCAGCAAGGTCGCGATGTCCTGGGTCTTCGCCACGCGCACCAGCGCCGCCGCAACCTCCTTGACCTGGGTGACCCCCCCGGGGACGCCGTCGACATCCGCGGCGCCGATCGTCTGCACCGAGTCGACCACCAGCAGCTGCGGTCCGACGTCGTGGATGTGGGTGAGCACGGCTCCGAGATCGGTCTCCGCGGCGAGGAACAGCTCGTCGTGGACCCCGCCGGTGCGCTCCGCCCGGAGCCGGACCTGCGAGGGCGACTCCTCGCCGGTCACGTAGAGCGTGCGCACCCCGCTGCGCGCGGTCTGGGCGGCCACCTCGAGCAGCAGGGTCGACTTGCCGACCCCGGGCTCGCCGGCGAGCAACACGGCTGCCCCAGGCACCAGCCCTCCGCCCAGCACCCGGTCGAGCTCGGGCACACCGCAGGACCTCGCGCGCGAGTGCTCGACCCGGACCTTGCCGATCGGCACGGCGGGCGAGGTCACCGGCCCGGCAACGGCGCGGCCGCGGGGCGTCGCCGCGCCCTCGGCGACGCTGCCCCAGGCCTGGCACTCCCCGCACCGCCCCACCCACTTGACGCTCGTCCAACCGCACTCGCTGCAGCGGTACGACGGGCGGTCCTTTGATCTACTCACGCCGGTGACGCTAGGGCACCGTGCCGACATTCCCGGGGCGACGTGCCCACCCGTTCGCCTAGTAGCGGCGCCACCAGAGGCTCACGGCGTAGTCGACCTCGAGGCCGGTGTGCTCGGACAAGATCCGGTCGCTCACCTCGGCAGGGAACTCGACGCGCACCACAGCCTCCAGCTCCTCGCGCGCGGCGAAACGCCACGACGTGTCGACCGGCCGCCGTGTCCAGCCGTGCATCGACCAGAACCTCTCGACCGCGACCGGGTCGACCTCCGGGTAGCCCCTGCGGAACCATGACCCGAACGTGCTCCGGGTGGCGTCGTTGTCCACCACGAACGCGACGCCGCCGCGACGGAGCACCCGCGCGAGCTCGACCAGGCCGGCTTCGCACCCGGGTCCGAAGAAGTAAGCCCAGCGCGCATGTGTCATGTCGGCACTCGAGTCGGGCAGCGGCAGGCTCTGTGCGGCTCCCTGCAGCACGGTGACGGTGTCTCGTCGTGAGGTACGGCGACGGGCGAGACGCACCAAGCCCGGATGCGGCTCGACCCCGGTCACCGAACCTGCATCGGCGGCCCAACGCGGAAGGTGGAAGCCACTGCCGCAGCCGATGTCGACCACGTCCTGTCCGGACCAGTCGAAGACTTCCCTCATCGCGGCCTCGATCAGCCCGTCTCGGTCGACGCTGCGGTTCTCGAGCTCGTAGGTCTCGGGGTGGTGCCAGATGTTGGGGCTGGGCACCGCGCCCGGCGCCAGCCGCGGTCGTCCGTCGTACGGCGACGCGCTCAGATGCGGACCTCGCCGGTGGCGGTGTCGAACTTGGCCGCGATGACGCCGGGTGTCCCGTGCGGCGCCACCCAGTCGACTGCGACTCCCTCGAGCGGCTCGTCGACGCAGTTGCCGAGCCATTCACTGACCCGGCCGGGACTTCCCGCGATCTCCAGGGAGGCGAGCCGGAGATCCCCGCTGGCGCCGGTGCTCGGGTGCTCGCGATCCGCGGAGCTCCACTCGACGAAGTAGGGCAGCTGCGGATCCGAGCGCAGCCCCAGCACGCCGATCTGCCGCCACCGCAGCTCGGTCCCGTCGGGCCGGTGCCGGTTGCCGTGCACCGAGTCGCGACCCAGCCGTCGCTCGATCCCGCTGATGTCGTCGACTGCGACCACCCAGCCGAGCCACCCGCCGCCGAGTGCCGACCTCGCACGGACGGCCTGGCCGAACGGCGCATTGTCCGAAGCCGGGTGGTCGAGCACCTCCACGATCTCGAGGTAGGTGCCGGCAGACAGCGGAAGGACCATGTTGCGGGTGCCGAACCGGGGGTGGATGCCACCGTCGGCGAAGTCCTCACCGAGCAGGCCCCCGATCCGCCGGGCTGTGCCAACGAGACCGTCGGGACCTGCGGCGTAGGAGAGATGGTCCAGCCGCATGCTTCGCATTCTGGTCACGTCCCACCTCGTCGCCGACAGCGGGGTCCTGCCTCTTGTGCCGAGGGGGCGTTTCGGGGAAGGGTGACCGGTGAGCACCTGAGGTCGTAAAGGGAGAGACGTGGCAGGCAAGTCGTCGGCAAAGACCGCCAGCACCAGGGAAGAGGGACCGCGGGCGCTCAAGCCCGACGCGGTGCGCAACGTCGTGCTGGTGGGTCCGGCCGGCTCGGGCAAGACGTCCCTCGTGGACGCGCTGCTGGTCGCCTCGGGCGTGCTGAACCGACCCGGGTCCGTGCTCGACGGGACGACGGTCAGCGACTTTGAGGACTCCGAGAAGCGACAGCAGCGCTCGGTGAGCCTGGCCCTGGCTCCGCTGATGCACGACGGGGTCAAGATCAACCTGCTGGACACTCCCGGCTACGCCGACTTCGTGGGTGAGCTGCGCGCCGGGTTGCGCGCCGCGGACTGCGCGATGTTCGTGGTCGCCGCCAACGAGGGCGTCGATGCTCCGACCAAGGCGTTGTGGCGCGAGTGCGCGGAGGTCGGCATGCCGCGCGCGGTGGTGGTGACCAAGATCGACCACGCCCGGGCCGACTATGCCGGCGTGGTGCGACAGGCACAGGCGGCCTTCGGCGACAAGGTGCTGCCGGTCTACCTACGAGAGGGCGGCGTCGACATCGCAGAAGCCACGCTCGTCGGGCTGCTCACCGGTGACGACCCCGCCCACGGGGAGCAGCGTGACGTCCTGATCGAGGGGGTGATCGAGGAGTCGGAGGACGAGACGCTGATGGAGCGTTACCTCGGCGGCGAACCGGTCGACCGTGCTCTCCTGGTGGAGGACCTCGAGCGTGCAGTGGCGCGTGGGTCGTTCTTTCCGGTGCTCCCGGTCTGCGCATCGACCGGGCTCGGTGCGGCGGAGCTGCTCGACATGGTCGTCTCCTGTTTCCCTTCCCCGCCCGAGCATCCGCTGCCCGAGGTCTTCACTCCTGCCGGCAAGACCGGCCCGGAGATCAGCTGCGACCCGCAGGGCCCGCTGGTGGCCGAGATCGTGAAGACCAGCTCAGACCCGTACGTCGGCCGGGTCAGTCTTGTGCGCGTGTTCTCCGGCACGATCCGGCCCGACATGACGGTGCATGTCTCCGGCCACTTCAACGCCTTCTTCGGAGACAAGATCACCCACGAGGACCACGACGAGGACGAGCGCATCGGCGCGCTCTCGATCCCCTTGGGCAAGCAGCAGCGGCCGGCGGCCGACGTGATCGCCGGTGACGTCTGCGCGATCGGCCGGCTCAGCCGCGCCGAGACCGGAGACACGCTCTCGGACAAGGAGCAGCCGCTCGTGCTGAAACCGTGGGCGATGCCGGAGCCGTTGCTCCCGGTCGCGGTCGACGCGCGGACGAAGGCCGACGAGGACAAGCTCTCCCAGGGCCTCCAGCGCCTCGCGGCCGAGGACCCGACACTGCGGATCGAGAACAACGCGGAGACCCACCAGATCGTGTTGTGGTGCATGGGCGAGGCGCACGCCGACGTGGTGCTGGACCGGCTCGGCAGCCGCTTCGGGGCCAACGTTGACCAGGTCGAGCTGCGGGTCCCGCTGCGAGAGACACTCGCCGGGCCGGGCAAGGGACACGGCCGGCACGTGAAGCAGTCGGGCGGGCACGGTCAGTACGCCGTGTGCGACATCACCGTCGAGCCGCTCCCGCAGGGCGACGAGTTCGAGTTCGTGGACAAGGTCGTCGGCGGCGCTGTACCCCGCCAGTTCATCCCGAGCGTCGAGAAGGGGGTGCGCGCACAGATGACGAGAGGGGTCGCGACCGGCTATCCCATGGTGGACCTCAAGGTGACCCTGCACGACGGCAAGGCGCACAGCGTCGACTCCTCGGACATGGCCTTCCAGATGGCGGGCGCGGCCGCCCTGCGCGAAGCGGCGCAGTCGACCAAGGTGGTGCTCCTCGAACCGGTGGACGAGATCGCGGTGACGATCCCCGACGACCTCGTCGGTGCGGCGATGAGCGACCTCTCCGGCCGGCGCGGGCGGGTGCTCGGCAGCGAGCCGGCCGGCGACGAGCGCACCGTGGTGCGGGCGGAGGTCCCGCAGGTCGAGCTGACCAGGTTCGCGATCGACCTTCGGTCGTTCTCCCACGGCTCCGCGTCGTTCACGCGGGAGTTCGCGCGCTACGAGCCGATGCCGGACAACGTCGCCTCAGCGCGGATCAGCGGGATGGATGGCCAGCGCGGAACGTGAGCGCATGTGCGCCTCGCAGTGCTCGGTGAGGGCGTCGTACGCCTTTCGCCCCATCAGCTCGATCAGCTCAGCGGCGTTCGAGACGTAGACCGGGGTCGCGCCGACGTGTGCCTCGGGGTTGCCGCTGCAGTACCAGTCGAGGTCGTGACCCCCCGGTCCCCAGCCACGCCGGTCGTACTCCCCGATCGACACCTCGGTGTAGGCGTGCCCGTCGGGCAGCTCGACGTCGCGGAACGTCCGCCGGATCGGGAGCTGCCAGCAGACATCGGGCTTGGTCTCCAGCGGATGCCGGTCCTGTGAGAGGGCCAGCCCGTGCAACGCGCAGCCTTCTCCGCCCTCGAAGCCCGGCCGGTTCAGGAAGATGCAGGCACCTTCGTGCACGGCGGTCTTGCGCTCTCCGTCGTCGTCGGTCTCGATCCAGGCACCCCTGCGTCCGGCGTCATAGAACTGCCATCCCTCCGGTCGCAGCTCCTTGACGCTGCGGCGCACCCGCTTCTCATCGGCCTTGTCGGCGAAGTGCGCGCCGAGGGTGCAGCAGCCGTCGTCCGGCCGGTCGGCGTAGATGCCCTTGCAGCCCTCGCCGAAGATGCACATCCAGTTCGACGTGAGCCAGGTCAGGTCGCACTTGAAGACCTGCGCGTCATCGGCCGGGTCGGCGAACTCGACCCACGCGCGGGGGAACACGAGATCGACCTCAGGCACGCGTGCAACCCTACGTCGCGTCCGCGCGTTTCGGCCTACCGGGAGGCGGTGCGTCGTAGCGTGGGTGCATGAGGTTGGGCGTTCTCGACATCGGGTCGAACACCGGTCACCTCCTCGTGGTGGACGCGCACGGCGGGGCGGCTCCGCTGCCGGCGTACTCGCACAAGGAGTCCCTGCGCCTCGCCGAGCATCTCGACGACGACGGCGCCGTCGACGAGGACGGTGTGGCGGGGCTGACCGCGTTCGTCGCGGCGGCTCTGACCGTCGCGGAGGACAAGGGGTGCGAGGAGATCCTCGGCTTCGCCACCTCGGCCGTACGAGACGCGGTCAACTCCGACCAGGTGCTCAAGCACGTCCTGGACAAGACTGGTGTCGAGATCGGGGTGCTGCCTGGCGAGGACGAGGCGAGGCTGACATTCCTGGCCGTACGCCGCTGGTTCGGCTGGTCCTCGGGACGACTCGCCGTCTTCGACATTGGCGGTGGCTCGCTGGAGATCGCTGCGGGAGACGACGAGGCGCCGGACGCCGTGCAGTCCCTGCCCCTCGGCGCCGGGCGGCTCACCCGCGAGTGGCTGCGCAACCACCCACCGAGCGACAAGACCGTGCGAAAGCTGCGCAAGAAGATCCGGGCAGACCTCGCTCGCGACGCCGGGACCGTCCTGCGCGGCGGGCATGCCGACCATGCTGCCGCGACCTCCAAGACGTTCCGCTCGTTGGCGCGAGTCTGCGGCGCCGCACCGTCCGGGGACGGGCCGCTGGTACGACGGACGCTGGCCGCCGACGACCTCGCCGCCAAGATCCCGGAGCTGGTGGCGATGTCGCCGGAGGAGACAGCCGAGCTTCCGGGTGTCTCCGCTGACCGTGCCCACCAGCTCTTCGCGGGAGCGCTGGTCGCCGATGCCGTGATGGATCTCTTCGAGCTGGAGGAACTCGAGATCTGTCCGTGGGCACTGCGCGAGGGCGTCATCCTCGAACGACTGGACCAGATCAGTGTCCTGGGCTGAGAGCGGAGACTCACTAGTCGCGCTGTCGACGGCGTCGGTCTACCCACAGACCACCGCGGACGCGTTCGAGATGGCGTCGGTACTCGACTACGACGCGGTCGAGGTGATGGTCGGCATCGACCCGCTCAGCCAGGAGGTGGATGCAGTGCGCCACCTCTCCGACTACCACGAGATCCCGGTGTGTGCCGTGCACGCACCCTGCCTGCTGATCACGCAACGGGTGTGGGGCACCGAGCCGTGGGGGAAGCTCGAGAAGAGCGCCGAGATGGCTAGAGCCGTCGGGGCCGACGTAGTCGTCGTACACCCGCCGTTCCGCTGGCAGCGCGACTACGCCAAGGGCTTCGTCGATGGGATCGCCGAGCTGGAGACGCGCACCGGTGTCGCCTTCGCGGTGGAGAACATGTACCCCTGGCGCGCCTCCCGACGCGAGATGCAGGTCTACGTGCCCGGGTGGGACCCCTCCGAGGCGGACTACGCGAACACGACGCTCGACCTCTCCCACTCGGCCGTCGCGCGGTCCGATCCGGTGGCGATGGCGATGGCCCTCGGAGACCGGCTGCGTCACGTCCACATGACCGACGGCACCGGCTCTGCCAAGGACGAGCACCTGGTGCCGGGCAGGGGCAGCCAGCCGTGTGCGGAGCTGCTGGAGCGTCTTGCCACGCAGCAGTTCTCCGGCCACATCGTGGTGGAGATCAACACCCGGCGCGCGACGAACCGCGAGGCCCGCGAGATCGACCTGGTCGAGTCGCTCGCCTTCATCCGGCTCAACTTCGCCGCCACCGACCTCACCGGATCGTGATGAATGGACCTGCCGTCGTCGAGATCCAGGATCTCGTGGTGGAGCGCGGTCATGTGCTCGCTCTGGACGGGGTTAGCCTCGCGATCGAGCCTGGGCAGGTCACCGGGTTGCTGGGGCCCTCGGGCTGCGGGAAGAGCACGCTGATGCGCTCGATCGTGGGGGTGCAGGTCCTCAGCAGCGGCAGCGTGACCGTCCTGGGGCATCCGGCGGGCAGCAAGGCGCTGCGGGATCGCGTCGGGTACGTGACCCAGGCCCCCAGCGTGTACGACGACCTCACCGTCGCCGAGAACCTCCGGTTCTTCGCCCGGGTGCTCGGTGCACCCAGCTCGGAGGTGGATCGCTGTGTCGACGTCGTCGACCTCGGCTCGCATCGGGACCACGTCGTCGGGCGGCTCTCCGGGGGTCAGCGCTCTCGTGCCTCTCTTGCGGTGGCCCTGTTGGGCAAGCCGGACCTGCTGGTCCTCGACGAGCCGACGGTGGGACTCGACCCGGTGCTCCGCCGCGACCTGTGGGCGACCTTCCACGACCTGGCGGGGCAGGGCGCGGGTGTCCTCGTCTCCAGTCATGTGATGGACGAGGCCGAGCGGTGCGACCGGCTGCTGCTGATGCGCGAGGGTCGCCTCCTCGCCGACGACACCCTCCCGGAGCTCTTGCGTCGCACGAGTGCCGACGACGTCGAGGCCGCGTTCCTGAGCCTCGTCGGGCAGGAGGCGGCATGAGTCTCCGGATCACGCTCGCGGTGGCCGCGCGAGTGCTCACCCAGCTGCGGCGGGACCACCGCACCTTGGCGATCATGCTGGTCCTGCCGTGCCTGATCCTCTCGCTGCTGTGGTGGATGTTCGACGAGGCCGACCCCACCGGTCGGGGCTTCGAGGCCCTCGGCCCGTCGTTGCTGGCGGTGATCCCGTTCATCGTGATGTTCCTGGTGACCTCCGTGACCACTCTGCGCGAACGGTCCTCCGGCACGTTGGAACGTCTGCTCGCGATGCCGACCGGCAAGGGAGATCTTCTGGGCGGTTACGCGCTCGCATTCGGGCTGCTGGCGACCCTCCAGTCCAGCCTCGCCGTGCTCGTCAGCGTCACCCTCCTCGGCCTGAGCGTCGCCGGCTCGGTGTGGGTGCTCGTGGTGGTCGCCGTCGTCAACTCGGTGCTCGGCACGGCGCTTGGACTGTTCGTGTCCGCCTTCGCTCGCACCGAGTTCCAGGCGGTCCAGTTCATGCCGGCTCTGGTCATCCCGCAGATCCTGCTCAGCGGGCTGTTCGTGCCGCGTGAGGCGATGCCGCGGGTGCTAGAGGCGGTCTCCGACGTGCTCCCGCTCTCCTACGCCGTCGACGCCATGCGCGGTGTCGCCTCGACCACCGGTACGGCGCTCGGCAACGTCGAGGGAGCGATGTGGGGTGACCTGGGTGTCGTGGTCGCCTTCGCGTTGGCCGGTCTGCTCCTCGGAGCGGCCACCCTGCGGCGTCGTACGGCGTAGCCTTATCGACACCGATACCGACAGGCGATACCGACAGCGATAGGGAGGCCCGAGTGTTCCGGCAGCCGCTGTTGCTGCTCTCGCGCAGTGACAAGGTGAAGAGGCTGGTCAGCTCGATGCCTGTCTCGAGCGGGATCGTGAACCGCTTCGTGCCCGGCGAGAGCACCGACTCCGCCATCGAGGCCACTGCGTCACTCATCCACGACGGCCTGCACGTCACGCTCGACTTCCTGGGCGAGGACACGGTGGAGCGCGAGCAGGCGGACGCGACCGTCGACGCCTACCTCGAGGCTCTGTCCGCGCTCGCCGAGCACCGTCTCGCCGGCAACGCCGAGGTCTCCCTGAAGCTCTCCGCGCTCGGTCAGGCCCTGCCAAAGGACGGGGAGAAGATCTCGCGGGAGAACGCGCGCACCATCTGCCACGCGGCCCGCAACGCTGGCACGACGGTCACCGTCGACATGGAGGACCACACCACGACCGACGCGACCCTCGAGACGCTGCGCGACCTGCGCAAGGACTTCCCGGAGACCGGTGCGGTGCTCCAGTCCTATCTGCACCGCACCGAGGCGGACTGCCGTGACCTGGCCTACGACGGGTCGCGCGTGCGTCTGTGCAAAGGGGCCTACCACGAGCCGGAGTCGGTGGCCTACCAGTCGCGCGACGACGTGGACAAGTCCTACGTCCGGTGCATGAAGGTGCTGATGAGCGGCCCCGGCTACCCGATGGTCGCCACCCATGACCCGCGCATGATCGACATCGCCGGTGCGCTCGCCACCCGTTTCGCTCGCCCGCAGGGGAGCTACGAGTACCAGATGCTCTTCGGCATCCGCCCGACCGAGCAGCGCAGGCTCGCTCAGTCGGGGGAGAAGGTGCGCGTCTACCTGCCCTACGGCGAGGACTGGTACGGCTACCTGGTCCGGCGACTGGCGGAGCGGCCGGCCAACCTGAGATTCTTCCTCAGGTCGTTGGCCTCGAGGAAGTAAGAGGAAGGTGTGGGTGATCACGCGATGACTGTTGCCATCCTCGGCGCCGGGGTGATGGGGGAGGCGCTGCTGTCCGGACTGCTCCGGGCAGGACGTGGCGCCGAGGACCTGATGGTGGGCGAGAAGCGCGCGGCACGCGCCGAGGAGCTGCAGGAGCGGTACGGCGTCGACGTGGTGGGCAACGTCGAGGCTGCCCAGAAGGCCGACACGCTGGCGCTGGTCGTGAAGCCGCAGGACATGGCCGACCTGCTCGACGAGATCGCGCCCGTCGTACGCCCCGGGCAGCTCGTCGTCTCGCTAGCCGCCGGGATTACCACCACTTTCATCGAGTCCCGGTTGCCCGAGGGCACACCGGTGGTCCGGGTAATGCCCAACACCCCAGCGCTCGTGGATGAGGGCATGGCCGCGATCTCCCGGGGCTCGCACTGCGACGAGGAGCATCTTGCCGAGGCGGAGTCGCTGCTCGCCTCCACCGGCAAGGTGATCCGGGTGCCGGAGAAGCAGCAGGACGCGGTCACCGCGATCTCGGGATCCGGCCCTGCCTACCTGTTCTTCGTGGTCGAGTCGATGATCGAGGCGGGGGTCCACCTGGGGCTCCCGCGCGGCACCGCCACCGAGCTGGTCGTGCAGACCGTGGTCGGCTCCGCGAAGCTGCTCCGCGAGACCGGCGAGCACCCCACCGTGCTGCGCGAACGTGTCACCTCTCCCGGTGGCACGACGGCCGCCGCGGTCCGCGCGCTCGAGGACCACAAGGTGCGCGCTGCCTTCCTCACCGCCATGGAGGCCGCCCGCAACCGCTCCCGCGCCCTCGCCGAAGGCCATACCGACTGAGCTGTAGCGTGACCGGGTGGCCGGGCCAGCCTGTGTCGTCTTCGACACGACACTGACCGAGTACGACTTCGGCGCGAGTCATCCCATGTCTCCGCTCCGGGTCGACCTCACGATGCGGCTGGCGCGGGCGCTGGGGGTCGTTGACGCACCGGACGCCTCACCGGACGCTGGGCTGAGACGGGTGGACGCCCCGCACGCCTCGGACGACCTCATCGCGACCGTGCACAACGACGAGCTCGTCGAGGCGGTACGACGCTTCAGCCGGGACCCGGTCGGGATGGACGTGGCGCATGGGCTGGGCAGCTCCGACAACCCGGTCTTCGAGGGGATGCACGAGGCCGCGGCACACGTGGTCGGTGCCTCCGTGGAGGCCGCGCGCCAGGTGTGGAGCGGGGAGAGCCTGCACGCGGCCAACATCGCCGGAGGACTGCATCACGCCATGCCGGGCGCGGTCAGCGGTTTCTGCGTCTACAACGACGTGGCGGTCGCCATCACCTGGCTGCTGGCGAACGGCGCCGAGAAGGTCGCCTACGTCGACGTCGACGTGCACCACGGGGACGGGGTCGAGCGGATCTTCTACAACGACCCTCGAGTGCTCACCATCAGCCTTCACGAGACAGGGGAGATGCTTTTCCCGGGGACCGGGTTCCCCGGCGACAGCGGCGGTCCCGACGCGCCCGGCAGCGCGGTGAACGTCGCGCTGCCGCCGGGGACCGCGGATGCCGGCTGGCTGCGGGCCTTCCATGCCGTGGTCCCCCCGCTGTTGCGCGAGTTCGCACCAGACATCCTGGTCAGCCAGCACGGCTGCGACTCCCACGCCGAGGACCCCCTCGCGCACCTGATGCTCAGCATCGACGGTCAGCGTGCGGCCAACCTGGCGCTGCACGATCTCGCACACGAGACCTGCGGCGGCAAGTGGGTGGTCACCGGAGGCGGTGGTTACGCCGTGGTCGACGTGGTCCCGCGCACCTGGGCGCATCTGCTCGCGATCGTCGGCGGCACACCGCTCGACCCGCGCACCAGCACACCGGAGGACTGGCGCGAGCAGGTGATGGCCATGGTGGGCCGACGGGCACCCGAGCGGCTTACCGACGGCCGCGCTCCGAAGTTCCGGGACTGGTCGGGCGGCTACGACCCGGCGAGCAGGCTCGACCGCGCGGTCCAGGCGACCCGCAAGGGCGTGTTTCCGCTGCACGGCCTCGACCACACGCCGTGACGAGGGCCCGGCCTAGGACCCAAAAGCAAAGAATTCGGGAAAGTTCACCCCTTCCCCACGGGTCACACTAGGCTCTACTCTCACCTAAGCACATACGTGTGGTCTCCGGTGGGGAAGCCGGAGGACGTCGTGTGCGGCGAAAGTGCGGTGTGCATCATGGCGTCAAACCTCTCTGGCGGCATCTCCGAAGTCAGGTTTCTGACCGTGGCGGAGGTGGCTGCCGTCATGCGTGTCTCGAAGATGACGGTCTACCGCCTCGTCCACAGCGGCGAGCTACCCGCGGCGCGAGTCGGCCGGTCGTTCCGAGTCCCCGAGGACAAGGTCGACGAGTACCTGCGCAACAGCTACTTCTCTGCCGGCTGAGCCTCCCACTGGGTTCTGCCCGCACCGGATTCAGAAGCGCGCCGTAGGACGGCTACTGTTGCACCCTGGGTCGTCGGCGCCGTCCTGCACCACGACCGTTCTCGTGTGAGAGGTCCACTGTGGGTTCCGTCATCAAGAAGCGCCGCAAGCGCATGGCCAAGAAGAAGCACCGCAAGCTGTTGAAGAAGACCCGCATCCAGCGCCGTCGGCAAGGCAAGTAAGCCAAGAAGCAGGCCTCGAATGGGACGCGTGGTACTCGTCACCGGAGTCTCTCGTGACCTCGGCGGACGCTTCGCCCGCATCGCCGCCGCGGACCCGTCGGTGGACCGGGTCGTCGGGGTCGACATGGTCCCCCCGCGCGGCGACATGGGCGACGTCTCGTTCATCCGCGCCGACATCCGCAACCCGGTCATCACCAAGGTGATCGCCAAGGAAGACGTGGACACGGTCGTCCACATGAGCGTGGTCGCGACTCCGGGCCGTTCCGGCGGTCGTACGTCGATGAAGGAGCTCAACGTCATCGGCACCATGCAGCTGCTGGCTGCCTGTCAGAAGGCCCCCGGTCTTCGTCACCTCGTGGTCAAGTCCTCGACCGCCGTCTACGGATCCTCGAGTCGCGACCCGGCCATGTTCACCGAGGCGATGGAGCCCAAACGGCACCCGAAGTCCGGTTTCGCGAAGGATGCGGCCGAGGTCGAGGGTTACGTGCGTGGCTTCGCTCGCAGGCGACCCGATGTGAGCGTCTCGATGCTCCGCGCCGCCAACACCATCGGCCCGACGATCAGCTCACCTCTGACGCAGTACCTCCGCCTGCCGGTCATCCCCACCGTCCTCGGCTTCGACGCACGGATGCAGCTGCTGCACGAGACCGATCTGCTCGAGGCGCTGCGGCACGCCACCATCGCCGGGGTGCACGGCACCTTCAACATCGCCGGGGACGGGGTGCTGATGCTCTCCCAGATCACCCGCCGGCTCGGCCGGCCCACCATCCCCATGCCGTCGATCGCCGTCAGTCAGGTCGGGACCGCGATCCGCCGGGCCCGCATCGCGGACTTCTCCTCCGAGCAGTTCGATTTCCTGGCCTATGGTCGAGGGGTGGACACGACCCGGATGCGCGAGGTCCTGGGCTTCACCCCCGACTACGACACGGAGGCCGCCTTCGAGGACTTCCGGCGCGCCGTCGGACCCGGACTGGTGTCCTCGCGTCGGGTCGCGTCGGTCGAGACGACGGCGGGCCACCCCGGAAACGGTGCCGTGAACGGGATCCCCAGGGGCAGCCGTGGCTGACGCCGAGATCATCCCCCTAGGCACCCGGGGCCGCCCTGGTCGCGGGTCGGGCAGCAGTCGGCCCTCCGCGGCTGCGCGGAACCTCGCCGGACGCGCGAACCCGAGAGGTACGACGGCCACCCCCGCCATCCCCGCGACAGAGCCCACGACCGAGCCCCCGTTGGCGGGGCCCCGGCTGCCGACCCAGCAGCGAGCACCCCAGCGAAAGCAGCACCCGACCCGGCCCGATCACACCGATGCGTCCCACCCGGCGCCACCCACTGGGCCCCCAACGACGTCCGGCACGACGACGCGTGACCGCGCGCCCGCGGCCGGGCGCATCCCCTTCGGCGACTTCCTCGGCGCGTTCTCCACGGCCGCGAGGGAGGTGTTCGGCGAGGGGTGGGAGCCTCGGCTTGCCGAGTTCCTCGCCTTTCTCCGACGGCGGGTCAGCGGGGACTACCAGGTCGACGAGTTCGGCTTCGACCAGGAGGTGACCGACCGGTTCTTCCTGGCGGCCGTCCGTCCGCTCGCCGAGAAGTGGTTCCGCGTCGAGGCCCGCGGTGTCGAGAACATCCCGACCTCCGGTGGTGCCCTGGTGGTCGCCAACCACTCGGGCACCGTCCCGCTCGACGGCCTGGTGACCGGCTACACCATCAACGCCCACACCGGTCGTCACCTGCGGCCCCTCGGCGCCGACCTAGTCTTCAGCCTGCCGGTCGTCAGCGAGATGGCCCGCAAGAGCGGGGCCACTCTCGCGTGCAACGAGGACGCCGAGCGGCTGCTGGGCAACGGCGAGCTGGTCGGGGTCTGGCCCGAGGGGTTCAAGGGCGTCGGCAAGCCCTACTCCGAGCGTTACAAGCTGCAGCGGTTCGGGCGCGGTGGGTTCGTGTCTGCCGCGATCCGCACCGGCGTGCCCGTCGTGCCGTGCTCGGTCGTGGGCGCCGAGGAGATCTACCCGTTGGTGGGCAACATCCCGTCGCTGGCCAGGCTGATCGGGGTGCCCTACATCCCGATCACGCCGTTCTTCCCGCTGCTGGGGCCCCTCGGCCTGGTGCCGCTGCCGTCCAAGTGGCTGATCGAGTTCGGGGAGCCCATCCGCACCGACTCCTACGACGAGGGCGCGGCCGACGACCCGATGCTGGTGTTCAACCTCACCGACCAGGTGCGGGAGACGATCCAGCAGACGCTCTACACGCTGCTCATGCGAAGGCGTTCGGTCTTCTACTGACACGCCCCCGAAGTGACTGAGACGGGCGCTCGGGAGGACTGCTCAGGTCGCCGGCGGAACGTCCGGGATCAACGTCACGACGTCTTCCGGCAGGTTGTCACGAGGCTGCTCGCCGGAGCTGTTCGGGCCCGGACCCTGGTTGGGCTCACTCTGACCGCCACCTGGGGCACTCTGACCACCTGCGGGCTGACCGTCGGACCCGGGCAGGTCGGGGTTGGTCACAGTCGGCACTTCGGGGCCGGCAGGCACCTGCTCCGGTGCCTGCTGCGTCGGGTCATCCGTCGCGTCGCCGGGCTCGGCGGGGGCACCTTGCTCGACCCGAGGCGTCGTTCCTGACTTGTCGGTGGCGGGCCGTGTGCGTTTGCCGGCCTGTGCGTGGTCGGCCCGCGGCTGGTCGACGCTTCCCTTCGGTACGACGACGGGGTGGCTGTTGAAGAGCCGGATCGAGGTCACCTCACCGAGCGCCCGGTCGACCTCCGCCCTCGCGACGAAGGCATCGGGGATGTCGGCGGCCGGCAGGTCCGAGAGGCACGACGCACAGACTCTGTCAGCCTGCTCGTCGATGTCGCGCAGCGCCATGGCGGCGATGGCCAGCTCGTCCTCCGCGGTCGCTGGTACGGCGCCCGCCATACCCTCGAGCTGGGTGATCGCCTGCCTCGTGAAGGTCCGAATGCTGCGCACCGAGTCACGGTCACCCGTGGCCTCGAACGAGGCGAGCAGCAGGCTCGAGCCCTCGTTTGCCTGGGACGCGAAGACGGCCAACGTCGCGGGGACCGCCACCATGCCTTGCGCAGACTCGCCGGCGATGAGCGCGTCGACCTCGGCCAGCCGTGAGTCGGCCTGTGCGAGCAGGTCCCGGCCCTTGTTGGCAGCTCCGTCGCTCAGGCTCACGTCGATGCGCTCGATGCCGCGTTTGACGGGGTAGAGGGCCTCGCCCGGCAGAGCGCTCTGGGCCGCCGCTGCCATGGTGGCGGAGCCGCCGAGGAGCACGACCGCGGAGGCCGCCGCGACGAGCCGCCGCTCCCGCGGCCCCCGGGGGCGCACGGGCAAGGTCAGCGGCGCGGTCCGGTGGGCCGAGAGGCTCTCTGCCTCGGTCAGCAGCTGAATCCGGAGGTCGCTCGCGAAGTCGGGCCGCGGCGTCACCGCGGCGTCGCGAGTGTGGGTGCGGAGTGTGGACACGACGTCGAGCAGTCCGACGACCTCGGCTCGGGGTCCGGCAGTCCCACGACTGGTCCCTGGTGCGCCGCCGTCGACCAGCGCGGCGAACTCCTCCGCGCGGCGACGCGCGAACAGCGTGGAGGTCATCGCGTGGGTCCCGTCGGGTCGTGGGTGCATCGGTTCGGTGTGCCTGGTGTGCCTGGTGTGCCTGGTGTGACTGTCGTGTCTGTCTTGTCCGTCACTGTGTCTAACGACGTAGCCGAGGGGGAGGTTACGGCTCTCCCCGCCCGTGCCTGGGGCGTTCCCCGCCTCATCGCACGCCTGCCGGCATCAGCTTGGCCAGGTTGCGCACGCCTCGAAGCTGGAGCTGCTTCACGGCTCCGTCACTGCGTCCGAGGACCCCCGCGGTCTCCGCGATGGACATGCCCTGCAGGAAGCGCATGATCAGGCACTCCTGCTGCTCTGTGGGGAGCTCCCCCAGCGCCTCGAGCAGGGTCTCGTTGGTGAGCGAGGCGAGGACGCTGTCCTCGGGCCCCTCCGTTGCGGAGTCGTGGATCCCCATGTCCTCGGTCGTGGTCTCGAGGCGGGTGCGACCGGACTTGTAGTGGTCAGCGGTGAGGTTGCGCGCGATCGTCATCAGCCATGCGCCGAAGTCCTTGCCCTGCCAGCGGAACGAGCTCATGCTGCGCAGTGCGCGGAAGAACGTCTCGGACATCAGGTCCTCGGCCAGCGGCACAGACCCGACCCGGTAGTAGATGAACCGGTAGACCGAGGTGTTGTAGTGGTCGAAGAGCTGACCGAAGGCCTCCGAGTCACCGCCGCGCGCCAGCTCGACGAGACCGATCAGCCGCAGCGCCTCCGCGTCGTTCGGGTCCGAGGAGCAGGCCAGATCTGAATCACCGGCGGAGTCACTGGAAGGCCCGGCTCCGGAACCGTGGGATGGGGTGTCGTAACCGACCGTCTCGCTGAGCAGCCAGCCGCCGCCCCCTGCCGCTCCGGCGAGGACGGGCTCCGGGTCGAGGGCACACCGCACCGCGGCCCTGAGCGCTGCGAGGCCGCGCTCAAGATCCAGCAGATGCGAGACCATCGATCTCCCTCTCCGGCCCCGTGTGTGATACGGCCAGGATCCCGGCTCCTGTCAGGCTAGAGGTTTGCCTCTGCCATGTGAACCTGTGAAGCCAGGCTGGATTGGCCGGGTAGGGCCGCTCCACACTGCACCCTACCCGCGGCTGAGGGGGGAAAACGCACCTGACCCGACCTCATCCCACCCGGCGGCGGATGGCCACGCCGGCGGCGACTCCACCGGTTGCCGCGCCCGCCAGCCCCGCCGCGAGCAGCCCGGCGCGGGCAGCCTTCCGGCCGGTGCGGTAGTCGCGGATCCGCCAGCCGTTCGCGCGCGCATGCTCGCGGAGCCGCGAGTCGGGGTTGACCGCGCACGGGTCCCCGACCAGGTTCAACATCGGAAGGTCGTTGTAGGAGTCGGAGTACGCCGCGCACCGGGCGAGCTGGAGACCCTCCCGCTCGGCCAGGGCCCGAACCGCCTCGCCCTTCGCGGCGCCGTGCAGCATCTGGCCCACCAGCCTGCCGGTGTACACACCGTCGACGTGCTCGGAGACGGTCCCCAGGGCGCCGGTGAGCCCGAGCCGGTGAGCGATGATCCGAGCGATCTCGACGGGAGCGGCGGTGACCAGCCAGACTCGCTGTCCCTGGTCGAGGTGCAGCTGTGCGAGCGCCCGGGTGCCCGGCCAGATCCGTTGCGCCATCGCCTCCTCGAAGATCTCCGACCCCAGCTCCTCGAGCTCCTCGACCCGGTGCCCCGAGATGAAGGCCAGCGCGGACGCGCGCGCTTCCGCCACGTGCTCGGGGTCCTCGACCCCCACCATGCGGAAGTAGGCCTGTTTCCATGCCGCCGCGAGGATCTCTCGCGTGGTGAAGAAGTGTCGCCGGTGCAGGCCCCTGGCCAGGTGGAAGATCGACGCGCCCTGCACCACGGTGTTGTCCACGTCGAAGAAGGCGGCCCGGTGCGGGTCGGCCGGGACCGTGAGTGCGGTCTCCACCTCGGCAGCAGCGGCCGCTGCCTCGCCCGCGAGCGCGGAGCGGTTGCGCAGGTCGGTGGGGCTGGTGCGCCGTCGGTCGGTGCTAGGGCCCACACGCGCAGCCTAGTCTCCGGCCGGCCCGAGAGGGCGGGCGGCGCAGAACCGATCTGCCAGACTCGGACGGGTGACCACCGAGGCGTTCGGCACGGCAGCGCGGGTGCTGCTCTACTCCAAGCCCGGCTGTCACCTGTGCGAGGAAGCCAGGGCGGTCCTCGAGGCGGTGTGCGCCGAGCTCGGCGAGAGGTACGACGAGGTCGACATCACCGGCTCGGCGGAGCTGATGCGCACCTTCGCCGAGGAGATCCCGGTCACGTTCGTCGACGGGGCGCAGCACGACTTCTGGCGGGTCGACCCCGCCCGCCTGCGCGCCGCTCTCGCGTAGTGCCCGCGCCGCCTCCTGCCCACGCGGTCTCAGCTTGTTCTCACGTTCACAAACTCTTAGAGTGAGCCTCGCCCGCCGGTCCCTGCTTGTGCGGACGAGCGCGGAGTCAAGTCTCGACCAGGAGAGTTGTGACCTCAGCACGGACCACGAAGGTCGCCCCGAAAATGACGGAGCGCGGGATCCCGGAGGCAACCGTCGCGCGGCTGCCGGTCTACCTGCGGGCCCTGGTCACCTTGACCGACCAGGGCATCGCGACGTGTTCGAGCGAGGAGCTCGCCACCGCAGCCGGCGTGAACAGCGCGAAGCTGCGCAAGGACCTGTCCTATCTCGGTTCCTACGGCACCCGGGGCGTCGGCTACGACGTCGAGTACCTGCGTTACCAGATCGCCCGCGAGATCGGGGTCACCCAGGACTGGCCCGTGGTCATCGTCGGCATCGGCAACCTGGGTCGCGCGCTGGCCAACTATGCAGGGTTCAGCTCTCGCGGCTTCCGGATCGCGGCCCTCCTCGACAGCGACCCGGCGCGGATCGGCGAGGAGCTGGCGGGCCTGCGTGTCACCGGCTCGGATCTTCTCGAAGGGGTCGTCCGCGACCACGAGGTCGCGATCGGTGTGATCGCAACGCCGGCGCCCGCGGCACAGGCCGTGTGCGACCGGCTCGTGGCATCCGGGGTGACCAGCATCTTGAACTTCGCCCCGGCGGTCCTCAGCGTCCCGGACGGGGTCGACGTGCGGAAGGTCGACCTCTCGATCGAGCTGCAGATCCTCGCCTTCCACGAACAGCGCAAGTCGATGGCCCAGGACGCCGTACCCGCGGGGGCCCAAAGATGAGACTCGAGACCTCACCCGAGATGAGAACAGCGTCATGAGCGTGCTTGTCGTCGGCATCTCGCACCACAGCGCGCCGGTCTCGGTGCTCGAGCGGCTGGCTCCTGGCCGCGACGAGACCGTGAAGCTGCTGCGCGACGTGCTCGACCCTGTTGCTGGTAATGAGCACGTGGTCGAGGCCACCGTGCTGGCCACCTGCAACAGGATCGAGATCTACGCAGAGGTCGCCCGCTTCCACGGCAGCGTCGAGGCCCTGTCCCGGTCGCTGTGCGATCGTGCGCAGGAGCGCGCCGAGGCCTTCGTGCCCTATCTCTACGTCCACTACGACGACGCAGCCGTCTCCCACCTCTTCCATGTCGCCTCCGGCCTGGACTCCATGGTGGTGGGAGAGGGTCAGATCCTCGGGCAGGTCCGAGACGCCCTCCGCTTTGGCCAGGAGTCCGGTTCGGTCGGCCCCGTGCTCAACCCGCTGTTCCAGCAGGCACTGCGGGTGGGCAAGCGAGTGCACGCCGAGACCGAGATCGACCGGGCGGCACTCTCGCTGGTCTCCGTGGCGCTCGACGCGGCAGAGGAGCACGTCGGCGGCGTGCCCGGAAAGCGCGTCCTGATCGTCGGCGCCGGGTCCATGGCGGCCTTGGCCGTGTCGACGGTCTCCCGACTCGGCGCGGGCGACATCGCGATCGCCAACCGGACCAACTCCAACGCGACCCGGCTCGCGGACAAGTACGACGGACGAGCCGTCGAGCTTTCGAGCGTCGACCGGGAGCTGTCCCTCGCCGACATCGTCATCTCGTGCACCGGCTCGGCAGACGTGGTGCTGCCGCTGTCCCAGGTGGCCGCCGCGCGTCGCCGTACGACCCACCCGGTCGCGGTGATCGACCTGGCGCTTCCGCACGACGTCGACCCCGCGGTCGTGGAGCTGACGGAGGTGTCTTTGGTCACGCTCTCGGGCCTGGCCGAGCAGGTGAACCAGGGCGCGGGTGAGAAGGATGTAGCTGCTGCTCGCGGCATCGTCGCGCAGGAGATCGGCTTGTTCCTGGCCGCTCGTCGTTCGGCCAGCGTCACCCCGACGGTCGTGGCGCTCCGCAGCATGGCCACGGGCGTCGTCGAGGCGGAGATGGAGCGGCTCGTCGCACGGCTGCCCGACCTGGACCCGAAGACCCGCGCCGAGGTGGAGCAGTCCGTGCAGCGGGTCGCCGACAAGCTGCTGCACCAGCCCACGGTGCGGGTGCGGGAGCTGGCGAACGACGCAGGTGCGCTCTCCTATGCGTCGGCCCTCGCCGAGCTGTTCGCGCTCGACCTCACCGCCGTCGACGCGGTCACCAGGCCGGGAGGTGTCCCGTGACCACGACTGCGACACCGCTGCGGATCGGCACCCGGTCCTCGGTGCTCGCGCGCACGCAGAGCCAGGGGGTGGCCGAGACACTTAGTGGGTCCACCGACCAGGCGGTGACGCTCGTCGAGGTCACCACCGACGGTGACCTGAGCGCCGCACCGCTGGCCTCGATGGGTGGAGTCGGCGTGTTCGTGGGAGCTCTGCGTGAGGCGCTCCTGGCCGGCGATGTCGACGTGGCGGTGCACTCACTCAAGGACACTCCAACCTACCCTCAGGCGGGCGTCACCCTGGCCGCCGTACCCGCCCGAGAAGACCCCCGCGACGTCCTGGTCGCCCGTGACGGGCTGACCCTGGGCGAGCTGCCCGCAGGCGCTCGGGTCGGCACCGGCTCGCCACGGCGGGCCGCGCAGCTGGCCGCGCTGGGGCTGGGCCTCGACATCGTCGAGGTCCGGGGCAACGTCGACACGCGGGTCCGCAAGGTGGCGGAAGGCGTGCTGGATGCCGTGCTGCTGGCGAGAGCGGGCCTGGCCAGGATCGGCCGGTTGGACGCGGTGACCGAGACGATGGACCCGCTGCAGATGCTGCCCGCCGCCGGACAGGGGGCGCTGGCCGTCGAGTGCCGCAGCGATGACGAGTTCCTCGCCGACCAGCTGCGTCTCGCACTGGAGGATCCGGCGAGCCGGGTGACCGTCACCGCCGAGCGAGCGCTGCTAGGAGCCCTCGAGGCGGGCTGCTCGGCACCCGTCGGCGTGCTGGCTGAAATTGCGCAAGGGGATGCCGGTGACGAACTATGGGTCCGAGCGGTGGCGTTGTCCCACGACGGCACGCTCGCCGTGCGGCGCTCCGCTACCGGGGATCCTGACGACGCGGTCGGAGTGGGTCGGCGCCTGGCGAGCGAGATGCTCGCCGACGGTGCCGGCCGGCTGGTCAGTGAGCGTGCCTCATGACCACAGGAGCGAGCAAGGCGACCAGCAGGACGGGCAGGACCAGCAAGACCAGCAGGAGCACGACCAGGAACGCACACCAGCAATCACCGAGCGCAAGAGTCGGTTCGACCAGCAAGAAGGCGATAGTGAGCAAGCAAGCCAACAAGCAAGTGAGCAAGGAAGCCAGCAAGCAAGTGGGCAAGCAGGCCGGGACCAGGGCCCGGAGCACCCGCAAGCAAGTGGGCAAGCAGGCCGGGACCAGGGCCCGGAGCACCCGCAAGACCAGCCCGAAGACCAGCCCCAAGCGCGCTGTGAAGGCTCGGGTGAGGACCCCGGCACCCACGGGCCACGTGTGGTTCGTCGGCAGTGGGCCGGGCGACCCTGACCTGCTGACTCTGCGTGCCGTGGACCTGTTGCGGCAGGCCGACGTCGTGGTGACCGAAGTCGAGTCCCACGAGGCCTTGGTGCGCGGCGTGCTCGGCGCGCACGCCCTGCCGGAGTGCGTCGACGGGGGCTTCGGCCAGAACGGCCAGCCGCTGACCCATGCAGCACGTGCCCGGGTCGTCGTGCGCCAGGCGAAGGCCGGGCGGCGCGTCGTACGCCTGATGGCCGGCGACCCGTTCCTCTACGCATCGGCACCCGAGGAGGCCCAGGCCTGCGTCAAGTCGGGGATCGGCTTCGAGATCGTGCCGGGGGTGAGCGCGGTCACCGCGGTGCCGGCCTATGCCGGGATCCCGATGACCACCAAGAGCAGCCGCGAGGTCGCGGTGGTCACCTGCTCCGAGTCGAGGGTCGACTGGAGCCGGTACGCCGATGGACGCACCCTCGTGCTGCTGTCGGCCGTCGGCTCGATCGCGGAGGTGTCGAAGGCGCTGGTGTCGGCCGGTCGTGCCCCCGAGACTCCGGTGTCGATGACGCGGATGGGGACGACCATGCAGCAGGCCACCATCGTCTCGACCCTGGCCCACATCGCTGCGGACGCCCGCGCGGCGCGCATGCCGTCGTCCGCGGTCACCGTGGTCGGTGACGTGGTCGACCAGCGCCAGGCATTGTCGTGGTTCGAGACCAAGTCGCTGTTCGGCTGGAGGGTGCTCGTGCCGCGCACGAAGGAGCAGGCCGGCACCGTCTCCTCGCGGCTGCGCGGCTACGGCTCGGTGCCCGAGGAGGTGCCGACCATCTCGGTCGAGCCGCCCCGCAACCCGCAGCAGATGGACAAGGCGATCCGCGGGCTCGTCGAGGGTCGCTACGAGTGGGTGGCCTTCACCTCGGTGAACGCGGTGCGGGCGGTGCGCGAGAAGTTCGACGAGTACGGTCTCGACGCGCGTGCGTTCTCCGGGCTGAAGATCGCGGCTGTCGGCGAGAAGACGACGGCCAGCGTCGCGGACTGGGGGTTGCGAGCAGATCTGGTGCCCAGTGGCGAGCAGTCGGCGCGTGGGCTCCTCGAGGACTGGCCGCCCTACGACGACCTGCTGGACCCGATCAACCGGGTGTTCCTGCCGCGGGCCGACATCGCCACCGAGACGCTGGTGGCCGGGCTGCTCGACCTGGGCTGGGAGGTCGACGACGTGACTGCCTACCGAACGGTCCGGGCAACCCCTCCGCCTGCCCCGACACGCGAGGCGATCAAGTCGGGCAAGTTCGACGCGGTGGTGTTCACCTCGTCCTCGACGGTGCGCAACCTGGTGGGCATCGCCGGCAAGCCGCATGCGTCGACGGTGATCGCGGTGATCGGTCCGGCTACGGCGAAGACCGCGGAGGAGCACGGGCTGCGGGTCGACGTGCTCGCCCCCAACCCCTCGGTGGAGTCGCTCGTCGACGCACTGGCCGACTTCGGCGCCACCCGGCGGGCGTCACTCGTCGAGAGTGGACACCCCGTGACCAGGCCGTCCGAGCGCCGGCCCTCCGCGCGTCGCAAGGCCACCTGAGCCATGCCGGTCCCTGCTGGTCACCCGGTCACCAAGCCGTCCGAGCGCCGGCGCTGCGCACTCCGTCGCAAGGCCACCTGAGCCATGCCGGTCCCTGCTGGTCACCCGGTCACCAAGCCGTCCGAGCGCCGGCGCTGCGCACTCCGTCGCAAGGCCACCTGAGCCATGCC
>Ga0136622_10000057_pt1 | contig 36564 bp, 28 predicted proteins | sample AntDrymUQ4482106_2_FD_104803 | JGI IMG/M metagenome (GOLD analysis project Ga0136622, IMG submission 104803) | Polar desert sand microbial communities from Dry Valleys, Antarctica - metaG UQ448 (21.06) | ecosystem: Environmental > Terrestrial > Soil > Desert | place: Antarctica: Dry Valley...
ACCCAATTCTGCCTTTCCATGCATTTTGCATGTGAGTATTGTGTTTGCATGTCATCGACAATTCAGATCCGGAACGTCCCCCCGGCCTTACACAGGCGTGTCAAGGCACGGGCCGCCCTGGCCGGCATGTCGCTTTCGGACTATGTCCTACGCGAGATCGAGTGGGCTTTGGAGCGACCCACCCGGGCCGAGCTTCTAGCAAGCATCTCCCGCCTTCCAGCGATCGAGCTGGACCCGCCCGCGGCGACCCTGATCAGGGAGGAGCGTGACCGCCGCTGATCGTTCTCGATGCCTCAGTTGTCGTCGAACTCCTGCTCAACACAGTCCGTGGGAACGTCGCCGCCAAGCGGCTGAACGAGGCCGACGTCACCCTCCATGCGCCACATCTAGTTGGTGTTGAAGTCTCGCAGGCGGTCCGGAGATATGTTCGAACGGGCACGCTTCCACAAGAACGAGGAAGGCTGGCGCTCGTGCATCTTGCAGAACTCGACTTGCGGCGGTATCCCCACGAGCCCTTGCTCCCAAGGATTTGGTCGCTTCGCGAAAACCTTTCCGCTTACGACGCCGCGTACGTGAGTCTGGCCGAGGCCCTCGATGCACCGCTGTTGACCTTCGACGGCGCATTGGAGTCGGTGCCCGGATCCGTGGCCGTCGTCGAGGTCTTGGCCACCTGAGCGATGTTCTCGCGACGCAAACAGGGCGTTTTACGCCCTGTTTGCGTGATAAAACGTGCTTAGAAGAGGCCGATGACGTCCCCGTTCTCGTCGATGTCGACCCGGAGATAGGCGGGGTTGGAGCCAAGCCCGGGCATGGTCCGTATCTCCCCCAAGATCGGGTATATGAACCCGGCGCCCACCGACGCCCTCACCTCGCGCACCGGGATGGTGAAACCGGTCGGGGCGCCTTTGAGGTTCGGGTCGTGGGAAATCGAGAGATGGGTCTTGGCCATGCAGATCGGTAAGTAGCCAAAGCCGGCCTTCTCAAAGCCCTCGATCTGTTTCGAGGCCACCGGCGAATACTCAACCTCGCCGGCGCCGTAGATATCGCGGGCGATGATCTCGATCTTCTGTCGAATCCCCATATTCAGCGGATAGAGATAAGAGAACTCGTTGGGCTTTTCAGAAGCCTCCACCACCGCCTCGGCCAACTCGGCAGCCCCCGCCCCGCCTTGGGCCCAATGGTCGGCACGCACCGCGGCGTCGGCGCCTGCTTCCAGCGCCGCCTCCCGGATCGCATTGATCTCGGCCCCGGTGTCGGTGGGAAAGGAGTTGATCGCCACCACTACCGGCAGGCCGAAGCGCTTCACGGTGCTGATGTGGGCGATGAGGTTGGGCATCCCGGCTTGCAGCAACGCCAAGTTCTCTTCCGTGTAAGCCTTGTCGAGGGGCCTCCCCAAAACGACCCGCGGACCGCCACCATGGGTCTTGAGGGCGCGAACCGTTGCCACGAGGACGACGCAATCGGGTTTCAGTCCCGACGTTCGACATTTGATGTCGAGGAACTTCTCCATCCCCATGTCCGCCCCGAACCCCGATTCGGTGACGACGAACTCAGCCGAGTGGAGAGCGACGCGGTCGGCGAGGATCGACGAGTTGCCATGGGCAATGTTGGCGAAGGGCCCGGCATGTACGAAAGCCGGCTGGCCTTCCAGGGTCTGCATCAGGTTGGGATGGAGGCTGTCGCGCATGAGCACGGTGACCGCTCCAGCCACACCCAGGTCCTCCAGGGTCAACGGCTTGTCCGACTTGGAAATCCCGAACACGACCCGGCTCACGCGCTCTCGCAGGTTGCGCAGGGCACTGGCAAAGTCGGAGCCGTCGACGAGGGCAAGGATCGCCATCAGCTCGGAGGCGACGCTGATGTCAAAACCGGTCTCCCGCGGCCGGCCCTCGTCACCGCCACCAAGTCCAACGATCACATTGCGCAGCGCCCGGTCGTTGACGTCGAGGACCCGGTTCCACTGCAGGTTGAAGACGTCGATGCCGAGCCGTTCCAGCCCGATCTTCTTCAGGCCTTCGTCGGACATGCGCGTCTCGTGATACCAACGGGCGTCGATGGCCGCGGCGACCAGATTGTGGGCGGTGGTGATGGCGTGGATGTCGCCGGTGAGATGGAGATTGAACTCGTCCATCGGCACCACTTGGCTTTGCCCGCCGCCAGCCGCACCGCCTTTGATGCCAAAGGTCGGACCCATCGACGGTTGGCGGATGCAGGCGACTGCGTTCTTGCCGATCGTCCCAAGGCCTTGGACGAGGCCGACCGTCGTCGTGGTCTTCCCCTCACCGAGGGGGGTGGGAGTGATGGCAGTGACATCGATGTACTTGCCGCGAGCCCGGGAACCGATGCGTTTGAGGACGTCGAGATGGACTTTGGCCTTTGTCCGTCCGAACGGGATCAAGTCGTCGCTGCCGAGCCCAATTTTGGCCGCCACCTCTTCAATCGGTGCCAACTTGGCACCGCGAGCGACCTCGAGATCACTGGGGAACTGACTCATCGTTTTCTCCTGGATTGGTCGGGCGGGCGTTGCGAGAACTGATCAGCCGTGGCCATCACCTGCTCGGCGATGCTCGCGGCATCGGCGGCGGGGAACCTGTAGGCGGGGCCGTGGACGTGAATCGCGCCCATCACCTTGCGGTCAGAGTTGAGCACCGCGGCAGCCACCGAGTTGATGCCTTCGACAAACTCCTCGTAGACCCAGCAATGTCCCTCGTTTCTGATCTGGCGCAGGCGTTGTCGGATGAGCTTCGGCTCAACGACGGTTTGCTTGGTGAAGGACTCCAACGATCGCGCGAGATAGCGATCGACGTCGTCCGCGGGCCAGCTCGACATCATGCAAAGGCCGGAAGGGCCAATGTGCATCGGGACTTGCAGACCGGTGTAGTCGCGGACCTGGATGGCGCCGGGCGACTCGACCTGTGCCAGGTAGTGAACTTGATAGCCGGTGGGAATGCTGAATCCCGCCGCTTCCCCGACCACATTGACCAGGTTGGTGAGGTGCGGGATGACGGCCGAGCTGAGCGAGGCGCTGGCATCAGCACCTCCGGCCAGCTCCACCAAGCCCTGTCCAATGCGGTAGCGCCCATCCGTGGTGCGGGCGACCGCGCCACGCTGTTCGAGAGTGGCGACGAGCCGGGCGACCGTCGACTTGGGCAGGTCGACTCGCCCGGCCAGCTCGGTGATCCCGGCCGGTGAGACGGCCAAGGATTCCATCACGGCAAACGCGCGGTCGATCGACTGCACCATCTCAACGCTGCCCGCGGAGCCACGCGACGGTGCTCGCGATTTGGTTGAAGGTGAAGATGTGAAGACCCGCGAGGTTGAGCTCGTCTTGTTCTTGCTCGAGGGCGCGGACCAGTTTCGTCGGCCGGTAGGTCTTCGGTCGAAGCAATCGCCAAACCGCGGCGCGGTTTTTCGTGACAAACCGAGCCGAGGCTCCTACTCCGATTCTTCGGGCGATCGAGGCCAGCTTGAGCGGGTCGACCACCCCGGGGATACCGACCCGGATCGGGAGCTGAACGGCGTCCGCCCGCGTGCCGCGGGCCCAAGTGACAATGGCACAGGGGTCGAAACACATCTGGGTGGCGATGTAGGTGGCATGCCGTTGCTTATCGATCAGCGCCTGGCGAAGCTGGTCGCCCGAGATGAACGGGTGGCCTTCGGGATAGCCGGTGATGCCCACCGTCTGAAAATGATGACCAAGCTCCTCCATGGCTCGCAACAGCTCGAGGGCGTCCTTGAACTTCCCCTGCTCGTCGGCGTCGCCCCCGACCACAAACACTCGGTTGATTCCTTCGCCCGCGAGGCGGTCGATGACGTCGTTGAGCTCACTCTGGTCGGCGATCATTCTCGCCGAAAGATGCGGCGTCGTCTCATGGCCGAGACGATGAACTTCGGCGGCAAGGTCGAGAGTTGCCTTGGTTCCCTTGGCCGGAGAGGCAGTCACGGTCACGCTGGCCCCGCTGGGGAGAGCGCTTAGTTTCTCCTCGATGCCCTTGAGCGGGATGATCTCGAAGGAGGGCGAAGTCGTGAGCCGGTCAGACATCTGAGTCGGGAAACGAGGCCTTACGGTGCGAGACCCACTCGAGGAGCTCTTCTTCGACGGATTCGTCCAAAGGCGGTGGTTCGTACTCGACCAGCATCTGCTGCCACTGCGCGTGGGCACGCACCTCTGCGGCCTGTGACCCCGCCTCGAGCCATTGCTCGAAACTGTTGTTGTCAGCGGTGCGGCTGCGCCAAAAGGCGGTCTCGAAATTCGCCAGAGTGTGCGCGTTGCCGAGGAAATGCTGACCGGGAGGATTCTCGACCAGCGCCTCGATCGCCAGCCCATTGTCGCTGAGGTCGACTCCCTTGATGTAAGCGGCCGCCATCGACGCCTGGTCGGCGTCGAGGATGAATTTCTCGTAGCCCATCGTCAAACCACCCTCGAGCCATCCCGCGGTGTGAAGCACGAAGTTGGTCCCCGCCTGGATGGTGGGAAAGAAAGTGGCTGCACTTTCAAAGGCGGCTTGGTAGTCCGCCACCTTCGAGGAGGTGAGGTTGCCGCCGCTGCGAAACGGGACCTCCAGCCGCCGAGCCAGGGCAGCGATGACGAACAGCACCAAGGCGGGCTCGGGCGTCCCAAACGTTGGCGCGCCAGACTGCATCGAGATCGACGAGGCGAACGAGCCGAAGACCACGGGCGCCCCGGGGCGAACGATCTGACAAAAGGCCATTCCAGCCATGGCTTCGGCCAAGGTTTGGGTCGCGGTAGCGGCCACCGTCACCGGGGCCATGGCGCCCGCCAGGATGAATGGGGTGATCAGACAGGCTTGATTGTTCTCGGCGTAAACCTTGGCCGAGCCGAGCATGTTGTAATCCCAGCTCATCGGTGAGTTGGCGTTGCAGAGCGAGAGAAGCACCGTGTTCTGATCGACGAACTCCTCGCCAAACACAACGCGCGCCATGTCGACAGTGTCTTGTGCGCGCTCGGGGGCCGTGACCGAGCCCATGAAAGGGCGGTCGTGATACTTGATATGGGAGAACACCATGTCGAAATGGCGCTTGTTCACCGGCAGGTCCACCGGTTCACACAGGGTGCCGCCCCCGTGATGGAGCGAAGTGCTCAGATGAGTGAGCTTGGCGAAGTTGCGGAAGTCGTCGATGGTGGCATAGCGGCGCCCGCCCGCGAGATCGCGGACAAACGGTGACCCATAGGCCGGGGCGAAGACCATGTTCGGGTCACCGATGGTGACCGATCGCTCCGGGTTGCGAGCGTGTTGAACAAACGTCCTCGGCGCCGAGGCCTTGATCAATGACCTCGCCAGCCCGTCGGGGAAACGAACCCGGTTCTCGTCGACTTCGGCTCCGCCACCGGCAAAAATCTTCAGCGCCTCCGGATAGCCGTGAATTGCGACCCCGACCTCGGCGAGAAGACGATCGGCGTTCTGCTCGATAATCGTCAGCCCTTCTTCGTCGAGCACCTCGACGGGCTTGAGGGTGCGAGTGAGGAACGGCATCGAGTCGAGCGCTCTCGCCGTCCGCGCCGCTTGTCGAGCCGCCCGGCCACCGCTCCGTCGTCCCTGTTCCATGATGTGGAAAGAGACTACATCATGGAACGTGAGCCAGCCCATTCTTAAGGCGATTTTGGTGGCTATGCAACCACGGGAACCTAAGGTTTTCTGGAGAATGGCTAGCGGCGGCGGCTCCGCGCCGCGGGGGTCGGTTCCGGGAGGTCGAGCATGGTCTGGAGCTGGGGATACCGATCCGTCTTGTGGGGGATCGCCATCGCCGCGACAAAGTGCTCCTGGAACCGGGGCTCGACCGCGGTCTCGATCTTCTCGATCGTTCGGGCGACCGCTTCGATCTCGCGGCGCGATTCGCCCGAGAGCAGCGCCATCATCGCGCCGACGCCGGCCGCGTTGCCCGCCGCCGACACTTTGTCCGGATCACAATCAGGAACCAGCCCTAGAGCCATCGCGTAGATCGGATCGATGTGGCTGCCGAACGCGCCGGCCAAACGAATCTGGTCGACGTAGTCGACTGCCAGCTCGTCCATCAGAAGATCACAACCGGCGCGCAGTGCGGCTTTGGCGAGCTGGATCGCCCGGACATCGTTCTGGGTGATGAGCACCTCGGGCTTGTCGTGTAAGCGATAAGAGAAGGTGCGGCCTTGGGCGACGATGCGCTCCGAGCCGCGGTCCACGATCACTCCGTCGGACGTGATGACTCCGGCGAGAAAAAGCTCGACGATGACCTCGATGATCCCCGACCCGCAGATCCCGGTCACAGCCGATCCATCGAAGCCGTCCTCGTCGGACCACATTTCCTGACCAATAACTTTGATTCGCGGTGCAAGCGATTGAGGATCAACGCGAACGCGCTCGATCGCCCCTGGCGCAGCGCGCTGCCCCGAGGAGATCTGGGCGCCTTCGAACGCGGGGCCGGTGGGCGATGACGCCGCCAGCAGCCGGTCCTCGTTGCCAAGGACGATCTCGGCATTGGTGCCGACGTCGACCAACAACTGCAACGGCGAACGGCGGTAAGGTCCTTCGGAGAGCACGGCCCCAGCGGCGTCGGCGCCGACATGGCCGGCAATGCAGGGGAGGGTGTAAACCGACGCACCGGGGTTGACCTCAAGCTCGAGCGCCGCGGCCGGAGTGTCGAGGGCCGCGGTGGTGACCAAGGCGAACGGTGCGGTTCCAAGCTCGCGAGGATCGAAGCCGAGAAACAAGTGATGCATGATCGGGTTGCCGACGACGGCAATTTCGAGCACGTCGTCTCGCTCCATTCCCGCCTCGGCGACAAGCTCCCCAATCACCTCGTTCAAAGCCTGACGAACCACCTGGGTGAGCCGCTTCTCGCCGCCCTCATTCATCATCACGTAGGACACCCGGCTCATGAGATCTTCTCCAAATCCAATCTGAGGATTCATTCGCCCGTTGCTGCTGAGGACGGCGCCAGTGAAGAGGTCGCAAAGATGCCCGGCGATCGTGGTCGAGCCAATGTCGAAAGCCACCCCCAGCGCGCGGTCGCGGAAGCCCGGCCAGATAGCGACGATCCGATTGATCCGCACGGCGACCGTGACCGTCCATTTGCCGTTTCGAAGCGCCGGCTGAAGTTGGGTCAGGACATGAGCATCGAAGGAGAGCTCCTCGAGATTCCACTGTCCGGCCAGCGCGAGCAGGACGCGATCGGCGTCGCCGGTCGGTGAGGCCAAATCGGGTTCGGCGACTTCGATGTAGTAGAGACGAACCACCGGGTCGACCGGAAGGTTGTCGACGCCGGCGCGTTTGCGGACGACCTGGCGGTGGACCTGGCTCTCGGAAGGCACATCGATGACGACGTCGTCGACGATGTGCGCCGCGCACCCGAGGCGATAGCCGGCCAAGAGCGGCCGGCGACCGTGATATTCGGCTTCGGTGGCGCCAGGGGGTGACAGTCGTTCAGGTTTCGAATCCATGCCGGGCCGGCTGCCGACCGTTACCTGGCAGCGGCCGCAGATGCCCCTTCCCCCGCATACCGAATCGAGATCCACCCCCAAGGCTCGGGCCGCGTCAAGGACGGTCGATTCGGCGGGGACCTTTCCCCGTCTCCCCGACGGAGTGAAGACAACCTGGTACGTGTCGGCCATGTCAGGCAGTGATAGCAGCGCTGGCTAACCGGCGAGCCAAAGAGAAACGTTGGCTGGACGCATCGTGCGATCGACAACCGCGGCCAGATCCCCCACCAAACTTTCGAGGTCAACCTCATCCCGGAGACGCGACGAGAAGTTGTCGACCACGAGTTGCGCGTCGTAGCAGGCTCGATCAAACCGTCGTTCGACAAATGTCTGCACCCGCCTGCGCACAGGTGAGAACAGGGCCGCTGTGGCCAGAGTGCTTCCCGCCACTGCCAGCGAGTTGTCCTGGCCGAGCTGCGAACCAAGGGCGATCACAACGGCTAGATAGACGCCAGCAAGGATCAAAGCAACCAGCGCGTAGGTCACGGTGCGGCTTACCAAACGGTCGATCTCGTAGAGCCGGTAACGCAGGACGGCGACCATGATCGAGCCCCCCAACCCCACCGTAAGAGCGACATTGAGGACGCTGCCGATAACTGGAATGGCGCTGAACGAACTGGAGAGGGCAAAGAAAGGAATCGCCAAAATCCCGGCGAGTGCCAGCCACTTGATCTGCGCTCTCACGAGGGGCCCGCTTTGGCGGAACCGGACAACGAGCGAGATCACGGCGATCAGGACCGTGACCGGAAACACCGAAAAGATGATGGGGGCCAAGGCGGTGAAGTTCGGATTAAGTGCTTTGACCCCTAGCGGATTCATCAAGCCGGGGATCTGCTCGTCGTCGACTGGACCAGGGGCGAACGCTGCGATCAGAAACGTCAGGATCATGAGGGCGACGAACGCAAACAGGACGATTCGCCAGCGACGTGACGGAACCTTGCCGTCAGGAAAGAGCAAGAAGAGAAACGGAACCGTAAACGTGGCCGGGATCCACGCCCAGAGGGCCACCCAACCGGTCGCCTGGGCGAGCCAGTCGCCGGTTCCCAGTGTCAGAACTCGATACTCGGCGAGATCGGAGGCAAGCCATTCGATCGGAAATGCCAGGCCGGGGCCCATGGCTTGCCACCCGAGGAGGTTGGTCGGCTGCCGGCGGACGATGAGGTACCCGAAGGTGCCAAGGATCACAAAGCCGAGCACCTCGAAAATCTCGAGAACTGCCGCACCTCTGGCGATGACCGGCTGGGTCGTCGCCAGGACGGCGAATGCCACCCAGGTGACGATGCTCAACAACCAGGCGATCGTGGCCAGCCGCCTCAGCCCGACTTCCTTCTGCATACGCGTCCAGCTAACCACGGGTTCGCAACGACTCCGTTACGACTCCTTTAGCCCCGCCGCCGACTCGGTCTCCGCGCGGTCTCGGTGGGGACGCGATAGGTCCGGATCCAGGTGGCGCAGTGGGGGTCGCGGCCGGCGAGGACATCTGCGGCGAGCACTGCTTGGCGAACCTCAGGTTCGAGGGGGTTAGTGATGGCAGAGGTCATCCCCGCCCCGATCGCCATCGAGAGAAAGGCGGCGTTGATTCCAGCTCGGTTGGGCAAGCCAAAGCTGATATTGGATGCGCCGCACGTCGTGTTGACACCGAGCTCATTGCGCAAGCGACCGACCAGGTGAAAGACCTGGCGACCGGCGGTGCCCATGGCACCGATCGGCATCACCAACGGGTCGACCACGACGTCCTCTCTCCCGATCCCGTAATCAGCGGCGCGACCGACGATCTTCCGCGCCACCTCAAACCGGACATCGGGATCCTCCGAAATGCCCGACTCGTCGTTGGAGATCGCCACCACCGCCGCGCCGTACTTGGCAACCAGCGGCAGCACCCGCTCGAGCCGCTCCTCCTCACCGGTCACCGAGTTGATGAGCGGCTTTCCCCGATAAACCGCCAGGCCCGCTTCGAGGGCCTCGACGATCGAGGAGTCGATCGAGAGTGGAACGTCAGTCAGCGATTGGACCAGTTGAATGGCTTTAGCTAAGAGTCCTGGCTCATCGGCCAGCGGAATCCCGGCGTTCACGTCGAGCATCGGCGCCCCCGCGGCGACTTGGGCGATGGTGTCGGTCTCAACCCGAGAAAAGTCGCCATCCCGCATCTCGGCGGCGAGCAGCTTGCGGCCGGTCGGGTTGATCCGTTCGCCAATGATCACGAACGGGCGCTCGAAGCCAATGACTACTTCCCGGGTCGCTGACGAAACAACCGTGTCCGTCATCTGGCCCCACCTTTGGCGGCGAGCTCGTTGAGGACCTCGGGGGTGAAGGCGGCCTCCAGCCGCGTGGCTTCGCGATCGGCTTCGGACTCAAGATCGTCTCCGCAAGGCCGGGCGTCACGAGCCCACTCGTTCAAGTACTCGTCGGTGCCAAACAACCCGGCATACATCGCCGCCCGATCGATTGCGACCTGAAAGCGCGGCGATAGCTCTCGCCGCGCCGCCGCCCGACCTTGCTTGGCTACCACCTGGGCGGGGATGTCGCGCCAGCGGATGACAGTCAGCTCGGCAGTCATTGCGAGGCTGCAACGAGTGCAGGTTGAAAGTCCCCGTAGCCAACATGGTGATGCTCGAACTCGAGTCCGAGACGATCGGCGGCCGCCCGGGCTTTGTCGACCAGCACCGACGAGTCGGTCTGAGAGAGATAGATCAGGCGGCGATAGTTGCCGAAGTAGTCGTCGCGCAATTGCGGCCAGCGGTCGAGCCCGAGCCCATCCCAGACGAGACGATCAAAATGCTTGGCCAGGAAGTCGGTGAGATAGAAGGTGGCCGGATCGGCCTCATGCAATGAGGCAAACAGGCTGGCACCGGCGAAGAATTCATAGCAGTGTGCGCCGGGCAATCGTTCGATCCCGCGTTCGTCGAGCAGGCGATCGAGCTCTCCGCCCGTTCCGCAGTCGGCGTATCCGACAAATATCTTCTGATACTTTCCTGAGGCGCGTTCGATCCTCTCGGCCACCGCGGCCGTGATCCTCTTGGGGGTGTTGTGCAGGGAGGCCGGCAGACATTCGACGTCGACCCAGGCGAGACCGTTGCCCTTGATCACATCCATCAGTTCTCTGGCCAGCGCCCCGCAGGCGATGACCAGAACCCGCTCGGTCACGGCTCCTCGCCCGCGGTGAGACGTCGGGCCAGAACCAGAGCTTCGGCCGTCTCAGCCGCCACTGCCGCATCCCGGCAATAGGCATCGGCTCCGACAGCTTTGCCGAACTCCTCGTTGAGCGGCGCCCCTCCCACCAGCACGATGTATTTCTCGCGCAGACCCCGTTCCTTGAGAGAATCGATCACAACCTTCATGTATGGCATCGTCGTGGTGAGCAGAGCTGACATGCCGAGGATGTCGGGTTCATGTTCTTCGAGAGCGGCAATGAACTTGTCGGCATCGGTGTTGATGCCGAGGTTGATGACCTCGAATCCCGCGCCCTCGAGCATCATTGCCACCAGGTTCTTCCCGATGTCGTGAATGTCACCTTTGACGGTGCCGATCACAACCTTGCCGATCGTCCGGGCGCCGGTTTCAGCCAGCAACGGACGGAGAATTGCCATCCCTGCTTTCATCGCGTTCGCTGCCAGCAGAACCTCGGGGACGAAAAGGATTCCGTCGCGGAAATCGATGCCGACGATCCGCATGCCCTCGACCAGGGCATCGTTTAAGACCGACTGGGGTTCCCAGCCTCGGCCAAGGAGAATGTTGGTGCCTTCCACGATCTCCGGTGCCAGACCGTCGTAGAGATCGTCGTGCATCTGGGTGACGAGATCGGAGTCGGACAGGGAGTTGAGATCGAGTTCGTCTTCAGCCATCTTTGGAGTCTCGTTCCACGATATGGGACGGTTCTGTATAACGGAACACTAGTCGGGCGTGGTCGGCATCGCATAGAGGTCCTTACGCTCTAGACATGGCATTCGCGGCGACCAGACTCACCGCCTTTTCCCATGGCGCGGGCTGCGCCTGCAAGCTGGGCCCCGACGAGCTGGCGGAGATCGTCGGACCGCTTGCTGACCACCCCGCCTATTCCTCGCCCAATCTTGTGGTGGGGATCGGTACCGCTGATGACGCCGGGGTTTGGCAGCTCGACTCGAACCAGCGGCTGGTGCAGACGATTGACTTCTTCACCCCGATCGTTGACGACCCGTTCGACTGGGGAAGGATTGCCGCCGCCAACGCGCTGTCCGACATCTATGCCATGGGAGGGTCACCGATTACGGCGCTGCAGATCGTTGCCTGGCCCCGGAATGGCCTTGCCTTCAGCATCCTGGCCGAGGTTCTGCGCGGCGGAGCCGAGGTGATGAAGTTCAGCGGGACCACGATCATCGGCGGCCATTCGATCGACGATCCCGAGCCGAAGTATGGGTTTGCCGTCACCGGGATGGTTGGCACTCCGATCACCAATGCCGGAGCCCGACCCGGCGACCGTTTGGTCCTCACCAAGCCACTTGGTACCGGAATCATCACCACCGCACTCAAGCGTGGTGCGTGCCCGCCGGACTTGGCCGCGAGTGCGGTTCGGGTGATGGTTGAGCTCAATGCCAGCGCTGTACAACCGATGGTCGACGTCGGGGTCAACGCCGCCACCGACGTCACCGGTTTCGGCCTGCTTGGCCACTTGCGAGAGATGCTTATTGCCTCAGGGGTGGCCGCAGTCATCGACGCGGCGGTCGTGCCGACGATCGGTGACCTGAGCCGTCTGATCGAAGCCGGTCACTACTCAGGTGGGAGTCAGCGCAACCTGTCGAGCGTTCGCCCTTTCCTCCGCGGTCCCACGCCCAACGAGGCCACGCTCAAGATCCTGGCCGATGCCCAAACCTCAGGCGGGTTGCTGATCTCAGTCGATGCCGATCGCGCCTCAGCCTTAGTCGCCGCCCTGAACCACGGTCGATCATCGGAGGCAGTGGTCATTGGTGAAATCACCGCTGGAGCGCCTTCCGTCGCATTTAGCTGATTTTTCACCAATCCGTTCCGCTCTCGGCTGCGTATTGGTAGTGGGAGTCTCATGGAAGGAGAAACAAATGAGACGAGGTATGGGCAAACGCGCGTTCCTGGCAGCAGCCGTCGCGGCTGTTCTGATCCTGGGGACACTCGGAGTGGCCTACGCGGGCCATGAAAACGTGCTCCTTTTTACGCAGCTCAGAGGTCGTAACGAGGTACCGACGGACCCAGCGGAGACCAGGAAGAACGTCGGAGATCCCAACGGCACTGGCGTGGCCTACGTCTTCGGAATCGATGGCGATCCGACGACCCTGTGTTATGTCCTGACAGTCGACCGAATCCAACCGGCGACCGCGGCGCACATTCACGAGGGTGTCGAAGGAACCAACGGCCCGGTGGTCGTCAATCTGGCCGCACCGGCAGATGGGAATGCAGCCGACTGCCTCACCGAAGGCGAGGAGGGCAAGTTCGTCGGTGACCAAACCGTGGCCGAGATACTTGCCAACCCCAGTGCGTACTACGTGAACGTGCACAACGCCGAATTCCCCAGCGGGGCCATCAGAGGGCAACTAGCCCCCGAGCGTTAGGCGGAACCCTGACAGAGTGAAGGGCCGGGACGCCAGTCCCGGCCCTTTCTCTTCTTCGGAAGCGTTCGCGGGACCGCTTTCGCGACCAAATCGGCCCCTGGCAGGGGCCGATTTGGTGATAAAAACGATTTATGGGTGTTGGAGGGCGCGGAGTTCCTCGACGGGGATGTGGCAGCGCTTGAACCAGCCGGGCTCTGCTTCCTCTAGAGGAGGCTCGACCGTTTCGCAGATCTCGCCAATCTTGCGGGGGCAGCGGGTCTGGAACACGCATCCGGACGGAGGGTTGGAAGCCGCCGGGATCTCGCCTTCGAGACGGATTCGGGTGTCTTCCTCGAGTTCGGGTGAGGCCGAAAGTAGGGCCTCGGTGTAGGGATGGTGGGGTCCGTCGAAGACGCGGACTGCGGGACCGACCTCCATCAGTCTGCCGAGATACATCACTGCGACCCGGTCGGCGATATATCGCACCACGTTGAGATCGTGGGAGATGAACAGATAGGAGACGTTCTCCTCTGCCTGGAGTTCGGCCAGCAAGTTGATGATGGCGGCCTGGACGGAAACATCGAGAGCCGAGGTTGGCTCGTCGCAGATCACGAGCGCGGGAGTCCCGGCGAAGGCCCGCGCGATCGCGACCCGTTGCTTGAGCCCACCGGACAATTGCCTTGGCTTGGATAGGTAGTGCTGTGCGCCCATACGGACTTCGCTCAGCAGGTTTTTCGTCCGGTCGTCGATTTGTTTCTTTCCTCCCGGACGCAAAAGCCTGACGGCACGTCCGATGATGCGGCGTACGGAATGCCTCCGGTTCAGAGCGCTGTCTGGATTCTGGAAGACCATCTGGATCGCGCCGATCTCGCCCTGGGTGCGCTTTTCCACCTTGGCGGCCAAACCTTTGCCGCTGAGAGTGATGACGGCCCCGTCGTCGGGAGCATGGATACCCAACAGCACTTTGGCCAGGGTCGATTTTCCCGAGCCTGACTCCCCTACCAGCGCAACTGTTTCGCCCACCCTGATCTCGAGATCAATGTCGTGAAGGGCATAGACGGGAAGGCCTTCTTGGACAAAGGTCTTGGAGGTGTTGCTGATCGCCAGCAAGGTCTCTTGGCTGCGCTCGCGTCTGGCCGCGACTTCCGGCACGTTTCTTGGCAGGTCCTGGGCGCGGTCGGGGAAGTGGCAGCGGCTCACCGCGTCCCCGGGGACCGGAATGAGCTCCGGTTCGACTTGGCGACAGATGTCCTCGACATTGCCGCACCGCTCCGCATAGACGCAGCCCGTGATGTCGGCGCCAAGCGCGGGCAGAAACCCGGGGATGGTGTCGAGGGTCGTCTCATCCCGCCGTCCGGTTTCGGCCGAGGGGAGGCTCCGTAACAGGCCAACCGTGTAGGGATGGGTGGGATTGGTGAACATCTCCTCTGTCGGGCCCTCCGCCATGAGCCGTCCGGCGTATAACACCGCGACCCGGTCGCACATCTTGCGAATGACCGCCAGGTTGTGGCTGATGAACAGCACCGAAGTGCCAATCTCCTCGCGTAGGTCCGCAACCAGGTCGAGCACTTCGGCTTCGACCGTCGCATCCAGCCCCGTGGTCGGTTCGTCGAGGATGAGCAGTGCAGGTCGCGATGCGATCGCCATCGCGATCACCACCCGCTGCAACATTCCCCCTGAGAGCTGATGCGGGTAACGCCGGGCTACCCGCGACGGGTCGGCGATCTGCACCTTGTCCAGCACCTCCTGCACTCGCCTGCCCCGTTCGGCTGCAGGCACTCCCATCAGCTCGAACACATCCTCCACCTGGCGACCGATTCTGATCGAGGGGTTGAGGGAGGTGGCCGGGTTTTGATACACCATCGAGAGCTCGTTCACCCGCAGATTGCGCAGCTCCCGAGAGTTCAGCTCGGTGGCGTCCCGGCCGCCCACCCGAATCGAGCCGGCGCTGATCCGTCCGTTGCGAGGGAGGTAGTGCATGATCGCCATGGCGATCGTCGATTTGCCACATCCCGACTCCCCGACGAGGCCAAAGGATTGCCCCCGTTCAACGGTGAAGTTGATGTCCCGTACAGCGGACTTCCAGTCGGGACCGATGCGGTACTCGAGGGCGAGGTCCTTGACCTCGAGCGCGGGTTTGGTCGTGGTCATGGTGGTCATTCAAAGGCCTGACTGACCGAATCGGCCACGAGGTTGACTGCAACAACGAGCGAGGCGATCGCCACCGCCGGAAATAGGACCGGCCACCAAAAGCCTCCGGTGAGAAAGCCGTAGTGCTGGGCGATCATCAGACCCCAATCCGGGATCGAGGGCTCGACCCCAAACCCGAGAAACGACAGCGCCAGGACAGTAAAAATCGCATAACCCAAACGGACCGTGAACTCGACGATGATGACGTTGGCCACATTCGGCAGGATCTCGACGAAGAGGACATAAAGAGAGTTGTCTCTCCTTAGTTGGGCGGCGGTCACGTAATCGAGCTGGCGTTCGGAGAGAACCGCGGCCCGCACGGTTTTGGCGATGATCGGAGTGAAGACCAACCCGATCACGACGATGACCCCGAAGGTGTTGGGGCCAAGGGCAGTGAGAGCCAGCATGCCGGTGATGACGAGCGGGATCGAGAGGAAGGCGTCGAGGATGCGGCTGAGAATGTCGTCGACGATGCCACCGGCGTAGCCGACGAGAAGTCCCAGAGCTGTTCCGAAAATCGTGCCGAGCACCGTGGCCGCCAAAGCCACCGTCATCACCTGCCGGGCGCCCGCGAGGACCCGGGAAAGGACATCACGCCCCAGTTCGTCGGTGCCCAACGGATGGTCGCCCGAAGGCTGCTCGAGTCGGTTGAGCACATCCGCCGGGGTTCCCAACGGATCAAACGGGGTGATGAAGTCGCCGAAGATGGCGAACACCACCCAAATCACCACGATCGTTGCCCCTACCCAAAACGTCGCTGAACCACGGAGAACTCTCCAGCGTTGCGAACGGGAAGCAATGGGTACCGTCATCCGCTCCCTCCAAGGCGAATCCGCGGATTGAGCCACGAGTAACTGAGATCGGCGAGGAGCATCGAAACCTGGAAAACCGCCCCGACCACCAGCACCCCGCCGGCCAAAAGCGGAAAGTCGGCGTTCCGAGCCGCGCCGACCAGAAGCTGACCGATGCCTTGATAAGAGAAGAGGGTCTCGACGATGACCAATCCACCGATCAAATAGCCCACCTGCGACGCAACCACGGCGATGGTCGGGAGGAGAGCATTGCGCAGCACCTCTCGTCTGATGACTATCGAGCGGGGAAGGCCCTTGAGAATCGCGGTGCGGGTGTAATCGGCCTCCAGTGCCTCGATCACTCCCGCCCGGGTAATGCGGGCGATATAGCCGAAGAGCACCAGCACAAGGCACATTGCCGGCAAGATGAGATGGCGGAGCTGGGTGAGGAATCCCGATCCGCGAGGTGCGCTCGCCGTGCCTGGCAGCCACCCCAGAGTCACCGCAAACACGAGGATCAGGATGATGCCTGATACGAATTCGGGTATCACGGTCGCCGAGAGACCTCCGACAGTAACGATCCTGTCAACCAACTTTCCTCGCCGCAACGCAGCGAGGATCCCCCCCAGGATCGACAGTGGAACCACAATCACGAAGGCGAGCGCACCGAGCTTGGCCGAGTTGAGCAAGGCCCTGCCGACGAGCTCGGTCACCGGGCGCGCAAGCGTGATCGAATCCCCCAGGTCACCCGTGACCGCCCCCCCGATCCAGTCGGTGTACTGCACGAGCAACGGTCGGTCGGTGCCCAGCCGGGCATTGAGGATGTCGACCGACTCCTGGGTCGCGAACGGCCCCAACACCCGGCGTCCAACATCTCCAGGGAGGAGCTGGGTACCGATGAAGACCAGAACACTCAGCAGCGCCAGCGTGATCAGCGCGAGGCCGATACGGCGCACGATGAACCTACCCATCAGGCACCGATCGGACCCTTCCGCTTATCGCGTTGATGTGGCCCCTCCCGGGGATTAGCTGACCGAGGCGTTTACCAGGTCGACGTGACCCATCCCGGTCACGACCAAGCCGCTGAAGTTCGGCTGCGTGATCGAGATGTGATCGACGAAGTAGGGGACGATGAAGGGGACCTCGTCATTGAGCAGGGTTTGCAGCTCGCCCGAGAGTTGGCGCTGGATGTCCAGGTCGGGGGCGCTGGCGAACTGGTTGTAGAGATCGTCGTAGGTCTCGTTCACCCAGTGCGAGGCGTTCCAGGTCCCGTCGCTCAACAGCGGAGCCGCCAGATAGACGTTGGGAACACCTCGGTGACCGTAGTTGACGATTCCCATCGACCCGGCGGCAGCCAACCAGTAGTCGTTGTAATAGGTCCCGGAGTCGAACACCCCGAGGTTCAGAGTGATCCCGACCTGAGCGGCCGAAGCCGCGATGAGCTGGGCGAGGTCCTCGACTTCGGCGAACACGAGGGTGTGGAGCGGCGCCTCGAAGGCGCCGAGTCCGGCCGCGTCCAAAAGCCCCTGGGCAGCCGCGAGATCTTCGGCCCTCTGCGCGGGGGTGTCCTGACTGAACATCGGGAAGAACTCCCAGATCGGATGGTCGTTACCCACGGTTCCGAAGCCGGCTAGCAGCCCGTCGATCAGCACCTGGCGGTTGAGCGTCAGCGCTACCGCTTGTCTGACCCGCTTGTCGTTGAACGGCGGGGCAGAGGTGTCGAAGTAGACCTGGCGGTGCTGAGCGGTGGGGATGCTCGCCACAGTGGCATCTGGGCTTTCGAGGAGCGCCTGCCCTCCGGAGGAAGAGATGTGGGGAATGACATCCACCCTGCCTTCCTGGAACGCAGTGACCGCCACCGCTTCGTCAGCGAAGAAAATAACTTCGAGCTGCTCGGGCTGGGCGGCGTTGTCGCCCCAGTAATTCTGGTTTTTGACAAACGAAGCCGAAACCCCCGGCTCGTGATTTTCGATCTGCCAGATGCCGGTGCCGGGGAATTCGGTCTCGTAACTTCCCTCGGCATAGCTGTCCCAAAAGGAAGCCGGAACGATGATGCCGTTGTAGTTGTCCGAGCTGACGAAGAACGGGAAGCTTCCATTGGGCTGCGCCAAGGTGAACTCGACGGTGGCTTCGTCGATCGCGACGATGTTCTCCGGGGTGACGCCAAAGGTTTCGTAGGCCGAGGCGGCGTTTCCGGAAGCGATGTTGGTGAAGACCGCCACGACATCGTCCGCCACCATCGGTGAGCCGTCGTGATAGGTAACACCCTGACGGAGGTTGAACGTCCAAACGTCGAGCGTGTCGTTCGGTTCCCAACTCTCGGCGAGCACCGGGATCAGGTTGAGCTCGGCATCGGAGAAGGCGAGATACTGACCCGTCTGTCCGAGAATCGCGAGACGTCCTTCGTCGTTGGTGAGTACAGGATCGATGGCGCCGGCCGGTGTGATCATGGCAGCCCGGATCGCGCCAGCCCCTGTCGATCCCGAGGTGCCGGTGGCTCCGGTGGTCGTCGGTCCCCCAGTCGTTCCCGAGCCGCCAGTCGTCGTCGGCCCGCCCGCCAAAGTAGTGGTCGCGCCTTCGTCGGTAGCGCACGCGGTCGCGACAAAACCCAGCACTGACACCGACATGCCGATGATCGTGCCGCGACGTATGAAGTCGCGGCGAGTGATCTTGCCCGCGGCATACTCATCGATGATGTGGTTCTCGATCGGAGTCGCTCGCCGACGGATGGCGTCTAATCGCAATCGATCGCGCACGCTCTTCTTGGCTTTCATCGTCTTTGCTCCTTCTCATGTCGCGGACTTAATCGACTACGGAGACTCCGCGACAGCGCCACCATACCCAGAACCTGTTGACTGAGAGCCCGAAAACCTAGGACTCCGAAGGCGCCCCGCCCTCGGCGCTGCGGCGACCCACGAAATCGTCCAACTCCTGACGAATCCAGTCATCGAGGGGCGGAGGCTCGAAGTCGGCGAGGACCTGCTTCCACACGGCGTTCGCACGCTGAGCGGCAGTGAGCGAGCCCGCCTCCTCCCACTGGCCAAAATTTTGCCTTCCGAATACCACTGGCTCATAAAAGGCCTTCTCGTATCGCTCCAGGGTGTGCTCGATGCCGAAAAAGTGTCCGCCGGGCTGAATGGTTGCGATAGCGTCAATCGCCATCTCCTCAGGCGATGAGTCGAGTGGCGAGAAAAGCTCGGCGAACATCTGTGCCATTTCCACGTCGAGGATGAATTTCTCATAGGAAGCCGAAAGCCCCGACTCGAGCCAACCAGCCGTGTGAAGAATGAAGTTCGCCCCTCCGAGGGCTGCTCCCATCATGTTCATCATCGTCTCGTAACCCGCCTGGGCGTCGGGGGTGTTGGAAGTGCACACTCCGGAGGAACGCCAGGGAAGGCCGATGTATCTTGCGAGTTGACCGCTCGCAAAGGCCGCCTTGACCGCTTCGGGCGTGCCGAAGGCTGGCGCCCCCGATCGCATGTCGACGTTCGACGTGAAAGCGCCGTACACCACCGGTGCCCCTGGCCGAGTGATCTGGCTGAGGGTGATCCCCGCCAACGCCTCGGCATGTTGTAAGACCAACGCACCGGCCAGGGAAACCGGGGCCATGGCTCCCGCCAAGGTGAAGGGAGTCACGATCGCCAATTGGTTCATCTCCGCAAACTGAATCAAGCCGAGCGCCATCGGAATGTCGAGCTGTCGAGGCGAGTTCGTGTTGATCACCGTGTAGCAGTAGTGATGCGCAACGAACTCGTCTTCAGTCAAGCCAAGACCGATGCGCAACATCTCGAAAGCATCGGTGACCTGACCCCTGCCGCGGGAATAGATGAAAGGCACCTTGTCGGCAAGAGTCAGATATGACCTCGTCGTTTCTAGATGCCGCAGGTGAACCGGGACATCCTGTGGCTCGACTTGTTGGCTGGTGACGTGAATGACGTCAAAGGATTGCGACAAGCGAAGCAAGTCACAAAAGTCCTCCAGGGTTCCGGCGCGGCGGCCCCGATCGAGGTCGATGGCATGGGGCGGGCCCCCGACAGGAGCCAACACCACACTCCGGCCTCCGACAGTCACATTGCGCTCAGGATTGCGGGCGACGAGTTCGAACTGCCGGGGAGCCGATGCGATTGCTTGGCCGACCAGCTCGGGATCGATCCGGACCATGAAGTCTTCATCGACTGAGGCGCCGGCCTCGGCGAAACGACGGCGTCCATCCTCGAGCAGGACTTTCATGCCGTTGTCCGCCAACACCCGTAGAGCCGCCTGGTGGATCCCGGCGACTTCGTCCTCGCTCAGAACCTCGAGCGGCTGAAAAGGATTGCTCAGTCGTCGGTACCGGGGTTCGATGCGCGAGCCGCTGGTTCGTCGATCCCGTCGTGGGCGCCTGCGAGGCCCGCTTTGTTCCATGGCTGGACTCTACGATCGAGCTATGGCTCTAACGGCGAACGTGGTCGTGATCGGAGGGGGAATCATCGGTTCGAGCGTCGCCTATCACCTAGCCGATATGGGGGTCGACGGGATCGTGGTCGTCGACAAGGGCAGTCTGACCGACAACGACGGTTCCACCTCCCACGCGCCGGGCGGACTTCGCACGCTGACGGTGTCGAAATTCTTCACCAAGCTGGGGATCGCCTCCCGCCAGCTCTACGACCGGCTGCCGCTTGCCATCCCCGGACAAGAACAGTTCTTTCGAACGGGCCTCCTCCAGGTGGCTTCGACCGCCGAACGCCTCGCCAGTTACAAACGCATCCAGGAGGTCGGGCTCAGCCTGGATGTACCTTCCGAGCTGCTCTCACCCGACGAGACCGCCGAGCTGGTGCCCCTTCTCGACCCAGCCCTGATTATCGGCGGGATGCTTTCGCCGACCTCGGGGGTCATCAAGACGAGTCTCGTGGCGACATCGATGCAGCAGGTCGCGGCCAGCACCGGGCGCGCCGTTTTCTACGAGAACACCGAGGTCACCGACGTCCTCGTCGAGCGAGGGCGGGTCCGGGGGGTGACTACCTCGAATGCTGAATTGGGCCGGATCGATTGTGGCCAGGTCGTCCTTTGCAACAACATCTGGGCGCCCGTGCTCGCATCACGAGTGGGGATCAACATGCCTCTTTTCCCCGGTGAGCACCAATACATCTTCACCACGTCCGTGCCGGCCCTCGCCGATCGCGCCGACCGCGAAGTCACGATGCCCCTATCCACCCTCGATGACATTTCGGTCTACTTCCGCCAGCATCACGATCGGCTCGGCATCGGCAGCTACCACCACGAAGCCCGCCTCGTCGATCCCCAGACGTTGCCACAACGAGCACAGCTTCCGTTTACGCCGCGAGACTTCGACGAGGCCTGGGATCTCATGCGCAAACATCTACCTGACCTCGACGAGGTCGAAGTGGACACCGGCTTCAACGGCATGTTCTCCTTCACTGCCGACCACTACCCGATCATGGGCGAATCGCCGATCAAGGGTCTCTGGTCGGCGGTTGGGGCCTGGTTGTCATACGGCTCGGAGGTAGGAAAAGTCATCGCTCGCTGGATGACCGAAGGCGACCCGGGGATGGACGTAACCGTCGCCGACATCAACCGTTTCCATGAGCACCAGTCCAACAAGGCGTTCCTGTCACGGCAAAGCAAGTACTACTACGAGATCGGCTTTGACATCCTCCACCCCAACGAAGTCGCCTCTTCCGTGCGCAATCTGCGGCTCGCCCCTTACCACGACCGCACCGAGGCCCTCGGCGCTCAATTCATCCCGCTAGCCGGGTATGAGACTCCCTATTACTACGAGTCGAACGCTCCCCTGGTGGACGATTTCTCCGAGAGGATCCCCCACCGGCACGGCTTCGACGCTACCGCCTGGTCGCCGATCATCGGGGCCGAGCACCTCGCCTTGCGCGAAGGGGTTGGCTTGGTTGATTGGTCGGCTGCGATTGGACCGGTCGAGGTCCGGGGTGAGGAAAGCCTCGCCTATCTCCAATACCTGTGCACGAACGACATCGACATCCCGGTCGGAAATGTCACCTACACCCTCATCCTTACGCCGCGCGGGACGGTGAAACGCGATGTCACCATCGCTCGACTCGCCGCGGATCGCTTCTGGCTGCTTACGGGCAAGTCCAACCTTCCCGCCGAGCTCAGCTACTACCGATCTTTCGCTTCCGGATCTGTCGCGATAGTCGACCGTTCCGAAGAATTCGCTTCTGTTGGTCTTTGGGGGCCGAGAGCGCGAGCTGTCCTCGAAACGGTCACGGACGCCGACCTGTCAAACGATGCGTTCCCGTGGTACTCCGTGCGAGATATCGGAGTAGGGATGGCACCGGCAACGGCGGTTCGCATCTCCTACGTCGGCGAGCTCGGCTGGGAGATCTACGTCCCGGCCAGCTTCGGCCGCCATCTGTGGGACACGTTGTGGGAGGCGGGTCGGGACCAGGGGATGGCCCCGGTGGGGATGGCCGCCTTGTTCTCGCTCCGCATCGAGAAGGGCTACCGGCTCATCGGCAGCGACCTCACCCCCGAGATCACCCCCCGCCAAGCCGGCATGTCATGGCTGCTGAAGAAGGGGCCGGAATTCCTCGGACATGACGGCGCTGCTTCAAGTCAAGGCGGGAATCGCCTGATCACCCTCCGATTCGAAGACCCCGCCGCGCTGATGCACTCCTGGACCCCCGTGTATCACGATGATGAGGTGGTGGGCTGGCTGGCTAGCGGCGAGTACGGCTATTCGGTCGGGGCCTTTCTTGCCCACGCTTTCGTATCCCCCGAACTGACCGCTCTCGGGACCAAGTTGCGCGTGCGTTACACGGGACAGTTCTTCGATGGCGAAGTCGTCAAAGGTCCGGTCTGGGACCCCACCAACGAGCGGCTGAAAGCCTAGGAGACGTCCTCGGAGCTCATCGGGCTCATCAGTTGGAAGTAATTGTCGTCGGGATCGGAGAACGTGGCGATGAGGCCCGTGTCGTCCGACTCGTCCGGGTTGTAGGGGTCGCGAACCACCACCGCCCCCGCGGCCTTGAATCGCTCGAAATCGCCCTTGACATCGGCGCTCTCGATGTTCCAGATGATTCTTCCCGGGTGGCTGTTCTTTCCGGTCACTTGGTCGTGGGGTCCGACTGTCACCCACCCATTGCCGATCGCCCAGCCGGTGTACCCGTCCTGGTCCCAGCCCGGCTCACCGAAGAGCTTGGTGTGGTAGTCCGCTAGACGCTTCGGATTGTCCGAGCCTATAAGAATGCTGTTTAGGTTCATGAATCGAGCCTAGAGGCTTTCTCAACCTGGATAACCGGACCTGATGGCAGATACAACCCTGCTGTGGAATGCGCGCATCGTCGACGGAAGTGGCGCGCGCGAAGGCATGGCTATCTCGATCGGCGGGGCGCGCATTGTGAGGGTGGAACACATAGCCACCGACGAGGTTCCGCCCGGAGCAATTGATGTCGTGGGAAAAAGCGTGCTTCCTGGATTGATCGACGTGCACAACCATTTCATGTCCGTTCTCGATCGCAGCCCTGGTTTTGGGCCCCCGAAAGCCAAGCAAGGTGACATTCCACGGCCCCGCGCGCTCGGTCACTACGTCTTGGCGGCCTCTGCCAATGCGATCCTCAGAAGCGGCTTTACCTCGATCCGCGATGTCGGCTGTTACGACGACGAGTCACTCGTCGCAGGCCAGGCGATCAGCCTCGGGGTTGTTCCCGGACCCCGCATCTTCTCGTGCGGCCGCATCATTTCGGCCACCGCTCCTGGCGGAACGATCTTTGGCTCGATGTATCGAGAAGCGGACGGTCCCTGGGACATGCGCAAGGCAGTGCGCGAGCAGATTCGTCGCGGTGCCCACTTCATCAAGTTCATGGCTACCGGTGCTCGATCGGTTGTGGCCGAGGACCCCGAGCCTCCGCAAATGACTCTCCTCGAGATGGAAGCGATTGTCGATGAGGCGCATCGCATGGGTGTTCGCGTAGCGGCGCATGCCGAAGGATTAGCCGGAACTCGCTGGGCGCTCGAGGCGGGTGCCGACGCGATTGAACATGGCCTCGCCTTGCATCGCGATCCCAGCCTGCTCGATCTCATGGCCGAACGCGGAACGGTCCTCGTGCCACTCTCACCACGTTCCATGATCTCGCCGAGCGCTTTGTCGACGACTTCCCGCAAGTGCTGGTCGACCAGGCGAAACGACAGCTCGAGGAGGCCTATTTGACCGTATCCATGGCAAGAAGCGCAGGGGTCACGATCGCGGTCGGCTACGACAGCGGACCACCGGGGACGTCAGCGCAAGAGATGATCAGGCTCTCGCACGCCGGGATGAACACAATCGAAACGATTGGTGCCGCTACGATTGGAGCTGCGGCCGCCCTTGGTCGCGACGACCTCGGTTCGATCAAGAGGGGCTCCTTGGCAGACATCGTGATCGTCGCCAGCTATCCCGATCAGGATCTCGCTTCATTGCTCAAGCCGGAAATGATCAATCTGGTCATCAAGAACGGCGAGCTCATCACCTGAGCTCCGGGGAGGCGGCGAGCCGAAGAAGTTCCTCGACGTCCTCCCAGACGGCTCTCGGTCTTGGAAGGCCGGCCGCGGCTAGGTATCGGTTGGTCGCTTTGCGCCCGTTGACCAGCAGGCGGACGTAGCTCCCTAGCCCGCCGACCCCCATGCCCGGCGTGAACCTACGCGGTCGAAAGATCCATTGTTCGCCCTTGGCGATGAGTAAGCCGCTGATCAGACAGCTCCGCAAACTCCACAACTGCTGATCGTGGCGGTGAAACAGAATCGAAGCCGCGCCCGGAACCACTGGAAAGGGGTCATCAATAAGCAAGACTCGCCGCTCCGAGTCGAGTCGGGGAGAGCAGCGAACTGAGACCGGGGTACCGGCCGGGCCCAATCCCGATAGCACCCCCGAGTCGAACCGGGCAGCCTCTCGACGCACCTCACGCCACGTCGAGCGCATCCCACTCCCTCGGGTTGCCGCGGCCCCACGAAATCCTTCGCGGGGTAACCATGACTAGCAGTCGGAAAAAGTACCAATCCATCAATGCGCGCGCTACGGGGTTGGAGGCGTAGATCCCGACCGCCGGTTGCCGGCGCAGCAAGGCGAGCGCGTCGCGGTCGAGTGCCGCGCGGACGTCGGCGTCGTCGATTTGGGAGAGCGAAGTGAACAAGGTGTCAGATACCTCGGCCGATCCTTCGATAAGGACTGAGAGGGGATCGGTCAATCCGCTTCCGGTTGGTTCCGAGAAAAGCAGACTCACGTCCGGCCGGCGACGGATGTTGTAGGCCTTCTGCGGTAGCCCGATCGATGTCGCGATGGCGATCCTGCCCGACTTCCATTCGATCGACGGCAACACCGGCCAGGTCTGGGGCGAACCCTTCGCCGAGACGGTGGTGAGCTCGGCGGTCAAGAAGCTGGCCATCGTCGAGCGGACGCCCGCCGGGAGACGTTCTGCGTCCATGATCTCGATCTTGAGGGCACCTCGTTACGACACCGTTACGGCTTCGGGCCCGACTGAAGATGCGACAATCCCCCCGTGACCCAGGCGTACCAGACGGTTGTCATCGGCTCGGGAATTGTCGGCTCGGCCGTCGCCTACCACCTCACCCGACTCGGTTGGACCGACGTAGCCCTCGTTGACCGGGGCGACCCGGTCGAGAATCCGGGTTCGACCTCCCATGCTCCCGGCGGGGTGGTGGCCCTGTCCCACAACAAGCTGCTCACCCAGCTGGCGGTATATTCGAGCCGCCTCTACGCCTCGCTCGAGCCCCTTACTCCCGACCGCCGCATGGTTAACCGGCTCGGTTTGCTCGACGTGGCGATTTCCAAAGCGCGCATGGCGGATCTGGTTCGCCTTCATGGGGAATCACTCAGCTTCGAAACCGAGGCCAATCTCCTCACCCCCGCCGAGACGGCCGAGCTGCATCCGCTCATCGATCCGAAAGCGATGGAGGGGGCGATCTTCATCGCCGAGGGACAAACCGTCGCGCCCGCCCATGTCAGCGGGGCGATGCAAAGGGATGCCAGCGGCACAGTGATCGGCAACACCGAGGTGACTGACCTCGACATTGTCGCGGGGCGAGTGCGAGCAGTGTTGACCAACAATCCCGAACACCTGCGCATCGACTGCGACCACGTAGTCATCGCCACCAACATTTGGGCACCGATTCTTGGTGAACGTCTTGGCGTGCCGATCCCACTCATGGGTTATGAGCACCAGTACCTCCAGACCGGACCCCTGCCCGAGCTCGACGCCTTTGACCCTTCTGTGCCGGAGGACGAGATCGTTTATCCCTCGGCGCGGGAGCTCGACACCTACACCTACTTTCGCCAGCATTGGAATTGCTTCGGCGTTGGCAGCTACCGCCACGCTCCTCGTCCGGTCCCGGCGGAGTTGGTTGGGGCCAACGCCATCCATCCCTTCACTCCCGCCGACTTCGAAGGCGAGGCCTGGGACAAGGCTCGCCGGCTTTTTCCGCTGCTGGCCAAGACCGATTTCCGCACTTATCCCCGAGCGATCAACGGCATCTTCGCCTTCCCGGTTGACGGCATGCCGATCGTTGGCCCGACTCCGATTGATGGGGTTTGGGTGGCGGCGGGCTCATGGCTGACTCACGCCGGCGGTGTTGGCAAGACCCTCGCCGAATGGATGACCGAAGGCGACACGGAATGGGACGTCCGCCAGATCGATGTCAACCGCTTCCATACGTTCCAATCAACCCCCCGCTTCATCGAGAAGGTCTGCAACAAGAACTACGCGGAGATCTACGACATCATCCACCCCCGCGAACCGATCTCAGAGCCGCGCGACGTCCGGCTCTCACCCTTCCATCGACGTCACCAGGAGCGCGGGGCCGTGTTCACCACCTTCGCGGGGCTTGAGTTGCCCAACTGGTTCGAGTCGAACCGGGGGATGGTGAAACGCTACCGAGACCTGATCCCTCAGCGCGACGGTTGGTCGGCGGTGCATTGGTCGCCGATTCAAGGGGCGGAACATCTGGCGACGAGAGACGGTGTTGGATTGTTTGATCTCACCGGTCTGTCGATCATCGAGGTCGCGGGGCCCGACGCATTGGCTCTGGTTGACTCGATCTGCTCGAACAAAATGGACGTGGGCCTCGGCCGGATCATCTATACAACCTGGCTCACCGAGCGGGGCGGCGTCAGACGGGACCTGGCCGTAGCCCGGCTCGGCCTCGACCGATTCTGGATGTTCGTGGGCGAGGGGACCCGGCCCCGGGACTTCGATTGGGTGCGGCGAGCCTCCGCTGGTCATGGAGTCGCCGTCATCGACCTTTCCGATGCCTATACCGCGATCGGGCTTTGGGGTCCCAAGGCCCGCGAGGTTCTCCGAAAGGTCACTGCCGCTGATATCTCCAACGAGGCATTCCCCTACTTCACCGCCCGATGGATCGACGCCGGGTTTGCCCGCGCGCTGGCACTACGCATTTCCTACGTCGGCGAGCTGGGCTGGGAGTTGCACATTCCCAACGAGTTTGCGCTCCCGCTGTGGGACTTGTTACTGGAGGCGGGCGCCGAGGACGGCATCGTTCCCGCCGGGATGGGGGCCTTCGACTCGCTGCGGTTGGAGAAGGGGTATCGGGGCTGGGGTACAGACGTCTACACGGAGTACGACGCCTATGAAGCAGGGCTCGGCTGGACGGTCAAGCTCGACAAGCCGGCGTTCCGCGGCTTGGAGGCTGCACGGCAACTAAGCGAGGCTCCGCGGGAGAAGAAGCTTTGCTGTCTCACCCTCGATGATCGCGACGCGGTCGCCATCGCCTACGAGCCGATCATGGACGGTGATCGCTGCATCGGCCATGTCACCAGCGCCAACTTTGGCTACTCGGTTGGAAAGCTCGTCGCCTACGGGTACCTGCCTATCGACTACGCCGAGGAGGGCACCCGTCTCGAGATCATCTACTTCGGGAAGCGCTTCGGCGCCACCGTCGCCCCCGACCCTCTGTTTGACCCGAAGATGGTTCGCCTCAAGGCTTAATCCGACCGTTTTCGCGACCAAATCGGCACCTGCGAGGTGCCGATTTGGTCGCGAAAACGTACGCCGGAGCGATAGCGGAGGTGGACGGGAATCGAACCCGCCAGGGACCGCGTGGCCCCTCACCGGTTTTGAAGACCGGGAAGCCCACCAGGCGCTCGGACACCTCCGCGGTTCAGCCTACCGAGCCGTCCTTTGGTCGCCCGTCCGGAGGGTGATCCCCTCCCGATCGAAATACTCGAGGAGAGGCACCGCGTGTTTGCGGGTGATGCCGAGAAGCCGGCGGAACTCGCTGACGGTGAACGGAGCGTCGATTGCGCGGACGGTGGCGATCACCTCCTCGAGGGACGCGGGTAGATAAACGAGGTTGTCGGCAACCCGCACCAGCTGACCGTCGCGCAGCAGTCGGCGAATCAGCTCGGAGTCGACCCCCAACTCGTCGAGAGTGGGCGGGGCCGCAGTCTGGAGCGTTGTCGCCAGCGATTGCCAGCGCTCATCGATTTCCTGTGGAGCCGAGCCTCTCGCCGCCACCGCCGAACCTCGCAATTCCAAGGACGCCGTCAACGCAACGATGGTTCGGGCCAGTGGCTCGTCCACCTCGAGCAAGCTCGCCAGACGGCCCAAACTGAGACCTTCCTCGAGCGGGCGGCTTTGATGATGTTGGTCCACGGCCACGACAGCCTCCCCGGCAAGCTCCGCAGCCTTTCCCGATGAGAGCAGCAGCTCGCTTTCGCCGACGGCATCCGCGTGGCCGCCACCCGACCACGCGGCAAGATCCGCTTGGCGAGCTCGGCCCCTTGCCTCCAATAGTGCTGTCGCTACTTGATCGGGGCCACCCTGCACAGCTTCGGCGAGACGAAGAGAACGACTGGCGATCTTGCTCCGTCGACCAACGGGAGCCGGGTCGAGCACTATGCCGCCGGCAATGACCAGGCGGCGACCCGAATCGCGAACCACAAACCGGTCGCCCGCCTGCAGCCAAAGCGGGTGCGCCAAGTCGACCAACGCATGCTCTTTATCGAGGGGTCTCAGGGTCGCGGCAACCGAAGCAGTTCCAACATGGAGGTGATAGTCGCCGCGCTCACCCAGCTCGGAGACGTAGCGGGGGAGCCGCAGGGTCACCTGGATCCTTGAGGTGGATCGCATCGAGCCAGGGAGCGCGATCCGTGCTCCCCGTTCGACATCGCCACGGCCCAAGCCGGCGAGATTGACTCCGATCCTGTTGCCCGGTGCGACCCGGTCCTGCTTCCTCTCGTGGCTCTCCACCGACCTCACCCGCGCAGCCAGATCGCCTGGCCAAATTGCCACCTCGTCGCCCGTGCCAAGACTGCCGCCCAGCAGCGTCCCGGTGACGACGATGCCCGCTCCGGCAACCACGAAAGCGCGGTCAACCCAAATCTGCGGCCGCCCAACATCGTCGGGATCTACAGCGATGTGGTCGAGCGCTTCGCGGAGATCGTCGAGCCCACGACCCGAGCGCACTGAAACCGGGATGATCTGAGCATCCTGAGCGACGGTTCCCACGAGCCGTTTGCGAATGTCAGCCATGAGCAACGACACCTCGTTGGCAAGATCGATTTTGGTCAGGGCAACAAGGACCCGCTTGGTGTCGAGGAGGTCGAGCACCGCAAGGTGCTCCTCGGTCTGCGGTTTCCAGCCTTCGTCGGCTGCGACAATCAGGAGTGCCGACGAAACTGATCCCACCCCGGCCAGCATGTTGCCGATAAACCGTTGATGGCCAGGGACGTCGACGAAGGCGACACTGCAGCCACTTGGAAGAGTTGTCCAGGCAAAGCCGAGGTCGATTGTCAGACCCCTTCGCTTCTCTTCCCCCAAACGGTCAGGATTTCGCCCGGTCAGAGCCTCGATGAGGGCCGACTTTCCGTGATCGACGTGGCCGGCGGTGGCGATTACTGGCATGCCGCGGCGAGGGCGGCCGCCACCGTCTGATCCTCGCTCTCTGACACGGCCCGCAGGTCGACCACCAACCTGCCAGCGTCGCGTCGGGCCAGGATCGGCGGCTGATGACGGAGGAGCGCGAGAAATGCTTGGTCGCCGGCTTTCTCGATCACGATCACCGGGGCGGGGATGCCGGCTCCAGGAATCGATCCGCCGCCGAGGACCGAAACCGACTCCTCGATGCGAGCTGAGACGCCTGAGCGTCCCGCGACAGCCTGGGCGCGACGCTCGAGCTCGAGATATGACCGACTTGCCATGGCCCACAGTGGGATCTCGGCTCCGCGCCCATCGGCATAGAGCTCGGCCGTGGCGCCTAGTGCAGCCAGAGACGGACCATCGATTCGAAGCGCGCGGGCCAATGGATGCCTGAGGAGCTCGCTAATCAGGTCGCCACGGCCGACGACGATCCCCGCCTGAGGGCCGCCGAAGAGCTTGTCGCCGGAGAACATCACCAGGTCGGCCCCGGCACGCACCGACTGCTTGATCCCGGGTTCGTCACCAATCCAGGCCGGGGCCGGGCCGCCCAGCCACGGCACCTGGTCGTCGAGCAGCCCGGAGCCCGCATCGAGGACCAATGGCATCTCGTGTCGATGCGCCAACGTTGCCAAGTCGCGCATGCCGACATCGCTCGTGAACCCAACGATCCGATAGTTCGACGTGTGCACTTTGAGAATCGCTCCAGTGGTTTCGCCCACGGCTTCGGCGTAATCGCTCAGTCGGGTCCGGTTCGTCGTTCCCACCTCGCGGAGCCGCGCTCCCCCGGCAGCGATGATCGTTGGCAGCCGATAGCTCCCACCGATCTCTATCAGCTCTCCTCGCGACACGATCACCTCACGGTCGTTGGCGAGCTCCGCCATCGCCAACACCAGCGCGGCAGCGTTGTTGTTCACGACCAGGGCCGCCTCGGCGCCACAAAGGTAGGCGAGCAACTCGCATACGTAGCTGCCTCGCCTGCCTCGGGCCCCGGTCGACAACTCCAGTTCGAGGTTGACATAAGAAATCGCAGCCGCTCGCGCCGCCTCGGCAGCTTCCGGCGCAAGAGGGGCCCGGCCCAGATTGGTGTGGAGCAGAACGCCGCTTGCGTTGATCACTGGGCCAACCCGGGTCATAGCCACTTCAGTGAGGCGCTCGAAGGCGACTTCTTTCGGGTCAAGATCGATCTGAGAATGACGCGCCTCATCGAGGACAGTCCGCACCACCCTGGCTACTAACGCGCGAGGCAACGGCCAATCCCCCAGCTCGTTCAGAAGCTGGTCCACCGCAGGAAGCCGACGCCGATCCACCGACAAGTTCTATCACGGCTAGGCGGGGAGCGGAACCGCCCGCCTGGGCTAGACATCAAATAGGAAGACATGATGCGAATCTTGGCGAGCCTCTGCGCTGGCCTAGTGCTTTGGGCGTGTGGCGGCCCCGACCTGCCGGCGGAAAGCGTTGCCAACCGGTCCATTACGAGCTGCGATCAGGTTCCCCGCATTTCCGCGCCAGCAAGCGCCTACGCCGATTCGCCGATGTACGTCGCCAATGAGATGCCGATCGACGAGGTGCGCGCCTGGGCCGAAGGTCGGCCAGCCTACGAAACTATCTGGATCGATCGCGACCACAACGGCTGGATCACGGTCGCCTTCAGTGCCGACGCCGACGCCCGCCAATCTGAACTAGAAGAGGAGTTTCCGAGCGTAGGCGTGGTTGCGGTGGAGACCACGTGGACCCTTGCCGAGCTGCTCGCACTTCAGGAGCGGATCGGCACTGAACTCGGAGATGTTCTCGGCGAATTCTCAACAGGCACCTATGACGATCGGGGTGTCGTCGGGATCTACGTCGGAGTTTTGACCGCTGAAGTCCGCTCCGAAGTAGAGAGCCGGTTCGGCGACCAGCCGGTCTGCCTCGATGGGCGCGACCCGGCCAGTGTTCCAGCACCCGGCCCTCAGCCAGAGGGCGGTGAAGGGTGGAGGTTGCTGGTCAACGAACCCCAGGTCGGCCAGCCCTACCGGACCGGCATCGCTACCGACCAGTCGGGGTTGGAGACGTTGTGGGCAACCATTGGGTTGTCCGATCCGCTCCCCGCGGTCGACTTCGAAACTGAGGTTGTGATTTGGTTCGGCGCCGTCTTTGGGGTCAGCTGTCCGGACATCCGTCTCGATGACGTCGTGGTCGACGGGCCGTTGATCCACGCTCTGATCGTGCTTCCCAATCCGCCGTCAGGCTGCACCGACGACGCCAATCCGCAGGCATTCGTCGTAGCCGTCGAACGATCGCGGCTTCCGGCCGGGCCGTTCGCAATCCAATTGGACGCCAATCCGCCGCCTCTCGGGGTGCCAGAGGAACGCACGCTGGTCCGCGTCGGTCTTTCTGCGCCAGGAGCCGTGGCTAACCCGGATCAAATCGGGCCCGACCCCGAACTTTTCGAGCGCACGTCCATCCTTCGCTCCGGGGATTTCCTCGAGGACGGCTTTCCGACGCTCTATGAGTTCAATGTGCATTGCGGGAGTGAATGGCTTGGGGAGCTGAATGGATACGCCTGGCGCACGGATGAAACCATGCCAGCTGAGTGGCAAACGTTGATCGAGGAGGGCGAGACCATCGATGTGTCGCTCCTGTTGTCTACCGATCCCGAACCGGATATCGCCGCCACGGCCGGGGCCGTGACCGTCCACTACCGACCAACCAACGAACCCCTCCCCGGCTGCGACTGAAGAAGAGGCGCCATCAGCCGCTGATTACATTCTCGGCTGATGAGATATGTCAATGGGTGACCTGCCGGTCAGCGCTCGCGTGGTGGTGATCGGGGCCGGGATCGTCGGGAACTCCGTGGTCGGGCATCTGGCCGAGTTGGGGTGGCAAAACATTGTCCAGATCGACAAGGGCAGTTTGCCAAACCCCGGCGGATCGACCGGGCATGCCTCGAACTTCATTTTCCCGGTCGATCACAACAAAGAAATGGCGATGCTGACCCTCGACAGCCAAAGCCAATACGAGGACATGGGGGTCAACGTCACCTGTGGCGGCATCGAAGTCGCGCGCACCCCCGAGCGGATGGAGGAGCTGCGGCGGCGGATGGGTTCGGCCAAGAACTGGGACATCGAGGCCTATCTCGTGAGCCCGGCCGAGATCAAGGAAATGGTCCCGTTCATCAACGAGAAAATCCTGCTTGGCGGTGCCTACTTCCCGACGGTGTCGGCCGTCGATTCATTGCAGGCGGGCACGATTTTCCGTGAGCGCGCGCAGTCGCTGGCGGCTCTGGAGACCCATGCGAATGTGGAAGTCCTGGCCTTGGAAACCCAACGCGGTCGGATCAAGGCGGTGGTCACCGACAAGGGCCGGGTCGAAACCGAGTACGTCGTCATCGCCTGCGGCGTGTGGAGCCCGCGAATCGCCCGCATGGCAGGAGCCACCATCCCGCTCACCCCCGCTGTCCATCAGATGATCGACGTCGGACCGATCCCAATCCTGCAAGAGACCGGCCAGGAGCTCGCCTTCCCGATCGTGCGCGACATGGACACATTCATGTACGAACGCCAGACCGGGGGTTCGATGGAAGTCGGCTCGTACGCCCACCGACCGATCTTCCATCATCCCGACGAGATCCCTTCCATCGCCGAGGCTCGCTTCTCGCCCACCGAGCTCCCCTTCACCGACGAGGACTTTGACGACCAAATGGAAGACGCCCTCGAGCTCATGCCTGAGATCCTGTCGACGGCGGAGATCAAATACGCGACCAACGGCCTGCTCTCCTTGACTCCCGATGCGATGCCTCTGATCGGCGAGACCGTGGAGGTGAAGAACCTGTGGGCGGCGGCGGCTATCTGGATAAAAGAGGGTCCCGGCACTGGCCGCGCCGTAGCCGAGTGGATGACTCACGGGTATCCCGAGCTCGATCCTCATGCCTCCGACATCGCCCGCTTCTATCCGTACGCCCGCACCGAGGGCCACATTCGCGCGCGTTGCGCAGAGCATTTCAACAAGACCTACGGAATCGTCCATCCTCGCGAGCAGTGGGCGTCGGAGCGCAACAAGCGCATGTCGTCGTTTCATGCCCGCACCGAGGCCCTCGGCGCCCACTACTTCGAGGCCGGGGGTTGGGAGCGGCCCCATTGGTACGAATCGAACGCCGCCTTGGTCGATCATTACGAAATCGAGGACCGCCCACATGAATGGGACCGTCGCTGGTGGTCACCGATCCAAAATGCCGAGCATCTGGCGATGCGGGAGCGAGTCGCCATGGTTGACCTCTCGCCTTTTGTCATCTTCGACTTCACCGGCCCCGGAGCGCTGGCCTACCTCCAGCATATGGCGACAAACAATGTCGAGGTCAAGGTCGGGCGCTCGGTCTACACGCCGCTGTTGACCGAAGGTGGTGGGTTCAAAGCGGATCTGACCATGCTTCGCCTTGGCGACGAGCACTTCAGGGTCGTCACCGGCGCGTTTGACGGTCCTCGCGACAAGCATTGGTTCCGGAGTCATCTTCCCGAGGACGGACAGGTGCAGATGACCGATCTCACCTCGGCGATGGTCACGATCGGAGTCTGGGGACCTAAAGCGCGCGATCTGGTTCAGTCGATCACCGACCATGACGTGTCGGATACGGCGTTCCCGTACGGTCACACTCAGGCCATCGATTTCGGATCGATCAACGCCCGGTTGTTTCGGATCTCCTATGTCGGCGAGCTCGGGTGGGAGATCTATGTCCCGACCGAGCAGGGCCAACCGATGTGGGATCGGCTGTGGGAAGGGGGCCAGGACTTCGGGGTCCTCCCCGTGGGAGCCGGGGTCTACGGAACCACCGGCCGGCTGGAGAAGGGTTATCGCCTGATGGGGGCGGAGCTTGAAAGCGAATTTGGGCCGGTCGAGGCCGGCCTGTCGCGTCCCACGGTGAAGCCGGTCGACTTCATCGGCCGAGAGGCTTACCTGAAGACGCGCGATATCGATTCGGCTGCAGTGTTATGCACGCTCACCGTCGAAGATCACATGTCGAAGCGAGACGGGATCAAACGATTCATGACTGGCCGCGAGCCCATCACTTCGCCATCCGGAGAGCGGCTGGTCGACGAGAAGGGACGACCCTCCTATGTGACGTCGGCGGGCGCCGGACCATCGGTGGGCAAGTACCTGTTGCTGGCCTACCTGCCACCCGAGTACGCGGTCGCCGGCACCGATCTGGCCGTCATGTATATGGACGAGCTCTACCCGGTGAAGGTGGCCGTCGCCGGCTCGATTCCGCTGTTCGACCCCGACGACCAGCGCATGAAGTACTAGCGCGCAGGCGAACGTGCTGAAATCGTACGGCCTGCGCGCTGTCAACTGGCCATTGGTGCTAGTTGGCACGATCACCGGCCTGTTCTTCCTTACTCTGGCTCGGCTGATCCTCGCTCGACACAACAACTTCTTCACCTTCGACTATGACCTCGGCATCTTCGACCAAGCGATCTGGCTGCTCTCAAGAGGTGGATCGTTTATCACCGTCCGCGGGCTCGATGTGTTTGGGCATCACGCCAACCTCGGTTTCTTCCTTCTTGTCCCCTTCTACTGGCTAGGCGCTGGTCCCAACTTCCTCGATGTTTTGATGGTGGCGGGAGTGTCGTTCGGCGTCGTTCCCATCCATCGCTATTCGGTCCAGTTGCTCGAGAACCAGTGGCACGCCTTGATCCCGCCGATGGCCTATCTCCTCCATTTCGCAACCAGTTGGGTCATCAACGAAACCTTCCACCCCGAGGTTCTCGCCATCGGCCCTTTGCTGATGGCCTACGTTGCCTCGACTCGACTCGAGTGGCGGCGTTACGCGGCTTGGCTGATCGCGGCGGGCATTTGGAAGGAGGACATCGCCCTCGCCATCGTCATGATCGGGATCATCGTCTGGATCCGCGGCAATCGGCGAGTGGGACTAACCACCGCGGCCTCGGCGATGCTCTACTTCCTATTTGCCACCCGGGTGATGATTCCGGTCCTTTCCGGAGGCGGGGCGTTCTATGAGGGCTTCTTTGGCCCCCTTGGCAGCGGAGTATTCGAAGTCGTCTTCAACGCCCTCCGTCACCCTTCGCTCGTGATCGACGCGTTCATCGCCCATGACGCCTTGGGCTATCTGCGCGATCTCCTGTATCCCTATGCCTTGGTGCCGGTGCTGGCGCCGATCGCGCTTTTGATTGGGCTGCCGCAGTTTCTGATCAACATGCTGACGGTCCATGGGCTTTCCGCGAACCTCCAGGCTCACTACGTCACGATGCCGCTGGCGGCGGCGTCGCTCGCTCTCGCGGAGGGCCTCCGAAGACTGAAGCGCATCGAGTGGCGCCGGGTCGCGCTGGGAGCGGTGGCCGCCACCTCGCTTACCACTTCTGCCCTCTGGGGCTTGCTCCCGTACGGAATCAAATACGACCAAGGCAACTGGCCGTTGGGGCCGAATCCCCGAGCGCCGACGATGCTCGCGGCGATTTCCTTTCCCGAGCCCGAGGACGCCGTTGCCGCCACCTGGAACCTCGTCCCCCACCTCACTCACCGCCACCAGATCTTCACGTTTCCCAACCCCTGGACAATCGTGAACTGGGGAACCGGCGTGGAGACTCCGCCCGATCCCGCCGTCATCGACTGGCTGGTGATCGATCGCCAGGTCTTGGGCGAATCGACCGACGATTTCGAGCGAGTGCTCGCCGAAGAGA
>Ga0136622_10000058_pt1 | contig 36481 bp, 32 predicted proteins | sample AntDrymUQ4482106_2_FD_104803 | JGI IMG/M metagenome (GOLD analysis project Ga0136622, IMG submission 104803) | Polar desert sand microbial communities from Dry Valleys, Antarctica - metaG UQ448 (21.06) | ecosystem: Environmental > Terrestrial > Soil > Desert | place: Antarctica: Dry Valley...
GGCGGTGGCGCTGCTGCTCGGCATCGCACCAGGCTGGCTGCTCGACCTGATCACAGTGGTGAGCGGTTAAGCGCTGTCTGCCCGACCGACCAGGCTCGGCGACCTCGGCCTCGGTGGGCGCAGCATCCTCGGTGCACAGTGGCATTCCTCCACCTGAGTGGGGGCAGACCCGAGTGAGACGTTTTCGATGCTCGAGCCGGGACCGCACAAAGCCACCCATGCCCGAACGCAGACTTGCGTGACCAGCTCCCAGGTCATGCCACCTCGCCTTTTCCTGAGCGGCGGCAGCGACGGCAGTCACCAGCCACCACACGCTGCTATTCGACCACCCTGACAGTCATCGCCTTGTCTAGTCAGGTCGGAGATGTCGCCAGTGACACAGTTCATGTCGATGACTGCCATACCCGAAGGTATGCAGCCATCGCCGAGCGGCCGAATCGGTCTCGACCGGTCAGGCCACTCACGGGACGCTCCTGCCCCCACGTCGCCACCACAGTCAGCGGATCATCCGACTGTCCGTTCAAACGGAGTCACCCGCGGTCAGCCGATGAGCCCAGCAAATATTGGGACCCAGACGCCCTGCGACTGCGTCATAATGGGCGCGATGAACGTATGCATCGCCTGTGGCGCTGTTCTTCCCGAAGCGGCCCGCTTCTGCTCGGCGTGTGCGGCGCCTGTAGAGGCGAAGCCGGACGATCGTGAGCGCAAGCTCGTCACGATCGTGTTCGCCGACCTCGTCGGCTCGACCGCGCTCGCCGGTTCGCAGGACCCCGAGCGCACGCGGGCGCTGCTCGAACGCTTCTACGACGCCATGGCCGAGGAGATCAGCACCTCCGGAGGAACGGTCGAGAAGTTCGTCGGTGACGCGGTGATGGCGGTGTTTGGGGCCCCCGCGTCGCTCGAGGACCATGCCGAGCGCGCGTTGCACGTCGCGCTGGGAATGCACCGGCGCCTCGGTGAGCTCTTCGGCGAGACTCTCGGGCTGCGCATCGGCGTCAACAGCGGCGATGTCGTTGTCGGCAAGCCGCGCGAAGGAAGCTCCTTCGCGACCGGCGATCCGGTCAACGTGGCGGCTCGACTGGAACAAGCGGCCGAGGCTGGCGAGGTGCTAGTTGGCGAGCGTACGGTCGCCAACGCACGGGGTGCTTTCGAGTTTGGCGACCTCCGGACGATCGAGGCGAAGGGGAAACCGGACGGAGTCCGGTGTCGGCGTCTTGTGCGCTCTTTGTCTCTGATGCGCCCACGTGGCGTCGGCGGTCTTGGTCGCGCATTCGCCGGCCGCGACGAGGAGGTGCTCGTCCTCGAGCGTACATATGAAGAGGTCGCCGAGGAGAAGCAGCCGCGGCTGATAACCATCCTCGGGGATGCGGGCGTCGGCAAGACAAGGCTTCTTCGTGAATTCTGGGATCGCCTAGACGGGCGCGCGCCGGAGACCGTACGGCGCACCGGACGCTGCCTTTCGTACGGGCAGGGCATCACCTATTGGCCGCTCCGCGAGGTGCTGAAGGAGCATCTCGGCATCCTCGACAGCGACCCGCCGGAATTGGCACTCGAAAGGCTCGGATCGCGGGAAATCCTCGGCCTGACCTTTGGGCTCGACGTTGCGCAAGGGCTGCATCCGCTCGCCGCGCGTGACCGCTTCCAAGACGCGTGGGTGGAGTTCGTCGAGGATCTCGTGGCCCAGCAGCCTGCGGTCATCCTGATTGAGGACATCCACTGGGCCGAGGACCAGCTGCTCGACCTTCTGGAACGCCTCGTGCGCGATACCCGTGGGCCGCTGCTTCTGGTCGTGACGGCGCGACCAGACCTTGTCGATCAGCGGCCAGGCTGGGGTGCCCGCGCTCGCGGCACCAGCATCACGCTGGACGCGCTTTCGCCGGAGGATGCGACCCGAATGCTCCACGAACTGCTGGGGGGAACGCTGCCGAAGGGATTGGAGGAGGTAGTCGTCGATCGCGCGGAAGGGAACCCCTTCTTCGTCGAGGAGGTCCTGGCGACCCTGATCGACCGTCATCTACTTGAGCAGGTGAACGGTTGCTGGCAGATGGTAGATCTGCCTGCTGACTTTGCTATTCCGGACACCGTGCAGGCCGTCGTCGCCGGACGTGTCGATCTACTTGACGCGGTGGAGAAGCAGGCACTGCAGGCTGCGGCGGTGATCGGTCGGGTCTTTTGGGCTGGACCCGTGTATGAGCTCGTCCGCGACGGGCAGCCGGATCTTTCGGTGCTCGAGGAGCGCGACTTCATCCGCCGCCGCGCCCGCTCGTCAATCGCCGGTGACCGCGAATACGCGATCAAGCACGCATTGACGCGTGAAGTCTCCTATGCCAGCCTGCCAAGGGCACGTCGTGCCCGGCTACACGCCGCCTTCGCGCGATGGCTCGAGCGGACCGGTGAGGGACGGGACGAATACGCCCCGCTTCTCGCTCACCACTACGCCGCGGCGGTCCGCCCTGAAGATGTCGATCTCGCGTGGGCAGGCGCCGAGATCACCCTCAACGAGCTGCGAGCGCGAGGTCTCGTATGGATTCGCCGCGCTGCGGAGTTGGCGATCAGCCGGTTCGAAATCGATGATGCGCTTGCGTTGCTCCACACGGCTCTCGACCTCGAGCCTCACGAGACAGAACGGGTCAGTCTGTGGCGGGGCATCGGACACGCGAACGTCCTCAAATACGACGGCGAAGCCTTCTGGACCGCGATGCAAAATTCGCTGGCGGGCAGTGACGGGTCGACCGCAGCCGACATCTACAGCGAGCTCGCCTTTCACACAGCCACCCGCGCAGCGATGTGGAAGCGTCGGCCAGACCCTGAACTGGTCACGGGATGGATCGAACAAGCGCTTGAGCGTGCCGAGCCGGAGACACCTGCCCGTGCCAGAGCGTTGATCGCCCGAGCCTTCGCCGAGCCGGACATGTTCGGTGAGGCGGCAGCGCGGGAGGCAGCCGAGCTCGCCGAGCGCCTCGATGACAACGAGCTGCGCTCGTACGCGTGGTGGGCAAGCTCGATTTCAGCACAGTTCCGTGGCGACTACGAGGAGGGCTTTGCCTGGAACCGCCGTCGCTTCGACCTCTTACCGCAATTGACCGACCCCGACCACATTGCGCTGATCTACTTTTCTGACTCCAGGGCGTGCATCATGACGGGCCGCTTCGACGAGGCACGTCGGACTGCGCAGACGCATGATGAGGTGACGAGCCGCCTCACACCGCATCACCGCATACACGCCGTTGCGGTGCTGCTCGAGGTCGAGCTTGCCGGAGCCTGTTGGGAGAAGATCCGCCATCTGACCTCACGTGCTGAGGCGGCAGTCGCCGCCAACATCGCAACGCCTTGCTTCTCGAACGTGTGGTCGCTACTCGCGTGCGCCCTGGCCAGCGCCCGACGCGGCGACGAGGAGGAGTCGCGGCGCCTCGAGTGGGCCGCTGAGGACCTGGGGATGGAGGGATACAACGCATTTTCCGACCCCCTCCGCATCGAGATACTCCTCGCCCGAGGCGAGCTCGAAGAAGTAGAGCGAAAGATCCGCGACTGGAGCCCAGACGGATTCGAGGATGTGGAAGGACTCGTCGCCCACCTCAACGCGCTCGTCGCGCTTGAGCGACGTTCGGAGATCGAGGAGATAGCACCGAACCTCTTGCGGCCGCAGACCTACCTCGAGCCCTTCGCTCTGCGGTCGCTCGGCTTCGCGCGCGCCGACGATGCCCTGATCCAGCAAGCGGTCGACCAGTTCGAGGAGATGCGCCTCGTCTGGCACGCGGCGCAGACCAAAAAGCTGCTCAGCCCGTCCTGAGTCGTCGACCGCCCGATCTTCCCGCGCGCGCTATCCGAAGCCAAGGGCACCGCACTTCAGCTTCACTCGTCGGGTGGCGCGGAGAAGCCTCAGGTACCGCAGAAGGTCCGGTAGGCACCGAAGTCATCTGGAGCGGGAGCTGCGTAGCGCCCGAGGCCGGGGCGCTCGTGGAAGGGAGCGCCCACCGCGCGCAGGAGCCGTTCGAGCCGATCCAAGTCGCCCTGGGTCGCAGCGGCGAGAGCCTCCTCGACAAGGTGGTTGCGGGGGATGTAGACGGGGTTGACCCGGTCCATCACGTCGGCGTCCGGGCCGAAGGCGTGCCAGCGTCCGCCCAGGCGTCGAACGCCATCAGGTCGAGGAACAGGCCGCGCGCGGGTTCTGCGTCACCGCGGGCCGCGGCGCCGAGGGCCGTGCACCGCGCCTGGGTCGGGCAGGACACCCGCCTTGCCTGCGCCTGCGGCCGGTCGGCGCGAGACCCAGGGTGGTGTGCAACTCCATGCGCGATGACAGCGACCGGGTCACATGGCCCACGATGAACGCAGGTTTGACACCCCCAGGGGAGTGACCTCGACTCGTGCAAATACATCAGCACCGCTGGGGAGGTGCCTCGCAGTCCAGACCCCTGAACTTCATCCGCGCGCGCGGGGGCTGGTGGTCGTCAGTCGAGGATATTTCACCCCACACCGCTCCTGACCTGCACGCTTGTCACGCTCAAATGCATAGCGTTCAAGCGTTCCTAGTCCGCGACTACCTCGACTGAGGTTCATCGCCTGTGACGGAGGGCATGGCGTCAGCAAGCGGAACCCTCGACGCGGGTGTTTGATGGGGAGATGACCACTCCCATGCCCGAGACCCCCACAGACCCCGACCAGGTGGAGCCGGACGTCGTACCCAGCTCCGAACCGGAGCCGTTCGCGAACCCTGAGCCGGAGCGCCAACCCGACCTCGCCCCAGACGCTCCTGGACCGCTCTAGGTCAGCGCGACGGCGCCGAACAGCCACAACCCGGCGGCGAAGAGCGCTCCGGCCAGCTCGATGAGTATCGACACGCCGGCCGCCTTCATCGCATGCTTGGTGGACTCCCACGCGGCCTCCTGCGTCTGCTGGCGCTGGAGCTCGTACAGGTAGACACCAAGCGGGAAGCCGACGAACAGCCCGACGAACGGGATCACGAAGAACCCCACCAGCGCGCAGAGTCCGCCGACCATCAGCGCGGCGTTGGGAACACCGGCGGCCTTGAGGCGGCGACCGGGCCAGGCGTACTTGGCGACGAAGGCCGCCGTCACTGCGAGCGTGGCGCCGCCGAACACGGCCCAGCCAGCGGTCGTACCGACCTGGAACGCCCAACCGCCGATCGCCGCCAATACCAGCAAGGTGCCCGGCAGGACGGGAACGATGATCCCGACCACGCCCACGAGGATCACCAGCCCCACGACGACCTCGGCACCGGTGCTCACCGGTCCACTGTGCCGCACGGCCCAGTCCGACAGGGCCGGGGCATGACCAAGGGCCCCCGACCAGACGGTCGGGGGCCCTTGGTGAGGGGGTCAGGAGGCGGTCAGATCTCCCCGCTGGGTGCCGTTGCCGGTGTCTCTGCGAGCCGGCTCGTCTCGTCGTGGATGGTGACGGCAATCTCACGAAGCTTGTCTTCGTGCTCGCGGGCGTGGTGGGCGCAGAACAGCAGCTCTCCGCCATTGGTCAGCTCAGCGCGTACGTATGCCTGAGCACCACAACGGTCGCAACGATCGGCGGCGTTGAGGGCAGCAGGTGGAGCAACAGCAGTCGTCACGTCTGACCTCTTTTCGTTCTCGGTGGGACTGAACTCGTCACATCGTGGTCAACATCCAACCACGTCCGGAACTTCCCGGCCCGAAGGGTGCGCTAGGTAACATCGCTTCCACGATGCCGCTGCGGCCCTACCGGCCATGACGTGTCTTGTACTCGACCTTAGTGGTCGATGACAAATTCTTACTCGGCACGCTGACAATTCGGAGCGCAACGCGCGGTCGGATGGGTGTGGATTCGCAGGCGACCGCGTGTCGGCCGGTCCTGTGGGTGGCGGGCGGTAGATTCTGCGTAGACACCACCTGCGGCACGGTGACCCACTCACCGCCTGAGGAGCTCGACATCGACACCGCCTACAACGCCCGCAACCTCTTGGTGCTCGAAGGCCTCGAGGCGGTTCGCAAGCGCCCAGGGATGTACGTCGGGTCCACCGACACGCGCGGGCTCATGCACTGCTTGTGGGAGATCATCGACAACTCCGTCGACGAGGCGCTGGCCGGTGCGTGCACCTCGATCGAGATCTTCCTGCACGCTGACGGCTCAGTGGAGGTGCGCGACGACGGCCGCGGCGTACCGGTCGACATCGAGCCCAAGACGGGCTTGACCGGCGTCGAGGTCGTCTACACCAAGCTCCACGCCGGCGGCAAGTTCGGCGGCGGCTCGTACGTCGCCACCGGCGGACTGCACGGCGTCGGCGCCTCGGTCGTCAACGCGCTGTCCTCGCGGCTGGACGTCGAGGTCGACAAAGGTGGGGCGACCTGGGCGATGTCCTTTCGTCGAGGCGTGCCCGGCATGTTCGACGGCCCGTCGGACGGATCGACATTCACCGCAGCGCCGGAGCTGCGCAAGGTCGGCAAGGTCAAGAAGACCGTCAGCGGCACCCGGGTCCGTTACTGGCGCGATCCGCAGATCTTCATCAAGGACGCCACGTTCTCCTACGACGAGCTCGTCACCCGAGCACGGCAGACGTCGTTCCTGGTGCCCGGGCTCGAGCTCGTCATCAGTGACGAGCGCGCTGGAACGCCGGTGACCGAGCGGTTCCGCCACGACGGTGGTATCGCGGAGTTCTGCAAGTTCCTCAGCCACGGCGAACCCGTCAGCGACGTGGTGCGACTGCAGGGCAGCGGCGCCTTCACCGAGACCGTGCCACTCCTGGACGACAAGGGTCACATGACGCCACAGGACGTCGAGCGTGAGCTGGGCGTGGACATCGCCGTGCGCTGGGGGAGCGGCTACGAGACCGAGATGCAGTCGTTCGTCAACATCATCGCGACGCCCAAGGGCGGCACCCACGTCTCGGGGTTCGAGCGCGCGCTGACGCGGACCTTCAACGACGTGCTGCGAGCCAGTCGCGCGCTGAAGAACGGCGACGCCGACGTCATCAAAGATGACGTGCTCGAGGGGATGACGGCCGTCGTCACCGTGCGTCTCGCCGAGCCACAGTTCGAAGGACAGACCAAGGAGGTCCTGGGCACCCCGGCAGTGACGAGGATCGTCAGCTCCATCGTCGGACGCGAGCTCAAGGCGTACCTCACCTCGACAAGGGCCGCGCAGAAGACCAAGGCGCGGCTTGTCATGGACAAGGTGGTTGCCGCTGCCCGGATGCGGGTGCTCGCCCGTCAGCAGCGCGACACCCAGCGACGCAAGAGTGCGCTGGAGTCGAGCGCGCTGCCCGCCAAGCTGGCCGACTGCCGCAGCAACGACGTGGACCGCAGCGAGCTGTTCATCGTGGAGGGCGACTCCGCGCTCGGGACCGCCAAGTCCGCGCGAGACTCGGAGTACCAGGCGTTGCTGCCGATCCGCGGCAAGATCCTCAACGTCCAGAAGGCGTCGGTCGCGGAGATGCTCAAGAACACCGAGTGCAGCTCGATCATCCAGGTCGTCGGCGCCGGTTCTGGGCGTACCTTCGATCTCGACGCCGCACGTTACGGGCGGATCATCTTCATGGCCGACGCCGACTCCGACGGTGCCCACATCCGATGCCTGCTCGCGACGTTGTTCTTCCAGTACATGCGCCCGCTGGTCGAGGCGGGGCGCGTGTTCTCCGCGGTGCCGCCGTTGCACCGGATCGAGCTGGCGAACCCCAAGAAGGGGATGGACAAGTACGTGTACACGTATTCCGACCCAGAGCTGCAACGCCGGCTCGCGGAGTTCAGCAAGAAGGGGATGCGCTGGAAGGAGCCCGTGCAGCGTTACAAGGGCCTTGGCGAGATGGACGCCCAGCAGCTCGCCGAGACGACGATGGACCCGCGCCACCGCATGCTGCGCCGGATCACCGTCGACGACGCCGAGGCGGCCCGTGACGTCTTCGAGCTGCTGATGGGCAACGACGTCGCTCCGCGCAAGGAGTTCATCGTCCAAGGCGCCTACGAGCTCGACGCCGACCGGATCGACGCCTGACCTACCGTGCCCGCTGCGGCGGGTCTGCGGAACCGAGGTGGCCTTCGTGACGTCTCATGAAGCAACCGATCGGGAGGCATCATGGCCAACGTTGCGAACACTGTGGTGGGTATGGCCGGGTTGTTCGCTGTGCTGACCGGTTGTGGGGCCGCGGAGACGGTCGAATCCGTGGCTCCAACCTCGATGACTCCACAAGGTTCGTCCAACGAGGTCAACGTCGTGGACTCCTTCGCGTACACCTTGTACACGCATTGCGGGATCCGGTTCGCCAGATTCGACCGGCAGACTTGGGCGACGAAGCCCCGGTCGGACGGTAGTGGCAACCCGCCACCGGGGTGGGACAACCCCAGTCAGGCCGGGACGATGTACCTCTTGGCCAATGGCAGAGCTGTGTTCCGGACGCCCGGCCTGCCCGATCTCCGGTTCCACCGCACCCGGGCCGAGCCGCCCATGTGCGCCTGAGGCCGTAAGGTGAGGTCCACGAGTCAGACGATCTGCTCCAGCAGCCCGGTCTCGACGTCGTAGAGGAAGCCGCCGACGCGGACCGAGTCGGGGATGAGCGGGTGCGCGTAGACCTTGGCGACCTCGTTCTGCACCTCGGCACGCTGGTCGGTGATGACGCCAAGTGTCATCCAGGACGCGTCCTGACCGCTCGACGCGCTGATCCGCTCCCGCAGCGCTGCTTCGCTCGAGCCGACCATCGTGCAACATGTGTGCTGCACGACAAGCACCCGGTCCACGTGCAGCAGGTTGATGCCGAGCACGAGTGCGACGAGCACCTGGTCGGTGACCCGGCCGCCGGGATTACGCAGGATCTTGGCGGCCCCGGGGCTGAGGCCGATCATCCGCAGCGGGTCGATCCGCGAGTCCATGCACGTCACCATCGCCACCCCCGCGCGGGCCACGCCGTCGAAGCCCTGCAGCGCGAACGTGCTCGCATAGGCACGGTTGGCTGCCAGCAGGTCGGCAAAGTCGGCGGCAGCCGGGCGCTCGTCATCCACGCCCACAACGTATCGTCCCGGCCGGCGCCGCCTGGGACGGCCTTGTGCCAGGCTTGGGCGGTGGTCGTGGTCCGGGAGGCAGCGCCGAGTGACGCAGCCGGAATCGGTGCCGCCCACGCGGAGGCATGGAGGGTTGGCTACTGCGAACTTTTCGGCGAGGCGTTTCTCGATAGCGCCGTGGAGGATCGCCGGAATCGGTGGGTATCGCAGACCGTCAGACCAGCAGCGGACGGCTCGGCGCTGCTGGTTGCCGAGCTGGACGGCGATATCGCCGGGTTCGTCCACGCTGGCCGCGCAACGGACGACGCCGAAGCCGGAGAGGTCTTTGGCTTCTACGTCCATCCTCGATACTGGGGAACCGGTGTCGCTCAGGCCCTCTTCGACCGGGCTGTCCACATCTTGCGGGCCGATGGTCTGGACCATCTCTTCCTCTGGACACATGGGGGCGCGCAGCGTGCGCGTCGGTTCTACGAACGCAACGGGTGGTCAGTCACCGGGCGGGTCAGACAACACGACTTCGGCGACGGCCACCAGAGCCTGCTCGTGGAGTACGCGCAGGATGTCACGCGAACGCTCACTCGACTCGACTGACGCGCGTCCCGCGTAGCAGCACTGCCGCCAGCACCGCGGCGATCAGGGCGCACACCGCCGCCCCGATGAACACCGCGTGCAGCTGCGCGATGCCGGCGTCGACGATCGCCGAGTTGTACGCCTCACACGCCGTCGCCTGGCCCGGGCACAGCTCATCCAGCGGGGGGATCTCGGCGCTGGCGGCGTAGAAGCGGCGTAGCCCGACGGCGGTCAGCGCCGAGATGCCGACCAGCATCCCGACCATCCGCGCCACCACCAGCAACGCGCTCGCGACACCGTGCGCGTCCTGCCGGGTGTGCGCCAGGACCGCGGCGTTGACGGGGGCTATCGCGAGACCGAAGCCGACGCCGGCGAGAACCAGCGGAACCGTGGCGGTCCACTGAGTCAGGGTGTCCTGCTCCCACCGTGCCATCTGTAGGAACGCCAGCGCTGTGACAACCATGGCGCCGGCGGTGAGCGCAGCGGCACTCACCCGACGGGTGAGCCAGCCGCCGAGCACCGCGCCGAAAGGCAGCGCGACCAGGAACCTCAGGAGTACGAGGGCGGCTTCCAGCTGGGAGTTGCGATAGACGGTGATCCGGGCGAAGAACGGGATGTCCACGAGGGCGGCGATCAGCGCCGAGCCGATGAAGAACGAGATGACAAGCGCGCCCCAGGCCGGAGTGGCACGAAATGTCGCGCGCGGGATCAGCGGGTGCGGCGCCCGTCGTTGGCGCCACGCGAACAGGCCGGCGAAGACGGCGGCACCGACCAGCAGCAAGGGCGCAGCGGGGGACAGTACCTGCTGCTCCGGATCGGCCGAGGCGAACGCGAGGATGATCCCGGCCAGGCTGCACGAGAGCAGGACAGCGCCGAGCAGGTCCGCCTCGCGGGACACCGCTCCCCAGGCGCGCCACGCGAGCAGCGGGCGACGGGCGAGCACCTGGCGTATGACGAACAAGGCGGCGAGCGCCACGGCCGCGAACGCGATCGGGGTCAGCCATCGTGAGTCACCGGCGACCGGCACGAACGCCAGGCCGTACGTGACGTCGGTGACGAGAGCCTGCGGCTGCAGCTCGACCAGCGCGAAGCAGGCGAGCGTACCGACGGCAAGCAGCGCGCCGATCCAGTCCGCCTGTGCGCCGCTGCTCCGCGATCGAGCAGCAATGTCCGGCGCATCGACGCGGGATCCGCGGAGGCGGAGGATGGCCGCGGCGAGCACGAGCCCTGCCGCGCAGTTCAGCCAGAAGATCGCCCGCCAGTCCGAGACGGCCAACACGACTGCGCCGTACAGGGGTCCGAGAACGCTCCCGACCTCCTGCACCGCGCCGACGACACCGAGCGGAAGCCCGCGGCGTTCGACCGGCCACAGGTCGGCCACCAGGGCGAGCGTGGCCGGCACCAGTCCGCCACCGCCGACGCCCTGGACGAACCGACCGAGCACCATGGTGTCGAGGTTGTACGCGGCCGCGGTCAGGACCGACCCGACCGCGAAGACGACGAGTGAGCCGATCAGGACGGGCGTGCGCCCCCGCAGGTCGGCGATCCGCCCGATCAGCGGCAACGCGCCAACGTAGCCGAGCAGGAAGCCTGAAACGATCGGTGCCGCACGTTGCAGCTCGGCGATGTCGAGACCGGCGGACGTCATCATGTCGGGCAGCGCGAGCACCACGACGTACGTGTCTGCAGCGGCGAATGCCACCGCGACGGCCGCGAGCCCCAGCAGCGCCCGGGAGGAGCGGGCGACGTCGTTCACGGCGCGGTGATGTCCACGTCTTGGTCCGAGGCGGTCACCTCGATGGTGTAGCTGACGGCGTCACTGCCGGTGTAGAAGGGACCGGTCACCTTGGCGTCCCGCAGGACGTCGTCGTCGGTCAGCCGGTAGGTCGCGTCGAAGTCGGCGCCCTCGTCGGCGGTCGGGATCAGCGACTTCACGACCGACCCGGCAACTGTGCCGGTGATCGACGTCAGTACGTCGCTGCCGTCGCGGCTCTGCTCACCCTCCTGCAACTCCCCGGTCTCGGTCAGCAAGGTGGTGATGCCGCCGTCCGCACGCATCAGGTCCGCAGGATCTGGGGAGCCGAGCGACGCCGGGTCGACCGGCACGAAGACGGGGGCGAAGCCGGTCTTGGCGTAGACCGTGTCGTCGACCGCCACGACCTCCGCGTCGATGGTGCCGCCGGAGCTGACCTTGACGTCGCCCTCGAACGCGGGGTCGTGGTTGCCGACCCCGGCGGCCGAGAGCAGCCCGGTGACGCCCGAGGGCAGCTGTGCGGTCGTGATGCTGAACTCCAGGCTCTCGGCCTCGTCGAGCGTGGTACGGGCGCTCTCGAGTCGGGACGCGAGCTCCTCGGCCGACGCTCCCGGGGGGGCGTCATCGCCGCTCGAGCAACCTGCAACGAAAGCGGACGCGAGCGCAACTGTCAGGACCAGGCGAGCAGTGGGGCGAAGTCGTCGGCGCACGGGCGCAGTCTTTCACGATGCCGCCGGCACCCGGCCATGCCGCTGGCACTTACGCGCGTCCGTTCACAAGACGGCGTGTCGCCCCGAATCGGTAAGTCCCGGCGTCGATGGCGTAAGTGCCAGCTGGGCGGGTACGGCTCGGTGGCGAGACGTGGCTGCGGGCTCAGACCAAGACCTGCGCGGCCACCGGGCTGGACACGGCACTGATCGGCTGCGCCGCGGGCTGGCCGGAGCCGTCCCGTCTGCCGTCGGCGGTCGGCAGGTCGACGGCGGTGCCATTCGCAGCGCAGGCCATGGCAGGTCCCATACCGACCCAGGCCAGCATCAGCGCGTTCTCACCGCCCCGGAAGCGGTGGCACCGTACGCCACCTGTCGACCGCCCTTTGGCGGGGTAGTCGGCGAACGGCGTGACCTTGACACCGCCGGCCTCGGTCCCCGGCAGCGCGGAGTCAGTGCCTGAGACCGTGACGACGACGGCTTCGTCTGACGGCGTGAGCGCCCCGAAGTAGACCGCCCGGCCGCCGGCCGCAAGCTTGATGCCCGCGACCCCGCCTCCCGTCCGACCCTGCGGGCGCACCAGTGCGGCGCCGAAGTGCAGCAGTTGGGCGTCGGAGGTGATGAAGCACAGCTCCTCCTCGCCGGTACGCAATGCTGCCGCCCCGACGACGTAGTCGTCCTCGTCAAGGGAGATGACCTCCCAGGAGTCCTTGTTGGCGAGGTAGTCCGGTCGGGTGCGCTTGACGACCCCGGCGCGGGTGCCGAGCGCCAGGCCCGGCCCGTCGCCCTCGACGTCGGTCAACGCGATGACCCGCTCGCCGGCGGTCAGGGACAGCACCTCCGGCACCGGTACGCCCCCTTGCAGGTGCGGTGCGCTCGCCGTACCCGGCAACGCCGGCAGGTCGAGGACGTTGACCTTGTGCAGCCGTCCGAGGCTGGTCACCACACCCACCTGCCCGCGCGCCGTCGCCCGCACGGCGCTGACCACCACGTCGTGCTTGGCCCGGGTGCCGGCGACTCCAACCGCGGAGTCGTCTCCGGTGCGGGCAAGCAGTTCCGTCGCTGAGAGCAGCACGAAGCAGGGGTCGTCGCTGACCTCGAGCGGCACGGCCGCCGTCACCGTCTGCCCGGCCGACTCCAGCAGCACGGTCCGCCGTGGCGAACCGAAGCTCTTGGCGACCTCGTCCAGCTCGTCGCTCACAAGGGTACGCAGCAGCTCCTCGTCCGCCAGGACCGCCTCGTAGCCCTCGATCTGCTGGCGCAGCTCCTCGGCCTCGCGCTCCAGGGCGAGGCGGGAGAACCTGGTCAGTCGGCGCAGCGGGATCTCCAAGATGTCGTTGGCCTGGATCTCGGACAGGTCGAAGACCGCGATCAACCGCGCACGTGCCTCGGCGGTGTCATCGCTCGCGCGGATCAGCTGGATCACCTCGTCGATGTCGAGGATGGCGATGAGGCGCCCGTCGACCAGGTGCAGCTGTTCTGCGGCCTTGCGTCGACGGAACTCGGTGCGTCTCCGGACGACGTCGAAACGGTGGGCCAGGAAGACCTCGAGCAGCTCCTTCAGCCCGAGGGTTCGCGGCTGCCCGTCGACCAGCGCGACCGCGTTGACGCCGAACGACTCCTCCATCGGCGTCTGCCGGAACAGCTGCGACAGAATCGCGTCGGGGTTGAAACCGTTCTTGACCTCGATCACCAGGTGCAGACCCTTGGTACGGTCGGTGAGGTTCGTGACGTCCGAGATGCCCTGCAGCTTCTTGGACTGGACAAGGGTCTTTATCTTCTCGATGACCTTTTCTGGTCCCACGTTGTACGGCAACTCAGTCACGACGATGCCCTTGCGCCGGGGCGTGACCGCCTCGATCCGGGTCGAGGCCCGAATCCGGAAGCTGCCCCGCCCGGTGGCGTAGGCGTCGCGGATACCGTCGAGGCCGACGATCTTGCCGCCGGTCGGGAGGTCCGGGCCCGGGATGAAGCGCATCAGGTCGTCGAGGGTCGCGGTCGGCCTCTTGATCAGGTGGCGTAGTGCCTGCACCACCTCGATCAGGTTGTGCGGGGCGATGTTGGTGGCCATGCCGACGGCGATACCGGATGCGCCGTTGACCAACAGGTTGGGGATCGCCGATGGCAGCACGACCGGCTCGTCCTCGCGGCCGTCGTAGTTGGGCCGGAAGTCGACGGTCTCCTCGTCGATCGACGTCGTCATCGCCACGGCCGTCGGGTCCATCCGGCACTCGGTGTACCGCATCGCCGCCGGCGGGTCGTCCGGTGAGCCGAAGTTGCCGTGGCCGTCGACGAACGGCAGTCGCATCGACCACGGCTGCACCAGGCGTACCAGGGCGTCGTAGATCGCACCGTCCCCGTGCGGGTGCAGGCGGCCCATCACCTCACCGACCACCCGGGCGCTCTTGACGTGGCCCCGATCCGGACGCAGGTTCATGTCACCCATCGTGAAAAGGATGCGTCGTTGTACGGGCTTGAGGCCGTCGCGGGCGTCGGGCAGTGCCCGGGAGTAGATCACCGAGTAGGCGTACTCCAGGAAGCTCGAACGCATCTCCTCACCGACGTCGATGTCGAGGATGTGCTCCTCGAACTCCTCGGGTTCGGCGGGCCGTGTCCGTCGCGGCATCAGTCATCTCCTGATCGAGCAGGGGTCGGTTCCATTGTCGCGTGCCGCACACCAGGTCGGTCACCGACGCGCGGTAGATTCGCCTCGTGGGAGAGTCCGAGGTGGCCGATGAGCTCGACGAGGGTGCGTACGCCGACCACTGGGAGGCCGACGTCATCCTGCGGGACGGGCGCGCCGCGCAGCTGCGGCCGATCACCGCCGAGGACGCCGTGGCGATCGTCGACTTCTACTCCCGCGTCTCAGATGAGTCCAAGTACTACCGCTTCTTCGCCGCGTACCCCACGCTGACCGAGCGTGACGTCGAACGCTTCACCCAGGTCGACCACCACGACCGGGTGGCGTTCGTCGTCACGATCGGCACCGACATCATCGCCGTCGGCCGGTACGACGTCGTGTCGCCCGGCGAGGCGGAGGTCGCGTTCCTCGTCGAGGACGCCCACCAGGGCCGCGGGCTCGGCCAGCTGCTCCTCGAGCACCTGGCTCAGGCTGGCCGGGAGCAGGGCGTCTCCACGTTCGTCGCCGACGTCCTGCCGGACAACGTCCGGATGATCCAGGTGTTCCGCGAACAGGGCTACCAGGTCAAGGGCGCCGTGACGGACGGCGTCTTGCAGCTGGTGTTCCCGATCGACCCCACCGACACCGCGATGGGCGTCATGCAGGCCCGCGAGCACCGCGCCGAGGCAGCATCCATCGAGCGCTTCTTCAACGCCAAGAGCGTCGCCGTCGTCGGCGCCAGTCGTCGCCAGGACACCATCGGGCGGGCGATGGTGCGCAACCTCGTCCTCGGTGACTACGCCGGATCGGTCTACGCCGTCAACCCACAGGCCGAGCCCGTGTCGGGTCTGCCGGCGTACACCCGGGTGCAGGACATCCCCGGCAAGGTTGACCTGGCGATCGTCGCCGTCCCGGCGGAGGCGGTGCCCGAGGTGGTCCTGGACTGTGCGTCCAAGGGCGTGCACGGCCTGGTCGTCATCTCCTCGGGATTCGCCGAGACCGGCGAGGAGGGCAGGCGACGCCAGCGGCGGCTGCTCGGACTCGCCCGAAGCTACGGACTGCGCCTGGTCGGCCCCAACTGCCTGGGCGTGATCAACACCGAGCCGTCCATGCGGCTCAACGCCTCCCTCTCGCCGCTGATGCCTCCGCGCGGTCGCGTCGGCTTCTTCTGCCAGTCCGGTGCGCTCGGCGTGGCGATCCTGGAGAGCGTCGACCGGCGGGGCTTGGGGCTGTCGACGTTCGTCTCGGCCGGCAACCGCGCCGACGTCTCGGGCAACGACCTGCTGCAGTACTGGGAGGAGGACGACGCGACCGAGGTGGTCCTGCTCTACCTCGAGTCGATCGGCAATCCGCGCAAGTTCTCCCGGATCGCCCGCCGTGTCGGCCGCCGCAAGCCGATAGTGGCGGTCAAGTCGGGGCGCTCGACGCAGGGTGTGCCGGTCGGTCACGCCGTACGCCGCACGACCGCGCCACAGGCCGCCGTCGACGCGATGTTCCGGCAAGCGGGCGTCATCCAGGTGGACACGCTCGACGAGATGTTCGACGTCGCGCAGCTGCTCGCCCACCAGCCGCTGCCGCGCGGGCCACGGGTCGCGGTGGTCGGCAACTCCGACGCGCTCGGACTTCTCGTTGCCGACGCCGCCACCGCGTCCGGCCTGACGATCATCAGCCAGCTCTCGCTGGGCGCCAACGCACAGGCCGACGACTTCGAGCAAGCCCTCGACGACGCCATCGACGATCGCCGCATCGATGCCGTCGTCGTGGTCTACATCCCGCCCATCGACACCACCGGTGAGGAGGTCGCCAACGTGCTGGCCGCGGTCGGCGAGCAGTCCGACAAGCCGATCGTCTCCACCTTCCTCGGCAGCGAGGGGGTTCCGGAGCTGTTGCGAGTCCCCGACGTCGAAGGCGCCGCCGGGCGCGGCTCGGTGCCGTCGTACTCCGCGCCGGAGTCAGCCGTGCGCGCGCTGGCCCGAGTCGTGACCTACGCCGCCTGGGCCGGCAAGGCCCAAGGCGAGATCCAGCACTACGCCGACATCGCCCCGGCTCGCCCGCGCGCCCTCATCGGCGAGGTGCTGCGTGAGTCGCCTGCGGGGGCCGAGCTGACCGACGACCAGGTGCACGAGCTGCTGGCCTGCTACGGCATCGACGTACTGCCGTGGGTCACGGTCGACGGGCTCGACGCGGCGACCGAGGCCGGCGACCGGCTAGGGTGGGACGTCGTGCTCAAGGCCACCGCTGAGCACCTTCGCGCCAGGCCCGATCTCGCGCACGTGTGGCGCAACATCGAAAACGCCGACGACATGCGCGACGCTTGGCGCGCCCAGAACACCGCCGTCCCCGACCCGCCGCCGACTGCCGGCTTCGTCGTCCAGCCCATGGCCCGCCCTGGCGTACCCCTGTCGCTGCGGGTGGTCGAGGACCCGCTGTTCGGCCCACTGGTGTCCTTCGGCCTGTCCGGAGCCGAGAGCGACCTGATGGAGGACCGCTCCTACCGCATCCCGCCGCTGACCGAAGTCGATGCCGCCACCATGGTGCGCGAGCTGAAGGCCGCGCCTCTGCTGATGGGATACCGCGGCAGCGAGCCGACCGACGTCGCTGCGATCGAGGAGCTGCTCCAGCGGCTCGCTGCGCTCAAGGACGACCTTCCCGAGGTCGCCGAGCTGGCGCTCGAGCCCGTGCACGCCCACGCTTCGGGTTACACGGTGCTCAAGGCGCACGCGAGCGTAAGCCCCAGCGCTGACACTCGCAGCGGCTGGTACGTGCGGCGGCTCAGCCGGCCCGTCGGCCTCGGCGACACGATGCCCGGGTGAGTGGAGCTGGTGACAGACTGAGCGCATGACCAATCGCCACAGTCCGTCGTCACAGCTGGGGGCCGACCTGCCGCCTGACCAGTCGGCACAGCTTCGTGCCGCCATCGACAAGAGCGGCTACTACCCCGACGTCGTCGCCGCCGGGTTGAGCGATGCCCTCGCCGGCGAACCGGTCGCGTCGTACGTCGTGCACCACGAACCCACCTTCGACCGGGAGGAGGTCCGCCGCCACATGACGGTCCTCGTGCTCACGCCGACGCGGTTGATCCTTGCCCACACCGACGAGCACCCGCCGGACGACCTGCTGCCCGAGCCGTACACCTCGACGACGACCGAGGCCGTTGCTCTGCGCAAGGTGACATCCGTCGTGGTGACCCGGATGGTTGCCAGCGAGTCGCGTCGGGGCAAGAGCGAACGAGTTCCGCGGGAGGCCGTGATGACGATCGGCTGGGGCACCTTGCGCCGCATCGACCTCGAGCCGGCCCAGTGCGACGACCCGAGCTGCGACGCCGACCACGGCTTCTCCGGAAGCAGCTCGCCCGACGACTTCTCGCTGCGGGTGAGTGCGACGGCCGACGGTGGCTCAGCGGTCGAGCAGATGCTGGACTTCGCCCGTGATCTCTCTGCGGCGACCACGGCGCCGCCCGTGCGGTTGTGATCCCTCCCGGTACCCGGCTGCCGGACTACGGCGGACAAAGCCTGTCCAAGGTTCTCATCAGCGTCGGTGCTGCGTCGGGGGCGCCTGCCTGGGACAACGTGCTGGGGTTGCCGCCGGCTCCGCGGTACGTCGTCTTCCTCGTTGACGGGCTCGGGCTGCGACTGCTTCAGAAGTACCGGGACCAGGCGCCGTACCTCTCCTCGCTGCTCGACGGCTCAGCAACCGAGACGACGTGCGGACTGCCGTCGACGACCGCGACGAGCCTGACGTCCATCGGCACCGGCGCCGCACCCGGTCGTCACGGCGTCGTCGGCTACACCTCGCGGATCCCCGGCACGCAGCGGCTGATCAACGCCCTGAAATGGGACGACGAGGTCCCGCCCCTGCAGTGGCAACCGCATCGCACGGTGTTCGAGCGTCTGCACGACGCCGGCGTAACGGCGTCGGTGGTCAACGACGCGGCGTTCGAGCACAGCGGGCTGACGCTCTGCAGCCAGCGCGGAGTCCCGTACCACGGACTCGACTCCGTGTGGCAGCGCCTCGACGTGCTGGTGGATGTGTGTGAGAGCGCACCGCGTTCGGTGACGTACGGCTATGAGTCACGGCTCGACCACACCGGCCACGAGTCGGGGTGTGACAGCGAGCGCTGGCGCGAACGGCTGTCCGCGATCGACACCGAGCTCGCCCAGATCCGCGACGCGCTGCCCGATGACGCGGCGCTGCTCGTCACCGCTGACCACGGCATGGTCGACCTCCCGCCCCAGAACAGGTTCGAGGTCGACGACGTGCCCGCGCTCGTCGAGGATGTCGTGCTGATCGGTGGTGAGGCGCGTTTCCGGCACGTCTACACCCGCTCGGGGGCCGCCGATGACGTTGCCCACCGCTGGCAAGAGGTGTGCGGCCACCGGGCTGTCATCCTGACGCGGGAGGCGGCCGAGGCCGCCCAGTGGTTCGGGCCGGTCGACGATGCCGTACGGCCGCGGATCGGTGACGTCGTGGTCGCGGCCCTGGACGATTTTGCGGTCTTCAGTACCCGCCAGTTCCCGGTCGAGCACAAGATGGTCGGCTTCCACGGGTCGATCACCGATGAGGAGATGCTGGTCCCGATGCTCGTCGACCCGCCCCGCTGACCCCTCCCCGCTCATACGTGGATGATGGCGCGGCCGTACGTGGATGATGGTGCGGCCGTACGTGACTCCTGGCGAGGTCGTACGTGACTTCTGCGGGGTCGTAGCGTAGCGGGATGAACGATCTCGCCCAGCGACGACTTCACCTGGTACGTCACGGCGAACCGATCGTGAACAGCCGCCGGCCGCCAGCGGACTGGGCCTTGGCGCCGTCCGCGCCCGCCGCCGTACGACGATGGGCAATCAGTCACCCGTTGCCGCAGGATGCTGCGTGGTTCACCTCGCCGGAGCGAAAGGCGCTAGAGACTGCACAGCTCTTGCACTCCGCCCCGTTCACGGTGGTCGACGACCTCAGGGAGGCAGGTCGCAGCTGGATCGACACAGGGTTTGATGCTGCGGTAGCCCGCGCCTTCGCGTGCGTCGACGAGCCGGCTCGGGAGGGGTGGGAAAGCGGTCGACAAGTCATGGACCGCGTACGCGCAGCAGTGGATACCATCCTCGCGCGAACCGGAGGCGATGTTGTCTTGGTGGGACATGGAACCGCCTGGACCTTGCTGGTCTCCGCATGGACGAAAGCTCCACCTGACCTTGCGGCCTGGCGAGCTCTGAAGATGCCCGGCGTGTGGACGCTACGGATGCCTGAACAGCGATAACGACGAGCCGGCGCAGTCGTACGGCCGCGCCAGAAGTCACGTATCGGCGCGGCCGAACATGATCTCGTCCCAGGACGGCACGCGGCGGCGGTCCCGGCGTTTGCGTGAGCGAGACTCTGAGGCGTCACCTCCGGACGCCGCCCGGACCTGCTCTGCGGTCTCTTCGAGATCCACCGTCGGCTCGGCGTCGGCGTCGAGCCCGTCGCGATCGGCGACCGGACGCCCAGGCATGCCGGTCTCGGCGTCGAGCATGAGCTGGTCCTGCGCCATCGCGCGACGTGCTCGCGCCTGTTTGAGCGACGTGACCCCGGGCTCGTCGAGGTCGGCGTCGGGCGCCCCGGCCGTTGGAGCCACGAGCGGGTCGGACGGTGCGGCCACGGCAGTGGCGATGGCCATGTCGGAGGTGTCGGCCGGCGGCTCGACGTCTCCGACGAGCCGCCGTGCCGCGTCGTTGTCGGGGACCGCGTGGCGCCCGGGTGGGTCAAACACGTAATCGGCGGCCTCGTCGCCCACACGCACCGTGATGGTCCAGCGACCGTCCTCACGGCGCCAGGAGTCCCACACCGCGGCGTCGGGGTCGGCACCGTCCGCGCGCAGCCCCGCATCGACGAGTTCTCCGAGTGCGATGGCTGAGCCGGCAGAGGACCGACGCCGTGTGGTCGACGCGCGGGCACGCGCGCACATGTGCTCGCGCTCGGCGAGGACCGGCCCGGCGTACGTCATGACCTTCTCGACGGGAACCTTGGCGACGTCGGCGACGGACTCCGGTGACTCACCGCGTCGTATCCGTGCCTGGATGTCGCGAGGTCGCAATGCACTGTCCATGTCAATCTCCAACTGCCCGAGGCGGGCCCTGTCGTTTCGAAGGAATGCCCTGAGCCGTTCGTCGGCCGGAACACGGAACCGAGCGCCCTCTGCGTCGCGGAGGACGGCGTAGCCCAGATCCTCGCTGAGACCCACCAGGGTGAGGTCACGCATGCCGTTCCTCCCGCCTGCTGCTCGAGGTGCTGGCTTCTGCGACTCCTACGCCCACAGTGTCGTCCTCCAGATGGCCCATTCCAAGCGCACGCGCCGAGAGCGATGCCTTCGGCTTGGCTAGTCAGGTGCGCGCCGCATGCCCCAAGCGAGAGCAGTTGCGAGCGCCCCGGAAGCGATCAGGACGAACCAGCCCGAGGACGCTCCGTACGTGTCCACCACCCACCCGGAGATGGCGGCACCTGGCGCCACGCCGGTCGCGATCCCGGTGGTCGCCCAGGAGATTCCCTCGGTGAGCCGGGTGCGCGGCACGTACTGCTCGATCAGCGAGATGGTGGACACAAGGGTCGGCGAGATGGCCAGCCCGGACACGAAGAGCGCCACGGTGAGGAGCACGAGCGAGTCGAGGAACGGCATCGGGACGACAGTCGCGGTGAGCGCGGTCGCGGAAACCCGGAACTGCGCAAGCGGCGTCCACCGGGAGCGCACGGCTCCCACGAGGATGCCCGCGGCCAGGCTGCCCGCCGCCCAGGCGGCGAGCATCCCGCCTGCTGCGCCACGGTGTCCTTCGGCCGATGCCACCGCGACAGCCACCACCTCGGACGCGCCGAACATGGAGCCGAGACCGACTCCGGCCGCCAACAAGGGCAGCAGCCGGACCCAGCCGAGAGGTTCGTGGCCGCTCTCGCCGCCTGGCCGAGCAGCGACCACAGGCTCGGTGCGCCGCTGCCTCGCGAGCAGCAACCCACCAACGAGGCCGAAGACGCCCGCACAGACGAGTCCGAGGTACGGGTCCGCCAGCGTGGCGAGGACGGCGACGAGCACGGGTCCGACGATGAACACCACCTCATCGACGACGGCCTCCAGCGCAAAGGCAGTCTGGACCATCGTGCGATCCTCGATCGCGTGGCTCCAACGGGCCCGGACCATCGAGCCGATCTGCGGCATCGAGAATCCGGCCAGCGCCGCGAACAGGTGGGATAACGGGTCGGCCCAGCCGCTCTCGATCGCGACGACCAGCAACGCGACACCGGTCGCGAACACCACCGATGTCGCCGGCAGCACGCGGAACTGGCCGAACCGGTCGGTCAATCGTCCCTGCAGCGGGGAGCCGACGGCGGCTGCGACGACACTGGCAGCCGAGACGCCCCCTGCGTAGCCGTAGGAACCCGTTCGTGCCGAGACGACGAGGATGATGCCGAGGCCGAGCATCGAGATCGGCAGTCGCGCCAGCAAACCGGTCGCGCTGAACGCCAGGGCGCCGGGCAGCGTGAGTATCCGGCGGTAGGGATCGAGCATGGCCCGCGAAGCGTATCCACGCGGGTGCAAGGATGAGCGCATGCCCCCAGGTGTCGGTCCGTTCGATGCGTTGCTGCTCGTCTCTTTCGGGGGACCGGAGCGGCCCGAGGACGTCGTACCGTTCCTGCAGAACGTCACCCGCGGTCGTGGCGTGCCTGCCGAGCGACTGGCCGAGGTCGGTGCGCACTACCACCGGTTCGGGGGTCGCTCGCCGATCAACGACCAGTGCCGCTCGCTGCTGACCGCCATCGACACGGATCTGGCCGCTGCCGGGCTGGACCTGCCGGTCTACTGGGGAAACCGCAACTGGGACCCCTACCTGCAGCAGACCGTGGCGCAGATGGCCGCTGACGGCGTCAAGCACGCCGCGTGCCTGTTGACCAGCGCCTATTCGTCCTACTCCGGCTGCAGGCAGTACCGCGAGAATCTCGCCGACGCGCGGGCCGCAGCCGGCAGCGATGCGCCGATGCTCAGCCGCCTGCGGCACTACTTCAACCACCCGGGCTTCGTCGAGCCTTTCGTGGACGCGACGCTGGGGAGCCTCGCGCACCTCGATCAGGGGGCGCGCGACGGTGCGCGCCTGGTGTTCGTGACGCACTCGATCCCGACCTCGATGAACGACGCAAGCGGCCGCAGCCCGGCCGGCACGTCCGGCGGTGCCTATGTCCGTCAGCACCGCGACGTCGCCGCGACCGTTGCGGCGCGTGTCCAGCAGGTGAGCGGCGGCGAACACGCGTACGACGTGGCGTACTGCTCACGGTCGGGCCCCGCCCAGGTCCCGTGGCTGGAGCCGGACGTCAACGATCACCTGCGCGCGGTGGCCGCGTCCGGCACCGAAGCCGTCGTCGTGGTCCCGATCGGGTTCGTCTCGGACCACATGGAGGTCATCTTCGACCTGGACACCGAGGCGGCAGCGACCGCTGCCGAGCTCGGGCTCGCGTTCGGACGGGCCGCGACTCCGGGCACCGATCCGCGCTTCGTCGCCCTGGTACGCGACCTGGTGCTCGATCGGGTCGCCTCCGAGTGCGCCACGGCCGGCGCCGGTGCACCACCGGCGCGGGTCAGCCTCGGCGAGCTCGGGCCGAGCTGGGACGTGTGCCCGGCCGGCTGCTGTGCCAACCCGCGGGGCCCGCGCCCGGCGCTGTGCGGCGCGGACTCTTGACCGCGCAGGTCGACGAGCTCGCGCGTATCGCCCTCACCGCTGCTCGTGCGGCCGCGGCGTACATCCGAGCCGCCCGTCCCGCCGGCCGGGTCGCGGCCGCGCAGACCAAGAGCAGCCCGACCGACCCGGTGACCCTGATCGACCAGGCGGCGGAGAAGCTGATCCGCGAGTCGATCGGCGCAGAGCGTCCCCATGACGGCTTCCTCGGCGAGGAAGGCGGCGGCACGGCGGGCTCCAGCGGCGTCGTGTGGGTGGTCGACCCGATCGACGGCACCGTCAACTTCATGTACGGCATCGGGGCGTACGCCGTCTCGATCGGCGCGGAGATCGACGGCACCGTCGAGGCCGGCTGCATCGTCAACGCCGTCACCGGCGAGGAGTACACCGCCGTACGCGGCGCGGGGGCGTTCGCCCGTACCGGCGACGGAGCGCCGGCACGTCTGGCGGCGCATAGTCCGCCGTCGCTGTCGCACGCCTTGGTGGGGACCGGCTTCAACTACGTCGTGGATATCCGGCTGCACCAGGCTCGGGCGGTGACCGCACTGCTCGCCCACGTACGTGATATTCGTCGCAACGGCTCGGCGGCCCTCGACCTGTGTGCCGTGGCCGAGGGGCGGCTCGACGCCTACGTCGAGCAGGGGTTGAAACCCTGGGATCTGGCCGCCGGCGGCTTGATTGCCCGCGAATCCGGAGTCCGGCTGGCCGGGTTGGGGGCGGACCCGGACGAGCGGCTCACGATCGCCGCCCCCGAGCCGATCGCCGAGGAATTTTTCCGTCTCGTCCGCACTTGTGGATTCTGACTAGGTGAGCGGGGGGTTCGTGTGGCACAATCTGCGCGCCTACGGACATGCGGTGATCGCCATCGCTCGATATCCGATGGCCACGACGTGGCCCGTACACCTGTGAGGGAGGATCCATGGCTACCGACTACGACGCACCACGCAAGACCGAAGAGGAACAGTCCGAAGACAGCATCGAGGAACTGAAGGCTCGCCGGCACGAGAAGAACTCCGGCAAGGTCGATGAGGACGAGGTCGAGGCGGCCGAATCCTTCGAGCTCCCCGGTGCCGACCTTTCCCACGAAGAGCTGTCCGTCCAGGTGGTGCCCCGCCAGTCCGACGAGTTCACCTGTTCGTCGTGCTTCTTGGTGCACCACCGCAGCCAGCTGGCCGAGGAGAAGAAGGGCCGGCTGATCTGCCGCGACTGCGCGGCCTGACGCCGGGCGCCGGGTCTACTTCTTCGCCGCGCCTTCGACCCGGTCGATCGGCTTGAGCCCCGGCGGCAGGTTGCCGGTCGAGCGCATCCAGTAGCTGACCGCCTTGCGGTTGATGAAGACCTTGGTCAGTTCGACCGAGGCGCCGGTGATGGCTGCCCAGGTGAGAGCCTCGACGGCCCGCAGGTCGGGGTGCTGGGTCTCGGTGGGAGGCTTCCTGCCGGTCGTGACGCGCCAGGTGGTGCTGGCGACCTGACGCGCGAGGATCCCGCCCATGAGGGTCGTACCGGCGTTGAAGACCTTCCAGGTGCCCCGGCTCGACCGGTTGCCCTTCGGCTGTTTGACGGTTTTCGCCACTGGCCCTCCTCGATGGTCGGTGGTGTGCGGGGTCAGTCTGCCACTAGCGGGACAGGCGTGCTGCGAGTGCTGAGGCAAGGTCTTCGGCGTGCCGCGAGCCGACCAGCCAGTACGGCGTCGGATCCTGCGGGTCGGTGATCTCGACTCGCACCGACGTGGCGATGTACGGGCGGATCAGGAAGAACGCACGTGCGTCTGCCTGCGGACCGTGCAGGGCGCGCGTCTGCTCCGCGTCGAGCGCCTCGACCTCGCCGCAGCAGGAAAGCGGGACGCGGGCTGCGCCGGCACGCAGGTGCAGGTTGGTGACCTCGACCGTCGCACGTCCGTACTGCCACAGGCCGGCGGAGATCGCGGCTCCTGCGACGACCGCGGCGCTGAGGGCGAACCACCCCGGTGTCGCCAGCACGAAGGTCCACCACAGCGACAACGTCAACACGGCGCCGGCGAGCCACCAACCGGCCGGGACGAGGAGACGTTCCTCGTACGAGCTCGCGCCGGTCGGGGCCATGGACCAAGATTGCCATGTGCTGTCGCTCCGTCACGTCGACGGGAGGCGGGTAGGGTCGCAGCTGCGATATGCGTCGGAAGGGCGGCAGATGGTCGAGGTGCTGATAACCCGGGTTGACCCCGCCGCGGAGATGCCGGCGTACGCGCACCGTGGCGATGCCGGTGCGGACCTGGTGACGACTGTCGACGTCCGTCTCCAACCGGGGGAGCGGGCGCTCGTCCCGACCGGTGTCGCGGTTGCCCTCCCCGAGGGGTACGCCGCCTTCGTGCATCCCAGGAGCGGTCTCGCGGCGCGTTGCGGTCTATCGATCGTCAACACACCGGGCACCATCGACGCGGGCTACCGCGGCGAGATCAAGGTGCTGCTGGTCAACCACGACCCGTCCGGTCCGATCGAGCTGGCCCGCGGTGACCGGATCGCCCAGCTCGTCGTGCAACGGGTGGAGCGTGCGGAGTTCACCGAGGTCGACGCCCTGCCTGGCTCGCCGCGTGGTGGCGGGGGCTACGGTTCCACAGGTGGGTTCGGGACGACCGTACCCGCCTGAGTCCTGCAGAAAGGCGACGATGTTCGGCAGAAGCAAGAAGGATCCCGATGAGCCCGCAGGCCCTGGCGAGGACTCTGACACCGACACCCCGGCCAACGCGCGTGCGGATGGCCCGTGGGACCTCGGCGAGGTCGAGCGGCCGTCAGATGACCCCCGCTACGTGGACCTCGGCGGCCTGATCGTCAAGGGGCGGGTCGGCTTCGACCTGCAGGTCACCACCGATCAAGGCACCGACCAGCTCGGCGCGGTGATGTTCGTGACCGAGGACGCAGCCGTCGAGCTGCGCGCCTTCGCGGCGACTCGCTCAGGTGGTCTGTGGGACGAGGTTCGCGGTGAGATCACCGAGGAGGTCGAACGGCTCGGCGGTGCGTACGAGGAGGTCGACGGCAGGTTCGGAGTCGAGGTGCGCATGCAGGTGCCCGCGACCACCCCCGACGGCGAGCCGGCCACGCAGCCGAGCCGTATCGTGGGCATCGAGGGCCCGCGCTGGCTGCTGCGGGCCACCTTCATGGGGCGTGCTGCCCTCGAGCCGGACGAGGACGGACTGCTGGAGTCTGCGGTACGTGACGTCATCGTCGTACGCGGCGTCGCTCCGATGGCCCCCCGGGACGCGATCGCACTGGTGCTCCCCGCGAGTGCGGTGAAGGTTCCACCCGATGGCGATGACGGCGACGCGGACGGCGAAGCGCCCGCCGCGGACGACGACGACAGTGGCGTTGACCACACTCGGTGAGGCTTCGTCCACACTCTGCACACGCGTCCCTCCCGGGCGACTACGCTGGAGACATGGGGAATTTTCTGACCCGCACCAAGGAGCGGCTGGCCTCGAGCAGCACCATCGAGGACGCCCAGCTCAGACAGGATGCGATCAAGGCTGGATGCGAGCCGATCGCCGCCCACCAGGACCGTTGTGTGGTCACCGTGCACGGCACCCTGCGCACGGTGACCCTGTGCCCGCGGTCGGGCGTAGCCCCGGCGCTGGAGGCCGAGCTGTACGACGGCTCGGGAACGGTGCTACTGGTCTGGCTCGGTCACCGACGGATCGCCGGCATCACGCCTGGGCGTGAGATCACCGCCTGCGGGCGCTTGGGCACCCGCGGCGGTGAGCGTGTGATGTTCAATCCCCGATACGAGCTCATCGCGTGACCGCGCCCGGCCCGGACGACGGGTCGCCGTGGCACGGATCTGTGGAGGAGGCGCGCACTGTCGAGCGGGTCGTGCGAGAGCAGCTCTCCCGCGCGCTCGGCGGTGTGCGGGGCATGCTCGAGGGCGCCGTCCCCACCATCGGGTTCACCGGCACATACCTCACGACGCACCAGCTGCGGATCGCGCTGTACGCCAGCGTCGGCCTTGCCGTGCTTCTCCTGGTGGCCCGCGTGGTCCAACGGCAGACACCACAGTTCGTCCTCAACTCGCTGGTCGGCATCGCGATCGCGGCCGTGTTCGCGCTGCGCTCGGGCGAGGCGCGTGACTTCTTCCTCCCCGGGCTGCTCTACAACAGTGGGTACGCCGTCGCGCTCGTCCTGTCCATCGCCGTCGGGTGGCCGTTGCTGGGGTTCTTGATCGGGAGCGTGACCGGTGACCCCACGGCCTGGCACCAGGACAAGCAGATCGTCCGGTTGTGCAGCACGCTGACCTGGCTGCTCGCGATTCCGTGCATCGTGCGGGTGGCCGTCCAGCTACCTCTGTACCTCGCCGACCTCGAGACCTGGCTGGGTGTGTCCAAGGTGGCGATGGGCTGGCCTCTGCAGGTCGCCGCCCTCGCGATGATGGTCTACGTGCTGGGCCGCAACCACACCCCGATCGCCGACACCGCCTGAGCGGGTCAGCGGCTCGGGTGCTCTGAGGGGGCGAGCAGTCGCTCGACGTCCTCCTCGTACTCCTCGGCTGCGATGAACAACAGCTCGTCCCCGGCTTCGAGGGATCGATCTGGCTCGGGCACCTGGATGCTGTTGTCGCGCAAGATGGCGACCAGCACCACGTCGATCGGCCACGGGACGTCCGAGACGCGGCTCCCGACGTACGGGGAGTCGTCGGGCAACGTCAGCTCGACCAAGTTGGTGTTGCTCTGACGGAACGTGAAGAGCCGCACCAGATCGCCGACGGTCACTGCCTCTTCGACCAGTGCCGACATCATCCGTGGTGTCGAGACCGAGACGTCGACGCCCCAGGAGTCGCTGAACAGCCACTCGTTGCTCGGGTGGTTGACCCGGCCGACGGTGCGCGGCACGCCGAACTCGGTCTTGGCGAGCAGAGCGATCACCAGGTTGGCCTTGTCATCGCCAGTCGCGGCGATCACCACGTCGCACCGTTGCACCTCGGCCTCCTGCAAGGAGGACAGCTCGCAGGCATCGGCCTGCAGCCACTCGGCGTTGGGGACGACATCTGACTTGATGGCCCGCGGGTTCTTGTCGATCAGCAGCACCTCGTGACCGTTCTCCAACAGCTCCTGCGCGACGGAACGCCCGACGGCCCCGGCCCCGGCAATGGCGATGTGCATCAGTCGTCCTCCGGTCCGGTCTGCAGCGCCGACATCACGTCGTCGGAGTGCTCGTCGAACATGAACATGTGCAGGAGGTCACCCTCCTGGATCACGGTTTCGGCCTGTGGGATCGAGCCCGCGCCCAGCCGGGTGAGGTGCGAGATTCGGGCCGCGATCGCGCTCTCCAGACGTCCCACGGGGTGCCCGACCCAGGCTTGCGGTGCCAGGATCTGGTCCATCCTGATCCGCCCCGACGGGTCGCGGTAGACCGGTTCGGTGCCGGCCGGAAGCAACCGTCGTAGCACCTGATCGGCCGCCCACGTCACGGTGGCGACGGTCGGGATGCCGAGGCGTTCGTACACCTCGGCCCGGCCGGGGTCGTAGATACGGGCGACGACGTTGTCGACGCCGAACTGCTCCCGTGCGACCCGCGCGGAGATGATGTTGGAGTTGTCGCCGCTGGAGACGGCCGCGAAGGCGTCGGTGTCCTCGATCCCGGCGCGTCTGAGCACATCACGGTCGAATCCCAGTCCTGTCACCGTCAGGCCGCGGAAGGACGGGCCGAGCCGACGAAAGGCATCGGGCACGCTGTCGATGACGGCGATGTCGTGACCGCGGTGCTCCAGCTCGCGTGCCAGGGTCGAACCGACTCGCCCGCAACCCATGATGACGATGTGCACGGTGCCCTCACTCCACTCTGTGCGATGCGTACGCGCCCGATCGACGACGCTACACGAGTGGGGCGTCAGCGAGCCCGAGGGTCAGTCTGCGGATCGGTGTGCGTCGAGTCGTCGGTGCCGTCGGTCCTGACGTCAGGATCTCTGGAGTCTGCCTCGCGCAGCTGCTCGGAATGGTCGCTACGACTTTCGCTGGCATAGCTCTGTCGCTCCTCGGCCTGCACCCGAAGACGTTCGGCAGCGGCGGCCTTCTCGTCCGCCTCGGCCTGGACCTGCCGCGCCCGCGCGTCCTGCTCTGCGGCATCGGCCTCCTGCCGACGCACGGTTGACTCCTGCTCGGTCGCGCTTTCGCGGATCTCGGCCGCCTTGGACCTGTCGGTGTCGAGCTTGCGCTCCTTGCCCTTCTTCGAAGCAGCCGCCGCAAGGGCGGCGATGGCCAGCACCACCACGATGGCGACGACGATCCAGATAATTGTCGAGGTGTCCATGGTCTCTCCTCCAGTGGTCAGTTCTCTGACCGTACCGGTTGTGATCGTCCCTGCAACCTCGTTCGGCACAACGGGGTCTAGCATCTGTGCTCGTGAGAGTCGGAGAGATCGGCAAGCGGGTCCTGCTTGGTCGCAAGCTGAGGAGCGCGCAGCTGGGCGAGACGCTTCTGTCCAAGCGGATCGCGTTACCGGTCTTCGCGAGCGATGCCTTGTCGTCGGTGGCGTACTCGCCAGATGAGATCTTTCTGGTGTTGTCGGCCGCAGGACTCTCGGCGTACACCTTCTCCTGGAAGATCGCCATCGCGGTCGCGATAGTGATGCTGGCTGTCGTGACCTCCTACCGGCAGAACGTGCAGGCCTACCAAAGCGGTGGCGGTGACTATGAGGTCTCGACCGTCAACCTCGGGCCCAACCTGGGTTTGACGGTCGGAAGCGCATTGCTCGTGGACTACGTCCTGACTGTCGCGGTGTCGATCTCATCCGCGGCGCATTACGCCGCGACCGCCGTGGAAGGATTGAACGGCCACGAGGTCAGCATGGCGGTCCTCGCCACCTTGTTCCTGATGGCGATGAACCTGCGTGGCGTACGCGAGTCCGGGACCGCCTTCGCACTGCCGACGTATCTGTTCATGATCGCCATCATCGGGATGTCCCTGTGGGGTTTCGCTCGATACTCGCTGGGAAATCTCCCGCTTGCGGAGAGCTCCGAGTTCTCGTTGCGTCCGCATGAGGACTTCGTCGGTGGCCTGGGTGGCTTCGCCTTCGCGTTCCTGCTGCTACGCGCCTTCTCCTCGGGCTGTGCCGCTCTGACCGGTGTCGAAGCGATCTCGAACGGGGTTCCGGCATTTCGCAAGCCCAAGGGACGCAACGCCGCCACCACCTTGCTGTTGCTCGGGACCATCGCGATCACCATGGCGTTGAGCATCGTGACGCTCGCGAACCTCATGCGGGTGCGGATCGCGGAAAGCCCCGCCACCGATCTGTTGGATCGCCAAGGCAACCCCGTCGGTGACGGCTACCAGCAGGATCCGATCATCGGCCAGCTCGCGGCCGGCATATTCGACAACTTCGATCCCGCCTTCTACTTCGTCACCGCCGTGACGGGCATCATCTTGGTGTTGGCGGCCAACACCGCTTACAACGGTTTCCCGGTGCTGGGTTCGATTCTGGCGCGGGACGGGTATCTGCCGCGTCAACTCGACACCCGTGGCGACCGGCTGGCGTTCAGCAACGGGATCGTGGTGCTCGCCGGCTTCGCCATCGTCCTCATCGTGGCGTTCGACGCCGAGGTGACGCGCCTCATCCAGCTCTACATCGTGGGCGTGTTCGTCTCCTTCACCGCAAGCCAGACCGGGATGGTCCGGCACTGGAACTCGCGGCTGCGGGTCGAGGACGACCCGGTCATCCGTCGACGGATGAAGCGAAGCCGCCTGATCAACGGCTTCGGCCTGAGCGTCACCGCCTTGGTTCTGGTCGTGGTGCTGATCACCAAGTTCACCCGCGGCGCCTACATCGCGATCCTCGCGATGGCCGTGCTCTTCGTGCTCATGAAGGCTATCCGTCGACACTATGACCGGGTCAGCGACGAGCTCGCGATCGACGACACGGATGTGGCTCTGCCCTCGCGGGTGCATGCGATCGTATTGGTCGGCCGACTCCACAAACCGACGATGCGGGCGATCGCGTATGCGAGGGTGTCGCGTCCCAACTCGATCGAGGGCATCACGGTGGAGCTCGACGTCGACGAGACGCAGCGACTCCTCGAACGCTGGGACGAGCTGCAGATCCCCGTCCCGCTCAAGGTGCTGAACTCGCCGTACCGCGAGCTGGTACGGTCCGTGGTCCGCTACGTCCGGGAGCGGCGCAAGGCGAGCCCTCGCGACATCGTGACGGTCTACATCCCCGAGTATGTCGTCGGTCGCTGGTGGGAGCAGCTGCTGCACAACCAGACGGCATTGCGCCTCAAGGGCCGGCTGCTGTTCACCCCTGGCGTCATGGTCACGAGTGTGCCGTACCAGCTTGCGTCGTCCCAGGGCCGTTCGCACCGACAGCGTCCAGTGCCGGGCGAGATCCGCCGCGGCGATCCGATACCGGTACGCCGTTCTGACGAGGTGCAGTGACCCTTGTGGGTCAGCGCGTCGAGCTCGACGTGGGCCCGATCGCACACGGAGGACACTGCGTGGCTCGCTGGGACGGCAGAGTCGTCTTCGTCCGTCACTGCCTGCCCGGCGAGCGGGTCGTGGCACTGGTCACCGAAGGCGAGCAGGCGTCGTCGTACCTGCGCGCAGACGCCGTCGAGGTGCTCCGCCCGGTCCAGGGAAGGGTCGCCGCGCCGTGCCAGTTCTCCGGGCCGGGCCGCTGCGGTGGCTGCGACTTCCAGCACGTCGACATCGCGACGCAGCGGCGGCTGCTCGGCGAGGTCGTCAGTGAACAGCTCAGCAGGCTCGCCGGTATCGAGCGCACCGTGACGGTCGAGGGACCGTACGGCGGCGCCGGCACCGATGACGGCCTCGGGTGGCGGACCAGGGTGACGTTCACCGCGACCCCGGGCGGGGAGCTGGGACTGCGCCGGCACCGGTCGCACGACGTGCTCCCGGTCGACCCGTGCCTGATCGCCGACCCGGCCATGGCCGATGTCAGCGCGACCCGTTGGCCCGCAGACCACGTGGAGGCGGTGGTGTCGTCGACGGGGGAGCGGCTCGTTGTGGCCGATGCCGTGCGGGGGCGACTTCCCACGCTTGAGCTGACCGGTTTGGTGGGCGCCGATGGAGAGCGCCTTCGCGGCCGTACCTACGTGACCGAGCGGGTCCGAGACCGGACCTTCCGTGTCACCGGCGCAGGGTTCTGGCAGGTGCACCAGGAGGCAGCCCGCACCCTCCTCGACGCCGTCCTGGCCGCCGGTCGTCCGCAGCCGGGCGAGGTCGTGGCCGACCTCTACGCCGGTGTCGGGTTGTTCTCGGCCTTCCTGGCCGACGAGGTCGGCGGCGACGGTCGGGTGCACAGCGTGGAGTCGGACCGGCACGCCGCCAGGGACGCGCGCCGCAACCTCCACAACCTCCCACAGGTGCAGCTGATCGGCGCGAGCGCCGAGAACGCCTTCAGCAGGGGTGAGCTCGCCGCGCGCTACGATCTGGTCGTGCTGGACCCTCCCCGTGCCGGCGCCCGCGCCCGGGTGGTTCGCCACATCGTGGCGACGGCGCCTTCGCGCGTCGTCTACGTCGCCTGTGACCCGGCCGCCCTGGCGCGAGATCTTGCGACCTTCGCCGAGCACGGGTACGCGCTGTCGTCCCTGCGGGCCTTCGACCTGTTCCCCATGACGCACCACGTCGAGTGCGTGGCGCTCATCGAAGCCGCCGCGTGAGGGTCTACGCCAATCCGGCGGCCTGCCCTGTGTGCGGCCTGGTAGCGACGGGCTCACCGCGTTGCGCCCGGTGCGGGGCACATCTCCTCGGGCCGGAAGCGCGCCGCCTGCTGTCGGTGCTGACCGAGGCCGACACGGTGCTCGCCTCGCTGCGGCTCGAGGCGGACCAGTGGCGCGGCTCCTGGGGTGGCCAGGCTGCTGTACCCACCCCGCCCGGCCCACCCGCGGCGTCCTCCGGTCCGACGGGGCCGCTGCCGCCGTACCCGACGGGCGGCGGACCACCGAAGTCGTACCCGACGGGCGGCGGGCCACTGCCGTCGTACCCAAGGGCCGGTCCGCAGGGTCCGACCCCGCCGGGTCGTCACTGGACGGCCGGATCGCTCCTGCTCGCGCTCGGCGCGCTGTGCCTGGTCGTGGCCGCCTTCGTCTTCGTCAGTGTGTCCTGGGGCTCGCTCGGGCTTTTCGGTCGGACCTTGGTCCTGCTCGGGGTGACAGCGGTCGGCGCGACGGTGGCGGTTGTCACGACCCGCCGACGGCTGCCGGCGTCGTCCGAGGCCCTGTGGGCGGTGACGGCGGGACTGCTCACCCTCGACTTCTTCGCCGCACGCGACTACGGGATGCTCGGCCTCGGCTCGCTCGGGCCTGGCGGCACCTTCCTCGCATACGGTCTCCTCGCCCTAGTTGTGGGCGTCGCTGTCGCGGTGTGGTCACGCGGTCGGCTGTCGCGCGCGCTTTGGGCACCGCAGATTCTCGCCGCGATCGGCGTGTGGAGCGCGCTGGCGGGCACCGCGGACCTCCTGCCCTGGCCGGTGTTTTGGGTCGGACTCGCCGTGCTCTTGCTCGCGCTGGCACTGACCGCGGCATTCGCCGCGGTCAGGTTGGTCCCCTTTGCGGCGCTGTCCGCCGGCATCGTCGCCTACTTGCTCGCCGCGGGCGTTGCCGTCGCAGACGCCTTCGACGATGCCCGGCCCAGCCTGCTGATCAAGGGCGGCAGCGCTGCCGAGGTCCTTGTCCTGGCTGCCGTCACCATCGGCCTCGGTGTGCTCGTGAGCCGACGGATGCGCGCCCGCCCGACGGGTTCGCAGTCGGCGGCACTGGTCGAAGGCGCCTCGGCGGCGATCGCAACGCTGTTGGTCACCGTGCTTGCGTACGCTCCACTGACGACGCTGGGTGCCACCGGCCGCACGATCGGGGTGGGCGTCATCGCGCTGGTGCTGGTGGCGGCGGCGCTGCCGTTCGCCGGCGCATGGGGCCGGGGGGCCCGGTTGGCCGCGCTGGTGACGGTGACCTGGCCACTCTTCGCCTACGTCACCTGGTGTGCGATCGCGGCGGCGACGCTGCTGGAGTCGACCGAACCGGTGTGGCGGGCCGAGGCCGACGTGAGGCTACGCACCGTCGACGGTCCCGGGCCGGCCTGGCTCGGGCCGGTTGCCGCGGTCGCGCTTGCCGGGTGCATCGCCCTCGCCGCGTGCTGGCGACGTTCGGGACTGCCGCCCTCCTGGCGCAGGATCGCCCTGGCCGGAGCGGGCTTGGTCGCCGGCACCGGCGTGCTGCTCCCGATGGCGTTGTTTCCCCTCCCAGTTCTCGTCCCCACCGGTGTGGTCCTGCTCGTCGCCGCGGCAGCGGCGGGGTACGGCATCGCCCGCCAGGACCTCCGCGCGCAGGTGACCGCACTCGTCTGTGTCGCCGTCGCGTCGGCACTGCCCCTGGCCTCCGAGGTGGCGTCGCTGATCGCCTGGGGCGCCGGTGTCGTCGTCCTCGTCGCCGTGGCGGCGTCGCGGCAGTGGCCGATCCAGGTGGTCGCCGCGGCAGCGGCTACGGCATGGGCAACGGCGGTCGCCGCGACCGCAGCAGACCTGCTCGGAGCATCGGAGCGTACGTTGAGCCTCGTCGTCGTCCTCGCCGGCGCGCTCGTGCTGGCGGCGGCGCAGCTGTTGCGCGGCCGGCGGCGCCTCGCGGTCGAGTCGACGGCGGCTGCCGTGCTCGTGCTCGGGCTCGCCGCCAGCGTCAACTACCCACTCGCCTGGCAGAGTGCGATGTGGACGATCGTCGGTGTGGTCACGGTGGTCGTGGCGCTGCTGACGCGGGATCGCCGGATGCTGGCGCCGGTCGGCACCGCGCTGCTCGGTGTGGCCTACGTGCTGCGCCTGGCCGCAAGCGACGTCGGCGTCGTGGAGGCTTACACGCTGCCCTTCTCCGTGGTGCTGCTGGCCGCCGGCGCCGTGGCGATGTGGCGCAACCGCTCGGTACGTACCCGCTTGGCGTTGCTGCCAGGCCTCACCCTCGGCCTGCTGCCGAGCCTGCCGAGCGTGCTCCACGATCCGACGACGTTGCGTGGGCTGCTGCTCGGTCTCGCCGCTGCGGCGGTGCTCGCGGCCGGTGTCGTACTGCGCTGGCAGGCGCCGTTCCTGATGGGCGGGTTCGTCGTCGCGGTCATCGTCGTGCGCCAGCTCGGGCCGTACTCCGACGCCGTACCGCGCTGGTCGCTGATCGCGGCCGCGGGCCTCGCCCTGCTCGTCACCGGAATCACATGGGAGAGCCGCGTGCGCCAAGCCAAGGCGGCCGTCAGCTTCGTGCGCGCCATGCGCTGAGCCGTTCGACGCGGCCCCGTCGTACGTGAGTGGTGGCGCGTTCGGCGCCATCATGTATCTTGATATCAAGAGAACTTGCGGAGCCGATGAGTCGAACCGGTCTCGCGCGATCGCCCGCGGGAGGACAGGATCGAGAGTGCCCACTGAACGAAGGAGAGACGATGGCCACCGCCGACAGCTTTGATGCCAAGGATTCCCTGCAGGTGGGCGATGACTCCTACCAGATCTATCGCACCGGCGCGGTGACGGGCGACGGGCTCGATGTGGAGTCCCTGCCCTACAGCCTGAAGATCTTGTTGGAGAACCTCCTGCGGAACGAGGACGGCGCCAACATCACGGGCGACGACATCGTCGCCCTGGCTGGTTGGGACCCCCAGGCCGACCCCAGCAAGGAAATCCAGTTCACGCCGGCCCGCGTGATCATGCAGGATTTCACCGGAGTGCCGTGTGTCGTCGACCTCGCCACGATGCGCGAGGCGATGACCGACCTCGGCGGCGACCCGACGAAGATCAACCCGCTCGCCCCGGCCGAGATGGTCATCGACCATTCGGTGATCGCCGACGTCTTCGGCACGCCGGGGGCCTTCGAGCGAAACGTCGAGATCGAGTACGAGCGCAACCGTGAGCGATACCAGTTCCTGCGCTGGGGCCAGGACGCCTTCGACGACTTCAAGGTCGTGCCGCCCGGCACCGGCATCGTGCACCAGGTCAACATCGAGCACCTCGCCCGGGTGGTGTTCACCCGTGATGTCGACGGCGAGCTCATGGCGTACCCGGACACGTGCGTCGGCACCGACTCCCACACCACGATGGTCAACGGCCTCGGCGTGGTCGGGTGGGGGGTTGGCGGCATCGAGGCCGAGGCCGCGATGCTCGGCCAGCCGGTCAGCATGCTGATCCCCAGGGTCGTCGGCTTCAAGCTCTTCGGTGAGCTGCCCGAGGGCGCGA
>Ga0136622_10000059_pt1 | contig 36462 bp, 40 predicted proteins | sample AntDrymUQ4482106_2_FD_104803 | JGI IMG/M metagenome (GOLD analysis project Ga0136622, IMG submission 104803) | Polar desert sand microbial communities from Dry Valleys, Antarctica - metaG UQ448 (21.06) | ecosystem: Environmental > Terrestrial > Soil > Desert | place: Antarctica: Dry Valley...
ACGGCGCGCACAGGTTTGCGGAACACGTGCGGCGCCGTCATCGACGGTAGCGCGTGCCTGATGGCATAGGTCGCGACATGCTCCCAGCTGGCGGTACTCGTCCCATAGAGCACGGCCAGCCGTCGCCGGACGGCCTCCTCAGCCACGTTGCCCTCGTGGGCTCCATGGACCAGCGACGTCTGCACCAGCGCTCGGCCGTTCGAGGAGTACGTCGGCGCGGCGGCTGTCATCACAACGGTGTTGTTCACCGGTGAGCTCTCCGTGTCGAGCGCCAACGTCGCGCGACTGCGCCACCGCTCAGCGGCGTGGTAGACCGTCGTGACGCCCTTCCAACCAGGCTCGTCGACCTGCCCGGGCAGCAGTTGTGCCGCCGCTTTGCCGTCGGTGGCGACGATGACCGCCCTAGCAGAGAACGAGCCGAGGTCGGTCTCAACGCGGCGGCCTCGGACCCTTCTCGCGACTACACCGAGGGCGCAACGCGGACGTGGGCAGCCGGTCGGCCAGCTGGTGGGGGATCGCCTGCATCCCCTGCGCCGGGACGGCCGAGCTGCCCCGAGCGAACATCCGGGTCATCAGGTCGACGAAGCGCCGCGAGGTCGTCATCTCCTCCTCGAGCAGGACACCGGCGAAGAACGGCCGCAGGAGCTTCTCGACGGTCGCATCGGAGATCGCGTTGCGGCGCCAGGCTTCGCGTGCGGGTAGGTCGGGAGCTGCGCGGAGTGCTCGGGCCGGCAGGACGGCGGCACGGGCGCCGTACACGCCGAGGGCCGCCAAGGCAGCGACCCCGCCGATCTGTGCGCGGACCGTGGCTAGCAGCGTGGCCGGCTCACGGAACGGGTCGGCCAAGTGGGTGTGGGTTCCGTCGGAGTAGAGATCCAGCGCGCGGTCGAACCGGCGCAGATCCAGGCGCTCGTAGTCGAGGACGCGTCGAGCCTCCGGGTAGGCCGTGCTCAGCACCTGGAAGCCACGGTCGAGCAGGAACCCGTCAGCACGGTCGGTCCGCACGCGTCCGCCGACCGCATCGGAGCCCTCGAGCACCTGCACGTCGAGTCCGGCGTCGACCAGGCGGATAGCGCAGGCCAAGCCGGCCAGCCCTGCCCCCACGACCAGGACGTCGGAGTCGTGCGGCATGTATCAGCCTTTCCTCCGGAGCGCCGAGGGCTTGTGCACCGCCGTCCCTCCGCTCTTCGCGCTGCGCACGAGGTACTGCGGCGTCTGCTTACTCGCACGCACCGACCGGCCCCCCGCCTCGGTTTCCTCGGTGATCTTCTCTTCAACTGTCCCCTCGGCCTCGCCGCCGTGGCTCTTCCAGGTCACCTTGTCGCCCTTGCGGAACTGCCGGTCGGTCATCTCGTGTCCTTTCCGTGCCTGCGTAGAGAACCATCGTGCGGATCGGGCCTGGGCTCGAAAAGCGGGGGGAGGAAGCGCAGCATCAGCACCGACCAGGTGAGGTGGGTCAACGTCGATGCCTGGATGCCACCGGAGGCCCGGCGCTGGAGCCCGAACAGGGTGCCCATCACTCCCGCCGCGACCACCAGTGCGGGGTTGCGGGTGGAGACGGTGGCCAACGTGTAGATCGCCGTCGAGGTGGCCACCGGGCGGCGCTTCTCCAGCGCGGCATAGAGGGCACCACGGAAGAACACCTCCTCGGCCATGCCGTTCGCGCACGTGGTCAGCACTACTGCGGGAGTCGCGCCGTGGCTCGCGAATCGCAGCACCCGGATCAACGCCGAGTCCAAGAGGGGGATCCGTCGGGAAACCAGGGCAGCGGCGTAGAAGAAGCCGAAGGCGCCGATGCCCGTCGCGACCGGGGTCACGATCGGCCGTCGAAGCCGGTCGTCACGGCCCTCGATCCAGCCCAGGTGCAGCGGCCCGGACAGCGCTCCTCCTGCGGCCCAGGTCCCGGCTACGACCAGGGTGGAGGCGTAGAACTGCTTCGAACCCGGGCGCGTGGACAGCGACGCCCCCAGCAGGCCGGTGCCGAGCAGACACACCCCGATGACCACCCGCCGGCGGTGGGTCAGGACCGCTTCGGACTCGCCGTAGTCGACCGGCTCCTGCTGGAGCAGGGGCTTGGGAAGCCTTGCCGCCACCTGCGACCACGTTCGGGCCACCCCGGGCGGCAGGTTCACCGCACCACTCGCGAGCGCTCCCGTGAGCGGTCGGCCATGGCGGCCGCCACGGCCTCGTCGAAACCCATCGGCTCGAACTGCACCAGCTCGCGGATGCTGTGGTCCTCGACCACGACCTCGTTGCTCATCGAGTCCACGAGCGCCCGACCAGTGCGTCCATCCACGTCGGTGACCAGGGACAGCCACAACGAGGAGAGCCTCGGGGTCAGCACCGGCACCGGGGCAATCAGCATCCTGCGCCTCTGGAGAGCCGCCACCCTCCGAAGGATATCGAGGTACTCGAGCACATCGGCGCCACCCACCTCGAAGATCCGGTCCGCAGCATCGTCGAGCTCGAGCACACCGACCAGGTAGCGCACGACGTCGGCCAGCGCGATCGGCTGGGTCTTGGTCCGCACCCAGCGCGGGGTGATCATCGCCGGCAGACGCTCCACGAGCTGGCGGGTGATCTCCCAGGAGATGCCGCCGTGGCCGATCACGATGCCGGCCCGCAGGGTGGTGACCGGGACGCCGGTGGATCCGAGCAGGCCCTCCATCTCCCGCCGACTGCGCAGATGGGTCGAGAGCTGCTCGAAGTCGCGACCCAGGCCACCCAGGTAGATGATCCGGCCCAGGCCGGCATCCGAGGCCGCCGTAGCGAAGGCACAGGCGGCCTCGGCGTCGAGACGCTCGAAGTCGGCCGAGTCCAGGGAGTGCACGAGGTAGTACGCCGCCGTAGCGCCCTCCAGTGCGGTTGCGAGGGTGTCCGGGTCGTGGACGTCGCCCAACACGGGAGTCCCCGCTCCGCGATACCGCTCGGGGTGCCTGGTCATCGCGCGCACGTCGTGGCCGAGATCGTGCAGTGCCGGGGCGAGCCGGCGCCCCACGAAGCCTGATGCGCCGGCCACCAGGACCCTCATGCCGTGCCTCCGGGGGGCTAGAGTGATGCCGACGAAACCTAAGCACGTTGGCGAGGTTTTCCTATGCAGGTTCGATCATATGCCTGAGGCCAAGCCGGAGGCGACCGGGCTCACCATCGGCGAGCTGGCCGAGCGCACCGGCGTGCCCGCGGCGACGCTGCGCACGTGGGAGTCGCGCCACGGCGTGCCGCTGCCGTTGCGCCTACCGGGCGGGCATCGCAGGTACGCCGAGCGCGACGTCGCCCTCGTCGAGCAGGTGCTGCGCCATCGCGCGATGGGCCTGAGCCTGGAGACCGCGGTGGCCGCGGCCACGGCGGCGAGCGCCCAGCTGGAGACCTCGGTCTTCGCCGGGCTGCGGCGCCGCCACCGCGAGCTGGTCCCACGCACGCTGTCCAAGCGCACCCTGCTGGCGCTGACCCGGGCGATGGAAGACGAGTGCTGCGCTCGCGCCGCCCATCCGATCCTCTTCGGTGGCTTCCAACGCGGCCGTTTCTACCGCCGGTCCCGCGCACGCTGGCAGGAGCTGGCCCGCACCGCCGCGCACACGGTCGTCTTCGCGGACTTCACGACCGACACAGACACCGGAGCAGTCGCAGCGGATGTTGAGACCCTGGTCGCCCTGCCCGCGTCCGCACCCCTGGGTCGCGAGTGGCTGCTGGTCTGTGATGCCGTCGACCATCCGGCATGCTTGACCGGGTGGGAGGTCCCCGGGCCGGCCGGTGTCGCCGACGCGGACCGTCGCTACGAGACGGTGTGGACGCTGGACCCCCCGGCCGTCCGTGTCGCGGCACGGATCTGCGCCGGGCTCGCCGAGTCCTTCGGGCACACTCCCCCACCGGAGATCAAGAGCACGCTGGCTGGCCAGCCGGCACCCTCGGCCGACCTGCGCCGAGCCTCCGGACTGCTCGATCGCATGGTTGGCTACGTCGACGCCGCCCCGCCTGCGGTCGGATAGCGCTCAGTCTCGGCCGCGGGCCTCGCGGAACCTCCGTAGGCCCTCGCCGAGGTCGACAACCGGTGCGGGATAGTTCAACGCGTCGCGCACCTCGTCGGGCAGTTTCCATGGCTCGTGCACCGCTGCCCCCTCGATGCTGCTCAGCTCGGGCACATGACGGCGCACGTAGTCGCCGCCGGGGTCGAAGCGCTTGGCTTGGGTCAGCGGGTTGAGCACCCGGTGCGGTCTCGTGTCGGTGCCGGTCCCGGCCACCCACTGCCAGTTCAGCTGGTTGTTCGCGACGTCCGCGTCGACGAGGAGGTCCATGAAATGGCGGGCGCCGTGTCGCCAGTCGAGGTAGAGCGTCTTGGTCAGGAAGCTGCCGACGATGAGCCGCGCACGGTTGTGCATCCACCCCTCCGACGTGAGCTGGCGCATCCCCGCATCGACGATCGGGTAACCCGTCCGCCCCTGCTTCCATGCCTCGAGGGCCTCCGGGTCCTCGCGCCACCGGTCCTCCCGGGAGCGGTAGTCGCGGTGCGCCGCGTCCGGACGCGCGCCGAGCACCTGGTGGTGGAAGTCCCGCCACGCCATCTGCCGGATGAACGCCTCCGCCCCCTCGGTGCCGTGGCCGACCCGGTGGATCACATCCACCGGCGAGAGGCAGCCGAAGTGGAGGTAGGGCGAGAGCCGCGAGGTCGCGTCGCCGTCGAGAGAGTCGTGTCCCTCGGCGTAGCGGTCCACCTTGCGAATCCATGCCGCCAGTCGCTCCCGCGCGGGTCCCTCCCCTCCGCGTGGCAGGTACGGCGAGCGATCGCCCGGGCAGAGGTCGGCGGCCTTCGGCAGCTCACCGGCTGCGATGCGCGGCATGTCGAGGCTGCGCGGGGCGCCGTGTGGCCTGCGCAGCGGCTGCTGCGCCCACTTGCGGTAGTGGGGAGTGAACACCGCGAAGTGGTCCTTGTCCTGCGGGGTCACCTCTCCTGGCGAGAGTGCGTTCACCGAGGACCGGTGCATGACCAGCTCGCGGCCCTCGGCCCGGAGCGCCTCGGTCAGGGCCTCCGCACGCGCCTGCGCGTAACCACTCACGTCGACGGCCAGGTGCACCTGGTCGGCGTCGACCTCCGCGGCGACGGAGCAGACCTCGTCCACGACGTCGCCCCGGCGCACCACCAGCCGACCACCGCGCTCGCGAAGCTGACCGTCGAGCTCCTCCAGACAGTCGGCGAGAAACGCCGCCCGGTTGGGTCGCAGGAACCTCCGAGGAGCTGCGTCGTCGACGACGAACAGCGGCACGACCTGCCCGCGGGAGGCCGCCTCGAAGAGGACGGGGTTGTCGTGCACGCGCAGATCGCGGGTGAACAACGCGACCGACATCCTGGGCATGGGCACCTCCGCGCGCCACCGTACCCACTATCGTCGGCTGACCCCGGCAGAGACTCGGCCCGCGCTGCGAGGTAGAAACACCACCATGTGGGACATCGCCGTGGTCGGAGCCGGACCGGCCGGCACCGCCGCTGCTCTGGGCGCCCTCGCGGCCGACCCCGGCCTCTCCGTGCTGCTCGTGGACCGGTCGGACTTTCCCCGCGACAAGTCGTGCGGGGACGGCATAGCCCCCCACGTGCTCGACGTGCTCGCGGAGGTCGGTGTCCGAGACCTGCTGTCCGACTGGACACCCGTGCACCGACTCCACCTCGGCCTGGGGCACGACGAGGTCGACCGGAGGATGCGGCGACCGGCCTACGTCGTTCCTCGTGCGGTCTTCGACGCGCGCCTGGTCGCGGAGGCAACCCGGGCCGGTGCGCAGCTGCGCCGGCATCGGGTTCGCGACGTGCGCACCGGCTCGGACTCGGTCACCCTCGACGGCGACATCTCGGCCGGCGTCGTGATCGGCGCGGACGGCGCGCACTCGCTCGTGCGCCGGGCCACGGGGCTGTCCGCGTGCGAGCGGCCCGCGATCGCGATCCGGGGTTACGCACCGGTGCCCCCGGCACGCCGAGAGCAGCAGCTGATCGTGTTCGGCGACCAGCCACAGCTGTGCTACGCCTGGTCCTTCGACCGCGGCGACGGGCTGGCCAACATCGGGTACGGCGAGCTCCTGGAGGCCGAGCAGTCGGGTCCGTCGCGTCGCGCGATGCTCGGCCAGCTGGAGTCGCTGCTGCCGGGGGCGACCCGTGATGCCACGCAGTGGCGGGGCCACCACCTGCCGTTGTCCTCCTGGCGATGGCAGCAGCCGAACGGCCGGGTGCTGCTGGTCGGTGACGCGGCGAACCTGGTCAACCCGGTGACCGGTGAGGGCATCTACTACGCGGTGGCGACCGGGGTCCTTGCCGGCCGGTCGGCCGCCGAGGCCCTGCGAGCCGGTCGACCCGCCGGCGCGGGCGCGCGTCACCGACGCGCGGTCCGGACGCTGCTGGCCCGGCACCTGCGGCACACCGCGCTGGCCTCCCGTCTGGTGCAGAGCCCCGCGGTGTTGCGTGCCGGGGTACGTGCGGCCGGCGCCGACCAGCGGCTCTTCGACGACCTGGTCGAGATGGGCCTCGGGCGCGGCGTGATCACTCGCCGGCTGATGACCCCGCTCGCGGCGGGCCTCCCCGCTCTCGCCGTCTCTCGGCTTCGCGGGACGCGCGGGTAGGTTCGAGAGATGCAGATCCTCGGTGTGCGCGGAGCGCTCCCCCCGCACCGGTACTCACAACCCGAGATCACCGCTGCCTTCGCCGACCAGATGCTGCGGACGACGGTCAACCGTGGGGTCCTCGAGAGGTTCCACGGCAACGCGGGCGTCGAGTTCCGCAACCTCGTGCTCCCGCTCGAGGAGTACGGCGACCTCGGCGACTTCGGGGCGACCAACGACGTCTTCATCCACTCCGCTGTCGAGCTGGGGGCGACCGCCGTGGTCGACGCGCTGAAGGCCGTCGGGCTTACCCCGCAGGACGTCGACCTGATCGTGTCCGCGACGGTGACCGGTCTCGCCGTACCCTCGCTCGACGCCCGGGTGGCCACCACGATCGGTCTTCGGCCCGACGTGGTCCGGGTGCCGCTGGTCGGCCTCGGCTGCGTCGCCGGAGCCGCCGGCCTCGCCCGGCTCAACGACTACCTGGTCGGCCACCCCGACCAGGTGGCGGTGCTGCTGGCCGTCGAGCTGTGCTCGCTGACCGTGCAACGAGACGACGTGTCGGTGCCGAACCTGGTGGCCAGCGGGCTCTTCGGTGACGGGGCGGCTGCTGTCGTGGCGGCGGGGTCCGCGCGGGCTCGCGAGCTCGCCGAGCACGCCACGACGCCGCCTGGTGCCGGACCCGGACCACTGGTGCTGGGCAGCACGAGCCGGCTCTACCCGGACAGTGAGCGCGCGATGGGCTGGGACGTGGGGGCCGGTGGCCTGCGGATCGTGCTGGACGCGGCGGTGCCCGAGCTGGTCGAGACCTACATCGGCGACGACGTGGACCGCTTCCTCGCCGCGCACCGCCTCGACCGCGACGACATCGAGTGGTGGGTGGCGCACCCGGGCGGGCCGAAAGTCCTGGAGGCGCTGCAGGCCGCGCTCGGCCTCGACCGCGAGGCGCTGTCGGTCACCTGGAGGTCGCTGGCCCAGATCGGCAACCTGTCCTCGGCCTCGGTGCTGCATGTCCTGGCAGACACGCTGCGCGAGCGCCCACCGCGCCCCGGTTCGCACGGACTGCTGCTGGCGATGGGGCCGGGGTTCTGCTCCGAGCTGGTCCTGCTGCGCGCACCCGGCCAGCCGTCAGACGCGACCGCGCCGTGAGCACCAGCCTGGTGCTGTTCACCGCCCTGGTCGCGCTCGTCGCGCTGGAGCGGGTGGCGGAGCTTCGTGTGTCGCAGCGCAACGCGCAATGGAGTGTGCGCAACGGAGGCGTGGAGAGCGGGCGCAGCCACTATCTGCCCATGGTCGCGCTGCACACCGCCCTGCTGGCTGGTGCCGTGGTGGAGGTGTGGGCTCGCCGTCCCGACTTCGTGCCGCTGCTGGGCTTCCCGATGCTCGCCCTGGTGCTCGGCTCGCAGGCGCTGCGCTGGTGGTGCATCCGTACCCTCGGCCGGCAATGGAACACCCGGGTCATCGTGGTCCCCGGGCTCGCTCTCGTCCGCGAAGGTCCCTACCGCTGGTTCACCCATCCGAACTACGTCGCCGTCGTCGTGGAGGGTTTCGCGCTGCCGCTGGTCGGATCTGCCTGGATCGCCGCGATCTGCTTCACGTTGCTCAACGCTGCCCTGCTGACGGCGCGGATCAGGGTCGAGAACCGCGCCTTGACCCAGTCCGCCCAGCCGGCCCGCCTGGCCCCGCCGGCCCGCGGGGCGATGTGATGCGCGACCTGATCGTGGCCGGAGGCGGGCCGGCCGGCCTGGCCACGGCCATGCACGCAGCCCGCGCGGGACTCGATGTCGAGGTGTGGGAGCCGCGGGCGGAGGTGATCGACAAGGCGTGCGGCGAGGGCTTGATGCCCGGCGCCGTCGCGGCGCTGCACGATCTCAGGGTGGATCCCGAAGGGCTGCCGCTCGACGGAATCCGCTACCTGTCCCCCGGTCATCAGGCCCACGCCCGGTTCCGGCTCGGGAGCGGACGCGGCGTCCGGCGTACGACGCTGCACGCCAGCCTGCGTGAGGCGGCCCTCGCCGCGGGGGTCCCTCTCGAGACCCGAGCGGTGAGCGAGGTGACGCAGCGGGAGACACACGTGGTCGTGGACGGGGTCCCGGCGCGCTACCTGGTGGCGGCCGACGGGTTGCACTCACCGGTGCGGCGGGTCCTGGGCCTCGAGGGTCGACCGGTCCGGCGGCGCAGGTACGGGCTGCGCTGCCACGTCGAGAGAGCACCCTGGACGTCCTTCGTCGAGGTGCACTGGTCGCCGACCTGCGAGGCGTACGTGACCCCCGTCGCCCCGGACCTGGTCGGGGTTGCCTTGCTGACCTCCGAGCGGGAGCCCTTCTCCCGGCAGATGCGTGCCTTCCCGGCGCTGCTGGACGCCATGGCGGGGCATCGGACCGGTCGGGTCCTCGGTGCCGGGCCACTACATCGCACGACCCGCTGCCGCGTGGCAGGACGGGTGCTGCTGGTGGGTGACGCCTCAGGGTATGTCGACGCACTCACCGGTGAGGGCATCGCGCTCGCGATGGCGCAGGCGCGAAGTGCTGTGGCCGCCCTCTCGGCGGGGCGTCCGAACGACTACGAGGGGGCCTGGCGCACGATCACCTGGAGGTACCGCGTGCTGACCGGTGCCCTGGTCACCTCCACGCGTGTTCCTGCGGTCCGCCGGGCTCTCGTGCCCACCGCGGCAGCCGTCCCCGGAGTGTTCGCAGCGGCCGTCAACGTGCTCGCGCGACCGACATGACGCGACCCCGGCCCACGGTGCCCGGACCGGGGCAGGAGTCCTGCTGGGACTACCCGCGCCCACCACGGGTGGAGGCGTCTTCGGCGCTGGTCGAGCTCGAGCTCGGCGGGCGCACCATTGCGAGCACCACCGGGGCGTTGCGCGTCCTGGAGACCAGTCATCCCCCGACCTACTACCTGCCGCGGTCGGCCTTCCAAGCAGGAGCTCTGCGTGCGGCGTCCGGTTCCTCGTTCTGTGAGTGGAAGGGCGTGGCCCAGTATCTCGACGTCGTTGCAGAGGCGAGTGAGCGTGCGCGCGCCGCGTGGTACTACCCGGATCCCGTTCCGGCCTACGCGGGGCTCACCGGGTACGTCGCCGTCTACCCCGCCGCGATGGACCGCGCGCTCGTGGACGGAGAAGAGGTCACGCCACAGCCGGGCGGTTTCTACGGCGGCTGGATCACCTCGTCGGTCACCGGCCCGTTCAAAGGGGCGCCGGGCAGCTCCCACTGGTGAAAGCTCAGGAGAGGGCGGACTCCTGGCGGTACTCCGCGAACGACTTGTTCCAGTCGGTGTAGCCGTTGCCGGGCTCCATCCCCCGGTTGGTGCCGGTGACCTCGACCACGTCGCCTCGGCCCGACAGGTTGTAGAGCCAGGCGGCGTTCGCCGTACTCATGCCCACACAGCCGTGACTGACGTTGGCCGAGCCCTGGGAGCCGACCGACCACGGCGCGGCGTGGAGGAACTCGCCGGAGTAGGTCACGCGCATGGCGTACTCGACGTTGTTGATCCGGTAGTACTCCGGGTCGTCGCGGTCGATACCGATGGTGGCGGAGTCCATCTTCTTCACCCGGTGTTTCTCGATGATCACCTTGGTGCCCGAGCGGGTCGTGAATCCGGCTTTGCCCGCGCTGATCGGCACGGTGCGCAGCAGGCTGCCGTTGCGGAAGACCCGCATCTCGTGGGCGGCGACGTCGATCCTGCTCACCATCGCGTCTCCGATGGTGAACGACGCCGAGCGGCTGTACTGACCGAAGACCCCGTTGCCTGCGTCGATGCTGTTGATGTCGGCGTTCACCGTGACGTCGGTGCCAGGCTTCCAGTAGCTCTGGGGACGCCAGTGCGCCTCGTAGTCGCTGAGCCATGCCCAGGAGCCCCGCTGCTGGGGGGTGGTCTGCACCGAGAGATGCTTCTCGATGTTCGCCCGGTCGGTGACTGGCACGTCGAAGGCGATGATGACGGGCATGCCCACACCCACGGTCTCGCCCTCCAGGGGCGCGATGCTGGGAAAGGTCTGCTCGTCGAGGGTGAGGTCCCGGGTGCGGAACGTGGTCGTCTTCTTCGCGGCGAGCCCGTCGTCGTCGACCGCGACGGTGCTGACCTGGTAGCGCTGGCCGGGCTCGAGCCGCTGGGTCGCCTTCCATCGCGTGCCGTCGCCGGACATCTTGCCGGCCAGAGCGTTCTTGCCCGCCCCGATGCTCACGCTGACCTTCTCGAAGGAGCCGTCCTGCGCGGTGAGCGCGACCATCTTGTCGACCGGCACGGCACTTCCGCGCAAAGCGACGTTGGACGACACCGAGGCTGAGGAGACGGCCGGCTTGTCCTTGTCGCGCGAGGACTCCTGGCCAGAGCGGTCGGAGGCGGAGTCGGAGTCGGCCGGCTCCGTGGTGCTGCATCCGGCGACTGCGAGGGACAGCGCCGCCACACAGGCTGCCAGGGCGCGCGCGGCCGTGGCGTGACGCACTGACATGGAAAGTCCTCCCTGGACCGACGAGCGGTTAACTGCCTCTACGTGTACCCACAACTGCACCGGGTCAACACCGCTCTCCAGGGTAACAAGCGCCAGCCCCCAGACGAGCCGTCAGCACGTGGCGCAGGTCACGCCCATATCACGATCGGGATCACGATCGAGCGCGCTCGGAAGCCTAGTGCGCGTGCTCCCCGACGTAGTACTCGAAGATCCAGCCCGACAGCGCGATGGAGCCCAGCCCCACGCCGATGATGAACAGCCACCAGCCGAACACCACGCCGAGGACCATGACCGCAAGAGTCAGCGCGCACCACAGCGGCCACCAGCTGTAGGGCGGGAAGAACCCCAGCTCCCCGGCTCCGTCGGCAATCTCGGCGGTCAGCCGGTCCTCCGGACGCGGCTCCATCTTCGAGGCGTGGAAGCCCAGGTAGAAGGTGACCAAAACGGTGAGGAGTGTGGTCATCACCAGCGCCGAGGTGCCACTCGGGTCACCGGTGAGCCACCAGTACGCCGGGGCGACCAGCGCGAAGAACGCCGCGTTGATCCCAAAGATCCATGCTTCCGCGCGCATCAGCGACCACCCTCCCCGGGACCGCGCCGGCCCGAGGATCCCGCGTCCGGGTGCTCGCCCGGACGGTCATCGAGGCGCTCGCGCAGATGACCCTCACGGCCGGTGGTCTGTGGGGCGTCGGCCGCGTCGTCGTGGCGCTCGGCCTCGTGGGTGCCCAGCTCCAGCAGCGCGATCTCAGGGTGGTGCAGGTCGAAGGCCGGCGACTCCGACCGGATGCGCGGGATCGAGGTGAAGTTGTGCCGTGGCGGGGGCGACGAGGTCGCCCACTCGAGCGAGCGGCCCCAGCCCCACGGGTCGTCCAGCTCGACCGGGGGGTTCTTCGCCGACTGGTAGACGTTCCACAGGAACGGCAGCGTCGAGGCGCCGAGCAGGAACGCTCCGATCGTGGAGACCTGGTTGAGCGTGGTGAACCCGTCACCGGGCAGGTAGTCGGCATACCGGCGCGGGAAGCCCTCGACGCCGACCCAGTGCTGGACCAGGAACGTGGTGTGGAAGCCGACGAACAGCAGCCAGAAGTGCACCTTGCCGAGTCGCTCGTCGAGAATCCGTCCGGTCATCTTCGGCCACCAGAAGTAGAAGCCGGCGAACATCGCGAACACCACCGTCCCGAAGACCACGTAGTGGAAGTGTGCGACCACGAAGTAGGAGTCCGAGACTTGGAAGTCCAGCGGCGGCGAGGCCAAGATGATGCCGGTCAGCCCGCCGAACAAAAAGGTGACCAGGAAGCCGACCGCCCAGAGCATCGGCGTGTCAAAGGACAGCGAGCCGCCCCACATCGTGCCGATCCAGTTGAAGAACTTCACCCCGGTGGGTACGGCGATCAAAAAGGTCATCGCGGAGAAGAACGGCAGGTCAACCGCGCCGGTGACGAACATGTGGTGCGCCCACACCGCCACCGACAGGGCAGCAATGCCGAGCGTGGCAGCGACCAGGCCGACGTAGCCGAAGATCGGCTTGCGGCTGAACACGGGGAGCACCTCGGTGATGATCCCGAAGAACGGCAGCGCGATGATGTAGACCTCGGGATGGCCGAAGAACCAGAACAGGTGCTGCCACAGGATCGGGCCACCGCTCGACGCGTCGTACACGTGAGCACCGAGCAGCCGGTCGGCCTCGAGCATGAGCAGAGCACCGGCCAGGATGGGGAACGCGATCAGCACGAGCAGGCTGGTGACCAGGGCGTTCCAGGTGAAGATGGGCATCCGAAACATCGTCATGCCGGGGGCGCGCATGCAGATGATCGTGGTGATGAAGTTGACCGCACCGAGGATGGTCCCGAGGCCGGCCATCCACAGGCCCATGATCCACAGGTCGCCGCCGACACCGGGCGAGTTCACCTCGTTCGAGAGCGGCACGTAGAAGGTCCAGCCCGAGCTCGCGGCGCCGTCAGGGGTCAAGAAGCCCGATGCCGCGATCAGCCCACCGAAGAGGAAGAGCCAGTAGCTGAACATGTTCAGCCGCGGGAACGCGACGTCCGGCGAACCGATCTGCAGCGGCATGATCACGTTGGCGAACCCGAAGAAGAGCGGGGTGGCGAACAACAGCAGCATGATCGTGCCGTGCATCGTGAACAGCTCGTTGTAGAGCTGCTCGCTGACCACGTCCTGTCCCGGGAAGGCCAGCTCGGAGCGGATCACCATCGCCATCAGCCCGGCGATCAGGAACCAGGCGAACGCGGTGACCAGGTAGAGCTTGCCGATCATCTTGTGGTCGGTCGTGGTGAGGATCCGGACGATCTGCATGCCGAGGGGGCGCGGAGTGGTCCGCCCACGGGCACCTGTTGCCTGGAACGTCGCGGTCACGGTGCGTCTCCCTCGTCTTCGCTGCCCTTTTGCGTCCTGGCGTCGGAGCCACCGACCGCGAGACCGACGTCACCCTGGTCCTGGAGATCCTGGAGGTGCGCCTCATACTCCTCGACGCTGACCACGTCGACGTTGAAGAGCATCCGGGAGTGGTAAGTGCCGCACAGCTCCGCACACTTTCCGGCGTAGGTGCCCTCGCGGGTCGGGGTGAACACGAAGGCATTGTTGCGGCCGGGGATGACGTCGAGCTTGAACAGGAACGACGGCACCCAGAACGAGTGGATCACGTCGGGCGAGGACAACCGGATGCGCACCTTCTCACCGACGGGGAGCATCAGCGTGGGGAGGTCGGCGGGGGTGCCGACGGTGTGCACGGTCTGCCCGTTGACCGCGTCCTCGCCCATGTAGTTGAAGGTCCACGCCCACTTGGCTCCGACCACGTTCACCGTGTGCAGCGCGGGACTCTCCTCGGACGCACGCTCGAGGACCTGGTTCTGTGTCTCGATCGTCTCGTAGAGCAGCACGAGCACCACGACCACGGGGGCCACCGTGTAGAGGATCTCGATCGGAAGGTTGTAGCGCGTCTGCACCGGGACCTCGTCGTCGCTGCGGCGGCGGAAACGGAACGACGCGTAGAGGATCAGGCCCCAGACCACGACCCCGACCGCGATGGCCGCGATCCAGCTGCCGACCCAGAGGTCGTAGATCAGCGGCGCCCGGTCGGTGGCCTCCACCGGCATCGCCAGACGCCTGATCTGCTCCTGGTCCGCGCTCGAGCAGCCCCCGAGGAGCAACAGGCCCATCGACCCGCCGAAGCCGACGATCCCGGAGCCGATCCTCCGGACACGCATGGGACGTTGCGGACCCACGAAGGAGCCTCTCTCTCGAGCCAACGGTCAGGGGGAACACTACTACCGCCCCTCCCCGCCGGGCCGCCATGGTTTGCCCGACGAGCCGTCAAGGCTTTCCGGCCGAGCCGTCAGGGCCGGGGCGCAGTGGAGCCCGGACGGTGAGGGAGACGCTGCGATAGGTGTAGCCGAGCCGCTCGTTCAGTCGGCGCATCCCGTCGTTGCCGCGCTGGGTCCAGGTCACGATCTCCTCGATCCCCTGCTCGGCGGCCCAGGCCAGCTTGGCCCGTTTCAACGCCTGGGCGACGCCCTGTCGGCGCCAGTCTCGGCGGACGGCGGTCAGACCATCCTCGTAGCCGCCACCCGTCACAACGCACAGTCCGGACATCCCGATGACCTCGCCATCGGCGAGCGCGAAGAACGATCCGGGCGGCACATCCGCTCCGTCACCGTCGAGCCAGTCGTCTCGGCCGATCGTCACCGGACTCGCGGTCGCCATGTCGGCGTAAGCCTCGACCGCCAGTTCGTACGACGCGCGCAGCAGCTCGGGACGCTGTTCCAGCGTGACGACGTCGATGCCATGCAGCCCAACCGGCTCACTCTCATCACCGATCGGCTTGACCTGCTCGACCTGCCGGTCGACCTCGGCGAACCCGTGCGCGACGGCGAAGGCGAGCGAGCCCTCGTCGGCACCGTCGACGTGGGCCGAGGCCGAGGTGAAGCCCAGCCGCGCGAGGTGAGTGGTCAGCTCGTCGAGCAACATTGACCCGAAGCCGCGCCGGCGCGCAGCGGGGAGCACCCGCGGGGAGACGAAACCGCGGTCGGGTGAGTCCGAGGGTCCGGCGAAGCCACAGCCCACCAGCGTTTCCTCGTGCTCGGCGAGCAGGTACAACCGGCGGGCGTCACGCTCCCTCCGCCTGACCTGCTTCTCGACGGACGCCGGTTCGTCCGGCGTGACGGCGTTCCACGCCTCGACGTAGGCCTGCACGTCCGCGACGGACTCGGCGACTCGTGTCCGCATGGAGCTAGGGACGAGGGGTGCGCACGTGTGCTTCGATCTCGGCGGCAGCCGCGTCGCCGTACGCCCGGGCGAAGCGTGCCACGAAGGCCGAGCGGTGCAGGGTGTACTCCTGCGTGCCGACGCCCTCGACCACGTAGACGGCGAGCAGGCACCCGAGCTGGGCTGCCCGTTCCAGGTCCAGGCCCCACGCCAGGGCCGCGAGGAACCCGGCGCGGAAGGCGTCTCCCACACCGGTCGGCTCCACCTTCTCGATCTCGGGTACGGCGTCGACCAGGATCGTGTCCTCGCCCTGTCGTTCCACGCGGACGCCGTGTGCGCCCAGGGTGACCACCCAGGTCCCGACCCGAGAGCGCACCTCGTCGGGCGACCAGCCGGTCTTCTGCACGATCAGCGCGGCTTCGTACTCGTTGCAGAACAGGATCTCCGCCCCCTCGACCAGCTCCCGGATCAGCTCGCCGTCCCCGAAGGCGAGCTGCTGCGAGGGGTCGGCGAGGAAGGGGTAGCCGCGGTCACGGCACTCCGCGGTGTGCCGGCGCATCGCCTCGGGGTCGTTGGGACCGATCAGCACGTAGTCGACGGCACCCACCCGCTTCTCGACCGGGGCCAGCTCGATCTCGCGAGCCTCGCTCATCGCGCCGGCGTAGAAGGAGGCGAACTGCGCCATCGTGGCGTCGGTGGTGCAGACGAAACGCGCGGTGTGCCGGGTCGACGAGACGTGCACCGAGCCGCAGTCGACGTGGTGCCGCTCCAACCACGACCGGTAGTCGACGAAGTCCTCACCTACGGCACCGACCAGCACCGGGCGCAGACCCAGGCAACCCAGGCCGAAGGCGATATTGGCCGCGCACCCACCCCGGCGTACGTCCAGGTCGTCGACGAGGAAGGACACGGAGAGCTTGTCGAGCTGGTCGACCACGAGCGAGTCGGAGAACTTCCCCCCGAACGACATCAGGTGGTCGGTGGCGATCGATCCGGTGACGAGCAGCGACACGGGGGGAGACTACCGGTGTCCCGGGACTCCCCAGTGGAACTAAGTGGGACTAGTGGAAGGAGTCGCCGCAGGCGCAGGAGCCGCCGGCGTTGGGGTTGTCGATGGTGAAGCCCTGCTTCTCGATGGTGTCGACGAAGTCGATCATCGCCCCGGACAGGTAGGGGGTGCTCATCCGGTCCACGACCACACCGACGCCGTCGAAGTCGGTCACCGCGTCGCCGTCGAGCTGGCGCTCGTCGAAGAACAGCTGGTAGCGCAGCCCGGAACAACCACCGGGCTGTACGGCGATGCGCAGATGGAGGTCGTCACGGCCCTCCTGCGCGAGGAGGCTCTTCACCTTCGCGGCCGCGACGTCGGAGAGGTTGATGCCGTCGGTGCGGGTCGGGGCATTCGTTGTGTCGACCTGCTCGGTCATGCGGTTGCTCCAGAGGATGGTGGACGGGACTCTGTTGAGCCCTTGCTGACTCCAATAGTCGCACACGGCGGCCTATTCCCAAGAGCTCCCTCAACGCGACCAGGTGCGGGCGGTGCGCTCTGCCAGCGCCGCCAGACTCGCCCGCGGATCGTCGAACGCGGCGGCCTCACCGACGAGGTCGACCATCGAGTACGCCGACTCCACCCCCATCGCCCGCATCTCCCGTGATCCGATGAGCACCTGACCGGCCAGGGCGATGCACGGCTGCAGCGCGCGGGCGGCGACCGCGGCCACGCCGTAGGCCACCTTGCCCGACCGGGAGGAGAAGTCGAAGGCCCCCTCGCCGGTGATCACCAGGTCCGCCCGCCGCGCCTCCTCCTCCACACCGACCGCCGCTGCCACCAGCTCCACACCGGGCTTGCGTGATGCCCCCAGTAGCAGGAGGGCGAACCCCAGCCCGCCGGCCGCACCCGCCCCCGGGGCGCGGGCCAGAGACCTGTCGGTGGCGTCCGCCCAGGTCTCCAGCATGGCGTCGACGGCCTGCTTCCGCTCTTCGGCGATCCCCTTCTGGGCGCCGTACGCGTTCGTCGCGCCGATCAGCCCGAGGAGCGGGTTGTCCACGTCGCTGGCCGCAACGAGCTCGACACCGGCGACGCACTCTCGGGCGGGGACCAGGTCGACCTCGCGCAGCTCCGTGAGTCCGACCGGCCCCCTGCCCAAGGCTCCCGCGGGCAAGGCGGTGGCGCCCAGGCCGGCCAGCATCCCGGCCCCGCCGTCGTTGGTGCCCGAGCCGCCCAGCCCGACCACCACCGTGCTCGCGCCGCGCTCGATCGCGGCAGCCACCAGCTCGCCGACTCCGGTGCTGGTGGCGCGCTCGGGATCGCGGGTCTCCTCCGGGGTCAGGTGCAGGCCGCACGCCAGCGCGCACTCGACGTAGGCGACCTCTCCCGTCTGGAGGAGACTCGCGGCGACCGGCTCGCCGAAGGGCCCGGTCACCGTCGCGTCGCGCAGATCGCCGCCGAGGGCGGCGTGGAGCACGTCGACGAAACCCGGCCCGCCGTCGGACATCGGCGCCAGCACGAGCTCGTCCGCGGGGGCTCGCCGAGCCCAGCCCTCGGCAATCGCCTCCGCGGCCGCGACCGCGGTGAGTGTCCCCGCGAACTTGTCCGGAGCGATCAGCACGCGCATGCACTCATCCTGCCTGTTCATCTAGTTTGACGGCGTGCGCTCCGACTACTACATCCGTCCGATGCGTGAGGACGACGTGGCCCTGGTGGAGCGACTCTCCGACCAGGCGTTCTTCGACCTCGATGTGCGGACCCATCGGCCCGGCTGGCCGGAGCCCTCGCACCGCAACGAGGAGAGGGCAGCGAACTGGCGGCAGCGGATGGCGCACATCCTCGCCCACGACGCCGCAGGGTGCTGGGTAGCCGAGGACCGGTCCGGGGTGATCGGCGCGGCCGCCAGCATGCGGCGTGACCTGACCTGGGTGCTGGCCACGTTCGCGGTCTTGCCGGGGCTCCAGGGCAGAGGCGTCGGGAGGCAGCTTCTCGACGCGGCGCTGCGGCACGGCCAGGGTTGCCTGCGCGGGATGCTGGCGGCCTCGGAAGACCCGGGAGCGGTTCGCCGCTACCGGTCTGCAGGCTTCACCCTGCACCCCGCGATGCTGCTGCACGGCACGATTGACCGAGCGCTGCTGCCGGTCGTGGACCGCGTCCGCGACGGCACCCTCGCGGACATCGACATGATGAACTCCGTTGACCGGCAGGTCCGCGATGCGGCCCATGGCGTGGACCACGAGCTGCTCACGCAGATGTACCGCCTGGTGGCGGTCGACCGGACAACTGGTTCTGGATACGCATACCTCGAACCAGCCGGTGGCCCGTATCTCCTGGCCGCGACGAACCGTCGCACTGCCACCGACCTGCTGTGGGAGAGTCTCGCCGCGTCATCGCCGGACGAGCCCTGTCTGGTCTCGCATCTGACCGCTCCCCAGGAATGGGCGATCGACGTGGGGATGGCTGCGCGGATGGCCCTGCACACCACCGGCTACCTCGCGCTGCGCGGCATGAAGCCCCCTGCGCCGTACCTCCCGAGCGGTCATTTCCTCTAACGGCTGTCTTATCTAGCGCAGCAGCCGCACGCTGATCGGCAGGTCCAGCTCCGCCCAGGCGCGGTCCGAGGTGAGCACCTCTGCAGGGACGCTGCGCACGGTCAACGCCAGGCAGCAACGGTCGCCCAGGGACAGCGATCGGCCGCCCTCGAGACCGCGCATCGCACCCGCCAGCTCGGCATCGCGGCTCAGAAGCGGTCCGATGACCACGCCGACGCGTCCAGAACGCTCACTCAGCAGCGGCTTCGTCGCGCCGCTCGGCACGAAGCTCCTCGACCAGAGAGCGCGAGCGCGGCACTGCTGCGCCCAGCCGTCGTAGCTGCGAGATCGCGCCGTCGAGCTCGGTGATCTGCTGGTCCAGGCTCCGGGTCCCGGACAGGGCCCGGTGCACGATCCAGACGGCATCCTCGTCGGCCGTCACCGACGGTTGCGCCGCCAGCATCTCCAGCGACATCGACACCGAGGTCAGGTGGTTGCGCAGGTCGTGACCGATATCGGCTGCGAAGGTGTCGAGGCGTTCCCGCACGACGCCGAGCTCCTCACGGGTCGCGGTCAGCTCCTTCCGCATCTGGCGGAGCTCCTCCCCGTGTCGAGGCAGTCGCAACGTGTCGCCGACGCGAGTGAGGAACCGGCTCACAGCCCTGGCGCTCCCCACACCGGCATCCAGCGTGAGAGCTGTGGCTCGACGGGCAGGTCCTCGCCCACCAGATCGCGGATCGCGATCTCCGCCAGGTTGTCGCGCTGCTGTCCCCCGCCACTCCCTGCGGGGACGAACGGGTAGAACGTGCCCTGCTTGTAGAGGTAGACCAGACCGATTGCCCGGCCGGTGGGGTCGCTGAAACCGACCAGCGAGCAGAGCAGACCCGGACCGAAGCCCTGGGCCTCGAGGGTGGTGTTCACCGCGTGTACGTCGGTGACCAGCCCGGCCAGGTCGGCGGGATCATGTCGGACCACGAGCCAGGTGAAGCCGAAGTCGTCGCGTCGCTGCTCCACCGCGGGACCGTCGTCGGCATCGAGCAGGGCCACGATGTCGGTCTGCGTCTGTGCGAACGCCACACCTTCGGCCGACCGGTAGCAGACAGACCCCACCCCGGTCGGCGAGTATCCCGAGGCCTGCAGCGTGATCGCCGCGCTGGGCAGCGCGAACAACGCATCGAGGTCCGCCCGGATGGGTCGCTTCCGGCCCAGCACGGCGTCCCAGAGCTTCACGCCGGCAACACCCCGGTCGGGCTCATCCCCCGACGCCGGGTGCCGCGACGCCACCATCCAGCGGGCGACCGAGCTCCGCAGCGACCTTCGCCAGCTGCTCGAGCCGCTCTTCGAGGGAGGGGTGGGTCGAGGTGATCGTGCGCAGCGTCGCGCCGCTGATGGCCGGCGCGATGAAGAAGGCGTTCATGCTCTGCGCCGACCGCAGGTCGCGGTTGGGGATCGCCGAGATCTCGCCGGTGATCTTGGTGAGCGCGGAGGCGAGCGCCGACGGCTTCTGCGTCAGGAATGCACCTGATCGATCCGCGCAGAGCTCCCGGTAGCGGGAGAGCAGCCGGACCAGGAAGAAGCTGACCGCGTAGACCACCAGGCTGACGACCAAGGCGATCAGCCAGAACGGCGCGCCGCCGTTGTTGTCTCGCCCCCGCCCTCCGAAGAGCGCCCCGAAACGGGCTCCGTGGGTGACCATCCCGGCGATGATTCCGGCCGACGACGCGAGCGTCATCACGAGCACGTCGCGGTGGGCGACGTGCGACAGCTCGTGGGCGAGCACTCCTTCGAGCTCCTCGCCAGTGAGCCGGTCCAGGATGCCGGTCGTCACGCAGACAGCCGACCGCTCGGGCGAGCGGCCGGTCGCGAAAGCGTTCGGCAGGTCGGTGTAGGAGATCGCGACCCGGGGCTTGGGCATGTCTGCAAGCGCGCAGAGCCGGTCGATCATCCCGTGCAGCTCGGGTGCCTCGTGGGGCGCTACCTCGCGGGCGCGCATCGCACGCAGCGCCAGCTTGTCGGAGTTGTACCACTGGAACCACGCGATGCCGAGCCCGGCCAGGCCGATGATCGGGATCAGCCCACCGTGCCCGGACCACCCGGCTGCTCCCATCAGTCCAACGATGAGCGCGACGAACAACGCGCCCAGTAGGAACATGACCAAGGTCATCCGAGCCGTCAGGCCACGGTCGGCGATGAACCGGGTGCGCGCCATCAGCCCGGGATCAGGCCGTCGTCGCTGAGCAGCTGACGCACCTCGTCGAGACTCGCGTCTGCCGGCGGCAGGATCAGGTCGGAGTCCTCGAGGGACTCGTCGGGGAGCACGGAGCCGGCAGAGCGGACCGCGTCGAGCAGCGAGGTGAGGGTGTGGGCGAAGGCGGCCTCGTCTCCGGACTCGACGGCGGCCTCCACCTGACCGTCGAGCTCATTGAGCTTGGTGAGCTGCTCCTCGGAGACCTCCCACTGGCCCTCGCCGAGGATCCGCACGATCATGCCGGACCCTCCTGCTTCCTCGGCTCCTCGACCGCCTCGGCCGAAGTGCTCGCGTCACCCGGCTCGAGAGCCTCGGGCTGCGACGTGCTCCCCGCCTTCAACGCGGCGAGCTCGGCCTCGACATCGGACTGGGACGACATCGCCTCCAGCTCGCGCGAGATGTCGTCGCCCTGGTTGACCGAGCTGGCGTCGTCGAGGGCGCCGGTGGCGATCAGCTCGTCGATCGCACCGGCTCGAGCCTGCATCTGGGCCGTCTTGTCCTCGGCTCGCTGCACCGCCATGCCGACGTCGCCCATCTCCTCGGAGATGCCGGAGAACGCCTCGTTGATCCGGGTCTGCGCCTCCGCCGCTGTGTAGCTGGCCTTGATCGTCTCCTTGCGGGTGCGGAAGGACTCCACCTTGGCCTGCAGCCGCTGCGAGGCCAGGGTGAGCTTCTCCTCCTCCCCTTGGAGCTGAGCCTGCTGTGTCTTGAGGTCCTCGATCTGGCCGGTCAACGCGGACTTGCGGGTCAATGCCTCGCGAGCGAGGTCCTCGCGGCCCATCGACAACGCCTTCTGTGCCTGGTCGTGCAGCTTCTGGGACTGTTGCTCGAGCTGGGTGGCCTGGAGCTCGACCCGCTTGCGGCTGGTCGCGACATCGGCCACGCCCCGTCGGACCTTGGAGAGCAGCTCTCGCTGTCGCTGGTAGCTGTAGTCGAGGGTCTCGCGCGGGTCCTCCGCACGGTCCAGCGCGCGGTTCGCCTTCGATCGGAAGATCAGGCTGATGCGCTTCATGAGGCTCATGGGACGCGGGGCCCCCTTCTGGTCGAGACCGGTGGCAAAGCTGGGATTGCTGGATTATCACCCTAGAGGGGCAACGGGCGGCCTGACGAGACTGTTCCCGCGGGTACCCTGGCTCCCGTGTTCCGTCGCCGTACCCCCGGGCAAGCCGCCGCGCCGGCCGAGCCGGTCGCGAAGGTCGGCGGCAAGGGGCGTCCGACCCCGACCCGCCGCGAGGCTGAGGCAGCGGCGCGCTCGCGCGCGAAGGTCCCGACGAGCAAGAAGGAGGCCGCGAAGCTGCTGCGCCAGCGCCGGGCGGAGGAGAACGCGAAGATGCGCCAGGGCATCAAGGCAGGCGACGAGCGGTACCTGCCCGCGCGCGACCAGGGGAAGGTACGCCGCTTCGTGCGCGACTTCGTCGACTCGCGACTGTGCATGGCGGAGTTCCTGCTGCCGGCGCTGCTGGTGATCATGGTGCTGACCTACTCCGGCAACCCGACCCTGCAGGGCTACGGCAACGGTCTGTGGACCGCGATCATCCTGCTCGTCATCGTCGACACCGGCTACCTGATCTGGCGGATCAAGCGGGAGGTCCGGACCCGCTTCCCCGACGAGACCCCCAAGCGGCTGGGGTTCTACGCGATCCTGCGCACCATGCAGCTGCGGTTCATGCGGATGCCCAAGGCGAACCTGAAGCTCGGCCAGAAGCCTCCGGCCAGGTACTGACCTCTCACCACCTCTCCGGAAGGAACCCATGGACGTCCGCAACCTTGGCAGCAGCGGTCTGAAGATCTCGGAGATCGCCTACGGCAACTGGCTCACGCACGGCTCGCAGGTCGAGGAGGACGCCGCGCTCGCGTGTGTGCGGCAGGCGCTCGAGGAAGGGATCACCACCTTCGACACCGCCGACGTCTACGCCGACACCAAGGCGGAGACCGTGCTCGGCAAGGCGCTCGCGGGCGAACGCCGGGAGAGCCTGGAGATCTTCACCAAGGTCTACTTTCCCACCGGCCCGGGCAAGCACAACGACCACGGGCTCTCGCGCAAGCACATCAGGGAGTCGATCGACGGCTCGCTGCAGAGGCTGGGCACGGAGTACGTCGACCTCTACCAGGCGCATCGCTACGACTACGAGACCCCGCTCGAGGAGACGATGGAGGCCTTCGCCGATGTCGTCCACTCAGGCAAGGCCCACTACATCGGTGTCTCCGAGTGGCGGGCCGAGCAGATCCGCGAGGCGCACGCCCTGGCCCGCGAGCTGCACATCTCCTTCGTGGCGAACCAGCCGCAGTACAACATGCTGTGGCGGGTCATCGAGGCCGAGGTCGTCCCGACCTGTGAGGAGCTCGGCATCGGCCAGGTGGTGTGGTCCCCGATCGCGCAGGGCGTGCTCACCGGCAAGTACCTGCCGGGCGAGGCAGCCCCGCAGGGCTCGCGCGCGACCGACGAGAAGGGCGGCGCCGACATGATCGCGCGCTACCTCACCGACGACGTCCTCGGCAGGGTCCAGCAGCTCAAGCCCATCGCCGAAGAGGCGGGTCTGTCACTCGCGCAGCTCGCGATCGCCTGGGTGCTGGCCAACGACAACGTGTCCACGGCCATCATCGGCGCGAGCCGGCCCGAGCAGGTCACCGACAACGCGAAGGCGGCCGGGGTCGAGCTAGACGCGGCGGCCCTCAAGCAGATCAACGAGATCCTCGAGGGCACCGTCGAGCGCGACCCGGCCAAGACGCAGTCACCGCGCAAGCGCGACTTCTAGGCCGTTCACTCCTCCGGTTCTGCGAAGGACCCTCCGCGTCCGCGCACCCACAAGGCCAGCAGCGGGTCGACGTACCGCCAGGGACCTTTGTCACCCGAGCTGCTCACGTCGCGCGTGACGTGCTGACCCTCCTTGCCGAGCTCGCGCAGGGCGCTCTGCAACGTCGCGCGCGAAGTCCCCAGCCGTCGAGCCGTGGTCGTGCCCGTGGGTGAGTCACCGTCGGCGAGCGCAGACAGCACCGCCTTCTTGCCCGAGGACAGTCCGTCCCAGACGGCCTGATGCGCCTCGTTCGTCATCGTGAGGGCACGGCGTACGACGGAGTCAGCCAACGCGATCCCCTCGAGCCCAGCGCTCTCGGACGGAGGCGCCACTCCTGCCTTGCGCGCGGCGAGCTCGCGGTGCAGCAGATGGGCCAACAGCATCGTACGTTGCGGATGCCCGGCTGCCGTGGTCAGCACGGGCACGAGCGCTCCGCCCGGGTCCTCCTCGAGCTGCTCGAAGCGCTCGGCCAGCTCCGCGAGCGTCTCATCGAGCGGCAACGGCCCCAGGTCGAGCGGCTCGGCCTGGGCATAGAGGGGTCGCTCCCGGTCGGTGAACAGCCGGCGCATCAACGAGGGCTGGGAGCCCGCGTAGACATAGACGGCCGCCTCGGCGTGGTACTGCACGTGTGAGCGCAGCAGTCCGTCGAGCGAGGGTCCGGCGCTGAGCAGGTCCTGGAACTCGTCGAAGGCGACCATGGTCGGGATGGCGTCGCGCTCGAAGAGGGTCAGCGGCAGGTCGAGGAGCTCGATGGCCGCGGTCTGCGGCGCCTCGGGCGCGGGGATCTGCTGTTGCTTCGGCCCGAAGGACACACCGGGGCCGGCGGGGGTCAGGGACAGCCCGACCCGAGAGCCGAGCGCGTCGAGATGTGCCTTGAGCCGACTGTCGTCGAGGCGGGCGTAGGACGAGGCGATCCGGACGCAGACTTCGCCCAGCGAGGTAACGCCGTACAGGTCGACGTGCACGGTGCGCCAGCCGGTCTCGCGGAGCGCAGCCGCGTGCGCGAGCAGCAGCGAGGTCTTGCCGAAGCGCCGGGGACCGGCCAGGCGCAGGTGGACGCGTTCGGCGGCGGCCTCGCTGAGCCGGGCCAGCTCGGCCCGCCGGTCGATCAGCGCGTCCGGAGCGATCGGCGTCTCGAAGGGGAAGGGCCGCACCATCGTCGTCACCCACCAACCGTATCAAAAAACAAATACGCCGTGGTATGGCAAAAGCCAGCATCCACGTGGGATCCCATCACAAACCAGCGGATCGAACGCATGCGGATTGCATGAACTGCATCGGAACGCATACATTGCGTGCGTGCCACTCATCCAAGTCCGCGACGTCCCGGGCGGGACAGTAACAGCGCTCAAGGCACTCGCCGGAGAGCGGGGCCTCACCCTCAGCGCCTACCTGCGCGACGAACTGGGTCGGCTCGCGACCCGACCGACCAACGCAGAAATCGTCGATCGTCTTGCGCGGCGTAGCCGGCGCGGTGGTCCCACCGTTGCCGACACGGTGGCCGAGATCCGCAGGACACGCGAGGCGTCGTGATCGTCGTTGAGACGTCAGCGATGGTGGACGCGCTCGTGGGCGATCCCGCCAATCCTGAACTCCTCGCTCTCATCGCGGATGGCGAACTGCATGCTCCCTCACTGATGGACTATGAAGTGGCCAGCGCGCTACGAGGTCACGCCCTCGGCGGGAAGCTGGCCAAGACTCAGCTCGAGGACGCGACCGAGGACTTCAGCGCCATGCATATCGAGCGGTATCCGCTGTCGACCATGATGCGGGCCGTACTCGACCTGCGCGCGAACTACACGGTGTACGACGCGGCATACGTGGTGCTCGCTCAGGCGCTGGAGGCCCCACTGGTCACCGCCGACGCGAAGTTGCTCGACGCTCGCCGGGTCGGGGTCGACGTACGCGTCTTGCGACCTGCCCCCTAGACCATGTCGGTCACCTGGTCGCAGGCCCTCGCCTGGCGGATGCAGCGGCAACTGCTCGAGCCCGTGGGAGATGTGTCGGTCGCGGAGGTGGTGCGGCGCCTGGGGGCGGTCCTGGCCACGGACGAGGGCTCGGCCGAGCTCGCCGTGGGGGCACGGCGTGTCCGTTCCCGGTCCGGAGAGCTCGGGCGGGCACTCACCGACGGGAGCCTCATCAAAGCCTTCGCCTTCCGAGGCGCGATGCACTATCTGTCACCTGAGGACGGCGGGGCATACCTCGCGCTCCGGTCCGCCGGCCGGCAGTGGGAGCTGCCGAGCTGGCAGGAGCACTACCGGCTGAAGGCCGCCGACTGGCACGCGTTTCGCGAGTCGGTCCGCGAGGCGCTCGCGGACGGGCCGCTGACCATCGCCGAGCTCGGCACAGCGGTGACCAGCAACACGGCCTACCGGCACCTGCGCCCGGTCTTCGCCGACGGCGCCGGCACGCTGATCAAGCCACTCACCTGGCAAGGCGACATGAGCTTCGGGCCACCCCGAGACGGGCAGCACACCTTCCAGCGGCTGGACCACAACCCGCGATGGGCAGGGGTCTGGGAGCTCGACGAGGCGGGGCCACACGCGATCACGTCCTACTTGAGCGGCTATGGTCCGGCGACCCACGACCACATCCACTACTGGCTGGGCGAGGGGCTCAGCGCGGGCCGCAAACGCCTGCAGGGCTGGCTCGCGGAGCTGAAGGACCAGCTGGTGGCGGTCGACGTCGAGGGCGAGACCGCGTACGTGTTGAGTGAGGACGTCGACGCGCTCATGGCGGCGCGACCCACGACGGCGGTGCGGTTCCTGCCGGGTCACGACCAGTGGGTCATCGGGCCGGGTACCAAGGACGAGCATGTCGTCCCCACCGCACACCGCACCCAAGTGACGCGCAAGGCGAACCTCGTGCTCGCCGGCGGCGTCGTGAGCGGCGTCTGGTCGGTCAAAGGCAGCGAGCTCGTGGTGACCTGGTTCGAGGAGAACGGTGCACCGCCCCGGACGGCCCTGGAGGAACAAGTCGACAGACTCTCGACCATGACCGGTCGGCCGCTGAGCCTGTGTCCAGCCGGGTCGATTGTCGGCACGAGACGCCGGGAATCGACCCGGTAACAGACGGTTGAGCTCGCGCGCGGTGGCCGGTCAGGTGGAGGGGTGCAGGCTCATCGGGCCGTAGACCTCGCGGTCGCCTTCGAACAGGGTCACCGCGTCCGCGCCACCGTCAAGCAGCTCCTCCCAGACCTCCCCGACCCACGACTCCGCGTCGCTCTGGGACACGAACTCCTGGCGGGTGACCCCGGCCACCTCGACCTGCGCTCCCCCGGCATCCTCGAGCCGCCACCACCACGAGGTCGCCGACGCGATGCCCGCGAACGCGAGGGGCGAGGGCAGGCTCGACGGACTCGGCTCGGGCATGTTGGTCATGGGGCCGAGACTAGCGGCCGGCTCGGCTACCTAGGGCTCAGCGCACGGAGGGGTCGACGAACGGCGGCTTGGTGACCGTGAAGGGCTCGCTGCGGCCGCGGACGTCGAGTGAGACCTCCGCGTCGTCGGTGACCGCCCGGTCGAGCAGGGCAAGCCCGACCCCCTGCTTGCGCGTGGGTGAGAACGTGCCGGAGGTGACGACCCCGACGAGGGCGTCATCGGCCAGCACGCTCATGCCGGGGCGCGGGATCGCCCGCCCCATCGCGACCAGCCCGCGCAGCACCCGGCTCGCCCCTGCCTCCTTCTCGGCGACCAGCGCGCTCCTGCCCCAGAACGCGTCCTTCTTCCAGCCGACGGCCCACCCGAGGCGGGCCTGGTTGGGCGTCACGTCGGGCGTGATGTCCTGCCCGTGAAGCGGGTAGCCCATCTCGGTGCGCAGGGTGTCGCGGGCACCCAGCCCGCAGGCGATGGGAGTCGCTGAGGCTGCGACCTCAGCTGCGGACAGGGCGTCCCAGACATCGGCGGCCGCGTCGCTCGGCATCACCAGCTCATAGCCGCGCTCCCCGGTGTAGCCGGTGCGGCACACGACCACCGGAGTGCCCGCGAGCTCGGTCTCGACGAATGACATGTAGTCGTGGCCCACGGGAAGGCCGGCCGCCGACAGCACCTCGTCACACCCCGGGCCCTGCACCGCGAGGATCGCGTGACTCTCGTGCTGGCTCTCCACGCTCACCCCGCTCGGAGCCTCGTCGGCGAGGCGGCGTACCACCTCCGCGGTGTTCGCGGCGTTCGGGACGAGGAAGACCCGCTCGTCGTCGTGCAGGTAGACAATCAGGTCGTCGACGACCCCGCCGGTCTCAGCGTCGCAGCACAGCGTGTACTGCGCCTGGCCGGGGCCGATCTTCGCGAGGTCGGCCGACAGGGTGGCGTTGACGTAGTCGGCCGCACCCGGACCGCGTACGACGGCCTTGCCCAGGTGGCTGACGTCGAAGACCCCCACCGACGTGCGCACGGCGGTGTGCTCTTTGACCACTCCGGTGTACTCCACCGGCATGCTCCAGCCGCCGAACTGCGCGAACTTGGCGCCGAGCTCGACGTGACGCTCGTGCAACGGGGAGCGTCTGGGCGAGGCTTCAGAGGCGGATGCGGCAGCCATGGCGGCGAACCTACCCGAGCATTCCGCGCAGTAGCCCGCGGTGGGTAGCATGCGCGAGACGACCCCCGTCCCCAAGCAGACCGGACCACCCCCAACAGCCGGGAGCACAACACAGTGACGACCTACAGCCTGAGCAAGGGCTCTCCCACGAAGATCAAGACCGACGTGCTCGTGGTCGGGGTGGTGCGCACGGACAAGGGACTCTCGGCCGCGCCGGGCGGCGAGGACGTCGCGTCGGCCTACGGCCGCAAGTTCGCGCCTCTGCTCTCCACGATCGGGTTCACGGGCAAGCCCGGTGAGGTCGCCACCCTCCCGACGTCCGGTGTGGTCACCTCACCGCTGCTGATCCTGGTCGGGCTCGGTGACCGCGCCGCGATGACCACCGAGACGGTACGACGGGCGGCCGGCGCCGCGGCCCGGTCGGTGTCCAACGCCTCGACGGTCGCGCTCGCGCTGCCGGCGGTGGACGCAGACCACGTGCGCGCGGTGGCCGACGGCTACCTGCTCGGCTCCTACTCCTTCACCAGGTTCAAGTCCAGCGAGACGCCCGACACTGCCAACGAGGTCGTCATCCTCTCCGAGGTCGCCCGCAACAAGGAGGCGATTGCGGCCCTCGCGACCGCACAGGTCGTCGCCCGGGCCACCTGCCTGGCCAGGGACTGGGTGAACACTCCGGCCGGCAATCTCACGCCGGAGATCTTCGCCGATGCAGTCACCGACACGGGCAGGCACAACAAGGCTGCCAAGGTCTCGATCAAGGTGACCGACGAGACGAAGCTCGAGGCCGACGGGTACGGCGGGATCATCGGAGTGGGCCGCGCCTCGGCCAACCCGCCCCGGCTCGTCGAGCTCCGCTACAAGCCCCGCGGCGCGAAGGCGCACCTGGCGCTGGTCGGCAAGGGCATCACCTTCGACTCCGGCGGGCTGTCCCTCAAGCCCGGGGCGGCAATGACCACGATGAAGCTGGACATGTCCGGGGCAGCGGCCGTGATCGCCGCGACGTTCGCAATCGCCGAGCTGGGCATCCCGGTGCAGGTCAGCACGTTCGCGCCGATGGCCGAGAACATGGTCTCCGGCAACGCCACCCGGCCCGGCGACGTACTGACGATGTACGGCGGCAAGACCGTGGAGGTGCTCAACACCGACGCGGAGGGGCGACTGATCCTCGCGGACGCGCTGGTGAAGGCGGGCGAGCAGAAGCCCGACCTGATCGTCGACGTCGCCACCCTGACCGGGGCGTGCGTGATCGCGCTCGGGGACCGCGTCGCGGGGCTGCTCGGCAACGACGAGGAGACCCTCGCCACGATCAAGGCCTCGGGCGACCGGGCGGGCGAGGCGTTCTGGGAGCTGCCGATCACCGAGGAGATGACCGAGAAGGTCCGCACCAACAGCAAGGTGGCCGACCTCGCGCAGCACAACACCGAGCGCTGGGGAGGCACCCTCTACGCCGCGGCGTTCCTGCAGGAGTTCGTCGGGGACAACTCTTGGGCCCACCTCGACATCGCCGGGCCGGCCTTCAACGAGAAGGACCCCCACGGGTACACCCCGAGCGGCGCAACGGGAGTCGGGGTGTCGACGCTGGTCCAGCTCGCCCAGCATCTGAGCGAGAACGGCCGGAAGAAGTAGCCGAGAGTTAGCGGCCGGCTTCCTTCTGCCGGCGGTTGTACTCCCGCATCCGGGTCGGGTAGCCGACCACGGCGGCGTCGTAGGACGGAATCCCCGCACGGTTCGCGAAGTTGTGCGCCCACTCGACCGAGGGCACCCGACGTCGCGTCCACTCGCCGTCGTGGGCCACCAGCATGATCGTCACATCGGTGACCGCCGTGCGAGGTTCCACGAACCCCTCGACCCCACGTCGCGCCTGCGCGAACTGCGCGAGGTGCTGCTCGTCGGCGGCACTCGACGAACGGACCGTCGTGGGCCCCTTGCCCCGCGGTCGCTTCATCCGCGGTGCCCGTTGGCGCCCGAACCGATCCAGGAAACCCATGGGGACAGTGTGGCTCATCGCGACAACCTGCGCCTGAGTTGTGCGCGGTGAGGGCCGGTGTGGACATGAGGACGAATGATGGAAGGATGGCTCCGACGAGCCAACCCTGCGAATGACATGACCGGAGGCACGGTGGCGGACACTAGTTTCGACGTACTCATCCTCGGCGCCGGGAGCGGAGGCTACGCCTGCGCTCTGCGCGCATCGCAGCTCGACCTCTCGGTCGGGCTCGTCGAGAAGGGCAAGCTCGGCGGCACCTGCCTGCACGTCGGATGCATCCCCACCAAGGCCCTGCTGCACGCCGCCGAGGTCGCGGACTCCGCGCGCGAGTCCGAGCAGTTCGGCGTGATGGCCTCGCTCGACGGGATCGACATGGGCGGGGTGAACAAGTATAAGGACGGCATCGTCACGCGCCTGTTCAAGGGACTGTCCGGGCTGATCAAGCAGCGCGGCATCACCGTGATCGAGGGCGAGGGACGCCTGGTCGCACCCGACACGGTCGAGGTCGAGGGCAAGAAGTACGTCGGCAAGAAGGTCGTGCTCGCAGCGGGCTCCTACTCCAAGACCCTCCCCGGCCTCGAGGTCGACGGAAAGCGCGTGCTCACCTCCGAGCACGCCCTGGTCCTCGACCGGGTGCCGAAGTCGGTGATCGTGCTCGGCGGAGGCGTGATCGGCTGCGAGTTCGCGTCGGTGTGGCGCTCCTTCGGTGCCGAGGTGACGATCCTCGAGGCGCTGCCCCGGCTGGTCGCGGCCGAGGACGAGGACGTCTCGAAGATGCTCGAACGAGCCTTCCGCAAGCGCAAGATCACCGCCAAGGTCGGCACCCCCTTCAAGAGTGTGGAGACCACCGACGACGGAGTCCGGGTCACCGTCGAGAGCGGGGACACCTACGACGCGGAGATCCTGCTCGTGGCCGTCGGACGCGGGCCGACCACGCAGGACCTCGGGTTCGAGGACCAGGGGGTCGAGATGGACCGCGGCTTCGTGCTCACCGACGAGCGGCTGCGCACGAACGTCGACAACGTCTACGCCGTCGGCGACATCGTCCCCGGACTGCAGCTGGCGCATCGCGGCTTCCAGCAGGGCATCTTCGTCGCCGAGGACATCGCCGGGCTCGACCCGGCTCCCATCGACGAGGCGGGTGTGCCGCGGGTGACCTACAGCGACCCGGAGGTCGCCTCCATGGGCCTGACCGAGAGCGCCGCCAAGGAGAAGTACGGCGAGGACCAGGTCGAGTCACTGACCTACGACCTCGGCGGCAACGGGAAGAGCCAGATCCTCAAGACACAGGGCTTCGTGAAGCTGGTGCGTCAGAAGGACGGCCCGGTCCTCGGCATCCACATGGTCGGCGCCCGGGTCGGCGAGCTGGTGGCCGAGGCGCAGCTGATCTTCAACTGGGAGGCCTATCCCGACGACGTCGCCTCGCTCGTGCACGGGCACCCGACCCAGGGCGAGGCGATCGGCGAGGCGCACCTGGCCCTGGCCGGCAAGCCGCTCCATGCTCATTCCTGACCATTCCTGACCATTCCTGAACCTGACCGAAGGAACCCATGGCGACCTCAGTCACCCTCCCCGCACTCGGCGAATCCGTCACCGAGGGGACCGTCACGCGCTGGTTGAAGCAGCCGGGTGACACCGTCGAGGTCGACGAGCCGCTGCTCGAGGTCTCCACCGACAAGGTCGACACCGAGATCCCCTCCCCCGTCGCGGGCACCCTGATCGAGATCAAGGTCGAGGAGGACGAGACCGTCGAGGTCGGGGCCGAGCTGTGCACCGTCGGTGACTCAGACGACTCAGACGACTCAGACGACTCGGAGGAGTCCGGTGGGACCACCGACGCCGACGACAAGTCCGAAGATGCCGGCGACAAGGACTCTGAGGAGGCTCCGGACGAAGACGAGGACGAGGACTCCGAGGAGGCTGCGGACGAGGAGGAAGAAGACTCCGGGGACGAGGACGAGGACGAGGACGCGAAGCAGACCGAGCCGGAGGGCGACGTACCGGAGGCGGAGACCGAGGAGTCCCCGCCCGCCCAGGAGACCGCGGGCTCTTCCGCGGAGACCAAGCCCGAGTCTGAGTCATCTGTGTCGGCTGGGTCGTCCGAGGAGGGCACCTCGCCTGGGTCGTCTGGATCGTCTGGCGGCACACCGGTCACGCTGCCGGCGCTGGGCGAGTCGGTCACCGAGGGCACCGTGACCCGCTGGCTCAAGCAGGTCGGCGACTCGGTGGACGTCGACGAGCCGCTGCTCGAGGTCTCCACCGACAAGGTCGACACCGAGATCCCCTCCCCCGTGGCGGGCACGCTGCTCGAGATCAAGGTCGACGAGGACGAGACGGTCGAGGTCGGGGCGGAGCTGGCGGTGATCGGCTCGGAGCAGGAGGCATCCGAGGACAAGGACGAGAAGGACGACGCCGAGGACGAGGGCGACGCCGAGGCGCCGGACGACGGCGAGGACGAGGCCGAGGAAGAGCCCGAGGTGAAGCCCAAGACCGACGACAAGCCCAAGACTGACGACAAACCGAAGGCGAAGTCCGGCGGTTCCGAGCAGAAGCAGGACGGCGGTGCTTACGTGACGCCCCTGGTGCGCAAGATGGCTGCCGAGCAGGGCGTGGACCTCTCTGCCGTCTCGGGCACCGGCGTGGGCGGGAGGATCCGCAAGCAAGACGTGATCGACGCCGCCAAGTCGCAGGAAAAGGCACAGGAGAAGGGCACGGGACCAGAGAAGGAGCAGGCCACACCGTCCTCAGCGCCCAGCCCGCTGCGTGGCAAGACCGAGCCGCTGAGCCGGCTGCGCAAGGTGATCGCGCGCCGGATGGTGGAGTCGCTGCAGGTGTCTGCGCAGCTCACCACTGTGGTCGAGGTTGACGTCACCGCGATCTCACGGCTGCGCGACGCGGCGAAGGACGAGTTCGTCGAGCGCGAGGGGGTCAAGCTCTCGTTCATGCCGTTCTTCGCCAAGGCGGCGATCGACTCGCTCAAGGCGCATCCCTCCCTGAACGCCGCGATCGACACGGAGAAGGGTGAGGTCACCTATTTCGACCACGAGAACCTCGCGATCGCGGTCGACACCGAGAAGGGGCTGCTGACCCCGGTGATCAAGGAGGCCGGTGACCTGTCCATCGCTGGTCTGGCCCGCAAGATCGCCGACATCGCCGACCGCACGCGCAAGAACAAGATCGGACCCGACGAGCTGGCCAACGGGACGTTCACGCTGACCAACACCGGCAGTGTCGGTGCCCTCTTCGACACGCCGATCATCAACCAGCCGCAGGTGGCGATCCTGGGCACCGGCTCGGTGGTCAAGCGCGCCGTGGTGATCGACGACCCGAACCTCGGTGAGACGATCGCGGTCCGCCGCATGGTCTATCTCGCGCTCACCTACGACCACCGTCTCGTCGACGGCGCCGACGCCGCGCGTTTCCTCGGCGAGGTCAAGCAGCGCCTCGAAGCCGGCCAGTTCGAGGTCTGAGCAGGGTGGCACCATGAGGTTTCTGATCGCCGGTGCGTCCGGGTTCCTGGGTCGGGCTCTGCGGGACCACCTGGCGCGCGAAGGCCACGACGTCATGCGCCTCGTGCGGGGTGAGCCGCTGTCTCGGCAGGAGTCGCGCTGGGACCCCTATGCGAATAGCGTCGACGACGACGTCGTGGGCGCCTGCGACGTCGTGGTGAACCTCGCCGGTGCACCGATCGCGCACTGGCCGTGGACGGCGTCGTACAAGCAGACCCTCCGCGACAGCCGGCTGGCGACCACCTCCACCTTGGCCGCGGCGATCGCCCGCATCCCGTCGAAGCCGGCCTTTCTGGTGCAGAACGGCGTAGCGGGGTACGGCGACCGCGGCGACGAGGTGCTCACCGAGGAGTCCAGCACCCCGGCCACCACCACGCTCGGCACCGTGACCAGGCAGTGGCAGGACGCGGCCTCGCCCGCGGAAACCGCCGGCGCACGCGTGGTCATCATGCGGACGGCCGTGGTGCTGCACAAGAGCGGCGGCGCGATGAAGCCGATGCTGCTGGCCTTCCGCGCCGGTGTCGGTGGCCCGCTGGGGGACGGGCGGCAGTACTTCCCCACCATCTCGCTCACCGACTGGGTGCGCGCGGTCACCTACCTGGCCACGAGCGCGGATGCGAGCGGCGTCTACAACCTCGCCGGCCCGGGGCAGACCACGAACGCGGAGTTCACCGAGCAGCTCGGCCGGCTGGTGCATCGTCCGACCTTCATGCGGGTGCCTGCGCTGCCGATGCGCAAGGTGCTCGGGGAGCTGTCCAACGAGCTCCTTTCCTCCGCCCGCGTCGAGCCGGCGCGCCTGCTTGCCGAAGGCTTCGCCTTCGAGCACCCGACTCTCAACGCGCGTCTCGCGGCGGCGTTGACCGCCTGACCTCGACCACCTTCCAGCCGGTGCCGCTGCGCCGGAGCGCGACCACCCGTGTCGTCGCCGCGTCGCGAGGAAGCTCGAGCCTGCGGCCGTCGTCTGCGACAGCGACGGCGGCATGCACCCGGTCGGTGACCCGCAACAGCCACCTCCGCGGCGCATGCCGCACGACGCGGACCTCCAGCAGCTGCATCCGCAGTCCGACGACACGGAAGCCGCGGCGACGATAGCTCCGCATCAGCGAGACGTCGGCCCTGCCCCCGGCCGAGTCCTCGGCATACAACCTCCACAAGGCCGCCGGGTCGGCTCGTGCGTACGCCCGCGCGCGCCGGGCATCCCAGCGGCTCAGGATCCTGCTCGCGGGGGAAGCCGCAGGTGCGGCCTCGACGCGCGAAGGCTCCGCGGTCGAGGAGAACCTCACGGGTGCGGCCGGCACCAGAACCTCTGCTTGGGGGGACGACCCCCGCCAAGGCGACCACAGGACGAGCACGAGGGTCACCGCCAGCATCGCGCCGACGGCAACGACGAGCGGGCGGGCAGACGAGCGCATCGCCCCACCCTGACCTACCGAGGCGGGTTGTCGCTCCCGTTGTCCACAGGCTCGCCCGGATCCAGCATTTCGGCCGTGGTCGAGTCGGCGTGGTCGGGGCGGCGCCAGAGCCGCCCCGGCCACCACACGGCGCGTCCGAGGTCGTGGGTCAGCGCCGGGACCAGCAGAGAACGCACGACCAGGGTGTCCAGGAGCACGCCGAAGGCGACCACGAACGCGATCTGGACCAGGAACAGGATCGGCACGACGCTGAGAGCCGCGAACGTGGCGGCCAGGACGACTCCTGCCGAGGTGATCACCCCGCCGGTCACCGACAGCCCACGCAACACTCCGGGGTGGGTGCCCTGGCGGATCGACTCCTCGCGCACCCGGGTCATCAGGAAGATCGAGTAGTCGATGCCGAGGGCCACCAGGAAGACGAACGAGATCAACAGCGTCGAAGGGTCCGAGGCCGGGAAGTCGAAGACGTGGTTGAACAGTACGGCGCTGATGCCCATCGTGGCGCCGAAGGACAGCACGTTCGCCACCAGCAGCATTACCGGTGCCACGAGCGAGCGGAGCAGCAGGGCCAGCACCACGAAAATCACTAACAGGATCGCCGGGATCACCTTTCTGCGGTCGGCGTCCACGGTGTCGCGGGTGTCGAGCAGGATCGCAGTCGTTCCACCGATGCTGATGTCGGGCGACACCGCATCCAGGTCCTCGCGCAGCTGCCGCACCGTCCGGGTCGCCGGGGCGGAGTCGGCGGGGTCGTCGAGCGTGGCCAGCAGCACCGCCTTGCCGTCGACGATCTTCGGCTCGGGGGGCGCCGCTCCCTCCGGTGGTCCGGCCGGGATCGGTGCGACGCCGCCGCGCGCCACTCCCGCGTTGCCCTGCACGACATCGGCCGCGTCGGCGACCGACTCCTCCGGGACGACGATGACGGCCGGACTGGCCGGGTCGGTCCCGAACTCGGTGTCCAGGATCTCCTGCGCCCGCACCGAGTCGACCTCGGTGAGGAACAGCTCGGTCTGCGGCACCGGGTCCTCGTCGAGAGTCGGCACGAAGGCCGCGCATGCGGCGAGGACCAGGAAGGTGATGGAAGAGGGGCAGCACCGGCGTCCGGTAGACGGCCAGCAGGATGAGCAGCACGACCAGGAGCGCGACACCCAGCAGCAGCCCGTCGATCGCCCCGAAGGCTTCGACGAAGTCCGCCAGGATGCC
>Ga0136622_10000061_pt1 | contig 35711 bp, 33 predicted proteins | sample AntDrymUQ4482106_2_FD_104803 | JGI IMG/M metagenome (GOLD analysis project Ga0136622, IMG submission 104803) | Polar desert sand microbial communities from Dry Valleys, Antarctica - metaG UQ448 (21.06) | ecosystem: Environmental > Terrestrial > Soil > Desert | place: Antarctica: Dry Valley...
GACCATGAGCTCGCTCGCCTGAACCTGGACCCGGCCGGGATCGACGGCTACCGGCGCGAGGAGCACACCCACCTGGCCGTCGCCGCCGCGGTCGCCGCCGGCCGGGTCGATGCCGGCCTCGGCATCCGGGCGGCCGCCCGGGCATACGGACTCGACCTGGTCCCGGTCACCTGGGAGCCGTACGACCTGGTCAGCACCGCGCCGGTGCTGGCCAGCGGGATCCTCGACCCGGTGCTGGCGCTGCTGGACAACCGGTCGTTCCTCGACCAGGTGGAGGCGCTGGGCGGCTACTCGGTCACTGAGACCGGCCGGCGCGTGCGCTGAGGAACAGACCCGCCGCAGCACGGGGTTCAGGTGGCGACGACGGTGCCGAGCCAGCCCGCGGCGATCAGCAGCCCGGCGAGCATCTCGACCAGGATGGACAGCCCCACCGCCTTGACGGCATGCACGGTCGAGCGTCGCGCAGCGTCGTGGGTCGTGAGCCGGCGGCGCTCCAAGGCGTAGACCCCGCCCACGAAGCCGACCGGCAGCCCGATCACCGGGAGCACGAAGAACCCGACGACCCCGGCGGCGCCGCCGAGGAGCAGGGTGCGGTCGGGGATTCCGGCCCGGTGCAGCCGCCGCCCCGGCCACACGTACTTGACCACCTGGCTGAGTGCAGCGACCACGGTCACGGTCCCCAGCAGCGCCCAGGCGGCGGTGCCGCCCTCCAACACCGCCCAGACCGCCACGGCACCCCAGACCAACAGCAGTCCGGGCAGCACCGGGACCACGACTCCCGCGAGGCCGACGGCGATCGCCAGCGCCACGAGCACCAGCCCCCACGTCTGCACCGGTCAAAGTGTGCCCGCAGGAGTCTGCCCAGACGCGACCAGGCCCCGGGCGGTGGACCCGGGGCCTGTTCGGAGGTATCGGAGGGAGGGGCTGCTCAGCTGTCCCCGGATGAGATCGACGGTCGGACCCGGAGACGCTCGGTCTCGTCCTGGATGGCGGCGGCCTTCTCGCGCAGCGCGTCCCCGTGCTCGCGGCCGTGGTGGGCGCAGAAGTACAGCTCGGCGCCGCTCGGCATCTCGACACGCAGATAAGCCTGAGCCCCGCAGCGATCGCAACGGTCCGCGGCGGAGAGGGCTCTACCCGGAGCAACAGCAGTTGTCACGGTTGGGTTCTCGCTTCCGTCTCGGTCGAGCGGTTCAGGGCGGGCTGCCCTCACCTATACCGGCTCCAACATCAAAGCATGCTCCATGCTTCCCGAATCGCGCCCTTCCGGGTGTGACCCACGACGCCTGTTCACACCATCGATTCTGCCTCGCCGGTCCACGTCGTGCGACCGGTCTTCGCATACTGGGCCCAGTTGGGGGGTGCAGAGCCTCGCCACGCCCGACAAATCGTCCTTACGGTTGGCAGCGGGAACCGACCGGCGCGGTGGGGCGGGGCTTGTGGGTGGCCCTGGGTACGCTCCCGGGAACCGCTGCGCCACGACCCCTCTCACCCGGAGCCCCGCCATCGACACGGCCTACACCGCCCGCAACCTGCTGGTCCTGGAGGGCCTGGAAGCGGTACGCAAGCGGCCAGGCATGTACGTCGGCTCCACCGACACCCGCGGGTTGATGCACTGCCTGTGGGAGGTGATCGACAACGCGGTCGACGAGGCGCTGGCCGGCGCGTGCGGCCGGATCGAGGTGGCGCTGCACGCCGACGGGTCGGTGGAGGTGCGCGACGACGGCCGCGGCATCCCGGTCGACACCGAGCCGCGGACCGGCCTGTCCGGGGTCGAGGTGGTCTTCACCAAGCTGCACGCCGGGGGCAAGTTCGGCGGCGGCTCGTACGTCGCGACCGGCGGCCTGCACGGAGTCGGTGCCTCGGTGGTCAACGCCCTGTCGGCCCGGCTGGACGTCGAGGTGGACAAGGGCGGCGCGCGCTGGACGGCCTCGTTTCGCCGCGGGGAGCCGGGTCGCTTCGCCGGGGACGGGCCGGGCGCCGCCTTCACCGCCGCCCCCGGCCTGACCAAGGTCAGACGGGTCGGCAAGGGCGTCACCGGCACCCGCATCCGCTACTGGGCCGACCCGCAGGTGTTTGTCCGTGATGCGGCCGTCAGCTACGACGAGCTGGTCACCCGGGTGCGTCAGACCTCGTTCCTGGTGCCGGGTCTCGAGCTGGTGATCTGCGACGAGCGCACCACCCCGGGCGGCAAGGGGCCGCGGGAGGAGCGCTTCCGCCACGACGGCGGCATCGCGGAGTTCTGCGGTTTTCTCGCCGCCGACGAACCGGTCACCGATGTGCTGCGACTGCGCGGTAGCGCGCACTTCACCGAGACCGTGCCGGTCCTGGACGACGCCGGCCATATGTCCCCCCAGGACGTGGACCGTGAGGTGAGCGTCGACGTGGCGCTGCGCTGGGGCACGGGCTACGACACCGAGCTGCGCAGCTTCGTCAACATCATCGCCACCCCCAAGGGAGGCACCCACCTGGTGGGTTTCGAGCGCGGGCTCACCCGCACGCTCAACGAGGTGCTCCGGCAGAGCCGGCTGCTGCGGGGCGGCGACCCCGACGTGGCCAAGGAGGATGTGCTGGAAGGGCTCACCGCGGTGATCACGGTGCGGCTGGCCGAGCCACAGTTCGAGGGCCAGACGAAGGAGGTGCTCGGCACTCCGGCGGTGACCAGGATCGTCAGCACGGTCGTCGCCGCCGAGCTGAAGGCTTTCCTCACCTCCACCAGGCGGGCGAACAAGGCGGCCGCCAGAGCCGTGCTGGACAAGGTGGTCGCCGCCGCCCGCACCCGCATCATGGCCCGCCAGCAGCGGGACAACCAGCGCCGCAAGAACGCCCTCGAGTCCAGCGCGCTGCCGGCCAAGCTGGCCGACTGCCGCAGCACCGACACCGACCGGTCCGAGCTGTTCATCGTCGAGGGCGACTCGGCGCTCGGCACGGCCAAGCTGGCCCGCGACGCGGCGTACCAGGCCCTGCTGCCGGTGCGAGGCAAGATCCTCAACGTCCAGAAGGCGTCCACCGGCGACATGCTGAAGAACGCCGAGTGCGCCTCGATCATCCAGGTGGTGGGCGCCGGCACCGGCCGCGGCTTCGCCCTCGACCAGGTGCGCTACGGGCGGATCATCTTCATGGCCGACGCCGACTCCGACGGAGCGCACATCCGCTGCCTGCTGGCGACGCTGTTCTTCCGCTACATGCGCGAGCTGGTGCTGGCAGGGCGGGTCTTCTCGGCGGTGCCGCCGCTGCACCGCATCGAGCTGTCTGCGCCCAAGAAGGGCCAGGACCGCTACATCTACACGTACTCCGACGACGAGCTGCAGCGCCGGCTGGCCCAGCTGCAGCGCCGCAATCAGCGCTGGAAGGACCCGGTGCAGCGCTACAAGGGCCTCGGCGAGATGGACGCCGGCCAGCTGGCCGAGACCACGATGGACCCGCGGCGCCGAACCCTGCGCCGCATCACCGTCGACGACGCGGCGGCGGCCGACGCGGTCTTCGAGCTCCTCATGGGTGGTGACGTGGCGCCGCGCAAGGAGTTCATCGTGCAGGGGGCCTACGAGCTGGACCCGGACGCGATCGACGCCTAGCCCGGCTCTGGCCGCGGCGCTGCGAGCCGCCGGGCTAGCGCCAGCACGTCGCCGGGCACCGGCGTACCGGGCGGCACGTCCGCGGCGGTCCGCGGTGGGTCGGCGACGGTACGCGTCGGGAGCCGACCCGCCCAGGTCCCGGCGGCGACGTCGGCGGGCAGGTCCTCCGGGTCACCCTCGCTGACCTTGACCGACGCCTCGGCCAGCGACAGGGCGAGCACCCGGGTGGCGGCCAGCTCCTTGCGGGTGTGCGGGCGCAACGTCGCGGCCCGGCCCGGCACCACGTGGTCGACCAGCAGGTCGAGTGCCCGCAACACCTCCACCCGGTCGGTCACGGGTCGCGGCACCGCGTAGACGGTCGCTGACCGGTAGGCCACCGAGTGCTCGAACCCGGACCGGGCGAGCATCAGCCCGTCGACCAGCGTGACGGTGACGCAGACGGTCTGGTCGGGAGCGGCGACCAGGCTGGTCGCGGCGACCGACCCGTGGACATACAGGGTGCCGGCCGGGTCTGCGCCGTCCCAGTCCGGTGCGCAGATGGTGGGCACCACTCGTGGGGTGCCGTCGACAACGACGCCCAGGTGGCAGACGTACGCCTCGTCGAGGACCACACGCAGCGCGGACCGGTCCGTCGAGGCCAGGTCGGGCTGGCGGGTGATCCGCGTCCGCACGGTAGGCGACAGGGGGCCCGGCTCGTCCACGAGTGGGACCGGCTCGTCCATCACCCGACCGTACCGGCGGTGTGCCGGCGTTGGGCCGCGCCGCCGAACACGACAAGGGCCAGCACCGCCGCGAGCGTGGCGGCGACGGCGGCGCCGACGAAGACCACCTCGAGCTGGGCCAGACCGGCCGCGCGCAGCCGGTCGCCGTACTCGGGGCACGAGGTGGGGTCGGCCGGACAGAGCTGCCGTGCCGGGGGGATCGCGTCGGCCAGCGCGTAGAAGCGGCGCAGGCCGAGATCGGTGAGCACCGCGATCCCCACCAGCATGCCCATCATGCGTGCGACGACGAGCAGGGCGCTGGTGACTCCGTGCACGGCCGGATCCGTCGCCGCCAGCAGCGCGGCGCTGACCGGCGCCAGGGCCAGCCCGAAGCCCAGCCCGGCCAGGACCAGCGGAACCGTCGAGGTCGGCGACAGCAGCGCGGTGGCGTCCCAGGTCGCCATCACGCCGAACCCGGCGGCGGCCAGCGCCATGCCGAGCGCAGTCACCGGACCCGGCGCGACCCGCCGGGTCAGGACTCCCCCGAGCACGGCACCGACCGGCAGCGCGGCGAGGAAGCGCACCAGCACCAGCGCCGCCTCCAGCTGGGAATCGCCAGCCACGGTGAGCCTGGCGAAGAACGGGATGTCCACCAGCGCCGCGATCAGCGCCGCGCCGACCAGGAACGACACCGCCACCGCCCCCCAGGCCGCCGGTGGCCGCAGGCTGCCGGGTGGTATCAGCGGGTGCGCCGAGCGGCGCTGGCGCCACCCGAACGCGAGCGCTCCCACCGCAGCGGCGAGCAGCCACCAGGGGCCGCTGTCGTCGAGCGCCGCGACTTCCGGGTCGGCCGAGGCGAAGGCGACGACGATCCCGCCGAGCGTGAGCGCCAGGAGCGCTGCGCCGAGCACGTCGGTCCGGCTCACGACCGTCCGCCATTCCCGCCACGAGAGCAGCGAGCGCCGGGCGGTGAGCTGACGGACGACGAAGGCCACCGCGAGCGCGTACGCGAGCAGCGCCAGCGGGGTCGCCCAGCGGGACCCGCCGGCCACCGGCAGGAAGGCCCGGCCCAGCGTGACGTCGGTGACCAGCGTCTCCGGCCGGCGCATGAGCACGCCGAGCGCCGCCAGCGCGACCGCGGCGAGCGCCCCGCCCACCCAGTCCGCCGGGCCGCGCTGTGCCGCTGGGCGGGGCGTGGTGCTGGTCAGGGCGGCCGCGAGCAGCAGCCCGACAGCCAGGTTGAGCCAGAAGATCGCCCGCCAGTCGGCCACGGCGAGCACCACGGCCCCGAGCAGCGGGCCCAGCACCGCGCCCAGCTCCTGCACCGCGCCCACCACACCCAGCGGCAGGCCCCGGCGCTCGGGCGGCCAGTGGTCGGCCACCAGCGCCAGGGTGGCCGGCACCAGCCCGCCAGCGCCGACGCCCTGCAGCAGTCGGCCGATGACCATCGTCGGCAGGTCGTAGGCCGCGGCGGTCACCAGCGAGCCGACGGCGAACACGACCAGCGAGCCGACCAGCACCGGTGTGCGCCCGCGCAGGTCGGCGATCCGTCCGATCAGCGGCAGCATGGCGACGTAGCCGAGCAGGAAACCGGACACCAACGGGGTGGCGCGTTGCAGCTCGTCGCTGGACAGTCCCGCACCGGCCATCATGTCCGGCAGCGCCAGCACCACCACATAGGTGTCCGCGGCGGCGAAGGCCACCGCGACCGCGGCCAGCGCGAGCAGCACCCGTCCCCGGTCGGCCGGCATCGTCAGGGCAGGCTGATCTCGACCGGATCGTCCGAGGCGCTGACCGCGAGGTCGTAGGTGACGTCGTCGACCCCGGCGTAGAAGGGCCCGGTGATCTGCGCGTCCCGCAGCACGTCGTCGTCGGTCAGCCGGTAGCGGGCATCGAAGTCGGCGGCCTCGTCGGCCGACGGGATGAGGGACTGGACGACGGTCCCCGGCAAGGTGCCGGACACGGTGGTGAGGATCAGCTCGCCGTCGCGACTCTCGTCGCCGGCTTGCAGGGCAGTGGTGGCCGTCAACCACGACGAGACGCCGCCGTCGGCCGACACCATCGCCGCCGGGTCCGGCGCGCCGTAGTCGGCCGGGTCGATCGGGGTGAACTCCCGGACGAAGCCGATCTTTGCCACCACCTCGCCGCGGACCGAGACCAGCTCCGCGTCGACCTGCCCGAGGCCGGCGGCCACCACCGTGACGGTGCCGTCGAAGGCCGGGGCGTGGTTGCCCACCCCGTCGGCCTCGATTAGCCCCTCTGTGCCGTCGGGCAGCGCCTCGGTCGCGAGCCGGAACTGCAGGCTCTCGGCCGCGTCCAGTACGCCCCGGGCGGCGCTGAGCCGGGGCGCCAGGTCTTCGGGCGACGACTCGGCGGCGTCATCGGTGCAGCCCGCGCAGAGCAGCAGGCCGACCACGGCGACCATGCCGACAGGCAACGGCACGGTGCGCGGCACCCGGCCAGCCTCTCACGCCCCAGCGCCCCTCAGACCTGGCTCGCCGCCGGCGCGGCCACCGCGCTGATCGGCTGGGCGACTGGCAGCCCGGACCCGTCGCGGCGGCCGGTGGCCGCCGGGAGCTCCACCGCCGCGCCGCTGCCGGCCGTGGCCAGTGCCGGCCCCTGGCCCACCCAGGCCAGCAGCAGCCGGTCCTCACCGCCCCGGAGCCGGTGGCAGCGGACCCCGCCGGTGGCCCGTCCCTTGGCGGGGTAGTCGGCGAACGGCGTCACCTTGACCGTGCCGGTCTCGGTGCCCGGCAGCGCCGACCCGCTGCCCGCGACCGTCACCACCGTTGCCGATCGGCCGCCCGCCCCCTGGCGTACCGTCCCGAAGAACACCACCTCCGCGCCGGCCGACAGCCGCACGCCGGCGACGCCGCCGCCGGCTCGTCCCTGCGGCCGTACCGCGGTGGCATCGAAACGCAGCAGCTGGGCGTCGGAGGTGACGAACACCAGCTCGGTGGACGCGACCGAGTCGGCCGCCAGCTCCACGGCGCCGACGACCCGGTCGCCCTCGTCGAGGCGCAGCGCGTCCCATACCTCTGAGCTCGACGGGTGGTCGGGCTGCACCCGCTTGACCACGCCACGGGCGGTGCCCACGGCGAGCCCGCCCGAGGGCGCCAGGCTGGTCAGGGCCAGCACCCGCTCACCGGGACCGAGCGCCAGGAACTCGCTGAGCGGCGCGCCGCCCTGCAGGTGTGGGGCCTGCTCGGTGCCGGGAAGCGCCGGCAGGTCGAGGACACCGAGCCGGTGCACCCGCCCCGCGCTGGTGACTGCGCCGACCTCGCCGCGGGCGGTGGACCGAACCACCGAGACGACGGCGTCGAGGCGGGTACGAGCGGCGCCGGTGCCGAGCGGCTGGTCCGACGACGTGCGCGCCAGCAGCCCGGTGGCGCCCAGCAGCACGAAGCAGGGGTCGTCGGCGACCTCCAGCGGCGTGGTCGCGGTGACCTGCTGGCCGGCCGACTGCAGCAGCACGGTCCGCCGGGGGGTGCCGAACCGTCGGGCCACGTCGGTGAGCTCGGTGCCGACCGCCTGGTCCAGCAGGGCCGGGTCGGCGAGGAGCCGTTCCAGCGCCTCGATCGAGGCTCGCAGCTCGGCCTGCTCCTTCTCCAGCTCGAGCCGGGAGAACCTCGTCAGCCGGCGCAGCGGCAGGTCGAGGATGTGGCTCGCCTGCGCCTCGGTGAGATCGAACACGGCCATCAGCCGGCCGCGCGCAGCCGCGGCGTCGTCGCTGGTGCGGATCAGCTGGATCACCTCGTCGATGTCGGCGATGGCCACCACCAGCCCGTCGACAAGGTGCAGCCGGGCCGCTGCGCGGTCGCGGCGGTGGGTGCTGCGCCGGCGCGCCACGTCGCGGCGGTGGTCGAGGTAGATCCGCAGCAGGGCCAGCAACCCGAGGGTGCGCGGCTGCCCATCGACGAGGGCGACGGCGTTGATGCCGAAGGAGTCCTCCATGGGGGTCAGCTTGTGCAGCGCCTCCAGCAGCACCTCGGGGTGGAAGCCGCCCTTGACCTCGATCACCAGCTGCAGCGGGTGGTCCAGGTCGGAGTAGTCGTTGACCGCGGCGATGCCCTGCAGCCGTTTGGCCTGCACGAGCGTCTTGATCCGCTCGATGACCTTCTCCGGCCCCACGCCGTACGGCAGCTCGGTGACCACGATCCCCTTGCGGCGGGCCGACACCTGCTCGACCCGCGTGGTGGCGCGCATCCTGAACGAGCCACGGCCGGTCTGGTAAGCCTCCCTGATGCCGTCGAGGCCGACGATCTTGCCGCCGGTCGGCAGGTCAGGCCCGGGAACGAAGCGCAGCACGTCGTCGAGGTCGGCACCCGGGTGGGCCAGCAGGTGTCGCAGCGCACCGACCACCTCGACCAGGTTGTGCGGAGCCATGTTGGTCGCCATCCCGACCGCGATGCCCGAGGCGCCGTTGACGAGCAGGTTGGGGAGCGCGGCCGGGAGCACCGTCGGCTCGGTCTCGCGGCTGTCGTAGTTGGGCTTGAAGTCGACGGTGTCCTCGTCGATCGAGTCGGTCATCGCGACCGCCGGGTCGGCCATCCGGCACTCGGTGTAGCGCATTGCGGCCGGGCCGGCGTCGTGGCTGCCGAAGTTGCCGTGCCCGTCGACCAGCGGCACCCGCATCACCCACGGCTGCACCTGACGGACCAGGGCGTCGTAGATGGCTCCGTCACCGTGCGGGTGCAGCCGGCCCATCACCTCCCCGACCACCCGGGCGCTCTTGACGTGGCCGCGATCGGGTCGCAGGTTCAGGTTGTCCATCGTGTGCAGGATCCGGCGCTGCACCGGCTTCAGTCCGTCGCGCGCGTCGGGGAGCGCGCGGGAGTAGATCACCGAGTAGGCGTACTCGAGAAAGCTGGTGCGCATCTCCTCGCCGACGTCGATGTCGACGACGTGCTCGTCGAAGTCCTCCGGCGGCGGGGTGGCGGTACGGCGGGCCATGGCGGCCATTGTTGCCGGGCGTGCCGACTCCAGGAGCGACGGTGGTGGCGACTCGCCGAATGGCGCAGGAAGACCCCGGTGTGACCTAGGTGAGCTCGGGGAAATCCGACTCGGCCCAGGTCGAGGAGTCAGCGTCCGGACCGCCGGACACCCGGCCCGCCTCGGCCGCGCGCAGCTCCACCCGCCGGATCTTGCCGGAGATCGTCTTGGGCAGGCCGTCATCGGGGTCGGCGAACTCCAGCAGTCGCACCCGCTGGTACGGCGACAGGTGCTCCCGGGCGTGCCGCAGGATCGACAGCGCCGTGTCCCGGTCGGGCGCGTGCCCCGCGGCCAGCGACACGACTGCCTTCGGCACCGCCGCCCGCACCGGGTGCGGCGACGGCACCACCGCCGCCTCGGCGACGGCCGGGTGGCCCATCAGCACGCTCTCCAGCTCGAACGGGCTGATCCGGTAGTCGCTGGCCTTGAACACGTCATCGGCGCGACCGACGTAGGTGAGGTAGCCGTCGGGGTCCCTGCTGGCCAGGTCGCCGGTGTGGTAGACACCGCCGCGCATCGCCTCGGCGGTGAGCTCGTCGTCCCCGGCGTAGCCGGCCATCACCGGTAGCGGCCGCGGAGACAGCTCGACGCAGACCTCACCGTCGTCCCCTGGCTCGCCGGACACCGGGTCGACCAGCGCGATCTCGTAGCCGGGCAGCGGGCGGCCCATCGCGCCGGTCCGCACCTGCTGCCCCGGGGGGTTGCCGATCTGGGCGGTGGTCTCGGTCTGCCCGTACCCGTCGCGGACGGTGCGGTCCCAGACGGCGCGCACCTTGTCGATCACCTCCGGGTTCAGCGGCTCGCCGGCGGCCACCAGCTCCCGCAGCGCGTGGTCGTAGCTGCTCAGGTCCTCCTGCACGAGCATCCGCCACACCGTGGGCGGGGCGCAGAACGTCGTCACGCCGCACTCGACCAGCACCTTCAGCAGCGCGGCGGCGGTGAACCGGGAGTTGTACACCACCACCGTCGCTCCGGCGTTCCACGGTGCGAAGACACACGACCAGGCGTGCTTGGCCCAGCCCGACGACGACATGTTCAGGTGCACGTCGGTGGGTTGCAGTCCGATCCAGTACATCGTTGACAGGTGCCCGACCGGGTAGGACACGTGCGTGTGCGTGACCAGCTTCGGCTGTGCGGTCGTACCCGAGGTGAAGTACAGCAGCAGCGGGTCGTCCGACCGGGTGGGCGGCAGCGGCTCCAGCTCGGCGTGGCCGTCGCTGTCGCCGTACGCCAGCCAGCCGTCGGGCCGCTGCTCGCCCGAGGAGTCCGGTACGGCGATCCGGACGCAGTCGGCGGCCACGTCCCCGAAGCGTCGGGCGTCGGACACCGCGGCCACGGCGACCCGCACCGCACCGCGCTCCACCCGGTCGGCCAGGTCGGCCCGGGTCAGCAGCGTCGTGGCCGGGATGATCACCGCGCCCATCCGGGTGCAGGCGAGGATCAGCTCCCACAGCGGCACCACGTTGCCCAGTACGAGCAGCACCCGGTCGCCGGGTCGCACCTGCTGGGCCCACAACCACCCAGCCACCTCCCGCGAGCGCCGGGCCATGTCTGCGTACGACACCTTGGTGTGCGCCAGCCCGCTCGCGTCGCTGTCCGGACCGTCTTCGACAAGCCACAGCGCGGTCTTCGCCGGCTGCTCGCCCGCCAGCCGGTCGAACCAGTCGGTGGCCCAGTTGAAGTGCTCCAGCCGGGGCCAGCGGAACTCGCGGCGGGCTGCGTCGAGGTCCTCGCGGTGCGCGAGCAGCAGATCGCGGGCGTCACGGAACGCGCGGGTGCGGTCTGCCGCCGGGCTGCTCATGCGCCGTGAGTCTGGTGCCCGACCCGCCGCCGGACAACCGCAGCACCCGGTGTCGTTTAGATTTCGAGCATGCCAGCCGAGCCAGCCGGCGCGCCTCGCGAGTGGGAAGCCGACGTCGTTCTCCGAGACGGTCGACCGGCCCGGCTGCGGCCGATCCGGACCGACGACGCCGATCGGCTGGTCACCTTCTACGGCCGGGTGTCCGACCGGTCGAAGTACTTCCGCTTCTTCGCGCCGTACCCGACGCTGTCGGCCGCCGACGTGGAACGCTTCACCCACGTCGACCACGACCGGCGGGTGGCGCTGGTCGTCACCCTCGCCGACGAGATCATCGGCCTGGCCCGCTACGACGCCCAGGACGGCGAGGAGGCGGAGGTCGCCTTCCTGGTCGAGGACGCCCACCAGGGCCGCGGCCTCGCCCAGCTGCTGCTCGAGCACCTGGCGCAGGCGGCCCGCGACCGCGGGCTGCGGCGTTTCGTGGCCGACGTGCTGCCCGGCAACGCGCGGATGATCCAGGTCTTCCGCGAGCAGGGCTACCGGGTGGTCGGCGAGCTGTCCGACGGGGTGCTGCGCCTGGAGTTCCCGATCGAGCCGACCGACACCGCCAACGGCGTGATGCTGGCCCGCGAGCACCGTGCCGAGGCCGCGTCCATGCGGGCGTTCTTCGACGTACGCAGCGTCGCCGTCGTCGGCGCCAGCCGGCGCCACGACGCCGTCGGCCGCGCCCTGGTTCGAAACCTGGTGCTGGGCGACTTCACCGGCACCGTGCACGCGGTCAACCCGCACGCCGAGTCGGTGTCCGGCTTGCGGGCGTACGGGTCGGTCCAGGAGATCCCGGGCGACGTCGACCTCGCCCTGGTCGCCGTGCCGGCCGAGTCGGTGGTGGACGTGGTGCTGGACTGCGCAGCCAAGGGTGTGCGCGGCCTGGTGGTGGTCTCGTCCGGGTTCGCCGAGACCGGCGACGAGGGCCGCCAGCTCCAGCGCCAGCTGCTCGGGCTGGCGCGCAGCTACGGGCTGCGGCTGGTGGGGCCGAACTGCCTCGGCGTCATCAACACCGCGCCGGCGGTCCGGATCAACGCGTCCCTGTCCCCGCTGATGCCGCCCCGCGGTCGGGTCGGCTTCTTCTGCCAGTCGGGGGCGCTCGGCACCACCATCCTGCAGAACGTCGGTCGCCGCGGGCTCGGGTTGTCGACGTTCGTGTCGGCCGGCAACCGCGCCGACGTGTCCGGCAACGACCTGCTGCAGTACTGGGAGGAGGACGAGGCCACCGAGGTCGTGCTGCTCTACCTGGAGTCGATCGGCAACCCGCGCAAATTCGCGCGGATCGCCCGCCGGGTGGCCCGGCGCAAGCCGGTGGTGGCGCTGATGACCGGACGCACCCTGCAGGGGGCTCCACTCGGGCGCGCCTTCAGCAGCACCAGTGCGCCCCAGCAAGCGCTGGACGCGATGTTCCGACAGGCCGGGGTCATCCACGTGGACCGGCTGGACGAGATGTTCGACGTCGCCCAGCTGCTCGCCTGTCAGCCGCTGCCCCGGGGTCCGCGGGTCGCGGTGGTGGGCAACTCTCACGCGCTCGGGCTGCTGGCCGCCGACGCGGCCAGCACGGTCGGCCTGACGGTGCGCGAGCCGGTGGTGCTGGGCACGGCCGCGAGCGCCGACGACTTCGAGCGGGCGCTGGACGGTGCCATGGACGACCCATCCGTCGACGCCGTCGTGGCCGTCTACATCCCGCCGCTCGGGTCCACTGGCGAGGACGTCGCCAGCGTGCTGGCCGCGGTGGGGGAGCAGTCGGACAAGCCGATCGTCTGCACGTTCCTCGGCCACGAGGGAGTCCCCGGACTGCTCCAGGTGCCCGACGTCCAGGGCCTACCGGGCCGCGGCTCGGTGCCGTCCTACACGACGCCCGAGGGGGCGGTACGGGCGCTGGCGCATGTGGTGTCGTACACCAGCTGGTTGGGCCGCCGGGCCGGCGAGGTGCGCACGTACGAGGGCATGCGGCCACCGGACGCGCGCGAGGTTGTGGAGCGGTCCCTCGCCGCCCGACCGGGCGGTGGGGAGCTGTCTGACGCGGACGTGCGGACGGTGCTCGGCGCGTACGGCGTCGACGTGTGGGAGCACGTGGCGGTCGGCTCGGAGCAGGAAGCCGTCGACGCCGCCCACGGCCTCGGTTGGGACGTGGTGCTGAAGGGACAGGCCGAGCGGCTGCGGGTACGCCCCGACCTGGCGTACGTGTGGCGCAACATCGACAGCGAGCCCGAGATGCGGCAGGCGTGGCGCAGCCTCACCGTGGACGTGAGGGACGGCGAGCCGGGGGACTTCGTGGTGCAGAAGATGGCGCCGGCCGGTGTGCCCGTGTCCGTGCAGGGGCTGGAGGACCCACTGTTCGGCCCGATGGTGTCGTTCGCGCTGGCCGGTGCGCCGAGCGAGCTGCTCGACGACCGGGCATACCGGATCCCACCGGTGACCGACGCCGACGCGGCCGAGATGGTGCGCGAGATCCGGACCGCGCCGCTGCTGACGGGCTACCGCGGCGCCGAGCCGGTCGACCTGGCGGCGCTCGAGGACCTCGTGCAGCGGGTGGCGCGGCTCAAGCACGACCTGCCCCGCCTGGTGTGGGTCGACCTGGCGCTGGCGCTGGCCACGCCGGACTCGGTCATCGTGCTGGACGCGTACGCCCGGGTGGGACCGGGCGGCGGCGCCCGCACCGACTGGTATGTGCGCCGGCTGACCCGGATGCCTGGCGACACCCTGCAGAGCTGAGACTCACCAGGCGCCACTCACCAGGCGCCACTCACCAGGCGCCGGCGAACCCCAGTGCCAGTCCCAGCGCGGCCGCCACCGCGAGCACCCGCAGCACCGACCACCCCAGCCGCAGCAGCAGCACGCTGGCGACCGCGGCCACCACGACCGAGGCCCACCGCACGCTCGACCAGTCCGGGGCAGGCACGCTCAGCGGCCCGGCCGACCAGGTGCCGACAGCAGTGAAGAAGGTCGTGGTCGCGAACGTCAGCGCCAGGGTGGCGATCACCCCGACGACCGCAGCGGTGACTCCGGCCAGGGCCGCCGCCAGCCGCTCGTTGCCGCGCAGCCGTTCGACGTACGGTGCGCCGACGAGGATGAACCAGAACGACGGCAGGAACGTCACCCAGGTGGTGAGGGCCGCAGCGACCACCGCAGCCACCCAGGGGTCCAGATCCCCGGGGGAACGGTAGGCCCCGACGAACGCCACGAACTGCACCACCATGATCAGCGGACCCGGCGTCGACTCGGCCAGCGCCAGTCCTCGGACCATGTCCAGCGGCGTGACCCAGCCGGCGGCCACGGCCTCCTCGGCGACGTACGTCAGCACCGCGTACGCGCCGCCGACGGTGATCATGGCGACGAAGGAGAAGAACAGCGCCTGCCGTACGACGGTGCTGTCCGGACCGAGCGTGAGGGCCGCCAGGCCCATCGGCGTCGCCCACAGTGCCAGGGCGACCGCCGTGATCCGCAGTCCACGCCCGGGTGAGCCGCGCTCGGTGTGCAGGCTGGCGTCGTCGAGCAGCGCCGGTGCCGAGTCCCCACCGGACTCGTGCCCGGCCGGCTGGCTGATCTGCGCGAACACCCGGGCCAGCCCGAGGCCGATCAGGGCCGCTGCGGCGACAACCAGCGGGAACGGCACGTCCAGCAGTGCGAGGGCCACGAACGAGCAGACCGCGAGCACCACCAGGCTCCAGTGGTGCAAGGCCCGGCGCCCGACCCGGAGCACCGCCTGCACGATGACCGCGAGCACCGCCGCGGCCAGTCCCGCCAGCACCCAGCTCACCTCGTCCACGTCGGCGGCGGACACGTACAGGCCGGACAGCGCGAGCATGACCACGGCCCCCGGCAGCACGAACAGCGCCCCGGCGATCAGCGCCCCGTGGGTGCCGTGCAGCAGCCAGCCCAGGTAGGTCGCCAGCTGCTGCGCCTCGGGTCCGGGCAGCACCATGCAGTAGCTCAGCGCGTGCAGGAAGCGGCGCTGACCGATCCAGCGCCGCTGGTCGACGAAGGTGCGCTGCATCACCGCGATCTGCGCCGCGGGCCCGCCGAAGGTCTGCCAGCCGACGGACCACCAGACCCGGACGGCCTGCCGTAGCGGCAGGTCCTTCATCGCCATCCTCCCGAGCGTCCGAACTCAACGAAACCGGTAGGGATTCGAACCCGGGTCGCCGTGCAAGACTGACTCAATGCCCGACGGCCGCCGCACCCGACCCGCCCGCGAGAGCCACGAGGTGCAGACCACCCCCGACATCGACCCCGATGCCGACCCCGATGTCGACCCCGGCATCAATCCCGGCGTCGACAAGACCGGTGAGCTGCGGGCCGAGATCGAGGCTGCCGGCTACTACCCGGACGACGTCGCGGAGGGTGTCGCAGCAGCCGTGGTGGGGGAGCGGGTGCTGGACTTCGTCGTGCACCACGAGCCCACCTTCGACCACGACGAGGTGCGCAGGCACGTCACGGTGGCGGCGCTGACCCCCACCCGGCTGGTGGTCGCGCACACCGACGAGCACCCGGCCGACGACCTGCTGCCGTCGCCCTACACCGCGACCACGGCCGAGACCGTCGCGCTGCCGGCCATCCGGTCGGTGGTGGTGCAGCGGATGGTGGTCCAGGGCGAACCGGGTGACGGGTTGCCCAGCGAGGCGGTGTTGACGGTGGCCTGGGGGGCGATCCGCCGGCTGGACCTGGAATCGACCCAGTGCGCCGACCCCGAGTGCGAGGCCGACCACGGGTACTCCGGTGCCCTCACCGCGGACGACTTCTCGCTACGGGTCAGCGCCGCGGCCGACGGCGCGGCAGCGGTGCCGCGGTTGTTGTCGTTCGCCCGGGCGCTGACCGAGTCCACGGTCCGTGGCTGAGCACCAGGACGCGTCCGGCGACGACCCGGTCCTTCCCGCGTACGGGTGCAGCTCGCTGGCCGAGCTGCTGCCGGCGGTGGCCGCGCGCTGCGGGACACCCGGCTACACCGACCAGCTGGACCTCCCCGCAGCCGCCTCCTGGGTGGTGCTGCTCGTCGACGGGCTCGGGGCCCAGCTGCTCGACCAGCACGCGGCGGACGCGCCGTACCTCGCCTCGCTGCGCGGTCGGCCGTTGCTCACCTCGGGGGTGCCGTCCACCACCGCGACCAGCATCACCAGCCTCGGCACCGGGCTGGTGCCGGGTCGGCACGGCGTCGTCGGCTACACCTCCCGGATCCCCGGCACGCTGACGTTGCTCAACGCCCTGACCTGGGCCGGGCCGGTGGACCCGGTGGACCCGGTGGAGTGGCAGCCGCACCGGACCGTGTTCGGGGCGATGCGCGCGGCTGGCAGCGTCGCCTCGGTCGTCAGCCGCGCATCCTTCCTCGGCAGCGGGCTCACCTCGGTGAGCCAGCGCGGCGCGCTGTACGTGGGCGCGGACTCGGCGTGGGAGCGGATCGAGTACGCCGCCGAGGCGGCCAAGCAGCCGGCCTCGTTGACGTACACCTACGAGGCGCGGCTGGACCACACCGGCCACGAGCTCGGGTGCCGCTCGGCGGAGTGGCTGACCGCGCTGCGGCGCATCGACGACGAGGCCCAGGCGCTGCGGGCGGCGCTGCCGGCCGGCACCGGTCTGGTCGTCACCGGGGACCACGGGATGACGGACGTGCCGGACGACGACCGGATCGATGCCGACACCGAGCCGGGCCTGCGCGACGGGGTGGTTCTGCTGGGCGGCGAGGGCCGGTTCCGGCACCTGTGGACCGTCGCCGGGGCGACCGAGGACGTGACGGCGACCTGGCGGGCGGTGTGCGGCGACCGGGCCTGGGTGCTGACCCGCGAGGAGGCCGAGGCCGCCGGGTGGTTCGGACCCGTCGATGTCGCCGTTCGTCCCCGTATCGGCGAGGTGCTGGTCGCTTCCCGCGGCACGTCGGCCGTGCTGGCCAGCCAGCAGTTCCCGCGGGAGGCGAGGATGCGCGGCTTCCACGGCTCGCTGAGCCCGGCCGAGATGTTGGTCCCGCTGCTTGTCGACGTCGTCGAGGACGCTGGGTGACGGGTGGTTCGGCGCAACCCCCTCTCGTGGGCGGCGAGGTGATCCGATGAGCCCGCTGGTGGAGCCGGGGTGGGTTCGCGACGCGCAGGCCTCCCGCGCGCTCACCGTGCTGGACGTGCGCTGGTCGCTGACCGGGCCACCCGGCCGCGAGGCGTACGAGGCGGGCCACCTGCCCGGCGCGGTGTTCGTCGACCTGGACGCCGAGCTGGCCGCGCCTCCCAGCCCAGCGGGGCGGCACCCGCTGCCCGACCCGGACGCGTTTGCCGCGGCCATGCGCCGGGCCGGGGTGTGCAGCGACCGGACCGTGGTCTGCTACGACCAGCGCGACGCCACCGCGGCGGCCCGCGCCTGGTGGCTGCTGCGGTACGCCGGCCATCGCGACGTACGGGTGCTCGACGGCGGGTACGACGGCTGGGTGGCCGCCGCGATGCAAACGGCCAGCGGCCCGGGGCCCGCGCCCGAGCCCGGCGACCTGCCCGCCGGCGCGGGTCACCTGCCACGGCTGACCGCCGGCGACGCCGCCTTGCTCGCCCGCCGCGGCCTGCTGCTCGACGCCCGGGCCGCCGAGCGCTACCGAGGCGAGGTGGAGCCGGTGGACCCGGTGGCGGGGCACGTGCCTGGGGCGGTCAGCGCGCCGGCGACGGGCGTCATGGGTGCCGGCGGCCGGCTGTTGCCGGGCGACGATCTGCGGCAGCGGTTCGCAGCGCTCGGCGTCCCGGCGGCCGCGGGGTCGCCGGCAGCGTGCGGTGTCGAGGTGGGTGCGTACTGCGGGTCGGGGGTGACCGCCGCGCACCTGGTGCTCGCGCTCGAGGTCGCGGGGATCCGAGCCGCGCTGTGGCCGGGCTCGTGGAGCGAGTGGGTGTCGGACCCGGCGCGCGCCGGGTCCGACCGGCCGGTCGCTACCGGCGCTGAGCCCGGCTGACCCCTACCGTCCGGGACGTCAGCCCTGCGGCTTGGAGCCGAACATGATCTCGTCCCAGCTCGGCACCGACGCGCGGCGGCTCTTGCGCCGTGGCTCGGGCGCCGGCGGGGACTGCACCGACAGCACCCGCGCGATGGCCTCGACGTCGTTGTTCGCGCCGTCCGACCGGGCATCCGGCTCGGCGTCGAACGGCAACGGCTCGCTGCTGGCCGAACGCTGCCGGCGCAGCCGGTCCAGCGCGCTGACCCGGACGCGAGGCTCGTCCATCCCGGCGGCGACTTCAGCGTCCAACGCGGCCACGCCGGCGCTCACGTCGGCGCTCATGTCGTCGCTCATGTGGGCGCTGGGCTCGCGCTGGGCGCGCACGTCAGCCGGCTCGGGCAGCTGCCGCGACTCGTCGACCGGCCGTACCGGCGTCCGCGGCTCGTCCGGCTCGGGCTCGACCGACAGCGGCGGCTCGTCGCCGACCAGCCGCCGGGCGGCGTCGTCGTGGGCGAACACATACCTACCCGGCAGGTCGAACAAGAACGTGGCCGGCTCGCCACCGCGCGAGGGCGAGACCGTCACCGACCAGCGGCCGTCCTCGCGCCGCCAGGCGTCCCAGCTGGCCTGGTCGGGGTTCCACCCGTTGCTGCGCAGGTGCTCGTCGACGGCCAGGCCGAGCGACCGGCCGGGGCCGGAGGCGTGTTTGCGGCGCAGCCCGGAGCGGCGGGCCTGCTGGCAGACGTGGTCGCGCTCGGCGAGCACCGGGACGGCGTAGGCCATGATCCGCTCGACCGTCACCTCGGCGACGGCCGCCACCGCCTCGGGTGACTCGCCAGCCCGGATGCGGGCCTGGATGTCTCGCGGGCGAAGGGCACTGGCGGCAGCGTCCATGCTTCTTCCCACCTGTCGTCGGGCGCGGTCACCGCGGGACGCGGGGCCGGGTCCCGCGTCCAGCGCGGCAAGGAGGTCGTCGTCGATGCGGAGCCGGAAGGTCTCACCCTGCTCGCCGGAGAGCAGGACGTGGTCTCCGTCCGCATTCAGACCGACCAGCCCCAGCTCACGCATCGTGTCGCCTCCCATGGCCCACGCCCGTCGGCGTGGGCGACTTGTCGACAGTTTGTCCCTCCCGGGCGGCACGACCGCGACGACGCGCCGGGGAGTCGCGGATCATCCACGCCGCTGCGGCCGCCAGCACGCCTCCGGCGATCGGGACCACGAAGGCCGGTGACGCCCCCCAGGTGTCGATGGCGGCGCCGGCGAGCGCCGCGCCCGGCGCCACCCCGATCGTCAGGCCGGTGGTCATCCAGGTGATGCCCTCGGTGATGCGGCTTGCCGGGCTGTACTGCTCGGCCAGGGTGGTGGCCGCGATCAGCGTCGGCGCGATCGTCATGCCCGACACCAGCAGCAGCGCGCCCAGCAGCAGCGGCCCCTGCGCCAGCGCGGCCACCGCGACGCTCACCGCGAGCAGGGCAGCGCCGCTGCGCAATCGCCGCAGCGGCCGGCCAGGGCCGGGCAGCGTGCCGAGCACCAGCCCGGCGACCATGCTCCCGGTGGCCCACAGCGCCAGCAGCCAACCGGCGTACGACCGGTTGCCCGCCTCCTCGGCGAAGGCCACCGTCACCACCTCGACCGACCCGAACAGGCAGCCGAGGCCGACGGCGACCAGGCACAGCGGCGCCAGCAGCGACCACTGCAGCCGGGCGCGGTCCCCGGCGTGCTGCCGGCCGCGTCCCCTGCTGTGCGGCGGCGCGGTGGAGCGCTGCGCCACCAGCAAGATGCCGCCCACCACCCCGCAGCCGATGGCGGCGACGAGCCCGGCGGCGGGGTGCACGCCGGTCGCCAGCAAGGTGACCAGCACCGGACCGACCATGAAGACGATCTCGTCGGCCACTCCCTCCAGCGCGAACGCGGTCGTCAGCATCGGCCGCTCGGGCACCGCGTGCGCCCAGCGCGCGCGCACCGCCGAGCCGTACGGAGGAAAGCACGCCCCACCGACAGCTGCCGCCAGCCAGCTCCAGCCGACCGGCCAGTCGGACTCGACCGCGACGATCAGCAGGCCGAAAGACGTCGCCGACACCGCACCGGCGACCGGCATCACCATCGTCTGCCCGTACCGGTCGATCAGGCGGGCGAGCGGCGGCCCACCGGCGGCGCCGGACAGCACCTCGACCGCAGCCAACACGCCGGCGTCGGCGTAGGAGCCGGTGCGGGTGCTGACCAGCAGCACGATCGACAGGCCCAGCATCGAGTACGGCAGTCGGGCCACCAGTCCGGCGGCGCTGAAACCGACGGCGCCGGGCAGGGCGAGGATGCGGCGGTACGGCTGGAGCATCATGGACCGGCCAGCCTATGTCCCGGAAAGGATCAGATGACCCGCCCGTACGACCCGTACGACGCCGTGCTCCTGGTCTCCTTCGGGGGGCCGGAGGGACCGGACGACGTCATGGACTTCCTCCGCAACGTCACCCGGGGCAAAGACGTGCCGCCGGGGCGGCTGGCCGACGTGGCCGAGCACTACCTGGCCTTCGGGGGCCGCAGCCCGATCAACGACCAGTGCCGGGCGCTGCTGGCCGCCGTCCGCGCCGACCTGTCCGCCCACGGGATCGACCTGCCCCTCTACTGGGGCAACCGCAACTGGCACCCCTACCTCGGCGACACCGTCGACCAGATGCGGCGGGACGGGATCAGGCGCGCCGCCTGCTTCGTCACCAGCGCCTACTCGTCGTACTCCGGCTGCCGCCAGTACCGCGAGGACCTGCACGACGCGGTCGCGGGACGGACCGACGCGCCGCGCCTGGACCGGTTGCGGCACTACTTCAACCACCCGGGCTTCGTGCGGCCGTTCGCGTCCGGTGTCCGCGACGCGCTGCAGCGGCTGCCGGAGTCCGGCCGGAAGGGCGCCCGCCTGGTGTTCGTGACCCACTCCGTGCCGGAGCAGATGAACGCGGCCAGCGGCCGCTCGGCGGGGCGTCCGGGAGAGGCCTACCGGCGCCAGCACGAAGAGGTCGCCCGGCTCGTCGCCGAGGGTCGCGAGCACGACCTCGTCTACTGCTCCCGCTCGGGGCCGCCGTCGGTGCCCTGGCTGGAACCCGACGTGAACGAGCACCTGGAGGCGCTGGCCGCCCGAGGGGTGCAGGCGGTGGTGCTGGTGCCGATCGGGTTCGTCTCGGACCATATGGAGGTGGTGTACGACCTGGACACGGAGGCGGCGGCCACCGCGAGGAGGGTCGGCATCACTCTCGAGCGGGTTCCCACGCCGGGCACCGACCCACGCTTCGTGGCGCTCGCCCGCGACCTGCTGCTCGAGCGGGCCGCCGCCGAGCGGGCCGAGGCCGCCCCGCCTGCGCGCGCCGCGCTGGGCGGGCTCGGCGCCTCCTGGGACCGCTGCCCGGTCGGCTGCTGCGCCAACCCGCGCGCGGACCGCCCGGCCCTGGGCGGCGCGGCATGAGCGTCGAGCCGGCCGGCCCGGACGACCACGACCCGGCTGGGCTGCGCACCGTCGCTGTCACGGTTGCCCGCGAGGCCGCCTCCTGGCTGCGTCGCGAACGCCCGGACGGGCGGGTCCGCGTTTCCGGTACCAAGTCCAGCCCGACCGACCCGGTCACCGCCTTCGACACCGCTGTGCAGGAGCTGCTGCGGGTGCAGCTGCACGCGCTGCGCCCCGACGACGCCTTCCTCGGCGAGGAGGGTGTCCAGCAGGCCGACGAGAAGCACGAGGCGACCAGCGGCGTGTGCTGGGTGGTCGACCCCATCGACGGCACCGTCAACTTCATGTACGGGCTCCCTGCGTACGCCGTCTCGGTCGCCGCCCAGGTCGACGGCGCCAGCGTCGCCGCGTGCGTGGTCGACGTCGCCTCGGGCGAGGAGTTCGCGGCGGCCCGCGGGCTCGGGGCGACCCTGCGTGGCGGCCGCACCGCTCGCCACGACGACGCCGCCGGTCCCGTTCGCCTGCGGGTGCCCGACGCGCCACCGCTGGACCAGGCGCTGGTGGCCACCGGCTTCTCCTACGACCTCGACACCCGGCGCCGTCAGGCCGCGGCGGTTGCCGGCCTGCTCGCCGAGGTGCGTGACGTACGCCGCTTCGGCTCCGCCTCGCTCGACCTGTGCGCGGTCGCCGCGGGCCGCGTCGACGCCTTCGTCGAGCAGGGCCTCGAGCCGTGGGACCTGGCCGCCGGTGGCCTGGTGGCCGAGGAGGCCGGTGCCGTGGTCGTCGGCCCGGGCGGGCAGGCGCCCGGAGTGCGCCTCGTCCTGGCGACGACGCCGGGTCTGCTGGCGCCGTTGCGGGACCTGGTCGAGCGGTGCGGCTTCTGACGAACAGATGTCCGGGGATTGCGGGATGTGACCCGGAATGAGACGCCGCGGCGGGGTGTTACGGGGGAACGCGCTCGAGTACGGCACAATCAGCGCGTCGCGTGATGCACGACGTGAACCACAGAGGGGACCGGCACCGAGATGGCCACCGACTACGACGCCCCACGCAAGACCGACGACGACCAGAACGAAGACAGCATCGAGGAGCTGAAGTCCCGGCGCCACGACAAGAACTCCGGCAAGGTCGACGAGGACGAGGTCGAGGCGGCGGAGGCCTTCGAGCTCCCCGGCGCAGACCTGTCGCACGAGGAGCTCGCCGTTCAGGTGCTGCCCCGACAGTCAGACGAGTTCACCTGCACGTCCTGCTTCCTGGTGCACCACCGCAGCCAGCTCGCCAGGGCCGGTCGAGGTGGCCCGATCTGCCGCGACTGCGCCGCCTGAGCCTCAGCTGTCGATCGGGTCCATGTCCGGCGGCAGGTTGCCGGTCGAGCGCACCCAGTACTGCGCGGTCTTGCGGCTGACGGCGATCTTGACCAGCTCGGTGGTCGTGCCGGACAGCACCGCCCACACGAGGGCCTCCCGGGCATCGACGTCGGGATGCTCCGGTGCGATGGGCGGCTTCTTGCGGGTCGCCAGCTGCCACACCGTCTGGTTCAGCCGCAGCGCCACCACCCCGGACAACACGGTGGCTGCGCGGCTGTAGACCTTCCACAGCCGGCGGGCGCTCCGGCTGGTCGGGGGCTTGGCGCCGGCGGCCTGGGCGTCCTCGATCGGGCTGTCGGACTTCTCCAGGGCAGACTTCTTCAGGGCAGACTTCTTCCTGCGCGACATGGGCGTCATCGTGCCCTACGAACCTCGCGCGCCGCCTGCGCCACCCGGTCCGGCCGGCGCGCGGACACCAGCCAGTACGGCGTGGGGTCTGCGGGGTCGGCCAGCTCGACCCGGACCGCGAGCGGCAGGTACGGCCGCACCAGCAGGAACGCCCGTGCGTCCGCTTGCACGCCGCGGGTCAGGGTTGCCTGCTCGGCGTCGAGCGCCTCGACCGCGCCGCACAGTTCGAGCGGCACGTGTGCGCGACCGGCCACGAGCTCGCCGCCGCACACACCGACCCGTACGTGGCCTGCCGCCAGCAGCCCGCCGCCGACCAGCGCCGCCGCGAGCGTGGCGCCCAGCACGACCACCACGCCGGGGGTCGAGACCGACAGTGCCAGGCCCACAGATCCCACCGCGCCGACCCCTGTCAGCCACCACGACGGCGGTGGCCACAGCCGTTCGACGTACGCCACCAACCCAGTATCGGGTGCCCCGGTATTAGGGTCGCCAGCAATGACCGAGGTCGCCATCCAGGTTCGCCGGCTGGACGCCGGCATGCCGCTGCCCACGTACTCCCATCCGCACGACGCCGGCGCCGACCTGGTTACCGCCGTGGACGTCGTGCTACAGCCGGGCGAGCGCGCGCTGGTGCCGACCGGCATCGCGATCGCCCTGCCCGAGGGCTGTGCCGGCTTCGTGCACCCGCGGTCGGGGCTGGCCGCGCGTACCGGGCTCACGGTCGTGAACGCACCCGGCACCATCGACGCGGGCTACCGCGGCGAGGTCCAGGTCTGCCTGATCAACCTGGACGCGCACGAGCCGGTACGGCTGCGCCGCGGCGACCGGGTCGCGCAGCTGGTGGTACAGCGGGTGGAGACCGCGACCTTCGTGGAGGCCGACAGCCTGCCCGACTCGGTCCGTGGCGTCGGCGGCCACGGGTCGACCGGCGGGTTCGTGGTCGAGGAGCGGCGGTGAGGTTCGGCCGTCGCGACCGCGACGCCGACCACGAGACGGCCGGGGCACCGGCCGCCGGCCGGGCGCACGAACCGGCCAGCGGCCCGCACGACGTGGCCGACGTCGACCTCGACGACGGGCCGCCTCGGGTCGACCTCGGCGGGCTGCTGGTGACCGGCGGCGAGCGCATCGAGCTGCGGCTGCAGGCCGACGAACAGACCGGCGCGGTGACCTCCGTGCTGCTCGCCGGCGCCGACGGGGCGGTCGAGCTGCGTGCATTCGCCGCGCCAAAGTCGGGCGGGCTGTGGGAGGAGCTGCGCCGGGAGATGATCGCCGAAGCCGCCCGGCTCGGTGGCACCGGCGACGAGTTGCCCACCGACAGTCCCGCCGACCAGCCGCAGTTGCGGCTGCGGGTGCCGGTCAAGGGCGCCGACGGCCGCTCTGGCGTCCAGGTGTCGCGGGTGGCGGCGTACGAGGGCCCCCGGTGGCTGCTGCGGGCGACCTTCCTCGGAGCCGCGGCCACGACCGCCGACGCCGACGGCCCGCTCGAGCGGGCCGTCCGCGACGTGGTGGTGGTGCGGGGCCAGGGCGCGATGTCGCCGCGCGAGCCGCTGGCGCTGCGGCTGCCGACGGAAGCCCGGCCGACGCAGCCGCCGCCGCGTACGATCGAGCCATGAGCCTGCTGCAACGCGCCCGGCAGCGATTTGCGGGCAGCCTGCCCGACCAGGAGGACGCCGAGCTGCAGGCCGACACCCAGCAGGCCGGCTGCCGGACCATCGCCAGCCACGACGACCGTGACCGCTGCACCCTGCACGGGACCCTGCGGCACGTCACCTTGCGCCCGCACGGCGGCGTGGTGGCGCTCGAGGCCGAGCTCTACGACGGCAGCGGCAGCGTCACGCTCATCTGGCTCGGGGTCCGCCGCATCCCCGGCATCACCGCCGGGCGCCGGCTCACCGTGCACGGCCGGCTCGGCTGCCAGGACGGCCGGCGGCTGTTGTTCAACCCGCGCTACGAGCTCGGCGCGTGACCCAGGCCGCCCCGGCGTACGACAGCGTCGAGCAGCTTGTCCGAGCGCGGCTGGCCACCGCGCTCGGTGGCAAGCGGGGGATGGTCGAGGGTGCGGTTCCGACCGTCGCCTTCACCGTCTCCTGGGTCAGCACCGGCAACCTGCGGCTGTCGCTGCTGCTCGGTGCCGGTCTCGCCGGGCTGGCCCTGGGGCTGCGGCTGGCGCAGCGGCAGAATCCCCAGTTCGTGCTCAACGCCCTCGTCGGCATCGGCATCGCGGCGGTCTTCGCGCTGCGCAGCGGGGAGGCGCAGGACGCCTTCTTGCCGGGCATCGTCTACAACGCCGTGTACGCCGCGGTGCTCGTCGGGTCGGTGCTCGCGCGCTGGCCGGTGGTCGGGTTCCTGATCGGCAGCGTCACCGGCGACCCGACCGGGTGGCGACGCGACCCCGGTCTGGTGCGTCTGTGCGGCCGGCTGACGCTGCTGCTGGCCGCGCCGTGCGTGCTGCGGGTGGCCGTGCAGTACCCGTTGTGGCTCGGTGGCGAGGACATGGTCGGCTGGCTCGGTGCCGCCAAGGTGGCGCTCGGGTGGCCGCTGCAGGTCGCCGTGCTCGCCGGCATGGTGTGGGTGCTGTCGCGAAACCACACCCCGCTCACACCGACGGCGGACGGCCAGCCCGGCTAGGGGTGCTCGTTCGGCGCCAGCAGATGGGCGATCTCCGCCTCGTGCTCCTCGTGCGCCACCAGCAGCAGCTCGTCGCCCGACTCGAGCGACCGGTCCGGCTCCGGAGTCAGGATGGTGCTGTCCCGCAGGATCGCCACCAGCACCACGTCCAGCGGCCAGGCGACATCGCGGATCAGCTTGCCGACGTACGGCGAGTCGTCCGGCAGCGTGATCTCGACCAGGTTCGCCGCGCTCTGGCGGAACGTGAAAAGACGGACCAGGTCGCCGACGGTGACGGCCTCCTCGACCAGTGCGGCCATCAGCCGCGGGGTGGACACGAGCACGTCCACACCCCACGCCTCGGTGAACAGCCACTCGTTGGCCGGGTGGTTGACCCGCGCGACGGTGCGGGGCACCGCGAACTCGGTCTTCGCGAGCAGCGACACCACCAGGTTGACCTTGTCGTCGCCGCTGGCGGCCACGACCACGTGGCAGCGCTGCAACCCGGCCTCCTCCAGCGAGGACAGCTCACAGGCGTCGGCCAGCAGCCACTCGGCCTTCGGCACGGCCTTCGACCTCATGGCGCGCGGGTCCTTGTCGACGAGCAGGACCTCGTGCCCGTTGGCGAGCAGCTCCTGCGCGACCGAGCGGCCGACCGCGCCGGCCCCGGCGATCGCGACCCGCATCAGTCGTCCCCGGTCCCGGGCCCGGACGACAGCCGCGACCACACCTCGGCGGTGTCGGCATCGAGCAGGAACAGGTTGAGCAGGTCCCCGGCCTGGATCACGGTGTGGCGGGTGGGGATCAGACCCGAACCGAGCCGGGTGATGAACGCGACCCGGGCGCGGGTGCGGTCCTGCAGCGTGAGGACGGTCTCGCCGACCCAGTCGTCCGGGGCGAGGATCTCGTCTACGTGTACGGTTCCGGACGGGTCACGCCACAGGGGCTCCGCGGTGTCCGGGAGCAGCCGGCGCAGGACCCGGTCGGCGGCCCAGGTCACGGTCGCGACCGTCGGGATGCCGAGCCGCTCGTACACCTGGGCGCGGCCGGGGTCGTAGATGCGGGCGACCACGTTGGTGATACCGAACTGCTCGCGTGCAACCCGCGCCGAGATGATGTTGGAGTTGTCTCCGCTGGAGACCGCCGCGAACGCCTCCGCGGTCTCGATGCCCGCCGCGACCAGCACCTCGCGGTCGAAGCCGACGCCGGTCACGGTGGCGCCGGCGAACGAGGGGCCCAGCCGGCGGAAGGCGTCCGGAGCGCTGTCGATGATCGACACGGCATGGCCACGCCGCTCCAGGCTGTGCGCGAGGGTCGAGCCGACCCGGCCACAGCCCATGATCACCACATGCACGCTGCCCGACGCTAGCATCGCGGCTCGTGGGCATCGCCGACACGGGCAAGCGCATCCTGCTGGGTCGCAAGCTCCGTAGCACCCAGCTGAGCGAGACCCTGCTCCCGAAGCGAATCGCCCTCCCGGTCTTCGCCAGCGATGCGTTGTCGTCGGTGGCGTACTCACCGGACGAGATCTTCCTGGTGCTGTCGATGGCCGGTCTGTCGGCGTACTCGTTCAGCTGGCAGGTCGGCCTGGCCGTCGCCGCTGTGATGGCGGTCGTGGTGACGTCGTACCGGCAGAACGTGCAGGCCTACCCCAGCGGTGGAGGGGACTACGAGGTCGTCACCACCAACCTCGGCGCGACCGCCGGCCTCGGCGTCGGCAGTGCACTGCTCGTCGACTACATCCTCACCGTCGCGGTGTCGATCTCGTCGGCCGCGCAGTACGTCGCGACCGCTGTGCCCGCGCTGGCCGGCCACGAGGTCTTCGTCGCGGTGGCGGCCACGTTGTTCTTGATGGCGATGAACCTGCGCGGCGTCCGCGAATCCGGAACCGCCTTCGCGGTGCCGACCTACCTGTTCATGGCCGGGATCCTCGGCATGGGGCTGTGGGGCTTCGGGCGGTACCTGTTCGGCTCGCTGCCGCTGGCTGAGAGCGCACGGTTCGACATCGTCACGCAGGACAGCCTGGGCGAGGGGGTGACGGGTCTGGCGTTCGCGTTCCTGCTGCTTCGCGCGTTCTCCTCCGGCTGCGCGGCGCTCACCGGGGTGGAGGCGATCAGCAACGGGGTGCCGGCCTTCCGCAAGCCCAAGGGCCGCAACGCCGCGACCACGCTGGGCCTGCTCGGTCTGGTCGCCATCACGATGGCGATGACCATCATCACGCTGGCCAACCTGATGGACGTCCGGATGGTCGAGGACCCCGCCACCGAGCTCCGCGCGCCCGACGGCAGCCTGGCCGGTGCCGACTACGACCAGAACCCGGTGATCGGCCAGCTGGCGGCCGGCATCTTCGACCACTTTCCGATCGGCTTCTACTTCGTCACCGCGGTGACCGGCATCATCCTCGTGCTGGCCGCGAACACGGCGTACAACGGCTTCCCGGTGCTGGGCTCGATCCTGGCCCGCGACGGCTTCCTGCCGCGGCAGCTGCAGCTACGCGGGGACCGGTTGGCCTTCAGCAACGGCATCATCGTGCTGGCCCTGCTGGCAATCGTGCTGATCGTGTCCTTCGACGCCGAGGTCTCCCGCCTCATCCAGCTCTACATCGTCGGCGTGTTCGTGTCGTTCACCGCCAGCCAGCTGGGGATGGTGCGGCACTGGAACGCGCGGCTCCCGAGCGAGCGGGACCCCGGCGAGCGGGCCCGGATGCAGCGCAACCGGGCGGTGAACGCGGTGGGGTTCAGCATCACCGGCAGCGTGCTCGTGATCGTGCTGGTGACGAAGTTCATCAGCGGCGCGTGGATCGCGATCCTGGCGATGGCGGCGCTGTTCTTCATGATGCGCGGCATCCGCGGCCACTACGAGCAGCTGGCTGAGGAGCTGGTGGTCGACGAGTCCGACGTCGGGCTGCCGTCGCGGGTGCACGCCATCGTCTTGGTGTCCAAGCTGCACAAGCCCACGATGCGGGCGCTCGCCTACGCCCGGGCGACCCGGCCGAACGTTCTCGAGGCGATCACCGTCGACGTGGACCCGGACACCACCGCGCGCCTGCTGGCCGAGTGGGACGCTGCCCAGCTGCCAGTCTCGCTGCGGGTGCTGTCGTCGCCGTTCCGCGAGATCATCCGGCCGACCGTCTCGTACGTGCGCCAGGTCCGGCGGGAGAGCCCGCGCGACATTGTCGCGGTCTACATCCCCGAGTACGTGGTGGGCCACTGGTGGGAGCAGCTGCTGCACAACCAGACGGCGCTGATCCTCAAGGGCAGGCTGCTGTTCTCCCCCGGGATCATGGTCACGAGCGTCCCGTACCAGCTCCGGTCGTCGGCGGCGGCGCGCAAGCGGGCCGAGCGGCCACCGCCGCCGCGGCCTGGCGACATCCGTGGTGGCTGGCCGGGCGGCGGCCCACCGCCGGGAGTGCGCGAGCCGGAGCGGGACCGGGAGTGAGCCTGGTAGGCGCGACCTGCGAGCTGGAGGTCGGCGAGGTTGCGCACGGCGGGCACTGCGTGGCCCGCTGGGACGGCCGGGTGGTGTTCGTCCGGCACAGCCTGCCGGGCGAGCGGGTGCGGGTGCGCATCACCGAGGGCGACGCCGGCAGCCGCTTTCTGCGCGGCGACGCGGTGGAGGTGCTCGACCCGGCGCCCGGCCGGGTGCCGCCGCCGTGCCCGTACGCCGGGCCGGGCCGGTGCGGTGGCTGCGACTTCCAGCACGTGCGGCCGGCCCGGCAACGTGAGCTGCTCGGCACGGTCGTCGCCGAACAGCTGCGCCGGCTGGGGGGCGTCGAACGTTCCGTCACCGTGCTGCCGGTCGAGCCGGCGGCACTCGGCTGGCGCACCCGGATGGGCTGGGCGGTGGGGCCGGACGGCGAGGTCGGGCTGCGCCGGCACCGCTCGCACGAGGTGGAGCCGGTCGACGTCTGCCTGATCGCGCACCCCGACACCCCGGCGGTCGGGCGGGAGCCACGACCGGGGGTCCGCCGCATCGACACCGCGGTGTCCGGCACCGGCGAGCAGGTCGTGCTGGCCGACGGGGTCCGGGTCGCCGGGCCGGCGCGGCTCACCGAACGCGTCCGCGGCCGCAGCTTCCGGGTCAGTGGCGCCGGCTTCTGGCAGGGGCACCCGGCGGCGGCCAGCACCCTCGTCGCGGCGGTGCAGGAGCTGGGCCGCCCGGCGGCGGGGGAGCGGGCGGTCGACCTCTACAGCGGGGTCGGCGTGCTGGCGGCGTTCCTCGGCGCGGCGGTCGGCGTGCGCGGCGCGGTCACCGCCGTGGAGGCCGACGCGGGGGCCGTCCGCGACGCCCGCCGCAACCTGCACGACCAGCCGCAGGTGGAGCTCGTGCAGGCTCGGGTGGATCAGGCGCTGCGTGCCGGGCGGGTGGGTCAGCGCGCCGACCTGGTGGTGCTGGACCCGCCGCGCACCGGCGCCAAGGCCGGGGTAGTGCGCGGGATCGCCGGCCTGCAGCCGCGCCGGGTCGTCTACGTGGCCTGCGACCCGGCCGCGCTGGCCCGGGACCTGGCGACGTTCGCCGAGGTCGGGTACCAGCTGAGCGACCTGCGGGCCTACGCCCTGTTCCCGATGACGCACCACGTCGAGTGCGTCGCGCTGCTGGAGCCTCGGGCTGCAGCCTGCGAAGCGAACGTTCCACCGCGGCGACGATGAGTACCCTGCCCGCATGAGCGACAGCTTCGGCGCCAAGAGCACCCTCGACGTCGGCGACAGTTCGTACGACATCCATCGGCTGAGCGCGGTACCGGGGGACGCCGACTCGCTGCCGTACAGCCTCAAGGTGCTGCTGGAGAACCTGCTGCGCGCCGAGGACGGCGAGAACGTCACCGCCGACGACGTGCGCGCGCTGGCCGAATGGGACGCCGACGCCGAGCCCAGCAAGGAGATCCAGTACACCCCGGCGCGGGTGATCATGCAGGACTTCACCGGCGTACCCGCCGTGGTCGACCTTGCCACCATGCGGGAGGCGATGGCCGATCTCGGCGGTGACCCGACCCGCATCAACCCGCTCGCCCCCGCCGAGCTGGTGATCGACCACTCCGTGATCGCCGACGTCTTCGGCACCCCCGACTCGTTCGCCCGCAACGTCGAGATCGAGTACGAGCGGAACCGGGAGCGCTACCAGTTCCTGCGCTGGGGGCAGGGCGCGTTCGACGACTTCAAGGTGGTGCCACCGGGCACCGGCATCGTGCACCAGGTGAACATCGAGCACCTGGCCCGGGTGGTGTTCACCAAGAAGACCGGGGACGGCACCACCGCCGCCTACCCGGACACCTGCGTGGGGACCGACAGCCACACTACGATGGTCAACGGGCTGGGGGTCGTCGGCTGGGGGGTGGGCGGCATCGAGGCCGAGGCGGCGATGCTCGGGCAGCCGGTGAGCATGCTGATCCCGCGCGTGGTCGGCTTCAAGCTCGGCGGCGAGCTGCCGGCCGGCACCACCGCGACCGACCTGGTGCTGACCATCACCGAGCAGCTGCGCCGGCACGGGGTGGTCGGCAAGTTCGTCGAGTTCTACGGCCCCGGGGTCCCCGCGGTCCCGCTGGCCAACCGCGCGACGATCGGCAACATGAGCCCCGAGTACGGCTCCACGATCGCCGTCTTCCCGGTGGACGAGGAGACGCTGACGTACCTGCGGCTGACCGGCCGCCCCGACCAGCAGGTCGCCCTGGTCGAGGCCTATGCAAAGGAGCAGGGCCTGTGGCACGACCCCGACCGTGAGGCGCGCTACTCCGAGCGCCTAGAGCTCGACCTGTCGACGGTGGTCCCGTCGATCGCGGGGCCGAAACGGCCACAGGACCGGGTGTCGCTCACCGACGCCAAGCAGGCCTTCCGCGCTGCGCTGAGCGACTACGTCGAGCCGGGCGACGGGGTGGAGAGCGGGTACGACGCGGCGGCGGCGGAGTCGTTCCCGGCCAGCGACTCGCCGACGTTCAGCGGCGACAACGACGCCGAGCGCCCGCGGGGGTCTGCTTCTGCCGCCGCGGGGGCCGACGGTCGGCCGAGCTCACCGCAGCAGGTCACAATGAGCGACGGCAACGAGTGCGAGCTCGACCACGGCGCGGTGGTGATCGCTGCCATCACCTCGTGCACCAACACCTCCAACCCGTCGGTGATGATCGGGGCCGCGCTGCTGGCCAAGAAGGCGGTAGAGCGCGGGCTGACGGTCAAGCCGTGGGTCAAGACCACGCTGGCGCCTGGGTCGAAGGTGGTCATGGACTACTACGAGCGGGCCGGGCTGACCCCGTACCTCGACAAGCTCGGCTTCAACCTCGTCGGCTACGGCTGCACCACCTGCATCGGCAACTCCGGGCCGCTGATCCCGGCGGTGAGCCAGGTGGTCAACGAGCACGACCTGACCGCCGTCTCGGTGCTCTCCGGCAACCGCAACTTCGAGGGTCGGATCAACCCCGACGTGAAGGCGAACTACCTGGCCTCCCCGCCCCTGGTCGTGGCCTACGCGCTCGCCGGGTCGATGGACGTCGACCTGTACAACGAGCCGCTCGGGCAGGACCCCGACGGTGCGGACGTCTACCTGCGCGACGTCTGGCCGTCGGCGCAGGAGGTCGAGCAGGTCGTCGAGCAGGCGATCGCTTCGCAGATGTTCACCGACGACTACGCCGACGTGTTCGCCGGTGACGAGCTGTGGCAGCAGCTGCCGACCCCGGAGGGCGACACGTTCGCCTGGGACGAGAGCTCCACCTACGTCCGCAAGCCGCCGTACTTCGACGGCATGGGCGCCGAGCCGGAGCCGGTGACAGACATCGAGGGCGCGCGGGTGCTGGCCATGCTCGGCGACTCGGTGACCACCGACCACATCTCGCCGGCCGGCGCGATCAAGAGGGACTCCCCGGCGGGTGCCTACCTCGCCGACCACGGGGTCGAGACGCTGGACTTCAACTCCTACGGCTCGCGTCGCGGCAACCACGAGGTGATGATCCGCGGGACGTTCGCCAACATCCGGCTGCGCAACCAGCTGGCCCCGGGGACGGAAGGCGGCCTCACCCGGGACCTGTCGAAGGACGACACACCGGTGACCACGATCTACGACGCGTCGGTGGCGTACGCGGAGGTGGGCACCCCGCTGGTGGTGCTCGCCGGCAAGGAGTACGGCTCCGGCTCATCCCGGGACTGGGCGGCCAAGGGCACCGCGCTGCTCGGCGTGCGCGCCGTGATCGCCGAGTCGTACGAGCGCATCCACCGCTCGAACCTCATCGGGATGGGCGTGCTGCCACTGCAGTACCGCGACGGCGAGGACGCCGCGACGCTGGGCCTCACGGGTGAGGAGACGTTCGACATCTCCGGGGTCCGCACCCTGAACGACGGCGACACTCCCCGGACGGTGCACGTACGGGCGGGGTCGCCGGCCGGGGACGGCGCAGTCGAGTTCGACGCCACCGTGCGCATCGACACGCCGGGCGAGGCGGCCTACTTCCGCCACGGCGGGATCATGCCGTACGTGCTGCGCTCGCTGCTCGGGTGAGCCTCGACCTCGGCCTGGAGCCGTGGGTCGTCGCCACGATCGTGGTCGGTGTGCTGGTGGGCGCCACCGTGCAAGGCATCGTCGGGATCGGGCTCAACCTGGTGACGGCCCCCGTGGTCGCGCTGGTCAGCCCGCAGCTGATGCCGGCGGTGCCGCTGTGGCTGGCCTCGGTCTACCCGCTGGGGGCGCTGCTGCGCGAGTGGCGGGACGCCGACTGGCGCGGGCTGTCGTGGGCGGTTGGGGGTCGGGTGCCGGGGACCGCGGTCGGGGTCCTCGTGGTGGCCTGGGCGTCGGACCGGGTCCTCGGTGTCGTGGTCGGGGTGATGGTGCTCGTCGCGGTCCTGCTCACCTGGCGCGCCGTCCGGGTGCCGGTGAACGCCGGCACGCTGGGGACCGCGGGCTTCATCGGCGGCGTCACCGGCACCGCGACGTCGATCGGCGGGCCGCCGCTGGCGATCGTGTACCAGCACGCGCCGGGGCCGCAGATCCGCGCCAGTATGGCGGCGTTCTTCTGCATCGGGGGCGTGCTCAGCCTGGTGGGGCTGGGTGTCGGCGGCCAGATGGACTCCCAAGACCTGTGGGTCGCGGTGGTGCTGAGCCCGGCGCTGCTGGTCGGGCACGCGGTCGCCGGCCCGCTACGGCGCCACCTCGACGCCGGCCACACCCGGGTCGCCGTGATGGCCATCTGCAGTGTCTCGGCGATCGCGCTGCTGGTGCGCAGCGCGGCAGGATGAGGCCGGTGACCATCCACCCCGGCCACCCGTTCCTCGACCCGGAGGGCGAACGCCGCCCGGTCCGCCGGCTGCGTGCCCGGCTGCCGGCACCGGTGACGGTGTGGGGCAGCGCGGGGCCGGACCCGGGCGTGGAGGCTCGCGCCGGGCTCACCGTGTCCTCCCTGTTGGTCGCCGACGGGGAGCCGGCACGGGTACTTGGCCTGGTCGACGAGGAGTCCGAGCTGTGGACGGTGCTGCGGCGCAGCGGCGCCTGCGCGGTCAGCCTGCTGGGGACCGCCGACCGGCAGGTCGCCGACGCCTTCGCCGGCCTGACGCCCTCACCGGGTGGTGTGTTCCGTACCGGCACCTGGGTGGACACGGCGTGGGGACCGGTGCTGGCCGAGCGGTCCTTCGTGGGCGGCCGCCTGGTGAGCACTGAGCCGCGCGAGGTCGGCTGGTCGTTGCTGGTGGAGCTGGGGGTCGAGCACGTGGAGCTGGCCGAGGGCGGGCTCGACACTGGCGCGCTGGTCCACCACCGGGGCCGGTACATGGCGCCGGACGGCTAGGTGGGCAGCTGCTGCGGCCACCACTGCGGCACGTTGCCCTCGCACTGCGATCCGATCGGCTCCGTCGGGGTGGCGACGAAGTGCCCCAGCACCAGGGTCTCGGCACCCACCAGGACCGCGACCGCCGCAACGGTGAGGAACAATCGCTGGGTCCGCGGGCCACGGCGGCTCATGTACACCTCGGTCGGCAGCGCGACCAGCACCGCATTGAGGAACGTCAGCGCGGGAACGCCGAGGGCGTACAGGGAGAACGAGGTGAGGCCGGTGGCGCCGTCGATACCGCAGTCCCGCCAGGCGCGCGCGACCAGGGTGACCTGGGCGAGGGCGAGGGCGACGCCGATCAGCACCGGGACCCACCACTGGGAACGGCGCACGCGCTTGCGCTCGGACTCCCACACTGCCTGCTGCACCCGACCATCATGCCCGCTCGTCACCGCCTGTGACAGGCCCGTCACGTGAATAGCCTGCCCAGGCCGCCGGGCTGGCCGGCGGCGGTGCGTCCCCCGGAGGCCCCGGAGTGGGAGGCCTCGGCGGTGGCCTGGCTGCTCGACCGCTGCCCGCCGGAGTACCGCGGGTACTCCGGGCTGCGCCGGCACCCGGTGGTGCTGGCCCGGTTCACGGTGCTGCATGTCGAGGCGATGCAGCAGGCGTCGCGTCGCGGCGTCAGCGAGGCCCGGACGGTGCTGCGCGACGTCGCGGACACCGACGTGGTCGAGCGCGCGATCGCCACCTGGCAGCTCGAGACCGAGCGGCTGGCGGTGCTGCGCCGCGAGGCCGGCCTGGTCGAAGAGGCGCTGCGTGGTCGCCGCTTTCGCCCCCGCCTCTGACAGATCGCGGGGGAGTGGGCGTCGCCGCCTAGACTCGCCCAATGGGGCTGCTCGACGGCATTGCGAGACCGCGGGACCTCCGACGCCTCGACGACGCCGAGCTCGCCGACCTCGCCACCGAGATCCGCGAGCGGATCGTGTCGGCTGTCGCCGCGCACAGCGGCCACCTCGGCCCCAACCTCGGCGTGGTCGAGCTGACCCTTGCCCTGCACCGGGTGTTCGACTCGCCGCGTGACCGGATCCTGTTCGACACCGGCCACCAGGCCTACGTGCACAAGATGGTCACCGGCCGGGCCGCAGGCTTCGACCGGCTCCGGCAGGAGGGCGGGCTGTCCGGCTACCCCAGCCGGGCCGAGTCCGACCACGAC
>Ga0136622_10000063_pt1 | contig 35483 bp, 37 predicted proteins | sample AntDrymUQ4482106_2_FD_104803 | JGI IMG/M metagenome (GOLD analysis project Ga0136622, IMG submission 104803) | Polar desert sand microbial communities from Dry Valleys, Antarctica - metaG UQ448 (21.06) | ecosystem: Environmental > Terrestrial > Soil > Desert | place: Antarctica: Dry Valley...
GAGTCCCGTTCGTGGGACTCGGAGCCGCCTTGGTCGCCGAGGCGGTCGGCCCGGCCTAAGGCGTCACCCCTGCGCCGGAGCCTGCAGGCCGGCGTAGATCTCGCGGGTCGCCCTGGACCTGTTGAGCGTGTAGAAGTGCAGGCCCGGGGCGCCTCCGACCAGCAGCGCGTCGCACATCTCGGTGGCGATCGTGATTCCCTCGCTGCGCACGGCAGCCGGGTCGTCGCCGTACGCAGACACGCGGGCGACGACCTCGTTCGGGAGCGCGGCACCGGAGAGCTGGGCCATCCGCTGGATCTGCGCGAGGTTCGTGATCGGCATGATCCCGGGGATGATCGGGATGTCGACGCCGAGTGCGGCGACCCGCTCGGTGAGCCGGAAGTAGTCCTCGGTCCTGAAGAACAGCTGGGTGATCGCGAAGTCCGCGCCGGCATCGGCCTTGGCCGCGAGCACACGCGCGTCCGCGTCCACCGACTCCGCGGCCGGGTGTGACTCTGGGAACGCCGCGACCCCCACGCAGAAGTCCCCAAGAGACCTGGTCAGCGCGACCAGCTCGACGGCGTAACGCAGGCCCTCGGGGTGTGCCTCGAAGGGTGCCGAGGGCCCGGCAGACGGGTCACCACGGAGGGCCAGCACGTTCCGCACCCCGGCATCGGCGTATGCGCCGATCACCGACCGCAGCGTCTCGCGCGAGTGGCCGACGCAGGTCAGGTGCCCGAGCGGGGTCATCGACGTGTCGTGGGCGATGCCCTCGGTCACCCGGACGGTCCGGTCGCGGGTCGAGCCTCCGGCCCCGTAGGTCACCGACACGAACGTGGGCTGGAGGCCTTCGAGCTCGCGCAGTGCCTTCCACAGCGTGCGCTCGCCGGCCTCGTCCTTGGGCGGGAAGAACTCGAAGGAGAACGACCGTCGCCCCGTCGACAGCAGGTCCCGGATCGTCTCCGCCCCGCCCGGCATGCGGGAGGGGAGTCCGAGGGCCATCCGCCCAGGATAGGTGGCCCTGCCGTGATCCTGGCGTCCCCGTAGGCTCGCGCTGTGACTGCGCCGGGCATCCCCTGGGACGACAACGCCTTCCGCGTCGCGATCCAGGAGACGTTGGACGCCTTCATCGACGAGCAGGCTGCTCGGCTCGGACCGCTCGGCCCGGACGCGGGACGCCTGCTGGCCGAGGCCCGCTCCGCTGCTACCGGCGGCAAACGGTTCCGCGCAGCATTCTGCTACTGGGGCTATCGCGCCGTCCAGGACCCGGGCGGCCACGAACCCGCCCTGCTCCGCGCCGCAGCGGCCTTGGAGCTGCTGCATGCAAGCGCGCTCGTGCACGACGACTACATGGACTCCTCCGACGTACGCCGCGGCCGACCGGCAAGTCACCGCAGCTTCGAGACAACTCATCGCGACAACGCCTGGGACGGGCACCCGGAACAGTACGGCGCCGCCGGCGCGATCCTGCTCGGCGACCTGCTGCTGTCGTGGTCCGACCAGCTGCTGCGCACGTGCGGTCTCGGCCCCGACGTCGTACGAGACGCGCTCGAGTTCTTCGACGCCGCCCGCACCGAGGTGATCACCGGCCAGTTCCTCGACGTCTCGTCGCAGGCACGGGGAGACAGCGACCCGGAGACTGCGATGCGGGTGCTCCGTTACAAGAGCGCCAAGTACTCCATCGAGCGTCCCCTGCACATCGGCGCCACCCTGGCCGGTGCGGGTGCGGAGCTCCGCTCGGCACTCACGGACTTCGGGCTCCCGCTCGGCGAAGCGTTCCAGCTGCGCGACGACCTGCTCGGCGTCTTCGGTGACCCGGAGGTCACCGGCAAGCCGGCGGGCGACGACCTGCGCGAGGGCAAGCGGACGGTGCTGGTGGCGCTCTCGCTCAGCACGGCCGCGGCGCCGGAGGCAAGCCTGCTCGAAGGTGCACTGGGTCGCACCCGATCGCCCTCGCTCAGCGGGAGCGAGGTGGGCCTGCTTCAGCGGGTGATCACCGACTCCGGTGCGCCCGCGGCGGTCGAGAAGCTGATCGCCGAGCTCACCGACCGCTCGCTCGAGGCTCTCGGCACGGCTCCGGTCACGGAGTCGGCGCGTGCGGTGCTGGGCGAGCTCGCCTCGGCGGCCACCCAGCGAGTGCTCTGATCAGACGTGCTTGGCCGGCAGCTCGGGCAGGTCGATCGGCGGACCGTCGCCGCGGAGTATCACCGCGAACCTCCCGCCACGCTCGGCATTGACCCGCCCACCGAACACGCTGAGCGCCACGGAGAACGCCTGCTTGTCGGCGCGTGCCAACGGCCCCCAGCCGTCCCACAGCAGCACGAGGCCCTCGCGATCGCCGGCGTCGACGTCGGCGAGCGCGTCCCCGAGCGCGTCGAAGCTGTCGCCGAGGTCGGCCAGGTCTAATGCCGCGGCAGTCGCCTTCAGCAGAGTCGCCTTGTCCTCCACCATCCAGCCGTCGAGATAGACGAACTGCCAGCCGGCATGCTCGACCGCGTGCTGTACGTCGGGAACATGGGCGGCACTGCGCCAGCGGTAGACATCCGGCTCGTTGTGTCCGGCGAGGAGTGCAGCGAGACCACTCATCTACTCGATCCTCCAAGAAGGGTTCGGATGCATTGCGCCCACCCTAGTGATGCCCACCCTCATGATGCCAAGCCGACTTGGGCAGGGGCCTTCGTTGTACTACCCGAGGGCCTGCGCGCGGCGCTTGACCTCAGCGCCGCGGTTCTCCCGCAGCGCCTGGATCGGCGAGCCCGGCAGGGACTCGTCGGAGGTGAACAGCCAGCCGATCGCCTCGCGGTCGTCGTACCCGGCGTCGTGCAGCACGGTGAGCAGGCCGGGCAGTCCCTTGACCACCTGACCGTCTTGGACGAGGTCGGCCGGGACCTTCTGCCCGCCTCGTTCCACCGGCACCGCCGCCGCCAGCTGGTGTTCACGGATCAGCTGACGCACCTTGCTCACGCTCACTCCGAGGAGCTCGCCGGTCTCGTGCCAGTCGAGCCACCTCCCGACGAGCTGCTCAACGTCGGTCTGGGTCTCCATGAGGCAATTCTGCCACGTCACGCCGGTCCCACCGCGAGGCGGTAGCCTCGCGTTTCGAACCCGACCGCCCGAGGAGGTGATGGATGCCGAACCGGCGCGGCCGGACCGTGAAGGGTCTGACTGCGCTCGTGGCCGTGGGTGCACTCGTCGGGCTCGCGCAGGAGCCAGCGACCGCTCCACGCGACCCACGCCCGGTCGCCACCGCGCCCGTCGCCTCGGCGTCCGCTTCGGTCTCTCCGGGCGTCGACGGTGCCCTAGGCGACCAGAGACGGCCGAACATCGTGGTGATCATGGCCGACGACATGCGCGAGGACGAGCTCCAGTACATGCCCCGCACCCGCGCCCTCCTCGGGCTGCAGGGGACACGCTTCGTAAACTCGTTCTCGCCGCATCCGCAGTGCTGTCCTGCCCGAGCCTCGTTCGTGACCGGTCAGTACACGCACAACCACCAGGTCTGGTCCAACCGGGGTCTCTACGGCGGCTTCCAGGCCCTCGACGACACGGACACGATGCCTGTGGCGCTGCACCGTGCCGGCTACACGACCGCGTTCGCGGGCAAGTACCTCAACGGCTACGGCATCAGACCGTTCCCCGACGGATCGGACTCGCGCACCTACATCCCGCCGGGCTGGTCCGACTGGCGGGCATCTGTGAGGGGGATCTACCGGTACTTCAACCCCACCCTCAACGTCAACGGCACGCTGCGTAGCACGCCCCGGTGGTACCAGACCAGGATGTTCGGCGCGGAGGTCGAGGACATGATCGGCCGGAGCGCACGCTCGCCGCGGCCGTTCTTCCTGTGGGCGGCGTACGTCGCCCCCCACGTCGGGACGCCCGAGGAGGTCGACGACCCGGAGGCGGTGGAGCGCGACGGCGGCGGGAGGAATGGGTTCCTGTCCCCCGCCGTGCCCGCAGGCGTACGCGGGATGTTCGACGAGACGATCACTCGGGCGCCGGGGGCGGACGGCGAGGCCGACGTCGGTGACAAGCCGTACTTCATCTCCAAGCTGCCACCCACGACGGCAACCGAGCAGAACGCGATGGCCGAGGTGTCGAGGCAACGGGCCGAGTCGCTGGAGGTGTTGGACCAGGAGGTGGAGAACACGGTCGTGGCACTCGATCGGGCGGGGGAGCTCGACGACACCGTCGTAATCTTCACCGCCGACAACGGCTACTTCCTCGGCGAGCACCGGATCCGGCAGGGCAAGCTGCTGCCCTACGACCCGGCCCTGCGCGTGCCACTGCTGGTGCGTGGACCCGGCATCCCCACTGGAGAGGAGCGGACGGACCCCGTGACCACGATCGACTTCGCGCCCACCTTCCTCCAGCTCGCGGGTATCGCGCCCGATCCAGACATGGACGGGCTGAGCTTTCTCGACCCCGACGCGAGCGACGACCCGACCGCGGACACCGGATGGGTGCGGGCGATCATGACCCAGACCGGTCCACGCACTGCCGCCGACACGACGGCCGACGGCAGGCTGCCCCCCGGCGCGGACCCGGTGCGCTTCACCGAGGGTGTACGCACGGAGCGCTACCTCTATGTCGAACACGCGACCGGCGAGCGCGAGCTCTACGACCTGCGGCGCGACCCCGATCAGTTCAGGAACGTCATCGACAGGCCCGTGGGCGCACCGGTCGTTGCGGAGCTTGCCGCCCTTCTCGACGAGCTGCGAGTGTGTCGCGGGCAGAGCTGTCGTGCGCGGATCCCCCGCTCGCTGCGGCGCTGAGCAGATGAGCGGCTGCTCGCCACGCCGCTGGCGATGATGCGGGGCGACCCGCCCGAACCGTCCTAAACTGCCAAGTTGAGCCGGGACCCTTCCCCCGCCCGGCGCACGCGTGGAGGCCAGCCGTCGTGGACCGGACCATCACCGACCCGATGATCGGTCGGCTGCTCGACGGTCGCTACCTGGTCGGCCGTCGGGTCGCCCGCGGAGGCATGGCCACGGTCTACGAGGCGACCGACACCCGGCTGGACCGGGTGTGCGCGCTGAAGGTGATGCACGCAGGGCTCGGCGACGACGACCACTTCGCGGCACGGTTCGTCCGCGAGGCGCGCTCGGCGGCCAGGCTTGCCCACCCCAACGTCGTCGGTGTCTTCGACCAGGGCGACGACGACGGCACGCTCTACCTGGCCATGGAGTACGTCCCCGGCCACACGCTGCGTGACCTCGTCCGCTACGAGAGCCCCCTGGCGCCGGCGCGGGCGATGGCTCTTCTGGACCCGATCCTCTCCGCGCTGTCCGCCGCGCACCGCGCCGGCCTGATTCACCGCGACGTCAAGCCGGAGAACGTGCTGCTCGCCGACGACGGCCGGGTCAAGGTGGCCGACTTCGGCCTGGCCCGTGCGGTCAGCGCCGAGACCCAGCACACCGCGACGGGCGGCGTCCTGATCGGCACGGTCTCCTATCTCTCGCCCGAGCTCGTGGTCGACGGCCGCGCAGACGCTCGGTCGGACGTGTACGCCGCCGGGGTGCTGCTCTACGAGATGCTGACCGGCCGCAAGCCCCACGAAGGTGACTCCCCCATCCAGGTCGCCTACAAGCACGTGCATGACGACGTGCCGCCACCCTCTCGGCTGGTTTCGGTGCCGGACTACGTCGACGCGCTGGTCGCCCGCGCCACCGCTCGGGAGCCGGACCTGCGACCCGCCGACGCCGGCGTGCTGCTGCACCAGGTCCGTCGGGTGCGTGCCGCGCTGGAGGACGGCCTCGCCCACGACCCGGAGCTGGCGACGGACCTGGTCCCGACGGCGACTGTCCCCTTCGATGCGGGGATCGACTATCTCAGCGAGCCCACCCCGAGAATCGTGGAGCCGAGCGACGCGGCCGCCGAGGACACGACGGTCTTCGGTCAGAGACCGGACCGGCCCCCTGCACCACGCCGCTCACGCAAGGGGCCGCTGCTGCTCATGCTCGTGCTCGTCCTCGCGGTCGCCGCAGGCATGGCCGGGTGGTACTTCGGGGCTGGGCGCTACACCTCGACTCCAGGTGTCATCAACGTGAGCCAGTCCCAGGCTCGTGTGGAGGTCGAGTCGGAGGGGCTGTCCTTCCGGGTGGCTGAGCGGGACTACTCGGAGACGGTGGCCGCGGGCGCGGTGATCAGCACCGATCCCGCAGCCGGGTCGAACATCCTCCCGGACGGCGTGGTCTCGGCAGTGGTCTCGCGGGGGCCGGAGCGCTACGACGTGCCGTCGTTGCGCGGGCTCTCGGAAGAGGAGGCCGTCGCCGCGGTCGAGGATGTCCGACTCGCCGTCGCGGACACGACGGAGCGGTTCCACCCCACAGCCCCCGAGGGCGACGTACTCTCCTCGACACCGAAGCCCGGGGCCGAGGTCAAGCCCGGGACGTCGGTCGACCTCGTGGTGAGCAAGGGTCCCCGCCCGGTCGACGTGCCCGACCTCACCGGTGCGGGCGCCGAGCGTGCGGCTCGGGTCCTGACAGAGCGAGGCTTCGAGGTGGAGTCCACCTCCGTGAACGACGACGAGGTGCCCGAGGATGACGTGATCGCGCAGACGCCGGACTCGGGGCTGGCCTTCCCTGGCGACACCGTCGAGCTGCGCGTCTCCAAGGGTCCGGTCATGGTGTCGCTGCCCACCGTCATCGGAGCCGGGGTGGACGAGGCGACCCAGCTGATGGAGGACGCCGGCTTCGCGGTGCGCACCGAGCACAGCTCGCTCTACGTCGGCCTCGAGTACGTCGTCGACACCGACCCCACCGAAGGCTCCTCAGCCCCGAAGGGCACCCTCGTCACCCTCTACCTGGTCTAGAGACGGGTCAGCGATCGGCTTCTGAGAGCTGTTCCTCGGCGACCCGGAGGTGGAGCTTGTAGAGGCGCTCGGACTGGTCCTCGGCCCGTTCGAGCAGCCTCTCCACCTCCTGCCGGGTGACCCGGGAGTCGTGCACCGCGACGGCGCGCAGGATCTGCCAGCCGGCGTGCTTGGCCGCGACGGCGACCCGCAGGGCCTCGAGCTCGACGACGTCGGAGAGCGGTGAGCGGCGTAGGACGTAGCCATTCGGCTTGAGCCGACCCGCCTTCTCGCCCAGCCAACCGAGCGAGGTCAGCGCCTTGTTCTGCGACACCTCGAGCCGGCGCATGATGTCGAGCAGGGTGTCCCGGTCGGCGGCGACCTCGTCGGCCAGTCGGGTCAGCTCTACGCCCCGGTCGGAGCCGGCGTGCTGCTGCGCCACTCGTCGGAACATCTCCACGCCCCCGGTCGCCCCGGTGAGGTGGTTGTTGAGGTAGACCCCGAGCAGTCTGTGATCCATCATCGTCGGCGCATACCCACGTCACGTCGCTGGAAACCCCCTGGTAACCACTGTGTTACGGTAACGCCTGGGCTACGGAAGGACGGCATGATGACCAGGTACGCCGCGCAACGCACGATCCACGCGACCCCGGAGACGATCTGGTCCCTGCTCACCGACGCCTCCGGCTACCCCACGTGGAACCCGACCGTGATCTCGGTCGAGGGCAGTATCGCGCAGGGCCAGAAGATCGCCCTCACCTCCACGGTGAACCCGAAGCGGAAGTTCAGGCTCAAGGTCAGCGAGTTCGAGGCACCGCGGCGGATGGTGTGGAGCAGCGGGATGCCGCTCGGGCTGTTCAAGGGAGCCCGCACCTACACCCTGACCCCGCAGGGCGACGGTGCGACGGAGTTCAGCATGGAAGAGGTGTTCTCAGGTCCGATGGAGCCGATGATCTCCAAGAGCATCCCCGACATGAGCGAGTCCTTCGAGCACTTCGCGGAGGGCCTCAAGACAGCCGCGGAAGCGGATGCGAGCAGTGGCAGCGTCTCCACAGCGTGACGACGGTGCCGAAGAAGGCATCCTCGACGCCTTCTTCGACGCGTTGGGCGATGCGAACCGTCGTGCGATCGTGCACAGCCTCGCCCAGCGCGAGAAGTCGGTGCAGGAGCTGGCCGACGAGTTCCCGATCAGCCGTCCAGCAGTCTCCCGTCACCTCCGGCAGCTGAAAGGTGCGGGCTTGGTCACCGACCGGGCAGAGGGCACCAAACGTATCTATCGCCTCAGCACAGACGGGGCCGACGCGGCCACCCGCTACCTCACGCAGATGTGGGGTGAGGCGGCCGCGCGGTTCACGATCGTGGTCGAGAACCTGGAGCCGTGATGGAGCACATCGAGAGACAGTTCGTGGTCGGGGCGAATGCCGATCGAGCATTCACCGTGTGGACCACCAAGGCGAAGATCTGGTGGCCACGCAGCCACACCATGGGCGGTGAGAGCCACCGCGAGGTGGTGTTCGAGCCCGGCGTGGGCGGGCGGATCTTCGAGCGGACCACGACCGGCGAAGAGCTCGACTGGGGAGAGGTCACGGCCTGGGAGCCGCCGCGACGGGTCGGCTATCTGTGGCACCTCTTCTTCGACCGAGCTGAGGCCACCGAGGTCGAGGTGTCCTTCGAGCCGGTGCCGGAGGGCACACGGGTCACCATCGCCCAGACCGGTTTCGACCGGCTCGGCGTGCAGAGTCCGCCGCGCAGGACGCGCACCGAGCAGGCGTGGGAGCAGCTCAGCGGTCTCTACGCCGCTGCGCTCTGACCGGACGCGCGCCGCGAGCAGGGTCAGGTAGTCAGGCTGCGAGGACCTTGGACAGCACCGAGGCCGCGGTGTCGACCTCCTCGCGCGAGACCCCGAGATGGGTGACCACGCGCACCGACCGGGGGCCGACCGCGCCGACCAGCACGTCCTGCTCGCGGGCGGATGCCACGACGGCCGCAGCATCGGGTACGTCGACCACCACGATGTTCGTGTCGACCGACTCCGGGTCCACCCCGCATGCATCGGCGAGCACCTGAGCGTTCGCGTGGTCCTCGGCGAGTCGCTCGAGGTGGTGGTCGAGCGCGTAGAGGCCGGCCGCCGCGAGGATCCCCACCTGTCGCATGCCGCCGCCCATGCGCTTGCGCCACACCCGGGACTCCGCGATCGTCTCGTGCGAGCCGACCACCAGAGAGCCGACGGGTGCGCCGAGCCCCTTGCTGAGACACACCGCGAGCACGTCCGCGTGCGCGCCGTACTCCTCCAGCGATGTCCCGGTCGCCACATGGGCGTTCCAGATCCGCGCGCCGTCAAGGTGCATCGCGGCGCCCCGGGCACGGACGAAGTCGGCCAACGCCACGATCGCCGCGAGTTCGAGGACCGCACCGCCACCGAAGTTGTGCGTGTTCTCGACCGAGACCGCCTTCGTCGGGACGAAGAAGGGGCCGAGGTCGGGCGCGAACATCGCCTCGATCGCGGGCAGGTCGATCCCGCCCCGCATGCCCGTCCAGGTGCGCATGGTCAGCCCTGTCAGCGCCGCGTGGCCGCCGAGCTCGGCGCGCACGATGTGCGCCGAAGACTCGCACAGGATCTCCTGTCCTACGCCGACGAGGGACCGCACCGCGAGCATGTTGGCCATCGACCCGGTCGGGGTGAACAACGCGGCCTGATGACCGAACAGGCCGGCGACGCGCTCCTCCAGCTCGATGACCGTCGGGTCCTCACCGTAGACGTCGTCGCCGACGTCGGCGCGCGCCATCGCGGCGCGCATGTCCGGGGTCGGCACGGTCACGGTGTCGCTCCTGAGATCGATCACGGGAGGTCGATCATCGGGTCACGCGGGGTCGTCTGCGACCTGGGCGCTGCGCAGCATCTCCGCGACGAGGAAGGCGAGCTCGAGAGACTGGACCCTGTTCAGCCGGGGGTCGCACACCGACTCGTAGCGGTGTCCCAGGTCGACCTCGGCCAGCTCTTCACCGCCGCCGACGCACTCGGTGACGTCGTCGCCGGTGAGCTCCACATGGATCCCGCCGGGCCAGGTGCCGAGCGCGCGGTGCACGTCGAAGAAGCCCTGCACCTCGGCGATCACGTCGTCGAACCTGCGGGTCTTGTAGCCCGAGGACGTGTCGAAGGTGTTGCCGTGCATCGGGTCGCAGACCCAGGCAACCTGCACCCCGGCGGCAGTGACCTTCTCCACGAGGGTCGGCAGCACGTCACGCACCTTGGCCGCACCCATCCGGGTGATGAACGTGAGGCGACCCGGCTCCCGCTCCGGGTCGAGCCTCTCGGCCAGTGCGATCGCGTCGTCGGGTGTCGCGGTCGGGCCGAGCTTGACCCCGATCGGGTTGCGGACGTGGGAGAGCAGCTCCACGTGCGCGCCGTCGAGCTGGCGGGTGCGCTCCCCGATCCAGACGAAGTGGGCGGACACGTCGTAGGGCGTCTGGGTGCGCGAGTCGATCCTGGTCATCGCGTGCTCGTACTCCAGGATCAGCGCCTCGTGACTGGAGTGGAAGTCGACCCGGTGGAACTCGTCGGGGTCGGCCCCGATGGCCTGCATGAAGGTCATCGCGCGGTTGATCTCGCGCGCGAGCTGCTCGTAGCGCCGCCCGACCAGTGAGGACCGCACGAAGTCGGTGTTCCAGGTGTGCACCTGTCGGAGGTCGGCATACCCACCCGTGGCGAAAGCGCGCACCAGGTTCAGCGTGGCCGCCGAGGAGTTGTAGACCTCGACCAGCCGCCACGGATCGGGGCGTCGCGCGTCGGCGGTGAACTCGAAGCCGTTGACGGCGTCACCGCGGTACGCCGGGAGAGTCGCACCGTCGCGCGTCTCCGTCTCGATGGTGCGCGGTTTCGCGTACTGGCCGGCCAGACGTCCCAGCTTGACCACGGGGACCGAGGCCGCGTAGGTGAGCACGACCGCCATCTGCAGCAGCACGCGCAGCTTGTTGCGCACGTTGTCGGCGGTCACGCCGCCGAAGGTTTCCGCGCAGTCGCCGCCTTGTAGCAGGAACGCCTCACCCTGCGAGACTGCGCCCAGCTTCTTCCTCAGGTCGTCGCACTCACCGGCGAAGACGAGCGGCGGGACGCTTCGCAGCTTGGTCACCGCGTCATCGACCGCGCCCGCGTCGGGCCACGCCGGCTGCTGTGCAGCGCCGATCGCGTGCAGCGCTGCGAGGTCGGGGATGCTCACTCCCCCAGCCTACGGCCCGCTGATCCACCCTTGCTGCGACGCCCGATTCTTGGGACCAACTCGTCCTTCACCACGGGCGCAGGTGCTCGATCGTGACGCGGTGCTGCTCGGCCAATCGCTGGGCGATCAACGAGCGGTGGCAGGCCTCGGGGTCGCGCTCGACACAGAGCAGTGCTGCGACCCCACCACTCGACAGCGCCGACACGACTGGCGTGAGGTCGGCGCTGTCGAGGATCTCGGTGGTGTAGCGGCGGGTGTACTCGGTAGCGAGTTCGCGGCGCGATCGCTTGCCGACCCCGTGGCGGTCGTCCTCGGCGTACTGGAGCTGGCGTAGCTCGGTGGTGGGGGCGAGCTCGAGATGGTGCTCGTAGCCGATCCGGGCATGGGCGAGGGCCGCCTGCAGCCGGAGTGAGTTCGCCCAGGCGTACTCGGGTCCGCGGACACCGCGGCGCTGCCGTACGTCGAGCAGCAGGCGGACGTCTGCGTGCCGCAGTCGTTGCAGGAAGGACTCGCCATCGAAGCCGTAGACGCCGATCGTCACCATTCTGAGCACCGGAAAGGTCTTGTGGGGGTGCTCTAGTCAGCCGGAGAGGTTGTCGGAGTCGCGGAAGCCGGTCTTCTTCGCACGGATGCCGCGGTTGGTCATCCAGGTCAACGCCCAGAGCACGATCCCCACGGCGATCAGCCCGGCGGCGATCTGGTACTCGATGGTGTCCCGGTCGGTCCACGGACCGACGAGGAACGCGCAGGCGAGCGCCCCGACGACGGGGAACACGGTCGGTGCGACGAAGTGGCTGCGGTCGAGGCGGTCACGACGCAGCACCAGGACCGCGACGTTCACGACCGTGAACACACACAGCAGCAACAGCGCCGTCGTACCGGCGAGTGCGGTGATCGTGTCCTCGCCGAGCACCTGGCTGACCACGAAGATCAGGCCGAGTGCCAGCAGCGTCGAGAATGCGATCGCCACCCACGGCGTACGCCGCTGCTGGAGCACCTTGCTCAGCGACCGCGGGAGCACGTCCTGGCGGGCCATGCCGTAGAGCAGCCGGCTGGCCATCAGCATGTTGATCAGCGCCGTGTTCGCGACCGCGAAGACCGTCATGAAGGGGAAGATCTTGTCGATCGGCAAGTTGGGAGCCCCGGCGGCGACCACGTCGAGCAGCGCAGTGTCGGACTTTGCGAGCTGGCCCACCGGCACGACGGCAACCGCCGCGAGCGAGACCAGCACGTAGACGACCGCTGCGATCCCCAGACCGGAAAGCATCACCTTCGGGAAGATCCGCTCCGGTTCGTGGGTCTCCTCGACCATGTTCACCGAGTCCTCGAAACCGACCATGGCGAAGAAGGCCAAGGACGTCGCAGCGGTGACGGCGATAAACAAGCTCCGGTCGCCGGTGGTCTCGAACACCATGGTGCGACCGAAGTCGGCGTTGCCCTGGCCGATCGCCCAGAAGCCAATCGCAATCACGATCAACAGAGCGAGGACCTCCACGATGGTGAGGACGACGTTGAACTTCACGCTCTCCCCGACGCCGCGCAGGTTGAGCAGCGCCAGGAGCACCATGAACCCGAGCGCGAGCACCGTGATCAGCCCGTCCCCGTCGCCGATCCCCAGCTCAACTCCGTCCAGCCCGGCGACGAGGTTCTCTGCCAGCACGTTCGAGGACGTCGAGGCGCTGGTGATGCCCGAACAGATCACCGCGAACGCCACCAGGAACGTGACGAAGTGGATGCCGAACGCCTTGTGCGTGTAGAGCGCGGCGCCTGCGGCCTGGGGGTACTTGGTGACCAGCTCGAGGTAGGAGAACGCGGTGAGCATCGCGACGGCGAACGCCACGAGGAACGGCAGCCACGCCGCCCCACCGACCTCAGCGGCAACGTCGCCGGTGATCGCGTAGACACCGGCACCCAGGATGTCACCGACGATGAACAGCAGCAGCAGCCTAGGCCCGAGGACGCGTTTGAGGGTTGGTTGCTCTTCAGCCTGTCGCGGGTCGACCTCAGTACTCATGTCGCACTCCCATCTTCCGAGTCCCCTCACTGTCGAGCATCACGGGAGGTGGCCGCAAGCGCGCCACACCAGAAAAGCTGCTCAGTGTGGTCTCGAGACGGGCGGGTTCAGAGCCAGGGAAGCAGCATGATCTGGAACAGCTGCAGGAAGACCACGTAGACGAGCAGCGGAAACGCGATCTGGCGAAGCGACATCCCGATGCGTCGTACCTGAGGAGCCATGGGGACAGGCCTACCCGGATCAGCGTGCGCAGGCCAGACGCGTCCGCGGGCTTTACCGCCAGCAGCTCACATGTGACATCAAGCCAGACATACCGCCGGACTTGGGCTAGACAGGCTAGACAACTCAGGGCCGCCGGTGAAGCAGGAGCGGGAGTACGACGGAGGCGCCTGCCCGTCGCAGCGACGACGCCGCGACCGTGATCGGCCACAGTGAGGACGACGCGTCGACCACGAGCAGCACCGCCCGGCCGGCCACGCCGGCCGCGACTGGATCGATGTCGAGAGTCTCCCTCCAGTGCGCCGCCTCCTGCGCGGAGGTGAGATCTCGGCTGTCCGGGAGCGGCCCCTCGACGGGGAGACGGGCACGCTCGAGCCTCCCGACCTCGGCCAGGTGGTCGGAGACATCGCCGACCAGTCGCGCGAAACCAGAGGCCGCGAGGTCGACCACCACCTCCGGACGCTGCGGCCACGTCCGCGCCCAGCCGGTCAGCAGACGCACGCACGCCTCCTTCACCTCCTGCGGGGCCGCTGACCCCTCGGCGGCGAACATCTCGCCGACGCTCTCGCGCCACTCGGGGGCGTCGGCGAAAACCAGGTGCCGACCGACCTCCGCCATCTCGTCGGCGGGGATCTTGCCGCGCGAGCCGTAGGCGCCCCCCGGCCACATCTTCCGGGGCTCGAGCAGGTGCACCTGCCCCCGCAGCAGGCGGGTGACCGAGGCGATGGTCGCCGCGGTCGTCTCAGCCGAGACCGCCTCGCCCAACCCGCCCCGGCAGACCGAGCAGTGTCCGCACGGCTGCGCGCTCGGGTCGTCGAGCGACTCCTGCAGCAGCTGCATCAGGCACCGGTCACCGCGGATGTACGCGCGCATGATGTCGGCCTCGTGCCGACGCCCGGCGAGCACACCCGCGTAGTGCGGCGCGTCGTAGGACCACGGCACCCCGGTGGCGATCCATCCTCGGTCGACGCGGTCGACCACGCCATCGACCGCGAGCTGCTTCAGCAGCAGCTCCACCCTGCCGCGTCGTACCCCAGACTCCGCCTCGAGCGCTCCGAGGCCCGCGGGCTCGCTCGTCGAGAGGACCGTGAGCACGCGCTCGACCTGCTCGGGCACGGGAATGGTCGCGGTCGCGAAGTAGTCCCACACGCCGGTGTCGGCCTCGGAGGGCAACAGCACCGCGTGCGCGTGCGAGATCGCGCGACCGGCGCGCCCCACCTGCTGGTAGTAGGACACCGGCGACGGCGGCGCGCCGACATGGACCACGAACCCGAGGTCGGGTTTGTCGTACCCCATGCCGAGCGCCGACGTGGCGACCAGCGCCTTGAGCTCGTTGGCGCGGAGCTGGTCCTCGAGCCGCTCGCGCACAGCGGGCTCGAGCTGACCGGTGTAGGCGGCCACGGGCGCTGCGTCGCCGTGCACCTCGCGGACGGCCTCGGCGAGGCGTTCCGCGTCGGCGACGGTCAGTGTGTAGACGATCCCCGAGCCGGCCAGCCCCGGCAGATGGTCGACGACCCACGCGTAGCGCTGCAACGGCGAGAGCCGCGGCACCACCGAGAGCTCCAGGCTCGCCCGCGCCAGCGGCCCCCGGAGCACGACGCTGGACGCGCCGAGCTGGTCCGCCACGTCGTCGGTGACGCGTGCGTTGGCGGTGGCCGTCGTCGCGAGCACCGGGGTCGCCGGGTTGAGCGACCGGAGCAGGTCCGCGACCCGGCGGTAGTCCGGTCGGAAGTCGTGACCCCAGTCGCTGACCGCGTGTGCCTCGTCGATCACCAACAGGCCCAGCCGCCCGGCCAGCGCGTCGAGCACCCGCGCACCGAAACCCGGGTTGGCCAGCCGCTCGGGTGAGACCAGCAGCACGTCGACGTCCCCGGCCAGCAACGACGCCTCGATCTCCGACCACGCGTCGAGGTTCCCGGAGTTCAGCGTCGCGGCACGCAGGCCCGACCGAGCCGCCGCCGCCACCTGGTCGCGCATCAGCGAGAGCAGCGGGGAGACCACCAGGCTCGGGCCGTTGCCCTCCGCGCGACGGATCGCGGTGGCCACCCAGTAGACCGCCGACTTGCCCCACCCGGTCGCCTGGACGAGGAGGACGCGCGCGGCCTCCTCACACAGCGCGGCGACCGCGGTGGTCTGGTCGTCGCGCAGCCGGGCCTCCGGCCCGGCCATGGCCGTGATCACCGCCCCGGCTACGGCCGCCCGCGCAGGCGTGAGCGCGGCGTCGGTCGTCGTCTGGGTGGGCATGGCACTCACCCTAGGACGGTCGACCGACAACGCGATCCGGCTGTCCACAGGCCCCGGGGCGCGGGGTTGGCTCAGCCGAAGAAGACCTCCGCCTCGGCGTACTGCTCCAGCTGCACCGTCTTCAGCTCGGCCGTCCCTTCGATCAGCGGCACCCGGACGATGTCGGTGCCGCGCAGCGCGACCATCATGCCGAAGTCACCGTCGTGGACCGCGGCGATCGCCTGCAGCCCGAAGCGGGTCGCCAGCCACCGGTCGAACGCGGACGGTGTGCCACCCCGCTGCACGTGGCCGAGCACCACCGTCCGGGCCTCCTTGCCGGTGCGTTCCTCGATCTCCTGGGCGATCAGGGCGCCGATCCCGCCCAGGCGGACATGGCCGAATGCGTCGCGCTCCCCGCTCTGCAGGGCCATGTCACCTCCCTCGACCGGGACAGCACCCTCGGAGACGACGATGATCGGCGAGTAGTTGGTGCGGAAGCGCGACTCGACATGCGCACACACGTCCTCGATGTCGAACGGCTTCTCCGGGATGAGTACGACGTTCGCCCCTCCCGCAATGCCGGCGTGCAACGCGATCCAGCCCACATGGCGGCCCATCACCTCGACCACGAGGGCCCGGTGGTGTGACTCGGCCGTGGTGTGCAGCCGGTCGATCGCCTCCATCGCGATGTTGACCGCGGTGTCGAAACCAAAGGTGTAGTCCGTGCCGGACACGTCGTTGTCGATGGTCTTCGGCACGCCGACGACGTTCACACCGAGCTCGGCGAGCCGGGTGGCCACCCCCAATGTGTCCTCTCCCCCGATCGCGATCAACGCGTCCACCCCCGCCTCGGCGAGGTTCGCGGTGATCTTCTCGACCCCGCCGTCGACCTTGAACGGGTTGGTGCGCGAGGACTTCAGGATCGTGCCCCCGCGCGGCAGGATCCCCCGCACCTGGTCGATCCCGAGCGGCATGGTGTCGCCTTCGAGGGGGCCACGCCACCCGTCGCGGAAGCCCACGAACTCGTAGCCGTACTCCTTGACCCCCCGGCGGACGATGGCCCGGATCACCGCGTTCAGCCCCGGGCAGTCGCCACCACCGGTCAGCACTCCGACGCGCATGCGAGTCTGCCTTTCCTCGAGGGGTCGCCTAGGTTATGGCCCGTGACCTTCTCGATCGTTGCACGCTCGGGTGACAGGGAGACCTGGGGTGTCGCAGTCGCGTCGAAGTTCCTCGCGGTCGGCTCGGCGGTCCCGGCGGCCGTCGCGGGGATCGGGGCGATCGCCACCCAGGCGGACGCGAACGTCGCCTACAAGGGTCTGGCTCTCGCGCACCTCGACGAGGGTGCGACGGCACAGGTCGCCCTGGACCGGCTGCTGGAGGACGACGAGGGTCGCGAGCATCGTCAGGTCGGGATCGTGGACCTCGAGGGCGGGTCGGCGACGTACACCGGCCGCAGCTGCTTCGACTGGGCCGGCGGAGTCGCCGAGAAGGACGTCGCGATCCAGGGGAACATCCTGGCCGGGTCCGAGGTGGTCGAGGCGATGAAGGCATCGTGGGACGGCTCGCACGGGGAGCCGGACCTGTCCCGGCGGCTGCTGTCGGCACTGCAGGCAGGCGACGGGGCCGGGGGCGACAAGCGCGGCAGGCAGTCGGCTGCACTGCTCGTGGTGCGCGACGAGGCGGGGTACGGCGGCCGAGACGACGTCGCGGTCGACCTGCGCGTGGACGACCACGAGCAGCCGTGCATGGAGCTCGAGCGGCTGCTCGACCTCAACGACCTCTACCTGACCGCCTCCGCCGACGCGGAGAAGGTCGAGGTCACCGCGGAGCTCCGCGCCGAGCTCGACGAGCGGGCCGGCCGGCTCGGTCACCCCGACTTCTCGGCATGGGTCGGCACGGAGAACTTCGAGATGCGCGTCGACGACGGCGCCTCGCCCGCATGGGTCGACGAGAAGGTCCTCCACATCCTCCGCACACGCTCGGGAGAGAACGCGTGAGCGTGCTGGCGATCGACGCGGGCACGACGGGCGTCACCGCGGTCGTGGTGACGCAGGAGGGGGCCATCGCGGCGCGGGGCTACCAGGAGTTCGCGCAGCACTTCCCCAAGCCGGGCTGGGTCGAGCACTCCCCCGAGGACATCTGGCAGGCCACCCTCGAGGCCACTCGCGCCGTGCTGAAACAGCACGACCAGGACGACCTGCAGGCGATCGGGATCACCAACCAGCGCGAGACGGTGCTGCTGTGGGACCGCGAGACCCTCGGTGCTCCACGTCGCGCGATCGTGTGGCAGGACCGGCGTACCGCCGACATCTGCACGCGGCTGCGCGATGCCGGCCACGAGGAGCGGGTCGCCGAGCTCACCGGGCTGCGCCTCGACCCGTACTTCTCCGGCACCAAGCTCGCGTGGCTGGCCGAGCACGAGGCGAACACCTGGGCACTGGTCGAGTCGGGGCGCTACGCGATCGGCACCGTGGACTCCTACCTGGTCGCCCGGATGACGCGCGGCACCTGGCACGTCACCGACGTCTCCAACGCTTCGCGCACTCTGCTGTTCGACCTCGGGTCCGGCGAGTGGAGCGAGGAGCTCTGCTCGCTCTTCGGCGTCCCCCGCGACGCGCTGCCCGAGATCGTGCCGTCATGGGGCGAGATCGCGACCTCCGACCCGTCGTCCTTCTGCGAGCTCGAGCTGCCGGTCACGGGCATCCTCGGCGACCAGAACGCCGCGCTGTTCGGGCAGACCTGCTTCGAGGTGGGCGACTCGAAGTGCACCTACGGCACCGGGTCGTTCATCCTCACCAACACCGGCGGCGAGATCGAGCGCTCGGACGCCGGCCTGCTCTCCACGGCGGCTTGGCGGTCACCAGACGGCGAGATGACCTATGCCTTGGAGGGCGCGATCTTCGTCACCGGTGCTGCCGTGCAGTGGCTGCGCGACGGGCTGCAGATCGTCGGGTCGGCCGCCGAGACCGAGGCCATAGCGGCGACGGTGGACAGCTCCGAGGACGTCGTGTTCGTGCCCGCCCTCACCGGACTCGGCGCCCCGGACTGGGATCCGCACGCGAGAGGGCTGATCGTCGGGATCACGCGGGGTACGACGCGCGCCCACATCGTCCGCGCCACGCTCGAGGCGATCGCCTTCGAGGTCAAGGACGTCGTCGACACTTTGTCGGCGCAGACCGAGCTGGCCCGGTTCAAGGTCGACGGCGGCGCGTCCGCGAACGACCTGCTGTGCCAGATCCAGGCCGACCTCCTCGGTGTGGCCGTGGAACGTCCGGAGATCGTGGAGACCACCGGCCTCGGCGCGGCGTTCGTCGCCGGACTCGGCACCGGGATGTGGGAATCGACCGACGACCTGCGCGAGACCTGGACGCTGGACCGCCGGTTCGAGCCCGCGGCCGAGCGCGAGCAGACCGACGCCGCCCATCGCAGGTGGCGCGAGGCCGTCGAACGCGCCAAGGGCTGGGCGCAGTAGCCGAGGCGCGTCGGGTGGTCGAGCCTGTCGAGACCACTCACCGTAAGCAGTCAGCGGGAAACGCGGTCGAGCTCTGCGCGCGCTGCCTCGACGGCCGAGATCGCCGCGGCTTGCTTCTCCTGTGCCCGGTCCCGCTTGTCCTCCGCGTCACCGAGGTCGTCGTCGATGCCCTCCAGCTCGTGCTCGAGCGCGGCCGCCCGACGGCGTACCTCCTCGAGTCGCCCCGACACCTGGAGGCTGCGGGCCTCCAGCTTGGCGGCCCGCCGGCTTGCCTTTGCCAGCTTGGTCTCCGCGGCTCGCGCCTCGGCCTCGGCCTCCTGGAGGGCCGTCCGGGCCTGCTCGAGTGCACGAGCGGACTCGTCGGCCTCGTCCGCCTCGGGTTCTGGCTCGGGTACGACGCTCAGCTGCGGCTTCGGGCGCTCCACCGGCCGCACCGTCGTGCCGATCGCCTCGGGCACGGCGACTGCCCCCGACACGTCGAGCGCGCCGACCCCGGTGGCCGACAGCGCGTTCACCAGCTGCCCGGTGCGCACCGCCCGCGACGCGTCCTCGTCGGTCATCGCAGCCCGCAAGGTCTCCTCCACCTGCGAGGTGACCGCTTCGCTGATGCGGACGCCGAGCTCGTGTGCCAGGCCGCGCGCCTGGGTGCTCACGGCGTGGGTGAGCTGACGGCGCTGTCTGCCCAGGTCACGTAGCTCGTCCCCGTCGAGGTTGTCCTGGGCGGCTCTCATGGCGGCCCCCAGCTCGAGGACCTGCGCCAGCTGGTCGGCCTGGTGTCGCGCGAGCATGTTCATCACCCATGCCGCCGTCGACGGCTTGGGCAGCTTCGCGACCCGCTCCGACAACGCCAGGTCCTCTGCGCGGGCAAGCTTGGCGCGCTCGTTGCGAGCCGCGGTGAACTCCGCCGGCGCGAGAGCGTAGAGCTCCTCGGCAACGCTGGTCAGCTCCATCAGCGATCAGCCTAGACACCTCTGCGATGAGTTTCTCGGTCCTCGGGGGTCGGTAAGGTCATGACGATGACGCAGGAGACGACTCGCGCGGACAGTCTTACCGGGACCCCGGACAGCTTCCCGCTGGAATCCGACATGTATCGCGGCGAGCTGTTGGCCCACTGCTACCGCATGCTCGGGTCGGTTCACGATGCCGAGGACCTGGTGCAGGAGACCTACCTGCGCGCGTGGAAGTCCTATGAGAAGTTCGAGGGTCGCTCGTCGATGCGGACCTGGCTCTACCGGATCGCCACCAACGCCTGCCTGACCGCGCTCGAGGGTCGTGCGCGCCGGCCTCTTCCCACCGGCCTGGGCGCACCCAGCGGCGATCCCGAGGGCGAGCTCGTCCAGCAGGCGGAGGTGCCGTGGCTCCAGCCGGCGCCGGACTCGCTGATGGCAGCTGACCCCAACGACCCGGCCGCGGTCGTCACCTCACGCGAGAGCATCCGGCTCGCCTTCGTGGCCGCCCTGCAACACCTGCCTCCCCGCCAGCGTGCGGTGCTGATCCTGCGCGACGTGCTGAAATGGCGAGCCGCGGAGGTGGCCGAGCTGGTCGGCACGAGCACCGCCGCGGTCAACAGCGCCCTGCAGCGAGCGCGCGCTCAGGTCCAGGAGCTCGCGCCCAGCGAGGACTCGGTCGTCGAGCCTGACACCCCGCAGCAGCGCGAGCTGCTCGAGAAGTACGTCGCCGCGTTCGAGACCTACGACATCGCGGCGATCGTCGATCTCTTCACCCAGGATGCCGTGTGGGAGATGCCGCCGTTCACCGGCTGGTACCAGGGTCCCGACGACATCGGCCGGCTGATCTCGTCACAGTGCCCGGCGGACGGTCCCGGCGCCATGCGGATGGTCCCGACCGTGGCCAACGGCCAGCCGGCCTTCGGGCTCTACATGCGCGAGCCCGACGGGGTGCACCGCGCGTTCCACGTCCAGGTTCTCACCACGACCCCCGAGGGAGTCGCCCACGTCGGCGCCTTCTTCGAGCCGCGGCTCTTCGAGACCTTCGGGCTACCGCAGACCCTCTCCGGCTGACCCGGGCAGCCAGCACCGTGACCGGTGACTCTCCTGCCCACGCCACGGCACCGCTGGTCGGTGGTGTCGACCTGCTCGAACGAGCCGTCGGCTACACCTGCGGCACCCTGTCACTGGTCACCGAGACAGCGATGGCGCGACCCAGCCCTTGCCGTGACTGGGACCTGCGCGCTCTGCTGGCGCACATGAACGACTCAATCACGGCGTTGCACGAGGCCACCGAGCTCGGCGCGGTCGCCCTCGCATCCGACGACCACGGTGACTACGGAGACGCCGAGCGGGATCCGGTCTCGACGTTGCGCAACCGGGCCTGTGCCCTGATCGGCGGCTGGACCCACGCGACCGGCAGGCAGCCCGTGTCGGTGGCGGGGCAGCGGTTGAGCGCTCCGGTCGTCACCGGTGCGGGCGCCGTCGAGATCGCCGTGCACGGCTGGGATGTCGCCGCGGCCTGCGGAGCCGCGCGGCCCATCCCGAGCGCCCTCGCCGAGGCGCTGTTGCCGTTGGCGCAGCTTCTCGTGACCGACCTCGACCGGCCCGCCCGTTTCGCCGCGCCGCTCCCCGCCGGCCCGACTGACCCGCCCGAGGCACGCCTGCTCGCCTTCCTCGGCCGTCACTCGTCGTCGAGGCCCTGCTCGATCGCGTAGCGGACCAGCTGCACCCGGTTGTGCAGCTGCAGCTTGCGCAGCGTGTTCTGCACGTGGTTCTGCACGGTGCGGTGAGAGATCACCAGCCGCTCGGCGATCTGCTTGTAGGAGAGCCCCTTGGCCACCAGCCGCAACACCTCGGTCTCCCGGTCGGTCAGCCGCGGCGTCTCGGAGTCGCGCGACGCGGGGGCGTCGGAGAGGCGCCGGTACTCACCGAGCACCAGGCCCGCCAACCCCGGTGTGAACACCGTGTCGCCCTCGGCAACTCGCAGCACCGCGGAGAGGAGCTCCGGGCGGGACGCGGACTTGACCAGGTACCCCGTCGCACCAGCCTTCACCGCGTCGAGCACGTCCTGCTGCTCGCCAGACGCCGACAGGATCAGCACGCGCAGCGAAGGGTCGGCCTTGACCAGCGCCGACGTCACCTCGACCCCGTTCGGCTCGGGAATCTGCAGGTCGAGGACCACGACCTGCGGGCGCGCGGCGGGCGCCCGCGCCAGCGCCTCCCGACCGTTCGAGGCCGTCGCCACGACCTCGAGCCCGGCCTCGGTCAGGTCGCGGGCGACCCCGTCGCGCCACATCGGATGGTCGTCGACGACCATCACCCTGAGCTTGTCCTCCGCCACCGCACCTCGCCTGGCTTGTGTGCCTCTCCGTGCACGCAGGCAGGCTACCTAGGTGCCTCCGGTCGCACGTAGGCCCCACGCCGATGCACCAGCGGGTGCGACTCGGTGCCCAGCTCGACCCTCTCGAGGACCGTGTCGACGAGCAGGCTCCACCCGACGTCGCGCGGCTCCTCGCTCAACCGGACACCCGCCCACGCCGAGGCGCCCTCGAGCCGCGGACCCCAGTCGGTCTCGTGCCAGACACCCAGGGTGAAGACCCCACCCGGCGCCGGCGTGAGACCCGCGAAGGCGTCCGCGAGGTCGCGGTGACTCCACTCCAGAAGCTGTACGACGGCCGTCCCAGACGCGACCAGCACCGACGCGAAGTCGCAGTCCGGGTCGAGCAGCGCCAGCACATGCGCCGGAGACCCGTTGGCGACCACCAGCGACGACACGGTGAGCCCGGCGCGGCTGCGACCGGCGCCACTGGTCCAGAGCGTCACCGTCCCGCCGAGACGTCCGCGCAGGCGTCGCACCGGGTCCCGTTCGGACTCGGGCTCCACGAACGGGTGCCCCGAGTGGATGGTCAACGCTCGGCCCCCCGAGCATCGACGTTCACCTGGTGCGTGGGGAAGGTCAGCTCCCACTCGGTTCCCTGACCGGGCGCGGTCACCAGTCTCGCCGTACCAGCGAGGTCGCTCACCCGGCCGCGGATCGACGCGGCGACACCGAGCCGGCCCTGCGTGGCGGCGGCCTCCAGCCTGCCCTCCGCGATGCCAGGCCCTTCGTCGCGCACGGTCACCACGAGCGTGCTGCCGAGGTCCTCGAGGAGCACCCAAGCCGGCGCATCGGGGCCTACGTGGACGGAGACGTTGTCGAGGCACGCGCGCACGACCGCGCTGACCTCCTCGACCGTGCCGGCGGGCAGGATGACAGGCGGTCCCGGCACGGACACGGTGACCGAGCTCGAGGCCAGCATCGACAGCGACCGCGACAGGTCGCCGGACGCGAACGAACCGGCGGCCGACGCTGCTGGGGCTGCCTGTTGCACGTAGGACCGCAGCGCGACCTCCTGCTCCCCCGCGAGCCGGCCAAGCTCGGCGGCCTCACCCCCGAGCTCCTGTCCGCGGCGCTGCACGAGCGAGAGCACCTGCAGCACGCCGTCGTGGACGACCCTGGCCAGCCGCGCCCGCTCCGCCCCGGCGGCTGCCTCCCGCTCGGCGCGGTCGCGGGCACGCGCCATGTCGGTGAGCAGCCCGGTGGTGTAGCCCAGGACCGGCCCGCCGATCATGAGCAGGAAGATGTTCCCGTAGTTGGTCTCGTCGAGGTCGCTGCGGATGCTCACGTCCGCGGCCGAGACCACCGAGGCGGCGAGCAGCCCACCGACCCAGTGCCAGCGGATCCCCCAGGCCAGCACCACCCCCATCACCCAGAACCCGGGCAGCGTCGTCTCGAGGTCGGGCCCCCTGGCGTACGCCGTCAGCAGGATCGCCCCCGCGGCGATCGCGAGGTCGCTCACCAGCAGCGCCGGCCGACGGCGATGGGGGCTGTCGTAGGCCCAGATCGCGAACGCGGTCCAGCCGACCATCACCGCCACCGCCGTCCAGCCGACCCACGGACGGTCCAGGTCGTCGCGACGCACCAGGTTGAGCCCGACCATGTTGAGGGTGATCACCACGCGCAACAGCGCGAGGGCGCGGTAGAGCGTGGTCTCGACGCTCACCGGTCAGGAGGCTTTGAGCTCGGGGCCCTCGGCGGGTGGTGGGTTCTTCCCGGACTTGCGCGCAGCCTCCCGCTCCAGCGCCTTGGCCCGCGAGGCGTAGACGTCGACGTACTCCTGGCCGGACAGGCGCATGATCTCGTACATGATCTCGTCGGTGATGGAGCGGAGGATGTACCGGTCGCCCTCCATGCCCTCGTAGCGGGAGAAGTCGAGTGGCTTGCCGAAGCGCACCAGCGGTGACGTGATCGAGCCGAACTTCTTGCCCGGCGGAGCGACCACGTCGGTGCCCACGACCGCGACCGGGATGACCGGGACCTTCATCTCCAGCGCGAGCCGTGCCACGCCGGTCTTGCCTCGGTAGAGCTTGCCGTCGTGCGAGCGGGTGCCCTCGGGGTAGATGCCGAAGAGGTCACCGGCATCGAGCACCTTCTTCGCCGACAGCATCGCGCCCTCCGCCGCGCCGGCGCCGGACCGGTCGATCGGGACCTGCCCCGAGCCCGAGAAGAAGGACCGTTTCAGCCAGCCCTTGGGTCCCGTGCCGGTGAAGTACTCGGCCTTGGCCACGAAAGTGACCCGTCGCTGGAGGGTCACTGGCAGGAACAGCCAGTCGGCGTAGGAGAGGTGGTTGCTGGCGAGAATGGCCGGTCCCGCCTCGGGGACGTGCTCGACGCCCTCGGCCCGAGGACGGAAGATCGTCTTGAGGAGTGGGCCGATGAGGACCCACTTGAGCAGCCAGTAGAACAACGCGAAAACCTCTCCGTCCGGTGGTCGAAACCCTAGCCCCCAATGTGGCCGCGTGCGACGATGCAGACCAGGTAATTCGTACTCACCTTCGTCTAGGTACGAAGGCCCCTGCTTCGGGACAGGAGTGTCTGATGTCTGTCGCCTCCCACGCTCAGCCCTTCTACGCCGATGCCGTGCCCGACGCGGACGACGGGCGGCGCGTGGGGGTCCTGCTCAGCCACGGTTTCACCGGCGCACCGGCGTCGATGGTCCCATGGGGCGAGCACCTGGCCGGCCACGGGATGGCGGTCGCGGTCCCCCGGCTCCCCGGGCACGGGACGACCTGGCAGGAGATGAACAAGACGCGTTGGCCGCACTGGTACGCCGAGCTCGACTCGGCCTTCGACAAGCTGCGCGCGAACTGCGACCAGGTCGTGGTGGGCGGACTCTCGATGGGCGGAGCCCTGGCCCTGCAGCTTGCCGCCGATCGTGGCAGCGAGGTGGCCGGGGTGATGCTGGTGAACGCCGCGGTGGCCAGCGAGAACAAGCAGCTGCTCGCCGTACCCCTGCTGCAACGGGTGATCCGATCGAGGCCCGGCATCGGCAACGACATCAAGAAACCGGGACAGCTCGAGTACGGCTACGACCGGGTGCCGCTGCGCGCGCTCGCGTCGTTGCTGTCGTCCTGGAAGCAGATCCGGCACGACCTGCCCCGGGTCACCCAGCCCATCCTGTCGTTCCGTTCGAGGGTCGACCACGTCGTGGACCCGTCCTCGCATCGGCTCATCACGAGCCTGGTGTCCTCACGTGATGTGGAGGAGCACGTTCTCGACAACAGCTACCACGTCGCTACGCTCGACAACGACGCGCCGCAGATCTTCGAGAAGTCCGCGCGGTTCGTCCGCCGAGTGACCAGACCCTGACCCCGCAACCCACCCAAGAGCCCACCGTGAGTCACGACCCCGAGGACGCCAACCCCGGCCGCAAGCTGGACGAGGATGCGGCCTGGCGCGCCATCGTGCAGCACTACGGTGACCGGGCACGGCTCGACGAGGACACCCCTCAGCAGCCGGGCGAGGACCCGGCGGCCCCGACACCATCCGACCCCAGCGTCGGCCCGGGTCGGGAGCCGCCCGTCGAGAGTCGAGGCGACGCGCTCAACACCGAGGCCACCTGGGACGACGAGGGCCACTTCGTGCCGCCGGAGCCGCCTCCGTTGCCCGCGCTCGAGCCTCGCCGCCGGCTGGCCTGGGCCGGCATGTTCGGTTCCCCGCTGCTGATGCTGATCGCGGTCGTCTTCGGCTGGAGCTACCCCGGGTGGGTGATGGGCGCGCTGATGCTCGGCTTCGTCGGCGGCTTCGTGTACCTGGTGGCGACCATGCAGCGCAACCGTCCCGACGATTGGTCCGGAGACGACGGCGCCGTCGTCTAGTCGTCGTGCACACCAGCGAGAGCGTCGAGATCTCCGGTCACCTGATGGACACCGGTGTGCTCTCGCCGATCCTGCGCGACATCAGGGAGTACGGCGGCGACTACGTCATCGACCGGCTGGACGTGGGCCACGACACCGGCGACATCTCGCACGCCACGATCACCGTTGCCGCCGACGACGACGAGGCGTTGCAGCGGCTGCTGATGCGGCTGCAGACCCGTGGCGTCAACCAGGTCGACCCGGGCGAGGCGCATCTTCGAGAGGTCGACCACGACGGGGTGTTCCCGGACGGCTTCTACTCCACCACGAACCTGGCGACCCAGGTCCGGCTCGCGGGGCGCTGGGTCAGCGTCGAGAACCCCGAGATGGACTGCGGCCTCGTGGTCGAGGGTGAGGGTCGTTCGCTGCGCATCCACACACTCCCGATGGCCGACGTGAAGGTCGGGATGAGGCTTGTCTGCGGGGCCTCCGGTATCAAGGTCACCACGCCGGAGGTCGCTCGCGCCGATGGCTCCTTCGGGTTCATGGAGTCCGACGTGTCCAGCGAGAAGCCGCAGGCGGTCCTGGTCCGGCAGGTCGCCGAGGGCATGCGGGCGGCCAGGGCCGAGGGCAGGCTGGTGCTCTGGGTCGGTGGCCCCGGCGTCGTACACACAGGAGCAGCCGCCGCGATGGTCTCGCTCGTGGAGGCCGGCTACGTCGACGTGCTCTTCGCCGGCAACGCCTTGGCCACCCATGACATCGAGGCTGCGTTGTACGGGACCTCGCTCGGGATCGACCTCTCGCAGGGCCGCGGCGTCGAGCACGGGCACGAGCACCACATCCGCGCGCTCAACACGATCCGCAAAGCGGGCTCGATCCGTGAGGCTGTCGACCAGGGCGTGCTCACCGGAGGCATCATGCACGCGCTGGTGACCCAGGGGAAGCGGTTCGTTCTCGTCGGGTCGGTCCGCGACGACGGGCCGCTGCCCGACGTGTTCACCGACGTGCTCGAGGGGCAGCGGGCGATGCGCGCCGAGCTCACCGGCGTGGGTTTCTGCCTGATGGTGGCGACCATGCTGCACTCGGTGGCCACCGGGAACATCCTGCCCGCCTCGATCCCCCTGGTCTGCGTCGACATCAACCCGGCCACGGTCACCAAGCTCGCCGACCGCGGCTCGACGCAGGCGAGAGGAATCGTCACCGACGTGGGGCTCTTCCTCGAGCAGCTCGCCGTCGAGCTGGTCCCGGGCTACCGCGACCGCAGGTCCTGAGACTGCCGGTCGCAGCAACACTGGCCGCATCAGCAACGGGGTCAGCCGAGGCGGGCCCGCGCCAGGTCCGCGGCCCCGATCAGCCCGGCGTCGACGCCGAGCGCGGCGGGCAGGACGGCTGGCTCGGGGCGGTAGCCGCGACCGGTCAGGTTCCGCAGCAGGGCGGCGCGGGCCGGGTCGAGGAGCAGGTCACCGGCCTGGGACAACCCGCCCCCGACGACGATCAGCTCCGGGTCGAACGCCGCGCACAGGCTCGCCAGGCCGGTGCCGAGCCAAGCACCGGCCTCAGCCAGCAGTTCGACCGCCGACGCCTCGCCTGCGCGCGCGGCCTCCACGACGGCCAGTCCGGTGGTAGCAGCCGCCGCTCGCGCCAGCGCGTTCCCGCTGACGTACTGCTCCCAGCAGCCTCGGTTGCCGCACTCGCACACGCGCCCGCCCGGTACGACCTGCATGTGACCGAACTCCCCAGCCATGCCGTGGGCTCCGCGGAAGACCGCACCATCGACCACGAGCGCACCACCGATCCCGGTGCCCAGGGTGATGCAGAGAACCTGGGCATGACCCACACCCGCGCCGAAACGGCATTCCGCCCGAGCCGTGGTGTTCGCGTCGTTGTCCACCGTGACCGGCACCCCGAGTCTGGTCTCGAGGGCGGCTCGCAACGGCTCGTTGCGCCACGACAGGTGCGGCGAGAACGCAACCGTGGACCCGGATGTGTCGACGAACCCAGCCGCACCGACGCCAACCGCGAGGGCAGGGCGCTCGGCGCTCAGCTCGCGGACCGCTCGAGCGATCGTGTCCTCGACCACGCGGGGGTGCTTGTTGCGGTGGGGTGTCTGCTGCTGGACCGAGGAGACAACGCGGCCGTCCGGCGTGACCACGCCGGCGAGGACGTTGGTCCCACCGACGTCCACCCCGATGACGACACCCGTGCTCACGAGGGACACCGTGCCAGACAGGCGACGCTTCCCGCCTCGGCCCCGCCTACTTGGTCAGGTGCAGCTGGTCTGCCGGAAGGTCGACGTTGTTGCTCCGGGCGTAGGCGGACCTGAGGCAGGAGGGACTGCCGTTCATCTCGATGGTCCCGACGACGATCAGCGCCTCCAAGGTCGCCGCACACCCGTTGCCGTTCATCTGCAGCGCCGCACTGGGAGCGTAGATCGTGCCGCGGAAGCCCGACCCGCCGTTTCCGGTCATTCGGAACGTCGCCGAGTTGTTGCGATCGTAGACCAGAGCGAGCCCTTGAAGTGGGCCCGAGGTGGGAGCCTGAATGTTGAGCCTGCCGCTTCCGGAGGCATCGAGCGTGGCCCCGGTCTGACCGGTTGAACAGACAGCCGGGACGGCCACGGTGCCACAGGTGAAGTACAGGGTCACGCCCGATCCCTGGATCAGGGTGGAGGAGTTGCCGGCCATGTCCCAGACGCTGGCGATCCCACCGATCACGTACAGCCCGGGCTGGAGGTTGCAGGTCCGGTTGCGCAGGTTCACGCTGCCGTACTTCCCGGGGCCCTGGGTGCAGGGGTCCGTCTTCACCGACAGGCCGCTCGTGTCCGGCATGGTCATGAAGCCCAGGGGGTCCTCGATGGGCGGCTGGTTGGTCAGCGGGTCGGGGGTGTAGTTCGCGTAGGACCCGCTCGCCGTGCCTTCGACCGTGATCGTGCCGGTCGTCGCCACCAGACCGTTGTTGCTGACGCTCACGCTCCCGTTGAAGTGGATGTTTCCTCCGGACACCGTCGCGTCGCCGTTCTGCAGGTCGTGGGGCCCCGGTCCGATGACGCACAGCGCGCACTGGGGCACGGACTCCAGCCGGACACCGATCTCGGCCTCCGCGGCGACGTCCGTGCTGTCGATGCCGGCAAGCCCACCGAAGGAGAACACCACGTCGCGCGTGGGGATCCGCACCCGGACGGTGTCCGGTTTGGTCACGTCCTTCGTGGCGTCGGCTGAGTTCTGGAAGGAGATGCACTGTGTGGAGGCATCTGCGCGGCGCAGGGGGTCGGGATCCGTGCAGGAGGCCCATTCCCCCGCGGTGATGCCGTAGTTCTCGGCCGCGTAGTCCTTGGCAGCCTGAACAGCCTGGGTGTATAGGGGGCTGACGGAGTCGTTGTAGAGAGCGTTGCCCGCCGCGAGCGCAGAGGCGTCGGAGGCGTTCTGTGCCTCTCGGCGGACGTCCCGCGCGTGGCCGATGTCGACCACGAGGGCCGCCAGCATGACCATGAGCGTGAGCGACATCGCAACGATCAGCGCGACCATGCCGCGCTCATCTCTTCCGGACCCCCTCCCCCTGAGGCTGAGCGCGCTCAGTCGCACCACGACCAGTCACTCCCCCCAGTCTGTGCCGAGGAGCCGGAGGCGACGGTTGTGGTCTCGACCTCGATCGACATCCTCGTCCGCGACTTGACCACCCCACCGCTCGGCAGGGGCAGGGGCACGAAGTCGATGAGGGCATCGTTGACGTCCACCATCGCGCAGACCAGCACCGGCTCGCCGCGCTGCCAGGCCCCAGGAACCTCGACCCGGGCGTAGGCGGTGCCGGCGACCGCACCCACCTCCGTGGCCGTGTAGTTGGCCAATCCTTGGGCCGTGACGGGGGAGCCGAAGTCCTGGACGACCCCGCGGCGGGCCGACTCACGGACAGCCTGGCGCACGTTCAGCGACTCGTTGAAGAAGAGGCCGTAGTCGATGATGCCGAACAGCAGGGAGCACATGAGGGGAATGAGGATCGCGAACTCCACCGCGGCGGTTCCGCGGTCGTCGCGTCGCCTCGACTGCGCTCTGCAGCTGCGCCTCACGGCCGCTCCCGCCTCTGAATGGTCATGCGCTCGTGTGCGGTCGCAACCGTGCACGGCGTTGGAGCCAATGTTAGGAGGCGAATAGAGGTGTATGTCGGTTTTAACCCAACTAGCTGCGCAGTTGGGTCAGGTTTTACGTGCCAGGTCGGCCGCGCCGATCATCCCCGCCGTGTTCCCGAGCTGCGCCTTGCGCACCTCCAGCTCGGGACGGTAACCACGCCCGGTCAGGTTTGCACGGAAGTGGGCTCGCGTCGGCTCGAGGAGCAGGTCGCCCGCCGCGGAAACGCCTCCCCCGATCACCACGACCGCCGGGTCCAGCGTGGCGGCGAGAGTCGCGATGCCCTCGCCGAGCCACTGGCCCAGCGACTCGAGCTGCTCGAGAGCGAAGGAGTCACCATCGCGGGCGGCTTCGGTGATCAGCGGTCCGTCGATGGCCATCGCGTCGCCTCCGGCACGGTCCAGCAGCGACTTCGCGAACAGGGAGCCCTCATCGACGAGCTCGCGCACCTCGCGGACCAGTGCGGTGCCGCTGGCGTACTGCTCCCAGCAGCCTCGACGTCCGCACCCGCAGATCCGGCCCCCCGGCACGATGCGGATATGCCCGATCTCGGCGGCGACACCGAAGGCTCCGCGGTGCAGGCTGCCGTCGATCACGATTCCCCCGCCGACACCGGTCCCCACCGTGACCAGGACGAAGTCGTCCACGTCGACCCCCGCGCCGAAGGTGAACTCGCCCCAGGCCGCCGCGTTGGCGTCGTTCTCGACGACCACGGGTAGGTCCAATCGGGTCTCGAGGTCTGCCTTGAGATGCTCGTCCCGCCACGCCAGGTTCGGGCTGAACAGAACCGTCGCACGCGCCGCGTCGACGAAGCCCGCGGCGCCGACCCCGACCGACTCGATGTCACCCTTCACCCCCGGATCCTCTCGGAGCTCCGAGACCAGGTCTTCGATGGTCTCTTCGATCGCGTCGGTATCGGTGGCGGGGGACTCGCGGCGGGCCGTGGCCAACACCTGGCCGGACTCGTCGACGACGCCACCGGCGATCTTGGTGCCGCCGACGTCGATCCCCACCGAGAGGCTCATCTCTCCTAGTCCTCTTCCCAGGAGGTGTCATCGGTCAGGTCGATCTTCTCCACGGGGCCTCGGCTGCGGGACTGCGTGGCGGGAACCTCCGAGGCGAGTGCTCCCGCTGCTGCCTGGAACAGCGACGAGGCAGCCGAGCTCAGATGCGCCCTGACCTCGGGGCTGGTCTCGCGCACGGCCGAGATCACCTGGCACAGCGGGCAGTACCTGCAGTCCTCTCCCCCGGTGGCGATGTGCTCGTTGACCCTGCCGAGACTCGAGGCTGGGCTCTCGGCCGCGGCGGCCGCCGCTCCGGTGGACTCGGTGCCGCTCTCGCGCGCCCACGCCTGCAGGGCACCGAGCAGCTTCGCGGCCTCCTCCCCGACGTTTCCGACCGGATCCTGGCGTGGTTCGTCGGTCACGGGTGCCCTCCCACGGTGCCTTCTATTGGGTCTGCGAAACGGATCTGCAAGGCACCGTGCTCGACGCGAGCGCCCGCGACGGCGCGCGTGGACAGTGCCGCGGGAAGCGCGAGGACCCGTCGATAGGAACCAACCGTGACGACGAGCTCGTCACCGTGGCGGGCGAGGTCGATGTCGCTGCGCTCGGCGAACGGCAGCTCCAGCCGCAGGGTGGTCCCGGCTGTGGACCGCTGCAGTGTCATCGGCCCCTGGCCGACCGGCGTCGCGAGCGGGTCGTCGTCGCCGTACGCCGCCCTGGCGAAGTCGGTCAGCTGGTCCACGCCGACGGGTTCGCTCGGGCGGTAGGACGACAGCCAGATCGGCACCCCGGCGAACGACTGATGCACGTCGGCCAGGATCCGGCTCTGAGCGGCCACCCACTGCTCTCGCCAGGCATCTGCCCCCTGCTCGGGGAACACGCGGTTCGCGATCACCCCGTCCACCCGATACCCGAACAGCGACAGGGTCGTGTACGAGCGCCGCGCCTCGGCGAGCACGACAGCCTCCGGGGTGAGCACCAACCGCACGCTGGAGTCCTTGCCGGACAGAATCTGGTGCACCTCCTCCAGGTCGCGGTGCAGCCGCTCGACGGCGTCGAAGACCGCGTCGTGCGGCATGGGAACTCCGGCAGCCCGGGTCAGGATCGGCTTGAGCGCCTTCACGATGCGCCGTTCGGCCGGGAAGACGCGGTCCATGTACCAGCCCAGCGCCTCCGGCAGAGCGAGCAGCCGGAGGGTCTCCGCGGTGGGGGCACAGTCGACGACGATCACGTCCCACTCCCCCGACGTCGCATGGGCGCGCAGCTCGAGCAGCGCCAGGACCTCCTCCGCCCCGGGGATGACGGTGAGCTCTTCGGCCGTGATCGGGTCGACCCCCGCCGCGTCGAGCACGGACAGGAGGTAGCCCTGGATCTCTCCCCATGACCGCTCGAACCGGCGCTGGGCGTCGACCTGCGAGACGTACAGCTTCGTTTCGACCTCGGTCGGCTCGGCGGCGATCGGCACCCCGAAAGCGTCGGCGAGCGAGTGGGCGGCGTCGGTGGAGAGCACCAGGGTGCGGTTGCCCCGTGCGGCGGCGATCGTCGCCGTACCAGCCGCGGCCGTGGTCTTGCCCACGCCGCCCTTGCCGGTGAACAGGAGGGTGCGCAAAAGCTCAGGCGAGCGTCTCGACGCGCCGTTTCAGGCCCTTGAGCGCGTTGTCGATGATGACCTTCTCGGCTTTGCGCTTGAGCATCCCGATCATCGGGATCGCGATGTCCACGGCGAGCCGGTAGGTGACCTCGGTGCCGCCCTCGCCACGGTCGACGAGCTCGTAGCTGCCGTCCATCGCCTTGAGCAGCTTGCCCTCGACGAGGTTCCATCGCACCGCCTTGTCGGCATTCCAGTCGTAGCCGAGGGTGTACTGGTCCTTGATCGGGCTGGCGTCGAGCTCGAAGTAGACACGGTCTGCGGTGCCGTCCGGGCCCTCGGCGACCACCTCCGCCACCTTGACCCCCTGCACCCACTCGGGGTAAGCGGCGAAGTCCCCGATCACCGCCATCACCGCGCCGGGCTCGGCGTCGATGACGATGCTCGAGGTGGTCTGCTCAGCCATTCGTTCGGTCCTGTCCGTCGCCTCAGTACTCCTCAGCACTGCGATGAGCGAGCCTAGCCGACGGATTCGCACCCGGTAACCTCGCCGAGAGATTGCCAGCAGGCAGACCGGGAGGCACGAACGTGCGTGAGTTCTCCACCCCTCTCGTCGCTCCCCTCCCCAGGACCGGCAACCTCACCGACGACGTCGTCGCGAACGGCACCGAGCACCCCGACGCGGTTGTGTGCAACCGCCGGGTCCGTGGCACCTGGTCGTCAGTCACGGCCGCGCGGTTCCTCGCCGAGGTCAGCGCCCTCGCGAAAGGACTCGTCGCTTCCGGCGTCGCACCCGGTGACCGCGTTGCACTGATATCGCGGACCCGCTACGAGTGGACGCTCGCGGACTACGCGATCTGGTTCGCCGGCGCAGTCAGCGTCCCACTCTACGAAACCGCGGCACGGGACCAGATCCACGCGATCCTGGCCGACTCCGGGGCCCGCGCGGTCCTCGCCGAGACCTTGGAGCACCGGACCCGGATCGATGCACGACTCTCCAAGCTGCCCGTCCTCGAGCACGTGTGGGTCCTCGAGGAGGATGCCCTCAACACGCTCACCACCCTCGGGGCACATGTCTCGGACGGGGTGATCGAGGACAGGCGTACGTCCCTGACCCCAGACTCGCTCGCCACCCTGATCTATACATCCGGTACGACCGGATCCCCCAAGGGGTGCATGCTGACCCACGGCAACTTCATGTCCGAGCTCAGCGCGGCGGTCGACCAGATGCCAGAGCTGTTCACACCTGACGACGCCTCCACGCTGCTGTTCCTGCCGCTGGCGCACGTCTTCGCCCGGGTGATCGCCGCCGGGGCGATCCGGACGCGCACCCGGCTCGGTTACTCCTCGGACATGGTGACCCTGCTCGAGGACCTGAGCGCGTTTCGACCCACCTTCCTGCTCGGTGTCCCCCGAGTCTTCGAGCAGGTGTTCAACACCGCCTCGCAACGGGCAGCCGCCGACGGGCGGGGTCGGCTCTTCGACCGAGCCGCGGACGCCGCGATCGCCTATAGCCGTGCTCTCGACACAGGTGGCCCCGGAGTCGTTGTGCGAGCCAGGCACGCCGCCTTCGACCGGCTGGTGTACGGCCGGTTGCGGACCGTGCTCGGCGGTCGATGCGAGTACGCCGTGTCGGGTGCGGCGCCTCTGGGGGAACGACTGGGTCACTTCTACCGAGGGATAGGCCTTACCGTGCTCGAGGGCTATGGGCTGACCGAGACCACGGCGGCGCTGACGGCCAACCTGCCGACGATGGCCAAGCTGGGGACCGTCGGGCGACCCCTGCCGGGCACCAGCATCCGCGTCGCCGACGACGGCGAGCTACAAGCGCGAGGCGGCCAGGTATTCCTCGGCTACTGGGCAGACGGGGAGGCAACGCGTGCCACGTTCACCGCGGACGGCTGGTTCCGCACCGGCGACATCGGCGAGATCGACGACGAGGGCTTCGTGCGGGTCACCGGTCGCCGCAAGGAGATCCTGATCACCACCGGCGGCAAGAAGGTCGCACCTTCCGTGCTCGAGGACCGGGTCCGCGCCCACCCACTGGTGAGCCAGTGCCTGGTCGTCGGCGACGGGCAGCCCTTCATCGCGGCGTTGGTCACTCTGGACGCCGAGGCGTGCGTGTCCTGGGCCGCACGGCGCAGCGCGGCGCCGCGCCACGCCGGGAACGACCTATCCACCTTTGCCAGGGCGCCCGCCCTGCTCGCCGAAGTCGAGGCAGCCATCGATGCGGCCAACGCGTCGGTCTCGCCGGCGGAGTCGATCCGCCGGTTCAGCGTCTTGCCGGTGAGCTGGACCGAGGAGGGCGGGCAGCTGACTCCCAGCCACAAGCTGCGACGCAACGTCGTCCTGCGGGAGTTCCGCGCGGAGGTGAACACCCTCTACGCACGATGAGTGGCGAAGGGCGCCGCGACCGGCATCTCTGACTCTGGCCTAAAAGAACTAATTACCCCCATTCCCAGGACAGACCCGCCCCTTTTATACCAATCTTTACCTCGGGCCATCGACGGCCTCGGGCAAGGGTGGCCCCCGGCCGCCTCGCCTTGATCCACAGGGCACTCAAACTTCAGGACTGGGTATGGGGCGCAGAACAGTTCTCTTGCAGTACATCGCCATCCAGCTCCGCGCGCGGACCTCCGAGCGCGGCGCGACCGCCGTGGAGTACGGCCTGCTCGTGGCCCTGATCGCCGCCGTCATCGTGACGGTCGTGGTCCTGCTCGGCC
>Ga0136622_10000064_pt1 | contig 35321 bp, 35 predicted proteins | sample AntDrymUQ4482106_2_FD_104803 | JGI IMG/M metagenome (GOLD analysis project Ga0136622, IMG submission 104803) | Polar desert sand microbial communities from Dry Valleys, Antarctica - metaG UQ448 (21.06) | ecosystem: Environmental > Terrestrial > Soil > Desert | place: Antarctica: Dry Valley...
CACAAGGTGCTGTTCGCGGTCGACCCCGTCCAGGCCGTGGTCGCGGAGGCGGCCACGTGGGGAGCTGACCTCCTCATCACCCACCATCCGTTGCTGCTCAAGGGTGTCACCTCCGTGGCCGCCAACACCCCCAAGGGCGGCGTCGTCCACGCCCTCATCACCGCCGGAACCGCCCTGCACACCTGTCACACCAACGCCGACTCGCCTGCCGGAGGTGTCTCGGAGGCGCTCGCTGTGAGTCTCGGCCTGCACGACCTGCGACCCCTGGAGGCACACGAGGCCACCCCGCTGGACAAGTGGGCGGTGTTCGTGCCGCCGGACGACGCCGACGCCGTGTCCCAGGCGATGGCGTCGGCCGGGGCCGGCGCCATCGGTGACTACGACAGGTGTACGTTCACCTCCGCGGGCGTGGGATCGTTCCGGCCGTTGGACGGCGCCAACCCGACCATCGGCACCGTCGGCGAGGTGGCTCATGTGCCAGAGGACCGGTTGGAGATGGTCGCGCCGCGGAGGGTCCGTGCGGCCGTCCTCGCCGCGCTCCGGTCGACGCACCCGTACGAGGAGCCGGCCTTCGACGTGCTGGAGATGGCCAGCACCGATGATGAGACGCGAGGCAGCGGCAGGATCGGGACGCTGGCCGACGGCGTGACGCTCGCCGACTTCGCGCGCGGTGTGGTGGACGCTCTGCCGCACACCCATAGTGTCGCCCGCGTGGCCGGCGACCCTGCCCGCGAGGTGCGCACGGTCGCCGTCTGCGGTGGTTCAGGGGACTTCCTGCTCGACCGTGCGCGGGACCTGGGAGCGGACGTCTTCGTCACCTCCGACCTCAAGCACCACCGCGTCTCGGAGGCGCAGGAGCACAGCGGCGCGCCAGCGGTGATCGACGTACCACACTGGGCAGCGGAGTGGACCTGGCTACCGGTCGTCGAGCGCAGGCTGCTGGACGCGCTCGCCGCCCAGGAGGCTACGGTGGAGACCCGCGTCTCACGGATCGTCACCGACCCTTGGACGATGCACATGCCCTGGCCTGGCGACGACTACGCCAGCTGAGCAGGAGGAGCAACGCTGAAAGCCGACCCGTTCGCGCAGCTGTCGCTGCTCGACCTGCAGCAGCAGGACTCCACGCTGGCCCAGCTGGCGCATCGCAAGCGGACGTTGCCCGAGCTGGCCACCCTCGAACGGCTCGCTGAGCGCCGCAAGGAGCTCGACGGCGAACGCGTGGAGAACGAAACCCGCGTGTCAGACCTGACCCGCGACCAGCGCAAGGCCGACGGCGAGGTCGAGAACGTCAAGGCCAGACGTCAACGCGATCAACAACGGATGGATTCGGGCCAGGTCTCCTCGCCCAAGGATCTTCAGAGCATGCAGCACGAGGTCACCGCACTGGACCGTCGGATCCGGACGCTGGAGGACGAAGAGCTCGAGGTGATGGAGGCGCTGGAGGAGGCCGAAGCGGTCTTGACCCGCGTACGCGACGAGCTGGGCGTCCTGGACGCGCAGGCCGCCGAGAGCGAGTCGACCCGCGATCGTGCGGTCGCCGAGCTCGACGGCCAAGCCGCCGACACCCAGACCGAGCGTGAGCTGACCGCTGCCAAGATCCCCGACAGCCTGTTGACGTTGTACGACAAGGTGCGTGCGCAGCACGGTGGGCTCGGCGCTGCCGCACTTCGCCAGCGGACGTGCGAGGGCTGCCGCCTGGAGCTCAACGGTGCGGACCTGCGCGAGCTCGCCGCGCTACCGAGTGATGAGGTGCTGCGGTGCCCCGAGTGCAACCGGATCCTGGTCCGCACTTCGGAGTCCGGCATCTGATGCCCGAGGAGTCACCACGCCGTCTCATCATCGAGGCCGACGGCGGCTCGCGCGGCAACCCCGGGCCGGCGGCGTACGGCGCGCTCATCCGCGACGCCGACACCAACATGGTGCTGGCCGAGCGTGCCGAGGCGATCGGCGTCGCGACCAACAACGTCGCTGAGTACCGCGGCCTGATCGCCGGCCTGGAGCTGGCGCTGGAACATGCGCCGAACGCCGAGCTCGAGGTCCGGATGGACTCCAAGCTGGTCATCGAGCAGATGGCCGGGCGATGGAAGATCAAGCACCCCGACATGCGGCCGCTGGCGATCCAGGCGCAGAGCCTCGCGCCGTTCGGCGTCGAGTGGACCTGGGTGCCGCGGGAGCAGAACTCAGCGGCCGACACAATCCTCAACGACGTGCTCGACCAGGCTCAGGGCAAGCCGCCGCGGACCCGTCGTACCACCGCCTCCACCGTGCAGGCAGAGGCTGAGACGGCCGCCCGGGCGATCCTCGACACCCCGACAACTGCGCGCAACCCACTGGCGGGGTGGCGCGACCCGACGGTGCAGACGCCGACGACCCTGATCCTGCTGCGGCACGGCGTCACCGACAACACCGTCGCGAAGCTGTTCTGCGGTTCGGGCGGCAGCGACCCCGGACTCAACGACGAAGGCCACGCCCAGGCCGATCGCGCGGCAGCCTACCTGCGCCGGGCGGGGGGCATCGACGCCATCGTCGCCTCTCCGCTGCGCCGCGCCCAGGAGACCGCCGCGGTGGTGGCGGAGCAGCTTGCACTTGAGGTGCGTACCGAGGACGGCTTGGCCGAGACGGCGTTCGGGGCGTGGGACGGGCTGAGCCTGGAGCAGGTGGACGAGCGCTTCCCGCACGAGCTCGAGGCATGGCTCGCCTCCACCGGCGCGGCACCGCCTGGCGGAGAGTCGTACGACACGGTCTTCGAGCGGGCGGTGGCGGCGAAGGACGAGCTGCTGCGTGGGTTCGCGGGCCGGACCGTCGTCGCGGTCAGCCATGTGACCCCGATCAAGATGTTGGTGCGTTTGACTCTGGGCGCCCCGATGCCGGTGGTCCACAGGCTCGAGGTCGCTCCCGCGTCGCTGACGACGCTGCGGTGGTGGCCAGACGGCGTCGCGACGCTGCGGTCCTTCTCGGCGATCCCCGAGTGATCCCGGTGGCGCGGGACCCGGTCCGCCAGCGGCTCACAACGCACCGACGACGACGTCGAGCCGTCCGCCGTCCAGTTCGACCGTCCAGCCCAGGTCGCGCAGCGCGACGGCGAGCTCGATGGCGGTCCGTGCCGTCACCCCCGCGGCGAACAGCTCGTGCACGATGCGTCCCTTCGTCGCCTTGTTGAGATGGCTGACCACCCGGCGCGTCCCCGCAGAGTCGTGGAGCACCCGGAGGGTCGCCGTCCGCGCGGCCACCGCTGCCGCCGGCCGGTAGAGGTTGACGTACGTCTGGGACCTCATGTCGACCAGCAGCCCGTCGCCCACCAGGTCGGGGACGATGGTGGCGAGCGGTCTGCGCCAGACAGCAGCAACCGGGCCGAGACCGGGCAGGCTGGCGTCGCCGGACAACCGGTACGCCGGGATGCGGTCGTTCGGGCGTACCAAGCCGAACAACGCGCTCGCGATCGCCACGGTGCGCGATGCGCGACGCCGGGCCGGGGCGTCGAGCCTGGCCAGGTCCGCCGCTGCGTACAGCACGCCGCTGAAGATGCGGTCTGCGCGTGCGGTCGGTGCGCTGAGAAGTCCGGCGTTGTAGGCGACGGCGTCGGTCTGGGTGGGACCGAGCCCGAGAGCCTGCGCGGCCGACACGGGGTCGCTGACGCAGGCGCTGACGAGCGCCTCGAGCACCGTCTGACGTGTTGCGGTCAGTGAAGGCATCGACAAGGAGCCGAGGTCGAGCGGGCGGCCGCGTACCGGAGCGGTCTTGCCTTCTGATGGCGGCACCAGGACGAGCACGTGTGCGACCCTATGCGGCGGCGCACGGTACGCGGCCAAACGTGGTCCTAGGGTGGGCGCATGTCACGTCGACAGCTGCGGGTCGAGCCCGCGTCGGTGGAGGTGCTTGCAGAGCACGTCCACGCCATCGAGTCCGAGCTCGCGGTCCGCACGACGTTCGCCGACGACGTGGTCGCGCAGGCACGGCGGGCCGCCGCATCGGTCGTCCTTCCTGATCGGGACTGCACGGATCTGCCGTTCGTGACCATCGACCCGCCCGGCGCGCGTGACCTGGACCAGGCCATGCATCTCGAACGCCGCGACGAAGGCTTCCGGGTGCACTACGCGATCGCCGACGTGGCCGCGTTCGTGAGCCCAGGTGACGCCGTCGATGTCGAGGCGCACCTGCGCGGGCAGACGTTGTACGCGCCGACCCACCGCGTACCCCTGCACCCACCGGAGCTGTCCGAGGCAGCTGCCAGTCTGTTGCCGGACGAGGTACGTCCAGCGCTGGTGTGGCAGATCGACCTGGACGAGACCGGCGACGGTACGCGGGTGGAGGTGTTCAGGGCGCGGGTGCGGAGCCGGGCGCAGCACGACTACGACGGCGTACAGCGCGCGGTTGACGACGGCACCGCCGACGAGGTCTTCGTCCTCCTGCGCGAGATCGGCCTGCTGCGCGAGCAGCGCGAACGCGAACGCGGTGGTGTCAGCCTTCCGTTGCCCGACCAGGAGATCGAGACCACCGCCGACGGCTGGGCACTGCACTACCGGGCATCGCTCCCCGTCGAGGGCTGGAACGAGCAGATCTCGTTGCTGACGGGGATGGCCGCAGCGCACCTGATGATCTATGCCCAGGTCGGGATCGTCCGCACGCTGCCGCCGGCCGGTTCGCGCGCGATCGCCAAGCTGCACCGGGCCGCCGGTGCCCTCGGCGTACCGTGGCCGTCCGGCATGGACTACCCCGACTTCGTGCGCACCCTCGACCCGCAGGTCCCGCGCCACGCGGCGATGCTCAACGAGTGCACCTCACTTCTGCGCGGTGCCGGCTACCTCGCGTTCGACGGTGCGATTCCCGCCGAGCCCGTGCATGCGGCGATCGCGTCGGAGTACGCGCACGCGACCGCGCCCTTGCGCCGTCTGGTCGACCGCTACGTCGGTGAGACCTGCGTCGCGATCTGCGCGGGGCAGCCGGTGCCGCAGTGGGTGCGCGAGGGACTGCCCGCGCTGCCGGCGCTGATGGCGGCATCGGAGCGGACGGTCCGCGCGTTCGAGCGTGAGGTCGTCGATCTGGTCGAGTCCGGTGTGTTGTCCGGGTCGGTCGGCGCCGACTTCGACGGGGTGGTCATCGAGGCCGACGGCGATGATCCTGGCTCGGGGACCGTGATGATCACTGATCCCGCCATCGAGGCCTCGATCTCCGCCGCGGGGTCGCTGCCGGTCGGCGACGCGGTACGCGTGCGGCTGGAAAAGGCCGACATCGGCACCCGTACAGTCACCTTCTCGCTAGTGTGAAGCGGGATCTCATCCGCCACAGCGCCACCAGGTTCTCCTGGTACGGCACTGGCTCCAGGGTCGCAACCCAGGAGAAGTGACGGTACGCCCGGTGAGGTCGGACGCCGGGCGGACCATGGCCACGATAGGATGCGACTGCGGATGAGCCGGCCGGGCGGCCGCGTTGGACGGTTCGCCGTCCACCGAGGAAGGTCCGGACTCCTCAGAGCACGGTGGTGGGCAACACCCACCCACGGTGACGTGCGGGACAGTGCCACAGAAATCAGACCGCCAGCGGCCTCGCGGGTGACCGCGAGGTGCGGGTAAGGGTGAAACGGTGGTGTAAGAGACCACCAGCGCCCCGGGTGACCGGGGTGGCTCGGCAAACCCCACCGGGAGCAAGACCAGGAGGGTGCCCTACGGGGCGCCTGCGCTGACGTTCGAAGGTTGCTCGCCTGAGTCAGCGGGTAGGTTGCCAGAGCGCACCGGCAACGGTGCGCCTAGACAGATGGTCGCCGGGGCGTACGCGTCCCACAGAATCCGGCCTACAGGCCGGCTCATCCGCCCCACCACCGCTGACCTGCACGTTTACCTCACGCCACCCGCTCTAGTCCGCACAGAGTCCGCAGGAGATCCCAAAACGGCGTCAACAGCCTCCCGTGTGCGGTCGTCCGAATCGGGCCACAAGTGGCTGTAGGTGTCGAGCGTCACCGCGAGCGTGACCATCGCCGCGAGATAGGCTGGCACGGCCGCGGTCAGGTTTGCGATCTGCTCGGTCGTCAGCGGGTCGACGCGGTGCACCTGCCGCTTCGGGAGCCGTGTCCCGGTGCATGGGTTGGACACCACGCGCCGATCCCTCACCGCAGCGGGCAAGATTCGCCGCCCCGAACGGCCTCTATACCCCTGTGGTGAGTGTTGTAAGTGTTGTCTCCGAGAAACCAACAGCCATCCCCAACACAACACATACAACACGGGTAGAGGAACGCTGCTCCGACTGCGGTCTCGCCCTCAACGCTGCCCTCGCCGCCGCTGGTGAGACGACTCACGCGACCGGTGGTGGTGACGAGCGATGAGCAGCAGCCAGGAACCCCCCAACGACCGCCAGACCGGCCCACTTTCGGCGCTCGATGCCCTGACCGGACGGAGACTCCCCGGCGGGTGCGACGACTGCGACGCGTACCAGACCGTCACCCACGAAACCGCCGGCGTGTACCGGATGGTGGTCCACCACGACGAGACGTGTCCGTTTCACCGGAGCCTCCGATGATCGAGCGCATCCCCGTTAACCCCGCTGAGGCCCGCGAACTCCGCGAGCAAGCCGCCGCCAACCCCGATGACGACGGCGCCGGCCACCGCGGCTGTATCGACGGCTGGCTCGGCGAGGACAACGAGGGCCGCCCGAGACCTTGCCTTGTCTGTCGCTCCCACCTGCGACGTGGCCACACGAGGCCGCGGTGAACGCCACGACGCCCGAGGAGGTCCTCGACGGTCCCCAATTGGCCCGGCCAGCCGGGAGACGCCACACACAGACGCACAGCGGCGCACAGACCCATGAAGGGCACGACACCCGGTCGACCCTTGAAAGGAAGGAAACCATGATGAGCGAGTTGAGAGAGCCGGGATTCCGGCCGCAAAGCCAGGGACCGGCAACACTCAGGAAGAACCTGATCGAGCGCACGTGTCTGCTGCCGCGGACCTTCGGCGACGGCATCACCACCGTCGTCGCCCAGTACGGCCAGTACTACATCGATCAGCTGGACGCGGCTGAGCGGTTCTACGGCCGCACCCTTGCCGCCGACGAGCAGAAGTTGCTCGACACCTACCTCGCCAACCGGGGCACCGGCGACGCCGCGTAACCCCCGGACGGTCACGCGCAGCCGCGAGTCGAGGCGCAACCGCGGCGTGACCACCCCCCTCGAAGGAAGTGACGAACCATGACCATGACGACCAACCCACGACAGTGCACCGCCACCGCCAATGGCACCCAGGAACGATGCCGCAAGTTCGCCATGCGCGGCCAGAACGTATGCCGAACGCCCGGCGGGGCCGCCCCGCAGAACCGCCGTGCAGCTGCCCGCCGGCAAGCCGAGCAAGCCGCAACCGAGTTCCTGACCCGTGACGGGTCCACGCCCTCACCGGTGTACGACTCGCTGGACGCCCTGTCGCTGCTCGCCGGGGAGATTCTCGCGCGCAAGGACTACCTACGCGCCCAGGTCCAGCAGCTTGACGGGGAGCTGACCTACGCGCACGCCTCCGGTGCGGGGATCGGCGCGGCAGCCGAGGACGTGAGGGCCGTCGTCGCCGCCTACGAGCGTGCCCTCGACCGGGCCACGAAGGTGCTGTCGATCCTCGCCAGGTTGGACCTCGATGAGCGGCTCATGCGAATCCGCGGCGCACAGGCCGACACCCTCTTCAGCGCGATCGAGTCCGCACTCATTGCCAGCGGGTACAGCGGCCAGGCGTTGGCTGACATCAAGGAGGCGATCGCCGACAACCTCGAAGCCATCATCATCCCCGACGACCCCTCCGAGCTGTGAGCCGAGCGGAACCCCACCGGCCGCGCGGCCCGCGAAAACGCGTCAGAATTGGGTCATGCCGCCAGCGAGGAAGCGCGCCTCGTCAGCCGTGACCGGCTCGCCCAACTTTGAGGGAATCATCATCCCCGCGGACACTTCCGACCACTGAATCATCGCTGCGCGGTTGTGGCCTAACATCAGGCGATGAGCGATGATAGGTGGTTGCGCAAATCTCGAAGCCGGCGCCCTCAACAACGAGGGGGGTAAACGTCACGTCCTCGACTTGCTTGGCGAACTCCGGATCGATGAGGGAGGTCTGTGCCCACCCGCGGGCACCGGAGGCCGTGCGCGTCTCTCACGCGCTGTCCTTGTCGCTCACACGCTTGCATCGGTTCACCGCCGCTCACAGATGTCATCCTCGGGTCTCGCCAGTCCGCAGGTAGTGTCGCAGGAGGACCGAGAACTGCCTCCACAGCCTCGCGCGTTCGGTCATCAGAGTCCGGCCAGAGGTGGCTGTACGTGTCGAGCGTCTCCGATGCGCTCGCGTGCCCGAGCCGGAGGTCGCCGCCGAGCTGTTCGAGAGTTCGCCTACCGCGACTACCTCGAGCTGCACGGACTCTCTTTACAGCTGACCGAGGCGCTGGCCGAGTACTGGCACGCTCGGTTCGCGACGAGCTCGGCTTCTGCCGGCGAGGACTCAGCGGACATGGGGGAGGGAGGTGTTCGGACAGAGCTACCGGGGCTGCGCTACTCCCTTCGGCTACCCGGCTCGTGGTGCACCACCCCGCGGCGAAGTACTTCAACGCCCTGAGCCGTGGCGGGCATCGGCAAGCGTTGCGGAGCCGACCGAGGGGCCCGTCAGACGTCTCCCGCCGCCTCAGCAGCAAGAACGGTAACCGTCCTGTGACATCGAGGTGCTGACACACGACGCTGCGACGACTAGTGTTCGAGCCGGTCGTACCTACATTCTTGGACTGAGGAGCAGCATGACTAGTTCTCGCAGACGATTTCGTCGGATCGCCGTGCTCGGGGTGGTCGGCTCTCTCCTAGCGCTGGCGGGCTGCGCCGATAGCGAGCGGACCGGCTCCGGCGACGACGGAGGTGATGGAGGGACCGGCAGTTCCGGCGGCACCTTCGTCTTCGCCGGCGCGGCCGACCCGGTCACCCTTGACCCGTTCTTCGCCAGCGACGGGGAGTCCTTCCGGCCGGCACGTCAGATTTTCGAGGGGCTCGTCGGCACCAAACCCGGTACGGCGGACCCTGCTCCGTTGCTGGCGACGGCGTGGGAGGGCAGCGAGGACGGCCTCAGCTACACCTTCCAGCTCCAAGAAGGCGTGAAGTTCCACGACGACACGGACTTCAACGCCGACGTGGCCTGCTGGAACTTCGACCGGTGGTACAACACGCCGCCAGGAGTAGGCCAGACCGAGGACCAGGCCTACTACTACATCAGCCTCTTCAAGGGCTTCGCCGAGGGTGAGCTCACCGACAGCGTCTACGAGAGCTGCACGGTCGACTCCGACACGCAGATCACCGTCAAGCTGACGCAGCCCTTCGCCGGCTTCGTCGCAGCGCTTTCCCTGCCGGCGTTCTCGATGCAGAGCCCCGAGGCGATCGAGAAGTACGGCGCCAAGGGCCAGGACGACCCCTCGCAGAGCGAGTACGCCACCAAGCACCCAACCGGCACCGGGCCGTTCGTGTTCGAGTCGTGGGAGAAGGAGGACCAGCTCGTGATGACCCGCAACGACGACTACTGGGGTGAGGTCGCCCTTGTGGACGAGGTGGGGATCGTGCCCATCGCGGAGCCGAAGGCACGAGCAGATGCCCTGCTGGCAGGCGAGATCGACGGGTTCGACCTGGTCGGACCGGCCGATATCCCGAGGCTCGAGGACGAGGGCTACCAGGTCTTGAACCGGCCCGCGTTCAACATCTTGTACCTCGGCATGAACCAGGCGGTGAAACCGCTGGACGACATCCGTGTCCGTCAGGCCATCGCGCACGCGATCGACAAGGAAGCGGTGATCAACGCCTCCATGCCTGAGGGCACCGAGCCTGCGCTCGAGTTCGTTCCGCCGATAGTAGACGGCTACACGGAGGACGTCACGACCTACGAGCACGACCCACAGAAGGCCAAGGACCTGCTGGCCGAGGCCGGCGCGGAGGACCTCGTAGTCGAGTTCAACTACCCGACCGACGTGACCCGGCCCTACATGCCGTCGCCCGGTGACACGTTCAACGCGATCCGCTCCCAGCTCGAAGAGGTCGGGATCACGGTGAAGCCGACCGCGGACGTGTGGGACCCGGACTACCTGGACAAGATCTCGGGCAGCAAGGACCACGGAATCCACCTGCTGGGCTGGACCGGTGACTACAACGACACCGACAACTTCCTCGGGGTCTTCTTCGGTCGCCAGTCGAGCGAGTGGGGCTTCAACAACCCCGAGCTGTTCCAAGCACTCGAGGACGCCCGGGCCATCCCGGTCGTCGAGGAGCAGGTTCCGGTCTACGAGGAGGTCAACAAGATGGTGATGGAGTTCCTCCCCGGTATCCCGCTGGCCAGCCCGGTGCCGTCCCTCGGCTTTGCGCCCAACGTGAAGGGCTACGCCCCCAGCCCGGTGCAGGACGAGCCGTGGAACCTGGTGTCGGTCGAGTAGCGGTCAGAGGAGGACCCGCCGCTAGTACCCATGGAGAACGATGCTGCGATTCGTAGTACGGCGGCTGGCCCTGATGGTCCCCGTGCTCCTCGGGCTGTCGATCCTGCTGTTCGTGTGGGTTCGTTCGCTCCCTGGAGAGCCGGCGCGGTCGATGTTGGGTCAGCGGGCGACGCCGGAGGCGATCGAACGGATCAACAAGCTGTACGGCTTCGACGACCCGATCCTGCAGCAGTACTTCACCTACGTGGGTCGGCTCATCAGAGGAGACTTCGGTGAGTCGACCCGCAACGGAGACCCCGTCGTCACTACCTTCCTCGACCAGTTCCCCGCCACCATCGAGCTCGCCGTCGCGGCGCTGCTCTTCGCCATCGTGCTCGGAGTGCCGCTCGGCTACTGGGCGGGCCGCCGGGTGGGTGGGTGGCTGGACAACCTGATTGTCTCGACCTCTCTGCTCGGAGTGGTCACGCCGGTCTTCTTTTTGGCGATCTTGCTGAAGCTCGTCTTCGCCGAGTGGCTGGACTGGTTCCCGACGTCGCGCCGACAGGACGCCCGCATCGAGGCGACCCACCTCACGAACTTCTACGTCCTGGACGGCTTACTCACCCGTGAGTGGGACGCCGCCTGGGACGCGATCGTGCACCTGATCCTGCCGGGGATAGCACTCGGCACGATTCCGCTGGCGATCATCGTCCGCATCACCCGCGCCGCCGTCGCCGACGTCACGGGTGAGGACTACGTCCGCACTGCGTACTCCAAAGGCCTCGACCCGGCGATCATCCGCAACCGCCACGTCATGCGCAACGCGCTGCTACCGGTCGTCACCACGATCGGCCTGCAGACAGGACTGCTGCTGTCAGGCGCCGTCCTGACCGAGAGCGTGTTCGAGATCGGAGGCATCGGTCGCTATCTCTTCGAGGCCATCAGCCAGCGGGACTACCCCGTCCTACAGGCGTACATCTTGTTCATCGCCCTGATCTTCTCGCTGGTCAACCTACTGGTGGACGTGTCGTACGGGGTCATCGACCCCCGGGTGCGAGTGTCATGACAACAGCTCCGCAGATGATCGGTCCCGGCGACCCGATGCTGGCCGTGGACGCTGAGCGCGGCGCCAGTCTCTGGCAGGGTGCCTGGCGCCGGTTGCGGCGCAACCCGGTTGCCATCATGGGTGCCCTGCTGGTGCTGGCATTCGTCCTGGTGGCCGTCTTCGCCGGACTCCTTGCGCCGTACGCGCCGGACAGTCGCCAGTGGTCCGACGAGGTCACGCTCACGTCGGTCCCCGGTCCGCGCGAAGGCAACCTTCTCGGGGTGGACCGGTACGGGTCGGACCTCTACAGCCAGCTGTTGTACGGCGCCCGCCAGTCACTGATCATCGGGGTCGTCTCCACGCTGCTCGGCCTGCTGGTGGGCGCCTTGCTGGGTGTGCTGGCCGGTGGCCTCGGGGCCAAGGTCGACATGTTCGTGATGCGCATCGTCGACATCTTGTTGTCCATTCCCTCACTGCTCCTGGCCGTGAGTATCGTCGCCGTCCTCGGCCAGAACCGGTACGGCGTGATGATCGCCATCGCGTCGGCACAGGTGCCCGTCTTCGCGCGGCTGCTGCGAGGCACCATGCTGTCTCAGGCGAAGTCCGACTACGTCCTCGCAGCCACCTCTTTGGGGCTGCGACGCAGAACCATCGTGATGGGGCACGTGCTGCCGAACTCGGTGGGGCCGACCATCGTGCAGGCGACCCTGAACCTGTCGACAGCCGTCATCGAGGTCGCCGCACTGTCCTTCCTCGGCCTGGGCGAGTCAGACCCGGCCGCAGCCGAGTGGGGCCGCATGCTGGTAGCGGCCCAGGACCGGTTCGCGTCGTCGCCTCAGCTCGCGCTGTGGCCGGGTCTCGCTATCGCTGTGTCGGCACTCGGCTTCACCCTGCTCGGCGAGGCCATGCGCGAAGCTCTCGACCCGAAGGGCCGGCGGTAGACGGTGAGCGACGAGATCATCTTCGGGGCTGGCCGCGATTCGAGCGTCGCCAAGAGCCGCGACCTGTCGACAGAGGCGCTGCTGACCGTCCGCGACCTGCGCGTCGAGTTCGGGAAGAAGGGACAGCGGACGACGACCGCGGTCGACGAGGTGAGTTTTGAGGTCAGGCGCGGCGAGCATCTCGGAATCGTCGGCGAGTCGGGGAGCGGCAAGAGCGTCACCTCGCTGGCAGTCATGCGCCTGCTGCCGGCCTCCGGGGTCCGGGTCAGCGGGCACATCGACTTCGACGGGGAAGACCTGCTTGCCGCGAGCGAGAAGAGGATGCGCGAGGTCCGCGGTCGCGACATCGCGATGATCTTCCAAGACCCGATGACCTCTCTCAACCCGGTCGTGACGATAGGCACCCAGATCAGCGAGGTCGTCCGAAGCCACCGCGACGTGACCAAGTCCGAGGCCCACGAGCGATCAGTGGAGCTATTGGAGAAAGTAGCCATCCCCGATGCTGTTCGGCGGATGAAGGAGTACCCACACCAGCTCTCGGGCGGCATGCGTCAGCGGGTGCTGATCGCGATAGCCCTCGCCAACGAGCCGCGACTGCTGATCGCCGACGAGCCGACGACCGCACTCGACGTCACCATCCAGGCGCAGATTCTCGAGATCCTGAAGCTGGTTGTCGCCGACACGGGTACGGCGCTGATCATGATCACGCACGACCTAGGCGTGGTCGCAGGTCTCTGCGACTCTGTCCACGTGATGTACCAGGGGCGGGTGGTCGAGTCTGCCCATCGCAGACTGCTCTTCGCTCAGCCACGGCATCCCTACACCAGAGGTCTGCTGTCCTCGGTGCCGCGCCTCGATACCCCGCGCGGGCGCCCACTCACGCCGATCCCGGGCTCACCCACCGATGTACTCCCCTGGGCTGAAGGATGCGCCTTCGTGCCACGTTGCGGCAACCGCATCGACACCTGCTCAGCAGGCCCGCCGCCGCTGGCGCCGGTCGACGGACGGACATTGCGGTGTTACAACCCGGTCACCGCTGAGCAGAACGAAAACCCACAGCAGAACCTGGCGGCCGGTACCGGTGAGGCGACGAGTCGATGACACCAGGAGAGTCCGTTGGCTACCTGACGTCAGATCCAGGTGAGGGTCGCGCCACAACCGACGTCGTCCTCACCGTCCGCGGTCTGAAGGTCTACTTTCCGATCAAGAAGGGAGTCTTGATCGACCGCCAGGTCGGAGCTGTCAAGGCCGTCGACGGAGTTGACCTCGACATTCCTCGGGGACGTACGTTCGGGCTGGTCGGTGAGTCCGGGTGCGGTAAGAGCACCCTGGGTCGAGCCGTCCTGCGTCTAGTGGAGCCGACCGCGGGGGAGGTCATCTTCGACGGTGTGGACGTAGCCGGTCTTGGCTCGGAGGAGCTGCGGAAGATGCGCCGCCGCATGCAGATGGTCTTCCAAGACCCACTCGCCAGTCTCAACCCGCGGCAGAGCGTCGAGACGATCATCACCGAGCCGCTTCAGGCGCACGGCATCTCGTACGACAAGTCCACGAAGGTGCGCGAGGTGCTCGACCTGGTCGGTATGCCGGCGTCGGCGGCCACCCGCTACCCACATGAGTTCTCGGGCGGGCAACGTCAGCGCATCGGCATCGCGCGTGCCATCGCACTGGAGCCGGAGCTCATCATCGCCGACGAGCCGGTGTCAGCCCTTGACGTGTCGATCCAGGCGCAGGTGATCAACCTGCTGGAGGAGCTGCAGGAACGGCTCGGCCTGACCTACCTCGTGATCGCTCACGACCTCGCCGTCGTGCGCCACATCAGCGAGGAGATCGCGGTGATGTACCTCGGGGGGATCGTCGAGCAGACGGACTCGGAGTCGTTGTACCGCAAGCCCCTCCACCCGTACACCATCGCGCTCATGTCAGCGGTGCCCGTCCCGGACCCGGTGGTCGAGGACAGTCGCCGGCGCATCCTGCTCACCGGCGACATCCCCTCACCCGCCAACCCACCGTCGGGCTGTCGCTTCCACACCCGCTGCGCGTTCCGCCAGGAGACCCGCTGTCACGACGAACGCCCGGAGCTCGTCGAGCTCGAAGCGGGCCACAAGGTGTCCTGTCACTACGCCGCCGAGATACGTGACGGCACGATCAAGCCGCGACAGCCCGAGGAGATGCTGGCCTCCGGGCCCACCGTCTGAGCTGTGTGCTGGCCTCGCCTCGGCTGACGCCCAGCGGGGCCACCTCGGTGTCACCGGCAATGCCGGTGGGCTCGGGGCGAGGCGTGGGCAGCGGGGGCTCATCCGCCCCCGCCTACGGCAGCGTCAGGATCTCGGCGCCGATCTCGGTGTGACCAGCACGGTGTGCTCGAACTGTGCGGTGCGGGACTTGTCCTTGGTGGTGACCGTCCAGCCGTCCTCCCACATGTCCCAGTCGTACGCGCCGAGGGTCAGCATCGGCTCGATGGTGAAGGTCATGCCGGGCTTCAGCATCGTGTCGAAGCGCTCGTCGTCGTAGTGCGGGATGATCAGGCCGTCGTGGAACGCCGGGCCGACCCCGTGACCGGTGAAGTCCCGCACCACGCCGTAGCGAATGCCGCGTTCATAGTTCCAGATTGGCTGCGCAGGCGGCGTCCACCATCGTGACCACCTCGGCGTCGGTCAGCGGTTCACCTACGCCGCCGTCGGCGCGCACCTCACGGCGGCCGGCGAGTTCCTGGGCGATCGCGGCGTCGATCATCGCGTCAGCCTCAGCATCGGTGTACGTGCCCCTACATCGATCAACTGGACGCGGCTGAGCGGTTCTACGGCCGCACCCTTGCCGCCGACGAGCAGAAGTTGCTCGACACCTACCTCGATGGTCACGGCACCCATTTGAGGTGGAGCAACGAAGCGGTTCTCAGTCGAGAAACACGCCTAGTGACTCACCGCGCTGGCCGCCGTCTTGGACTAGGTTGACGTGCGTGAGTCCGGTGGCGTACCTAGAGACCAGCGTAATCTTCTGTGACGACAACCTGCATCGCCTCGCACAATTTCCGGCCGAGTGCATCGACCTCGTCTACCTTGATCCGCCGTTCTTCTCTAACCGGAATTACGAGGTCATTTGGGGAGACGAAGCCGAGATTCGCTCATTCGAGGACCGCTGGGAAGGGGGCATCCAGGTGTACGTCGCCTGGATGCGCGAACGGATGCTCGAGATACGCCGAGTGCTGAAGCCCAACCGGCACGGTGTACCTGCATTGCGACCACCACGCCAGTCATTACCTCAGGGTGATGATGGACGAAGTGTTCGGGGCCACGGCGTTCCTCAACGAGATCATCTGGCACTATGAGAGTGCCGGCGGCGCACCGAAGAAGTGGTTGCATCGGAACCATGACACGATCTTTCGCTACGCCGCGAGCACCAAGAAGGCCGTTACTTGGTACGCCCCTCTCAAGCCGTGGCCTCAGTCGACACTCGACAAGTGGCAAACCGACGAGGTCGGCATCTATCACGAGAATGGCAGTAAGCGGTACTACATCAACCCCGAGGGCAAACTCGAGGATGACGTCTGGCACATCACGCTTGCAACGCGCTCGAAGGAACGGTTGGGGTACCCCACCCAGAAACCCGAGGCTCTGCTGGAAAAGATCATCAAGGCGAGCAGCGATGGCAAACTGTCCTCGACCCGTTCTGCGGCTGCGGCACGACGATCGTCGCGGCTCAGCGGCTGAAGCGTCAATGGATAGGTATAGATATCAGCCCGACAGCCGTTGGACTGATGAAGCGCCGTGTGGAAAAGGTCGGCGCTCGCGGCGTGAAGCTTGTTGGTATGCCGGTAACCGTTGAGCAGTTGCGAGACTTGAAACCTTACGAGTTTCAAAACTGGGTTATACAACGACTAAACGGCACACATTCGCCAAGAAAGTCGGGCGACATGGGAATTGACGGCTTCTCCTTCTTCCTACACGATCCCATCCAGGTGAAGCAGTCCGAGCGAGTCGGACGGAATGTCGTCGACAACTTCGAGACGGCAATCGAGCGCAACAAGAGCACGTCCGGACGAATCGTCGCCTTCAGCTTCACGCGCGGTGCCTATGAGGAAGCGGCACGGGCGAAAGCCGAAAAGGGCATAGACATCGAACTGACGACAGCAAAGGAACTGCTAAGTTCAAACTTGTCTGGACCTAGTCACGCCCAATTCTCCGGCGCTCATACCCGATGAGAACTCCTTGCCGCTTCCGAAGGGGCGGTCGGCTGCGGCGCTGCCAACAGCCGGCGAGCTGCGCACAAGCGACGTGTCCTCCGATGAAGCCGACTGAATCAAGCGCACCGTTAGCCGCGGTCTTGCTCGGCTTCGCACGCAGCGTCCACCATCGCGAGCACCTGCTCGTCGGTGAACGGCTCGCCGTCGCACCCGCCGTCACGCTGGCCGAGTTCGTAGGCGATCGCGGCGTCGATCATCGCGTCGACCTCAGCGTCGGTGTACGCGCCCCTACACGGGCTGCTGTGGTGTCCGCGGCGGGTCTGTGCCCACCCGCGGGCACCGGAGGCCGTGCGCGTCTCTCACGCGCCGTCCTTGTCGCTCACACGCTTGCATCGGTTCACCGCCGCTGTCCCCGCTTGATCGTGGGCCGACTCTCTCACGCGGTCCGCAGAAAGTCCGCAAGAAGTCCGCAAACAATCGCCAGCAGTCAATCACCGTCAACGGCATCGCCACAGGTCAGCCGCCACAACCACCAACACTCAACAACAACCGATCACCCACGGCCAATGTCGGCCTACGTGCCGGCTCATCCGCCGCACCGCGCCGGACGTCGGTGCGTTCGGCTACGGTAACGTCAGGATCTCCGCGCCGGTGGTCGTGACAAGTACGGTGTGCTCGAACTGCGCCGTGCGCGACTTGTCCTTGGTGGTGACGGTCCAGCCGTCCTCCCACATGTCCCACTCGTAGGCGCCGAGGGTCAGCATCGGCTCGATGGTGAACGTCATCCCCGGCTTCATGACGGTGTCGAAACGTTCGTCGTCGTAGTGCGGGATGATCAGCCCGTCGTGGAACGCAGGGCCCACCCCGTGGCCGGTGAAGTCGCGTACCACGCCGTAGCCGAACCGTCGCGCGTACGACTCGATGACCCGCCCGATCACGTTGATCTGCCGGCCGGGCTTGACCGCCGAGATGCCGCGCATCGTCGCCTCCTCGGTGCGTTCGACCAAGAGCCGCGACCGCTCGTCGACGTCTCCGACGAGGTAGGTCTTGTTGGTGTCACCGTGGACACCGCCGATGTAGGCGGTGATGTCGATGTTGACGATGTCGCCGTCCTCGAGACGGCGCGAGTCCGGGATCCCGTGGCAGATCACCTCGTTGACGCTGCTGCACAGCGACTTGGGGTAGCCGCGGTAGCCCAGCGTCGAGGGGTACGCCCCGCGGCTGACCAGGAAGTCATGGGCAACCGCGTCCAGCTCCTCGGTCGTGACGCCAGGCGCGACCGCGGCCTCGACCACATCGAGCGACTGCGCCGCGAGCCGACCCGCAACACGCATGCGAGCGATCGTGTCGGGGTCGCGGATCTCGGGACCGTCGTACGGAGTCGGCGCGCTGCGGCCGACGTACTCGGGTCGCTCGACCGATGGCGGCACCGGGCGCGGTGGCGAGATCGGGTGGGGGGTCAGGACGCTCACCCTGTCGAGTCTAGTGGGGTCGCCCGATGCTCAGCGGACTCACCCGGGACGCGGCAGGATGGGGATGACGACGCACCAGGAGGAGGCACCCATGGCCGAGACGTTCTACTACTGCCTGACACACCACCGGGTCGAGGGCGAGGGCGGCTGCAAGGCCGCGGACCGGCTCGGGCCGTACGAGAGCGCAGACGAGGCCGAGCATGCGCTCGAACGCGTCGAGCAGCGCAACGAGGCGTGGGACGACGACCCCGAGTGGAACGACGACGCCGACCGAAGCTAGCTTCGGCCCGGCTCAAGAGTCCTCGGAAGCTGGCGCTGTCACGCTCGGCGCTGCGAGAGGATGTGCCCATGGAGACGAACACGTCGATCGGGATCATCGGGGGCACCGGACCGCAGGGCCGTGGCCTGGCCGTCCGATGGGCCGTCGCCGGACTGCGCGTCACCCTCGGCTCTCGCGACGCCGGTCGAGCGGCAGGCGTCGCGGCCGACCTCGGGAACGGCGTCACAGGCGCCACCAACGCCGATTGCGCTGCCGGCTCGGACGTCGTCGTGGTCACCGTGCCGTGGGACGCCCACGCGCCGACCCTGCGTGAGCTCGCTCCACAGCTCGCCGGCAAGGTCGTCATCGACTCGGTGAACCCGCTCGGCTTCGACAAGCAGGGCCCTTACGCCCTCGACGTACCCGAGGGCAGCGCCGCCCAGCAGGCCGCGAGGCTGTTGCCGGAATCGACGGTCACAGCTGCCTTCCACCACGTGTCCGCGGTCTCGCTCTCCGATCTGTCTATCGACGACCTCGACCTCGATGTCCTCGTGCTCGGTGAGGACCGCGACGCGACCGACCAGGTCATCGCCCTCGTCGGACTGCTCCCCGGCATGCGCGGCATCTACGGCGGCCGGCTGCGCAACGCCCACCAGGTCGAGGCCCTCACGGCCAACCTGATCGCCATCAACCGGCGCTACAAGTCGCACGCCGGCCTGCGGATCACCGACGTCCGATGAGCCACCGGGCTGCGCCGCGGCGCGTTGTCTGCCTCGTACCGTCGCTGACCGAGGCGATCGCCGTCACAGTTCCGGACCGGCTCGCCGGCGCCACCGAGTGGTGCACCGAGCCGCCCGGTCTCGACGTTGCCCGCTTCGGCGGCACCAAGAACCCCGACGTGACGGCGATAGTCGCCGCTCGCCCGGACCTCGTCGTCGTCAACACCGAGGAGAACCGCGCTGCCGACCTCGACGCGCTGCGCCGCGCGGGCGTACGCCTGTGGGTGACGGACCCGCAGACGGTTCCAGAGGCCATCACCCAGCTCCGTGACCTGTTGACAGCCCTCGGCGCCGCGCGCGTCCCGTGGCTGGAGGCGGCCGAGACACAATGGGCGCGGCCGTGGACCGGCGAGCGGAAGCGTGCCGTCGTACCGATCTGGCGGCGGCCGTGGATGGCGCTCGGCCGGGACACCTTTGCCGGTGACGTGCTCGCCAGGATCGGTGTCGACAACGTCCTCGCGGGCGATGACGAACGTTATCCGCGGATCGACATCACCGCCCTCCCGCGGCACGACCTCGTCGTACTGCCGGACGAGCCGTACGCCTTCAGCGTCGCCGACGGTCCCGAAGCGTTCGCCGCCGCGTCTGCGTGCGTCTCGGGTCGATACCTGACGTGGTACGGCCCGTCGCTTGCCGAGGCGCGTGACGTCCTGTCCGCGCAGGTGTGGACCGCGGTGGAAGCATGAGGCGACTGAGGTTGCGCCGTTCGGGACCGTGGATCTCCACCGCTGCCCTGGCGTGCCTGTTGTGGGTGTGCGTGGCGAGCGCGTTGTTCGCGCCGTGGTGGGGCGTCGCGATGATGATGGCGGTCTGGGCCATGTGCGCACTCGTCGTGCTGGGGTGGGCGCGGCCGCACCCCGCCCGGACGGTGTACGTGCCGCTCGCCGGAGCGCGCTCGTCTGGTTCGCCACCACTGGCCTGCGCTGGTGGGGTCGGAGCGCCTGAGCGTTGACTCCCGGCTACGACTCGAAGGTGTGCTCGGGGCCGGGGAAGACGCCGGCGGCGACCTCCTCGGCGTACGCCTGCGCCGCCGTCAGCATCACCTCCCGCAGGTCGGCGTACTGCTTGACGAATCTCGGCATCCGCCCGCTCCGCAGGCCCATCATGTCCTGCCACACCAGCACCTGGGCGTCACAGTCCGGGCCGGCGCCGATGCCGATCGTCGGGATCCGCAGCCGCTTGGTGATCTCGGCGGCCACGTCGCCGGGCACCATCTCCATCACGACGGCGAACGCGCCCGCGTCCTGCAACGCCTCGGCGTCGGCGATGGTCTTCGCGGCCGCGTCTCCGCGTCCCTGGACCCGGTAGCCGCCGAGGCTGTGCTCGGACTGCGGGGTGAACCCGATGTGCGCCATCACCGGGACGCCGCCGCTGGTCAACAGCTTCACCGTCGGCGCCATCTCGGCGCCACCCTCGAGCTTGACCGCATGCGCCCGCGCCTCTTTCATGAACCGCACCGCTGTGTCGTACGCCTGCTGCGGCGAGGCTTGATACGACCCGAAAGGCAGGTCGGCCACCACCAGTGCGTACGTCACCGAGCTGGTCACAGCGCGGGCGAGCGGGATCAGCTCGTCGACTGTGACCGGAAGCGAGGAGTCGTACCCATAGACGTTGTTGGCGGCTGAGTCACCGACGAGGAGGACAGGGATCCCGGCCTCGTCGAAGACCTGGGCTGTGTACTGGTCGTACGCGGTGAGCATTGCCCACCTCTCACCGCGTTGCTTCATGTCGTGCAGCGTGACGGTACGTACGCGCTTGCGGCGGGAAGTCTCGGTCGACTCGGTCATGGCGTCATCCCTTGCGATCTCGCGGCTACCTCTCGGAGTCCCCGGAGGTCATCAGCCTGCCACGGCGGGGGACCTCGTGCCTGCGGTCGTGGAGGACCTCACGATGCCTGGCGAGGGCCAGAACCTGCGGATGGAGGGGCCAGAACCTGCGGATGGAGGGGCCAGAACCTGCGGATGGCGGGTCATAGGGTTTCGCGCCAGCCGTTGGTGATGGGCACCCGGCGGTCCCGGCCGAAGTTCCGGGCGGAGATCTTGGGTCCCGGGGGGTACTGGCGGCGCTTGTACTCCGCGCGGTCGACCAGGGTGATGACGCGCTGGACGAGCTCGGGGTCGAAGCCTTCGGCGATGACGTCCCGCGACCCGAGGTCGCGCCCGACGTAGGCGTCGAGGACGGCATCCAGCAGGTCATACTCCGGCAGCGAGTCTGAGTCGAGCTGCCCCGGTCGCAGCTCGGCCGACGGGGGTTTGACGATGACGCCTTCGGGGATGGGCGGTGTCTCGCCGCGGCGTTCGGCCTCGGCGTTGCGCCACCGCGCGAGGCGCCACACCAGTGTCTTGGGCACGTCCTTGACCGGGGCGTACCCGCCGACCGCGTCACCGTAGATGGTCGAGTAGCCGGTGGCGAGCTCGGACTTGTTGCCGCACGCGAGCACGAGGTGTCCGTCCTGGTTGGACAGCGCCATCCAGACGACTGCCCGGATGCGTGCCTGGAGGTTCTCCTCGGCCAGACCTTCGACGTGGACGGCCTTGGTGAACGCCTCGAACATCGGCGCGATCGGCACCGTCTGTAGGTGCATGCCGGTACGTTCAGCGAGCTCGGCCGCGTCCGTTCTGGAGTGCTCGGTCGACCAGTCGCTGGGGTTGGAGATCCCATGGACCTGATCCGGGCCGAGTGCGTCAACGGCGATCGTCGCCACGAGGGTCGAGTCGATGCCGCCGGACGCACCGAGCAGTACCGAGGTGAAGCCGTTCTTGGTCACGTAGTCGCGCAGGCCGACGACCAAGGCGGAGTAGATCTCAGCCAGGTCGTCAAGGCGGGGATAGCGCTGCGGCTCCAGCGGCTCGTACGCGGGCACGGGCGCGCTCGACAGCACGGTACGAACGACGTCCAGGCCGGCGAAGCGGGCGTCGGGGTCGGGCATCGGTGTGGTCGCGCCCGGCAGCTCGAGGTCGACGACCAGCAGCTCCGGCTCGAACTGTGCCGCTCGTGCGACAACCTCGCCGCGGGCGTCCACCACGAGAGAGTCGCCGTCGAAGACCAGCTCGTCCTGGCCGCCGACGAGGTTGACGTACGCCAGTGCGCACTCACCTTCGCGGGCGCGGCTCGCGCACAGCTCGAAGCGCACGTCGTCCTTGGCCGCCTCGTACGGCGAGCCATTGATGACGACGAGCAGCGCCGCCTCGGCCGCACTGGCCGCAGCCGACGGGCCGTCGCGCCACAGGTCCTCACAGATCGCCAGCGCGACGTCGATCCCGCGCACCTGGATGACGTTGATCGTGTCACCGGGGACGAAGTTGCGGATCTCGTCGCCCACACCGTAGTTCCACAGGTGGTGCTTGGCCTGGGAGAGGACGACCTGGCCCTCGTACAGCACTGCCGCGCAGTTCTGGGGGGCGTTCTTGGGCACTCCGGGGCGATCGGCGACGTCGGGGGCCTGGTCGAGGAAACCGATCACGACGGCGAGCTCACCGAGACCGTCGGAGCGCAGCCTCCGGGCCAGCTCGGCCGTGGCCACCCGGGACGCGTCGATCAGCGATGCCCGCATCGCGAGGTCCTCGATCGGGTAGCCGGTGAGCATCATCTCGCCGAACGCGACCAGGTGTGCTCCCGCGTCCGCTGCCAGGTGGCACTGCTCGAGCGCGAGCGCGGCGTTGGCGTCGAGGTCCCCGACCCGGGGGTTGGTCTGGGCGAGGGCGAGTCGGAGCTGGGGCACGGTTCGAGCCTAGCGGTGAGCGTGCCCCGTTAACCGGCCCGAAACACTGCGTCGGCAGACTGAGCCCCATGGGCAAGCAAGAAGACTTCGTACTCCGAGCTCTCGAGGAGCGGGACGTCCGGTTCGTCAGGCTGTGGTTCACCGACGTCCTCGGGTCGCTGAAGTCGGTGGCCGTCGCACCGGCGGAGCTGGAGGGGGCGTTCGAGGAGGGCATCGGCTTCGACGGGTCGGCCATCGAGGGCTTCGCCCGGGTGCACGAGGCGGACATGCTCGCCAAGCCCGACCCGGCGACGTTCCAGATCCTGCCGTGGCGCGGCGAGACACCCGCGACGGCGCGAATGTTCTGCGACATCTTGATGCCCGACGGCAGTCCGTCGTACGCCGACCCGCGGCACGTCCTGAAACGGTCGCTGTCCAAGGCAGCGGATGCGGGTTTCACGTTCTACACCCATCCGGAGATCGAGTTCTTCTTGTTCAAGGGCAAGCCGCTCAAGGGTCAGCAGCCGGTCCCGGTCGATGACAGCGGCTACTTCGACCACACCGCCCAGGGCGGGGGACAGGACTTCCGGCGCGAGGTCATCACGATGCTGGAGGCGATGGGCATCTCGGTGGAGTTCAGCCACCACGAGGGCGGTCCGGGGCAGCAGGAGATCGACCTGCGCTACGCCGACGCGCTCTCGACCGCAGACAACATCATGACGTTCCGCACCATCGTCCGCGAGGTCGCGTTGAGTCAGGGTATCTGGGCGTCGTTCATGCCGAAGCCCTTCACTGAGCACCCAGGCTCAGGTATGCACACCCACCTGTCGTTGTTCGAGGGCGATGAGAACGCCTTCTACGAGGCCGGGGCGGAGTACCAGCTGTCCAGGACCGGCCGTGCGTTCATCGCCGGGATCTTGCACCACACGCCCGAGATCACCGCGGTGACCAACCAGTGGGTCAACTCCTACAAGCGGCTCATCCACGGCGGCGAAGCCCCGTCCTACATCACCTGGGGTCACAACAACCGGTCGGCACTGGTGCGGGTTCCGATGTACAAGCCGCACAAAGGACAGTCGGCCCGTGCGGAGCACCGTTCGATCGACTCCGCGTGCAACCCCTACCTCGCATTCGCGCTGCTGCTCAGCGCGGGTATGAAGGGAATCGAGGGGGAGTACGAGCTGCCAGGTGAGACCGAGGACGACGTGGAGGCATTGAACGCCACCGAACGGCGTGCGCTGGCCATCACGCCTCTGCCGCGCAGTCTCGGCGAGGCGATCAGGATCATGGAGAGCAGCGAGCTCGTCGCGGAGGTTCTCGGCGAGCACGTGTTCGACTTCTTCCTCCGCAACAAGCGCGCGGAGTGGTACGACTACCGCAACCAGGTCACACAGTTCGAGCTCGACCGGATGCTGCCGCTGCTGTAGGCCCACGCGTCATCTGCCACACGTACGAGCGCGCCATCGGGGACGGGTTCGTCGTAGCCTGCAGGGGTGACTGACGAGGTGTCCATCGGCGGCAGGACACCACGCGCGCGCCTCACCAGGCTCGGGTTCACCGACGCCGACGCGGCGACAACCGCCCTCGGTGCGCTCGGCGACGTCTCGGCCACGTTCGTGGAGGCGCTCGCACGGGCAGCCGACCCGGATCTGGCCGCCGCTTCCCTGGCATCCCTCGCGGCCAGGTTCAGCCGAGGCGAGCTGCTCGCGCGGCTTGACGACGACGCCGGTCTCCTCGAGCGCCTCGTGGCGGTGTGCGGAGCCAGCCAGGCGCTCGGCGCATTCCTGGCGCGCCATCCCGAAGCGGCCGACGGCCTCGCAACCGCCAGGTTCGACCCCCGACCGATGGGCGCCACCGATGTCCGCAAGGCACTGGTCGGCGCCTCCGACAAGGACTCGTTGCGGGTCGCGTACAGCACTCAGCTGCTGTTGGTCGCAGCCCGTGACCTGACCGACCACGCGACCTTGCGTGAGTCCGCCGCCGAGCTGGCCGACCTCGCCGGTGAGACGTTGCACGCCGCGCTGGGTCTTGCCGGACGACGCCACCCCGACGCGGCGAGCTCGTGCCGGCTCGCCGTCATCGCGATGGGCAAGTGCGGGGGTCGCGAGCTCAACTACGTCAGCGACGTCGACGTCATCTTCTGTCACGAGCCGGCCGACAGCTCCGACGAGTCCGACGCCCTGCGCGGTGCGACGAGGCTCGCGTCCGAGCTCATGCACATCTGTTCGGACCACACCGCAGAGGGCACCATCTGGGAGGTCGACGCCGCCCTGCGGCCCGAAGGCAGGAGCGGTCCGTTGGTCCGCACGCTGTCCAGCCACGTGACGTACTACCAGCGCTGGGCCAAGACGTGGGAGTTCCAGGCGCTGCTCAAGGCGCGTCCGGTGGCCGGCGACGAGGAGCTCGGCCGGGCCTACGTCGATGCGCTCAGCCCGATGGTCTGGGAGGCGAGCACCCGTACCAACTTCGTCGACGACGTGCGTGCGATGCGGCGGCGCGTCGTCGAGCAGATTCCCGTCGGACAGGTGGACCGCGAGCTCAAGCTCGGCCCGGGCGGCCTACGCGACGTCGAGTTCGCCGTGCAGCTGCTGCAGTTGGTGCACGGTCGCGGTGACGAGCGGCTCCGCGGCGGTTCCACGCTCGGTGCCCTCGACTCCCTCACCGAGCACGGCTACGTCGGTCGAGCCGACGGCGGCCAGATGGGTGACGCGTACGCCTTCCTGCGCACCCTCGAGCACCGGATCCAGCTCTACCACCTGCGGCGCACCCACCTCGTCCCCGACGATCCGACGGACCTGCGCCGGCTCGGCCGCAGCATGGGATACCGCGTCAACCCCGAGGACGATCTGGACAAGGACTTGCGGGCGCAACGCCGCGAGGTCGGTCGTCTGCACCAGAAGCTCTTCTACCGCCCGCTCCTCCAAGCCGTCGCGGCACTGCCCCGGGACGGTCTGCGCCTCACACCCGAAGCAGCGAAGCAGCGGCTCGTCGCCCTCGGGTACGCCGACCCCACCGGCGCGCTCGCCCACATCTCCGCTCTCGCCTCGGGTGTCTCCCGGCGCGCCGACATGCTGCGGTCGTTGTTGCCCGCGATGCTGTCGTGGTTCGCGGAGGGTCCAGACCCGGACGCCGGGTTGTTGGCGTTCCGCAAGATCTCCGAAGGCCTGGGGTCGACCCACTGGTACCTCCGCAAGCTCCGCGACGAGGCCGCAGGGGCCGAACAGCTGGCGCGAGTCGTCGCGTCCAGCCGGTACGTCACCGACCTGCTGCTGCGTGCGCCGGAGTCGGTCGCGATCCTCGGCGACGACGACGAGCTGTCGCCGCGGTCTCGGGCGGCTCTGGTGGCAGAGGCACAGGCAGCGGCCAGCCGCCATGACCATCCGATGGCCGCTGTCCGGGCCGTCCGCCGGATCCGACGGCGCGAGCTGTCCCGGGTCGGCATCGCCGACGTCCTGGACCGGTTGGACATCGTCGATGTCGGCCACGCGCTGACCGACATCGCCGTCGCGACGCTTTCCGGTGCGCTCACGGCGGCGACCACCGCCGTCGAGGACGAGCTCGGCACGGCGTTGCCGACGCGGATGACGATCGTGTTGATGGGGCGCCTCGGCGGCCACGAGGTGGGGTACGGCTCCGATGCCGACGTCATGTTCGTGCATGACCCGCTGCCAGGTGCCGAGGACAAAGAGGCGACCGACGCTGCCGCGGCCGTCGCCCAACATCTGCGCCGCTCACTTGCGGCACCTGGTGACGACCCTGCGCTCAGTGTCGATGCAGACCTGCGCCCCGAAGGGCGGCAGGGCCCGCTGGTTCGGTCGCTCGCGTCGTACACCGCCTACTACGCGAGGTGGTCGGCGGTCTGGGAGGCACAGGCCCTGCTGCGTGCTGATCCCGCGGTCGGTGATGAGTCCTTGTGCCGCGACTTCGCCACCCTCATCGACCCGCTGCGGTGGCCGCCGGCGGGCGTGGCCGCCGCAGATGTCACCGAGATCAGGCGGATCAAGGCCCGCGTCGACGCCGAACGCCTGCCGCGGGGCGCCAATCCCGCCACCCATCTCAAGCTTGGCCGGGGAGGTCTGGCCGACGTGGAGTGGACGGTGCAGCTGCTGCAGATGCGACACGCACGAGTGGTGCCGGGACTTCGTACCACTGAGACGCTGGCCGCCCTGAGTGCCGCCCGCGACGCCGATCTGCTGGCGACCGAGGACGCGGTGGCGCTGGAGGCCGCCTGGCGACTGGTGAGCCGAATACGTAACGCGATCATGCTGATGCGTGCTCGACCCGCCGAGTCGCTGGTCGAGCACACCCGCGACCGCAACGGCGTCGCCCACCTGATGGGCTACGGCGCCGACCAGAGCGAACGCATGGTCGATGACTACCTGCGGGCGACACGACATGCACGCGGCGTGTTCGAGCGCATCTTCTGGGGGTGATGGTTGCTGCAGGTCAACCGGCGACGGCGGTGCGGGAGAGCAGATTGGCGCGTTCGCCGGTGGTCAGGCCGCCCCAGACGCCGTACGGCTCCTTGACCCGCAAGGCGTGCTCGAGACATTGGTCGATGACAGGGCACCGGACGCACAGAGCCTTGGCCGCGGCTTCGCGGGCGTGTCGACGCGGGCCGCGCTCGGACTCGGGGGAGAAGAAGGTCTCGGGGTCGACGCCGTTGCACGTTCCCTCATACTGCCATTCGTAGACGTCCATGAGTGGCATCGGGAGCCGCGCAATGCTTGCCATGTGGGTGCCCTTCGTCGCGAATGTTGAACTAGATCAGAACCTACTCAAATCTGCTTCAACACGCAAGACCTATTCAGAACTACTTCATCGAGACCGGCGATGAGGGGGTTTAGGTGGCAGACTGGGGCGCTAGGTACCCGGGACCAGGCGAAGAGGACGGTGTGATTTGATGCCCGACACCAAAGCCTCGACCGGCTCCAGCCTCCCCGGTCGCCCCGATGGTCAGGACCAGGGCGCCGATGCTGCGACCGGGTTGATGTGGGGAGTCGGCGCCGTCTCGTTGCGCGTCGGTATCGCCACCCCGACGCTGCGCACCTGGGAGCGCCGTTACGGTCTAGGGCCCAGCCAGCGCACAGGGGGTGGACACCGACGCTACAGCGAGGACGACATCGCTCGGGTGCAGCTGATGGGACGCCTCGTCACCCGGGGCGTGTCGGCGCACGCTGCCGCGAAGGTGGCCTTGTCCTCGGATGCGTCAGGGCTGGGCGATGTTCTCGCTGGCTCCGCCGCCGGCGGCGTTGCCCGACCCGATGTGAGCCTCGCCTCGTCCCCATCGATAGCGATCGCGGCGATCCTGCGCGCCACGCAGAGTCTCGACGCCATAGAGGTCGGCCGCGCCTACTCGGGGGCGATCACCGACTGGGGCGTCGTCGGGGCCTGGACGAACGTCTTCGTTCCTGCACTGCGCGAGATCGGAGACCGATGGGCGGCCGGCACCCTGGGCGTGGATGCCGAGCACCTGGCCAGTGAGCGACTCCTGACCGAGCTCCGGGATGTGGTCCGCAACCGCACACCTCAGCGCGTGGCCGAGCCTCCCATCGTGCTGGCGAGCGCCGAGGACGAGATGCACTCCCTGCCGGTCGTCGCCCTCGAAGCGGCGCTGGCTGCTGCTGAGGTCGCCGCTTTCGGGTTGGGCGGCCGGTTGCCGTTGCCGGCCTTGACAGACGTGGTCGCCAGGATACGACCGGGGGTCGTCTTCTTGTGGGCGTCGATGCCGCGCCACTCCGAGCAGATGCCGTGGGAGGCATTCATGTCGGTCGGCAAACCGATGACGGTCCTGCTGGGCGGGCCGGGGTGGCCCGCCGATGCCGGTCAACCGCCCCCGGGTGTGACTGTCGAACGGTCTGACGCGCTGGCCCCCACGGTCGAGCGGATCATCGCCCTAGCTCAGGGCGACGAGCCATCGCGAGCTGGCTGACACCGAGGTACTCGGTGCGAAATCCGGCCTCGCAGTAGGCGAGGTAGAAGTTCCACATCCGTTGGAAGGTCTCGTCGAACCCCTGGTCCGAGATCGCCTCCCAGCGTTGGTTGAACCGGGTACGCCACTGCCGCAGCGTCTCGGCGTAGTGCAGCCCCAGCTCGCGTCGCTCCTGCACGTACAGTCCGGTGTGGGCCGCGAGGGTCTCGTCGATGGCCTGCAGCGAGGGGATCAGGCCGCCGGGGAAGATGTACTTGTGGACCCAGCCGTAGGAGTGGCGCGTAGCCAGCATTCGTTCGTGGTCCATGGTGATCGCCTGCAGCGACACGCGGCCACCGGGTGCCAGCAGGCGGTCGAGAGTGGCGAAGTAGGTCGGCCAGTACTCCTCGCCGACGGCCTCGATCATCTCCACGCTGACGATGGCGTCGTACTCACCGACAACCTCTCGGTAGTCCGTCAGGCGCAGGTCGATCCGGTCGCCGAGGTCCGCCTCGTCGAAGCGCTGCCGGGCCAGCTCGGCCTGCTCGCGTGAGATCGTGATGGTCGTCACCTCGGCTCCGCGCTGGGCGGCCCGGATGGCGAGGGCTCCCCAGCCGGTCCCGATCTCGAGCACGCGGGTGCCGGGACCGACTCTGGCGTAGTCCAGGACACCATCGATCTTGCGCTCCTGCGCCTTCTGCAGATCGAGGTCGTCAGGGGAGTCGATGTGGTCGGGGAACCAGGCCGAGGAGTAGCTCATGGTGGGATCGAGGAACTCCCCGAACAGGTCGTTGGACAGGTCGTAGTGGCGTTCGATGTTGCTGCGCGAGCCTTGGATGGTGTTCTTCTCGTGGTGGGGCATCGAGGAGTCGACGAGGCGGCGGAACTTCTGCAACGGCACCGGCACCAACCGCGACATGCGCGCGGCGAACGGGGTCATCAGCTGCGCCAGATCGGTGCCCGCGCCCTCGTTCCAGTCACCGGCCATGTAGGCCTCGCCGAAACCGCTGCGGAAGTCGGCGCCGAGGCGCGCAAAGAGGTGCGTCGGACGCAGGAGCTCCATGACGGGGGCGGAGGCGTCGCCGGCGCCCCAGGTGGAGCCGTCGGGGAACGCCAGGCGCACCGGCAGCCGTCGGACGGCCTGCGCCACGATGGACTTGGCCACCCGGGCCTTGACCGGCACCGTGGGCACGTGTGCGACGTCGGGCCACAGGTGCGGGGAGGACGCGTGCCCGCCCAGCTGGGGCGGGGACGTCAGTTCGGTGGTCACGAGACACCCTTCTGCGGTTCGTGCGGTCGGCGGGAGACGACGGGCAGTCGCCTCATCCAGAGCCAGACACCGTGTATTCGGATCAGGAGGCTCACGCGATGGGTCATCAGCGGCTGCGTCAGGATCAGGCGGACGAGTCGACGCGACCGCGCCCGCTGCGGCGTGCCTTCGAACGTTGCACCGAAGACGGCCACGCCGCCCTGGCGCAGGACGATGGAGGACGACACCGACGAGCTGCCGAGGGTGAACTGCAGGTCGTAGGAGCCGTCGACGGTGAAGAACGGGGAGACGTAGAAGGCCTTGTCGGTGCGCGAGCAGCCGGTCGCATCTGGCTGCAGGAAGTACGCATGTCGTTCGCCATACGTGTTGTGGACCTCCGCGACGATGCAGGCGAGGTCTCCGCCGCTGTCCAGGCACCAGAACACGCTCAGCGGGTCGAAGGTGTGCCCGAGGACGCGGGCGTTGGCGAGCATGAGCACCCGCCCGCCGGACAGGTCCACCCCGTGCAGGGCGCAGAACGCGTCGACGTTGTGGCGGATGCTGCGGTGTGGGTCTCCGAGGTGGTCCGCCGCGGAGAAGGTTGAGAACGGTCGCAGCCACCGCGGCATTCTCGGCAGGTCGTCGAGGTCGACCAGCCACTGGTAGATCCGGTTGCGGAAAGTGTGCCGAAGCGGCGTACGACGCGTGTGCCCGACCGTCCCCTCGACGATGGCGGGCAGCTCGGGCAGCGTGCCGAGGGCGACTGTCACCAGCGCGCCCCGAAGGCCTGAGCCGCCTGGACCCCTGAACGGCAGCCGTCCTCGTGGAAGCCCCAGCCGTGGTAGGCGCCGGCGTAAGCGGTCTGCGCCGTCGTCAGAGTGGGCAGCTCACGCTGGGCCGAGACCGAGGCCCGCGTGTAGAGCGGGTGGGTGTACTCCATGGTCGCGATCACCAGGGCGGGGTCGATCCGGTCCGTGGCGTTGAGGGTCACCAGGAACTGGTCGGTGCCCTGCAGGCCCTGCAGCTTGTTCATCCAGTAGGTCACGACGGTGCGCGGACTGCGCGTACCACCGTCGGTCTGGTAGTTCCACGCCGATCGGGCCTGCTCGGCCGCCGGCAGCAGGCTGGGGTCACGGTGCAGCGCCGTCTCGTTCTGCGAGTACGCAAAGGCTCCCAGTAGCCGGCGCTCGTCGGTGGTCGGGTCGGCCAACAGCGCCAAGGCGTCATCGGCGTGCGTGGCGATGACCACCTTGTCGAAGTGGTGCGACTCACCGTGCTCGTCCTCCACGAGGACGCCCTCGCCGGTGCGTGCTACCGACGTGACCGCCACCTGTGCGCGGACGTCGCCGATCGCCTTCGCGACGCGTTCGACGTACGTACGTGAACCTCCCTCGACGGTGAACCACTGCGGGGAACCCTTGACCTGGAGGAACCCGTGGTGCTGCAGGAACTCGAAGAGGTAGCGGGCGGGATAGTCCAGTGCCACGTCCTGCCCAGAGGACCACACGCACGAGACCACCGGGATCGCGTAGTAGGAGACGAAGTAGTCCGAGAAACCGTTGCTGTCCAGGAACTCACCGAAGGTCACCGCGTCTGGGGCGTCGTCGGGCGTGGCCAGCAGCCTGGCCGCCAGTCGCTGGAATCTCTTGATCTGCAGCAGCAGACCCAGGAAGCGGGGGTCGGCCGCCCGGCGCCGCTGCGCGAAGATGCCCTTGACGCCGCGCCCGCCCGCGTACTCCAGGCCGGTGCGCTCGCACCGGATGCTCATGCTCATCTCGGTGGGGTGGACGTCGACCTCGAGCTCGGCGAAGAGGCGACGCAGGTACGGGTAGGTGCGATCGTTGTGCACGATGAATCCGCTGTCGACGCCGAACGTCTCCTGCCCGCTGACGACGTCGTGGGTGTGGGCGTGGCCGCCTAGTCGCGCCTCGGACTCGAAGACGGTGACGCGGTGGACGTCACGCAGGAGGTACGCCGCCGTCAGACCCGAGACGCCCGATCCGATGACGGCGATCCGCTGACCGAGGTGCCGATCCGCGACAGGCGTCGCAGGACCTTCGCCACCGTCGGTGTCGTCCATCGTGCCTCCATGTCGCTGCGGCAGTGGTCGTGACCGCCCGCTGCTGGTCGTTCGCCGCGCACCGACCCGCGGATTGCCCGGCCCGCCCGCAGCCTACCGATCTCAGGCCGCCGCGCGGGCCGGTTCGTCGTACGCCACGGGCGCCGGCTCGGGCGTCCCGCCGCGCAGGCGGTCCCAGAACCCGTTGGGCAGTGCGTACTTGACAATCTTCTTGGCGACGCTGCCCAGCTGCCTGGGCAGCGGACCGGTGTTGTACCGCAGGTCGTACCTCTCGCACAGCGCGCGGACCTCGTCGGCGATCTCGGGGTAGCGGCGCGACGGGATGTCGGGGAACAGGTGGTGCTCGATCTGGTAGCTCAGGTTTCCGGACATGATGTGGAAGAGCTTGGAGCCGGTGATGTTGGCCGAGCCGAGGAGCTGGCGCAGGTACCACTGCCCACGGCTCTCGTTCTCGGCGGACTCCTCGCTGAAGCTCTCCACGTCAGCTGGGAAGTGTCCGCAGAAGATGATCGCGAAGGCCCAGACGTTGCGGGCGACGTTGGCGGTGGCGTTCCCGGCCATGGTGGAGGCGAAGAACGGTCCGGTCAGCGTCGGGAACAGCACGTAGTCCTTGAGCAGCTGGCGGCGTACCTTGCGCAGCGTGCCGCTGTTGCGTTCCTTGACTTCGGCCCAGGTGGCCTCGCCCGTCTGCAGGCGGTCGAGCTCGAGGTCGTGCACCAGGACGCCCCACTGGAAGACGAACATCAGCACTACGGCGTACAACGGGTTGCCCAGGTAGACCGGGTGCCACTTCTGGTCCGGGTCGATGCGGAGCAGGCCGTAGCCGATGTCGCGGTCCAGCCCCCGGATGTTGGTGTAGGTGTGGTGGATGTAGTTGTGGGTGTACTGCCAGTTCGCCGAAGGGCTGACGTTGTCCCACTCGTACATCTTGGAGTTCAGCTGCGGGTCGTTCATCCAGTCGTACTGGCCATGCATGACGTTGTGCCCGATCTCCATGTTGTCCAAGATCTTGGAGACCGACAGCGCGGCCACGCCGGCGAGCCATGCCGGCGGGATGAACGGCAGGAACATCAGCGCGCGGCCGACGGTCTCCAGGGTGGACTGGGCCTTGACGATGCCGCGGATGTAGTCGGCGTCCTCCTGTCCCAGCGAGTCCAGCATGCGCTGACGGATCTCGTCGAGCTGCTTTCCGAAGTCCTCCAGGTCCTCGTAGGTCATGTACTCCAGTCCGACGGTGGCGCGGGCGCCGGAGTCGGAGACGAGGGGTCGGGGGGCGTTGTCGTGGTTGCTCGCGATGCTCATGGTCGTTTCCCTTCAGGTGTGGACGTGCCGGCGGGCGTCAGAGTGCGACGCGAACGTCGCCGACGGGGGAGTTGATGCAGATCTGGATGTGCTCGTCGGTGTTGGCACGCACGTCGCCGGTGATCACGTTGCGCACGGCGCCGTGCAGCTTGTGGACGGTGCACGTGTGGCAGACACCCATTCGGCACCCGAACTGCGGGGTGAGTCCCGCTGCCTCGGCCTGCTCGAGGATGGTCCGCCCGTCGTTGGGCACCTCGCGGCCGGTCAGGTCGAGCGCGAGGGTCCCGGTGGCGTCCTCGGCGTCGAGGTCGACGGTCGGCACCTTGAAGTACTCCATCAACAGGTTCTCGCCGGCGCCGGCGGCGTCGTACGTCCGTCGTACCGACTCGATGAGGCCGGCCGGTCCGCACGCGTAGGTGAGCGTCGTGCTCGGGTGGATTGCGAGCTGCTGCAGGTGGGAGGCGTCGAAGCGGCCCTGCACACGGCCGGTGGCCGGGGCTCTGGTGTAGACCCGGCACATGCTCACCCATGGGCAGGTGGCGGCGATCTCGTCGAGCTCGGCAGCGAAGATCTCGTCCTCGGGCGAACGCGCGTAGTGCAGGAATGTCACTGAGCGGTCGTGGCCCCGGTCGCGCAGGCTGCGGAGCATGGACATCACCGGGGTGATACCACTTCCGCCGCTGAGCAGCACCAGGTCGTCCGGGACCTCGGTCGGCAGGACGAACCCGCCCTCGGCCTCGGACAGATGGATCAGGGTGCCGTCGCCGAGCGCGCGATGCAGGTACTGCGAGACGTAGCCGTCCTGGTGAGCTTTGACGGTCACGCTGAAGCGGCCGTCGGTGCGTTGACTGGAGCTGGAGACCGAGAAGCAGCGTATACGGCGCTTGCCGTCGACCTCCACGCCGAACTGCACGTGCTGCCCGGGGCGGAAGCCGCGCCAGGCGTCGTTGGGCTCCAGGACGACGGTGCTCGCGGCGCCCGTCTCGTGGATGACCTCGCTCACCCGTGCACGGACGCTGTGCACGGTCAGCATCGGGTCGACGTGTTCGAGGAACCTGTCGACACCGTGGGGAGCGGTGAGGGACTCCACGAGCGGGCTCGCAAGAACACGTCTGGTCAGACGCCGCCGGGTCGGTCCTGGCGCTGTCGTCATCTCGACTCCTGCGTCGTGGTGGGTGCGCGCTGTTACGGTGCACACATGTTCACTCACGAACCTACGCTAGCGTAGGTAGGAAGTCATGCCGAACCGACGTGACCTCTCACACGGTGGCGTCGCGACCACCCGTCAGGAACAGAAGGAGCGCACCCGACAGGCAATCTTGGCGGCTGCACTCGAGCTGACCAGTGAGCAGGGTTTCGCCGGTCTGAGCCTGCGACAGGTCGCCCGAGAGGTCGGGTTCGTCCCGACGGCGTTCTATCGGCACTTCGACTCGATGGAACAGCTCGGTCTCGCGCTGGTGGAGCAGTCGTTCGTACCGTTGCGCCACATGCTCCGCGACGCGCGGCGGGACCCTGCGTCGTACGACGACGTCATCTCCGCCTCGGCGCAGGTGCTGCACCGGGTCGTGCTGGCCAACCGCTCCCGCTTCGTCTTCATCACCAGGGAGCGCTTCGGGGGCGTGGCGGCGGTGCGGGCGGCGATCCGGCACGAGCTGCAGCTGTTCGTCACCGACCTCACGACCGATCTGGAGCGATTTGCACAGCTGCAGCACTGGAGCGCCGACGACGTGCAGATGGCGGCGCGCTTGTTCGTGAACCTCATGGTGTCCACCGCCGAGCGGCTGGTCGAGACTCCTGCGGAGGCGGTCCGGGAGCAGGAACAGATCGTCACTGACGGCACCCGGCAGATGCGTCTCATCGTGATCGGCTTTGCGGGGTGGCGACAGCGGTGACAAGCGTGTGCCAGCTTGAGTGTGCTGGCGGCGATGAGCCATCTCAGGGCAGGACCGCCATCAGGTCACCGTACGCCTCGAGCCGCGCGGGCATCTCGGTGCGGTGGACATGGGCAAGG
>Ga0136622_10000065_pt1 | contig 35005 bp, 37 predicted proteins | sample AntDrymUQ4482106_2_FD_104803 | JGI IMG/M metagenome (GOLD analysis project Ga0136622, IMG submission 104803) | Polar desert sand microbial communities from Dry Valleys, Antarctica - metaG UQ448 (21.06) | ecosystem: Environmental > Terrestrial > Soil > Desert | place: Antarctica: Dry Valley...
ACGGCCTTCAGTTGGCGCTACACCAAGGCAGACCTCAACGCCTACCTCCACCGGCTCGCCGCCCACAAGCCGCTCAATCCGGCAGCCTGACCCCCGACGAACTAACGTCGACGACCACTAGTGTCCCTTCCGGGACATTAGGGTGTCGGGGTGACCGACAGCTTCCGCTTGGCCGTGATCGGCGGTGACGGCATCGGCCCCGAGGTCACCGACCAGGCGTTGGCGGTGCTCGAGGCCGTCTGTGCGCGTCACCACATTGCCTGGACGGCGACGCCGTACGACCTCGGCGCGCAGCGGTGGCGGCGCACCGGCGAGGTGCTTCCCGACGCGGTCCTGGCCGAGCTCCGCGAGCACGATGCGATCCTGCTGGGAGCGGTGGGCGGACGACCAGACGACTCGTCCTTGCCGGCTGGTCTGCTCGAGCGAGGCCTCTTGCTGCGGCTACGGTTCGAGCTCGACCACTATGTCAACCTGCGTCCGTCCCGCAGCTTCCCCGGAGTGACCTCCCCGCTGACAGCTGCTCCCGCGATCGACTTCGTCGTCGTCCGTGAGGGCACCGAGGGCCCCTACGTCGGCAACGGTGGCAGCCTTCGCGCCGGCACACCGGCCGAGGTGGCGACCGAGGTCAGCCTCAGCACGGCGTACGGCGTGGAGCGCGTGGTGACTGACGCGTTCGAACGGGCCGAACGCCGGCGGGGCCGCCTGACCTGGGTACATAAGACGAACGTCCTCGTGCACGCAGGCGAGCTTTGGTCACGCGTGGTGCGCGAGGTCTCTGCTCGCCACCCCGAGGTCGCTGTCGACTACCTCCATGTCGACGCCGCGACGATCGCGATGGTCTCCGACCCCGGACGCTTCGACGTGATCGTGACCGACAACCTGTTCGGCGACATCCTCACCGACCTGGCTGGCGTCGTCACCGGTGGGATCGGGCTTGCGGCGAGCGGCAACATCAACCCGCCCCGGACCTCGCCAAGCATGTTCGAGCCCGTGCACGGCTCAGCACCCGACATCGCCGGGCAGTCAATCGCGGACCCGACGGCGGCGATCTCGAGCGTTGCGCTGATGCTGGACCATCTCGGGCACGCCGCCGCCGCCAGTGCGGTCGAGCGAGCAGTCTTCGACGACGTCACCGGTCGCGACGGGTCCCGGCGCAAGACCGGCGAGATCGGTGACGCCATCGCCGCCCGCGTCGCAGGCCCCGTCGGCTAACGTGCCTCCTATGGCCAAGCCGACCGACTTCGCAATCGAGCGCACCGCCTCAGCAGTGAGCGCACAGCGACGGGCTGACATCCTTGGCGACCCGGGCTTCGGTCGCTACTTCACGGACCACATGTGCGTGATGGAGTGGACTCCCGAGAAGGGCTGGTACGCCGCTCGGATCAAGCCCTACGGTCCCTTCAGCGTCGACCCGGCAAGCTCGGTCCTGCACTATGCACAGGAGATCTTCGAAGGGTTGAAGGCTTACCGCCACGCGGACGGCTCTGTCTGGACGTTTCGCCCCGAGGTCAATGCGGCACGGTTCCAGCAGTCCGCGGCTCGGATGGCGCTGCCACACCTGCCGGAGGACCTGTTCCTCCAGGCAATCGAGGCGCTGGTGCGAACGGATTCGGACTGGGTTCCCGAAGGCGGTGGCGAACGCTCGCTCTACCTGCGTCCTTTCATGTTTGCCTCAGAGGTGTTTCTTGGCGTCAGGCCATCGAAGCACGTGACCTTTGCCGTGATCGCCTCTCCGGCAGGTCCGTACTTCCCCGGTGGCCTCGAGCCGGTCTCGATCTGGCTGAGCGAGGAGTTCACCCGGGCCGCTCCGGGAGGGACGGGCGCCGCCAAGTGCGGTGGCAACTACGCCGCGAGCCTGATCGCCCAGGCTGAAGCCATCGACAACGGGTGCGACCAGGTGGTGTTCCTCGACGCGGCGAACAAGCACGACATCGAAGAGCTCGGGGGCATGAACATCTTCTTCGTCCACGGTGATGGCACGATCGTCACTCCGCGGCTCAACGGCTCGATCCTCGAGGGCGTGACCAGGGCTTCCGTGCTCGCGTTGGCGGAAGAGCTCGGCTACCGCGCCGAGGAGCGGTCGGTCTCGATCGAGCAGTGGCGTGAGGGAGTGGTGAGCGGTGACATCGAGGAGGTGTTCGCCTGTGGGACGGCCGCTGTCGTAACTCCGGTGGGGCTGCTCAAGTGGCGTGGCGGTCAGCTGTCCTGCGGCGACGAGTCAGGCAAGGTGACGACGACTATCCGGGAGCGGTTGCTCGACGTCCAGTACGGACGGGTCGACGACGCGCATGGCTGGTTGCACCGTTTGGTCTGAGCAGGCGTTACCGTGAGCCGTGCCTGAGTCGGACCGGTCGGCCAAAGTCGGCACCTACGAGCTTCTCGCCAAGATCGGCGAGGGCGGGATGAGTGTCGTCCACCTGGCGCAGGCGCCGAACGGTCGCCGCGTCGCCATCAAGCTTCTCCGGCCGCACGTCGTAGGCGATGACCAGGGGCGCGCCCGGATGGCCAGGGAGGTCACGTCGCTTCGTCGGGTGCGGTCGCCCCGGGTGGCAGAGGTCTACGATGCGGATCCCTGGGGGGACACGCCGTACGTCGTCATCCGGTATGTCCCGGGCCTCTCGCTGCACGATCACGTCGAGCAGCACGGGCCGATCGCCGGCGACGACCTGATCGCCTTCGCGCGTGGGCTGGCGGAGGCCCTCGTCGCGGTGCATGTCGTCGATGTCCTGCACAGGGACGTCAAGCCGTCGAACGTCCTGATGGAGGGGAAGAACCCCGTCCTCATCGACTTCGGCCTCGCGCAGCTGTCCGACGACTCCCGGCTGACCCACAGTGGCTGGCTCCTCGGGACACCGGGATACCTCGCTCCTGAGATCTTGTACGGCGACGACCCGACTCCGAAGGCCGACGTCCACTCGTGGGCCGCGACCGTGGTCTTCGCCGCCAGTGGCAGCGGTCCCTACGGCAAGGGACCAGCCCTTGCGGTGATGGATCGGGTGCGGCGCGGTGAGCACGATCTGTCCGCGGTGCCAGAGCCGCTCTACTGGACCGTCGCGCGTGCACTGCTGCCGGATCCTCGTGAGCGCCCTACCGCCGACCAGCTTGTCGCTTGGCTCGGCGAGAGCCTGGCTGCCTCGCGCTCGCAGTCGTCGAAACCTCAGAGCGTGCAAGGCCTGCCGCCACCCGAGCGAGGATCCATGGTGCCCGCGCGGTCGGTGAGCCTGCGGGCGTCGGTGGAAGGGGCGCGCCCACGTGGAGCTCGCCTGAGCACCAGGCGAGAGATGCCGAGCAGGCTGCGGCACCGGTCGACCGCTCGTCCCTGTCCCAAGGTGGGTACTCCGCGACGCCATGGCCGCCGATCCGGCAAGGCCCGGGGTGGTTGGCATCGACGACACTGTGGCTGCTCGTGCTCGCGTTGGTGGTCGCCTGTGCGGTGGCGGCTCCGGTCGCCACTGCCGTCATCATCTTCGTGAGTGGCTGGTGCCTACGGACGTTGGCATTCCGTCGTAGCCGCCTCGAGGAGTGGCGGCGACAACGAGGTCCGCGACGAAATGACTCGACCGTGGCGACGATCTGTCTTCCCTGGTTCAGCGTGCAGTCGCTGCCGGCGGCACTGGTGAACGCAGGCGTTGCTGTGGTCGACGGGGCCATCGTCGTCATCATCACGGTTCTCACCAGTGACCCGAGCTCGTTGGAGCTCGTGTTGGGCCTGGGCGGGCTGGTCGCAGCGTTGTTCGTCTGGTGGGGGCCGTTGAGTGGCGACGTCCGCGAAGGCGGCAAGATGGTGGCCCGAACGCTGCTTCACCCTGGCGTGGCAACCGTCATGGTGCTGGCACTGATCGCAGTCGCGGCAGTGGCCGTGCTCGCGATCTGGGCCACCGTCGGCCCGAGCTATGGCCCACTCCCCGACCCTCCATGGGAGCGCTCGCTGCGCAGCCTCGTCCGATAGAACCTCGGGTGTCATGGGGGTGCCGTGCCGTCAGCTGGTGGGGTCCCGGTGAGAATGGACGTGCAGGCGAGGAAGGAACCAGTGCACGAGCGGCCCGATCGAGACAACGAACAGCACGGTCGCCAGGCCGAGGGTTCCGCCCAGCAGCCAGCCGGTCATGACAACCACTACCTCGATACAGGTCCGGACCACCCGTACGGAGCCGCCGGTGCGACGTACCAGCCCGGTCATGAGGCCGTCACGCGGGCCCGGTCCGAAGCTTGCCCCGATGTAGAGGGCGGTGGCGAAGGCGTTGACAACGATGGCCACCACGACGTACGCCCATTGCGACCACCAGTGCCCAGGTGTCGGCATGAGCAGAACAGAGATGTCGATGGCTGGACCGATGATCAACGCATTCGACAATGTCCCGAGGCCCGGGCGCTCTCGTAGCGGGATCCACAGCAGCAGCACGACGAACGACACGATCACCGACCAGGTGCCGATCGTCAGCCCGAGATTGCGCGCCAACCCCTGGTGGAGCACGTCCCAGGGCAGTACGCCGAGCTGAGACTCCACCAGGAGCGCCTCCGACCAGCCGAAGACGAGCAGGCCGGAGTACAGCTGGATGAGTCGTCTGCCGAGATGACGTCGCTCCGGCTTCAGCATGATCTCAAGGGTAGGTGGGCAGAGGCGGAGGCTAGCGTTCCGTGAGGGCCTGCCTCGGACGACGGGCCTGTCCTGACATCGCAAGGCACAGGTGAATGCCCGAGGGGGCGAAATTGCCGAGACCAGACGTTGAGCGTCTCTGCGCAGGTGCGGCAGTCATGACTGGAGGCGTCCACCAGGTGGGGCAATCAGCCATGCTGTGGAGAGGAGAACGCCGATCAACGGGATTCCGATCGATGACAAAGACTCGACTCTTTGGGCGGCGAACATCCAAGCAAACCAGATGAGGGAAACGATGAGGACGCCCATGGCGGTCCGACGTGCTATCCCAGGGTGACGGCGTAACCGAAGCGACAAGGTGTTGCCCAGCAAGGTGATGTAACCGCTGGTGCCCGGGGGGCGAGTCCTCGCTCGCCAGAGGAGCACCCCGTGAATCGACAGATTGGTCAACGCCGAGGCTACGACGAGAGTGCCTTGTTGCCACGACGTGGGGACGATGGCGAACAAAGACCATGGCGCACCAAATATCCCCAGGAGCATCCCGATGAAGCCCGCTCCTATGTTTGCGTCGACTTCGGGCCCCCGGGTCACCGTCCACAAGCTGGCAACGAGTCCCAGAACAATGGTGGCGTGTGCGAGTAGCCACCTGGCCGCGAAGAAGACGCTCATCCGCTGCTCGTCCCCGGTTAAGCCAACCTGCATGGGGTGAGCCTAGTCCGAAGTCCTGCATCAGAGAGCGATCTTGCCGTCAGTACGAATCGTGACGGAGTGCTGGCGGTCATCCACAGTGAGTTGCCCGCGCCTGCGGAGTGGCTGCAGCAGATGCAGAACATCGCTCAGCCGCGGACCGGTGGTGGGTCCTGAGCTTCCTGCAGCCGTGCGAGCCAGGCGCCGGTCGCGCGTGCCGTCCGAAACCGCAGCACTGTCGGTGCATCCCGGTTCGTCGCCCATGCGTCGACCCGGGCGCGTTTGCGCCGGAACGACGAGAAGTGCCACCACAGGATCGAGTCCCGCTGCAGGAAGGCGGTACGCAACGACTCGTGGTTGCCGTTGCAGATCGGCCGCTTGTCGATCGCTCTTGCGACCGAGCGGCGTACGAGCCGCTGCAGCGAGAACCATCGCGGGTAGTCGAGTGCCACGACGAGCTCGACCCGCGGCAGCACGACATCGAGCCACGCGCCGTAGGCCGCATCGATGACCCACGCGGACTGTGCGCAGATCGCTTCCACCCGTCGGCGCTGCTCCTCGGGTGGAACTGCGACCCAGCCTGGCTCCCAGGTCAGGTCGTCCATGGCAACGTACGTCAGCTCGGTCGCGGCGCCGATCTGCTGGGCGAGCGTGCTCTTGCCCGACCCGGTGACGCCGTACACCAGAACGCGTCGCGCGCCTCCCAGCCCAACCATGACCGCCACAGACGCACCTTAACCGCGCGGGTAGGCTCTCGCGTCGTGAGGATCGCGCGATACACGACCGGAGACGAGCCCTTGTACGGCGTCGTCGGCGGCGAGGACGGCAGCGAGATCGTGGCGACGCTCGTGGGTGACCCGCTGTATGCCGGGATCGAGCTGACCGGCCAGCAGCTGGCGTTGGCCGAGGCACGGTTGCTTGCCCCCGTCATACCCCGCAGCAAGGTTGTGGGCATCGGTCGCAACTACGCCGCGCACGCCGACGAGCTCGGTCACGAGCTCCCGACGGAGCCCCTTGTCTTCCTGAAGCCGAACACGTCGGTGGTCGGCCCCTTCGACCCGATCGTGTACCCGGCGCAGAGCAGCGAAGTGCACTTCGAGGGCGAGCTGGCGGTCGTGATCGCTCGGATCTGCCGCGACGTGCCGACCGACCGCTGGAAAGACGTCGTCTTCGGCTACACGGTCGGCAACGACGTGACGGCTCGGGACCTGCAGGAGACTGACGGGCAGTGGGCGCGGGCCAAGGGTTTCGACTCGTTCTGCCCGCTCGGCCCGTGGATCGAGACCGACCTCGACCCCACCGACGTCGCCATCACCACCGAGCTCAACGGTGCTGTGAAGCAGCAGGGGCGCACCAGCCTGATGCTCTACGACATCCCGACAGTCATCTCCTACATCACGTCGTTCATGACACTGCTCCCCGGCGACGTCATCCTCACCGGCACCCCGGCGGGAGTGGGCCCGATGCGGCCTGGTGACGACGTCGCCGTCACCGTCGAAGGCATCGGCACACTCACCAACAAGGTGGTACCTCGTGACTGACGCGTCCGCGTCCCCCGTCCGCGTCCGCTTCTGCCCATCTCCGACCGGCAACCCACACGTCGGCCTGGCCCGGACCGCGCTGTTCAACTGGGCATTCGCGCGCCACCTCGGTGGCACGTTCGTCTTCCGGATCGAGGACACCGATACCAGCCGCGACACGCAGGAGTCCTACGACACCCTGCTAGATGTGATGCGCTGGCTCGGCTTCGACTGGGATGAGGGGCCAGAGGTGGGGGGCCCGTTCGGTCCCTACCGACAGTCCGAGCGGTACGACGTGTACGACGACGTGGCGCGACGCCTCCGCGAGGCGGGCCGGGCCTACCACTGCTACTGCTCGCAGCAGGAGCTGGAGGAGCGTAACGAGCAGGCTCGCGCCGCGGGGCGCCCACCCGGCTACGACGGCCACTGCCGCAGCCTCAACGCTGAGCAGGTCGCCGGCTACGACGCCGAGGAACGCAAACCGGTCGTGCGTTTCCGGGTGCCAGACCATCCCATCGTGTTCGACGATCTCGTCCGCGGACCGATCGCCTTCCAGGCCGAACATGTGCCCGACTATGTGCTGGTGCGCGCTAACGGGCACCCCCTCTACACGCTGGTCAACCCCGTCGACGACGCCCTGATGGAGATCACCCATGTCCTGCGAGGTGAGGACCTGCTGTCCTCCACTCCTCGCCAACTCGCCCTGTACGACGCAATGGGCGAGATCGGGGTGGGCAGCGGCCGGACTCCCCGCTTCGGACACCTTCCCTACGTCATGGGGCAAGGCAACAAGAAGCTCTCCAAGCGCGACCCCGAGTCCAACCTTCTCGGCTACCGCGACCGCGGCTTCCTGCCCGAGGGGCTGCTCAACTACCTCGCGCTGCTCGGCTGGGCGATCGCGGAGGACCGCGACGTCTTCAGCATGGGAGAGATGGTCGAGGCGTTCACCATCGAACGTGTCAACCCCAACCCCGCCCGGTTCGACCTGAAGAAGTGCGAGGCGATCAACGCCTCCCACCTAAGGGCCTTGCCGGTGGACGAGCTGGCTGTCCGCGTCCTGCCCTACCTCCAGACGGCTGGGCTGGTCGCCGACCCGGCGACGCCGGAGGAGCGCGCGGTCGTGGTCTCGGCAGCGCCGCTCATCCACGAGCGGATGACCACCCTCGGCGAGGCACCCACCATGATCGGGTTCCTCTTCGTGCCCGAGGACGATTTCACGATCGACCCCGACGACGATGCGAAACTCCTCAACGCCGATGGCGTCGCGGTGGTGCGGGCGGCGTACGACGCTCTGAGCGGCCTGACGAGCTGGGACACCGCCACGATCGAGGCTGCTCTGCGGGCCAAGCTGGTCGACGAGCTCCAGCTGAAGCCGCGTCAGGCGTTCGGGCCCGTCCGGGTGGCGATCACCGGGCGCCGGATATCGCCACCGCTGTTCGAGTCTCTCGAGCTGCTTGGCCGCGAACGATCCCTGCTGCGCGTCCGTACCGTGGCCGATCGCGCTTGACCATGAAGCGAGAGGCTGGCATCGCCCAGCCGTACCTCCGGATGCTGTCGCCCGGGCGCGGGGTCTGGTGGCGCGTGCTCGTCGCAGTCATCGCCGCGGTGGTTGGGCTCGTGGCGTGCGCGGTGCTGGCCGTGTTGCTGGTAACGGCGGCGGCCCGGCTGGTGGGGTTCGGTGACTTCGACGTCGACCTGTCGGACGGCGTGGACGCCGGTGACATGCTGGCCACCAACCTCGGGCTCGGGCTCCTGATCCCGCTGGCGTGGCTGCTGGCGCGGTCGTTGTACGGCGTACGCCCGCGCTGGCTGTCATCGACAAGGCCGGGTTTGCGCTGGCGCTGGCTCCTGACCTGCGTCGGTGTGGCTGCCGTCGTCTGGTCGCCGTTCTGGGTGCTCGGCACCGCAGCCGCGGCGATCACGCGTGAGGCTGCGATCGGTGCGGGCGTGATGGCGTTCGTGGTGGTCGTGCTGCTGACCACACCGTTCCAGGCGGCGGGTGAGGAGTACATCTTCCGTGGTTTGCTGCTGAAGGGATTCGGGGCAACCGGGCTACCCGTGGCGGTCTGCTGCTTTCTGACCGGCCTGCTGTTCGCGACGGCCCACCTCCAGTTCGACCCGCCGCTCTTCGCTGATCGGGTGCTGCTCGGGGCCGCCTTCGCCTGGTTGACCGTGCGCACCGGCGGCCTGGAGGCGGGGATCGCCATCCACGGGGTGAAGAACATGGCAGGGCTCATCCCCGCCGGACTCCTCGACGACGTCGATGCTGCCCTCGACCCCGACAGCGTGACCTGGATACCGTTCGTCGTCGACGCCGTCCTGCTGGCGATCGCGGTGCCGTGGATCGCCTACCTCTGGCGGCGTCACGAGCGGGAGGTGTCGCCCGCGCCGTACTCTTCTGCCGTTCCCGACCCGCCGACGGACCGGCTGAGCTGACGGCCCCCGGCGACGCTCAGCCGGCGAGGCGATCACGATCAGTCGTTTTGAAGCCGTCGTGCCGCTCCGGTATCGTCATCCCTCGGCGTCAGGCATCCGACGTCTGTGCCTTTGGGGTATGGGGTAATTGGCAGCCCGTCTGGTTCTGGTCCAGTTAGTCTAGGTTCGAGTCCTAGTACCCCAGCGATGAGACGACGCTCGGTGTTCCGATAAAGTCTCGTCCGCTCGATGGCCCCGTTGTGTAGCGGCCTAGCACGTCGCCCTCTCAAGGCGGTAGCGCGGGTTCGAATCCCGTCGGGGCTACCCATCGAATGAAGCGGCCTCCCCCGTGAGGCCGTTTCGTCTGTGCGGCTCGCTGCACGTCGCGCTGCTACGCAGTTTTCGGTCCGTGGGGGACAGTTCTGCGGTCACGTCAACTGATACGTGAGTCAGCGTGCCGCATCCTCGGCTGCGAAGCGGGCTGTCTCCTCGGCGGTGAACGCGCGCAGAATGCAGAACTCGTTGCCGTGTGGGTCCGCGAGCACGACCCAGGTGACGTCGTCGGCCTGACCGACGCCAACCCGTCGAGCCACCAGTGCCTCGAGTCGTGCCACCTCGAGCGGTTGGTCCTCTGGCCTCAGGTCGAGGTGCAGTCGGTTCTTCACGACCTTGTCGTCGCCCACCTTGAGGAACAGCAGGTCGGGGCTGACACCGTCCTCCGGACTCCCGGCAGCCGGCTCGAGCGCGACCTCGTCATCGGCCTCATGCGTGCGGCGCCACCCGAGTGCTTCTTGCCAGAAGGCGGCGAGTTCGAGCGGGTCGTGGGTGTCGAGGTCTCGTCCAGCGGCATCCGGCGCCTCGACGGTCATGTCCGATTTCCGCGAGGTCTGGTCGCCGCGCTGCGCTTTGATAGGGGCATGGAGACGACGAAGGCACTGGTCACCGACCCTGACCGATGCTACCGGGCCGTGCTCGGTCGCGACCGGCGCTTCGACGGCGTGTTCTACACCGCCGTGCACACGACCGGGATCTACTGCCGCCCCTCCTGCCCGGCCGTCACCCCGCGACGTAAGAACGTCGACTTCTTCGTCACGGCCGCCGGTGCGCAGACTGCGGGTTTCCGCGCCTGCCGGCGTTGCCGTCCCGACCTCACGCCCGGCTCACCCGAGTGGGACGTCAAGGCTGACGTCGCCGGACGTGCGATGCGGATGATCGCCGACGGTGTCGTCGAGCGCGAGGGCGTCAAGGGGCTCGCGGCCCGCGCCGGCTACACGTCACGTCACCTCAACCGGATGCTCACGGAGCAGCTCGGTGCCGGACCGCTCGCACTGGCTCGTGCACACCGCGCCCAGACGGCGCGCATCCTCATCGAGACGACTGGCATGGGGTTCGCCGACGTCGCGTTCGCCGCCGGGTTCTCGAGTGTGCGGCAGTTCAACGCGACGATCTGCGATGTGTATGCCGCGACCCCGACCACCCTGCGTCATACCAACCGTGGCCGGGCCGGCTCCCTCACCACAGCGGGTGCGGTGACGGTCGCGCTGGCGGTCCGTGAGCCGTTCGACTCCACCGCTTTGCTGGCGTTCCTCGCTGCCCGCACAGTCGCCGGCGTCGAGGCCGTCGGCGGCGGAGCGTACCGTCGCACGCTGCGACTTCCCCGGGGCCGTGGCGCCGTTGTCCTACGGCCGCAGCGGGACTCGGTTCGGTGCAGCCTGACCCTCACCGACCTCACAGACCTGGCCGCCGCTGTCGAGCGCTGCCGCCGGTTGCTCGACCTCGATGCCGACCCGGTCGCGATCGATGCGCATCTGGCGAGCAGCGATGACTTGAGGCCACTCGTCGTCCGACACCCCGGGATGCGGGTCCCCGGTCATGTCGACGGCTTCGAGGTGGCGGTGCGTGCAATCGTGGGCCAACAGATCTCTGTTGCGGGAGCCCGCACCATCGCCGCGCGGCTGACCGAGGAGTTCGGCGAGGCCGTCGACGACGCCATCCCCCTGACCCATCTCTTCCCAACGGCCGAGTCCATCGCCGCCGCCGACCCAGAGCGGCTGCCGATGCCGAGTGCGCGGGGGCGATCGCTCGTCGGGGTCGCCGCGGCCGTCGCGGCGGGCGATGTCGTGCTCGACCGCAGTGCCGACCGACGTGAGGTCCGAGCTGCCCTGGTGATGCTGCCCGGCATAGGGCCGTGGACCGCCGACTACATTGCTCTGCGCGCCCTCGGAGACCCTGACGTATTCCTGCCGACCGATCTCGGCGTCAGGCAAGGACTCGAGCGGTTGGGAGTCGACGACCCCAAAGCGTCCGCCGCGTGGAGTCCATGGCGTTCCTACGCCCTCATGCACGTGTGGGCCGCACTCGGAGGCGGCGACGAGAACACCAAAGGAAGTGCGAGATGAGTGGTGCCAAGATGCTGCCTATGACGAGAGCCGTGATGATCATGGAGTCCCCTGCAGGGCACCTGCTGTTGGAGTCCGACGGCACTGCCATCATCAGGATGACGTTCATGCAGGAACCCGGCGAGCCGCCCGGTGACAATGGCGAGTCCGTGCCTGTGCTCGTCGAGGCACGACGCCAGCTCGGGGAGTACTTTGCGGGCAAGCGCCAGCGGTTCGACCTCCCGCTGGCTGGTGTCGGCACCGCCTTCCAGAGGCGGGTCTGGGCAGAGCTGCAGAAGATCCCGTTCGGCGAGACCGTGTCGTACGGCGACATCGCGCGCCGTCTCGGGATGGCGCCCGGCGCTTCCCGTGCCGTCGGACTCGCCAACGGCGCCAACCCGATCGCGATCGCGGTCCCGTGTCACCGGGTCATCGGTGCGAACGGCAAGCTGATCGGGTATGCGGGAGGGCTGCAGCGCAAGCAGTACCTCCTCGGACTCGAGTCAACCGCGGCGGAGACCGGCCAGGGCAGCTTCCTCTGACTCGGACATCAGGTGGCGGGTCGTTCGTCGGAGCGGCGCAGCGACTCGCTGAGACGCTCGGCCGCGGCGAGGACCGCTGGGGCGTGCATTCGTCCGGGTTGGCGGCTCATCCGCTGGAGCGGCCCTGAGACCGAGACCGCAGCGATGACCTTGCCCGAAGGGGAGCGAACCCCTGCGGACACCGAAGCGACTCCCGCCTCCCGTTCCCCGACGCTCTGGGCCCAGCCGCGCCGACGGATGCTCGCCAACGCCGCGGCGTTGAACTTCGCGCCGTTGAGCCCGCGGTGCATGCGGTCCGGCTCCTCCCAGGCAAGCAGGATCTGTGCCGCTGACCCGCCCAGCATGCTGAGCTGGCTCCCGACCGGGATCGAGTCGCGCAGACCCGTCTGCCGCTCGGCGGCTCCGACACAGATGCGGTGGTCCCCCTGGCGCCGGAACAGCTGCGCTGACTCGCCGGTGATGTCGCGCAGCCGGGCCAGGACCGGTCCCGCGGCGGCCAGCAGCCTGTCCTCGCCTGCCGCCGACGACAGCTCGCGAAGACGTGGTCCCAGCGTGAACCTCCCCTGCAGGTCGCGCGCGACGAGACGGTGGTGCTCAAGGGCGACGGCAAGGCGGTGCGCCGTCGGACGTGCCAGTCCGGTGGCGGCGACGAGGCCCGCCAGCGTCGCTGGTCCCGCTTCGAGGGCCGAGAGCACCAAAGCGGCCTTGTCGAGCACACCTACTCCGCTAGAGTTGTCCATAAGACGATACTGCCGTCTCAGATGGTGGTATGCAAGGATGAGGAGTGTCGCATGAGCAGCAACCTGCTGCGCACCATGTCGGAGAAGGTCTGGGACGAGCACGTCGCGCGGGCGGTGCCCGGGGAGCCGGACCTGCTCTACATCGACCTCCACCTGGTCCACGAGGTCACCAGCCCGCAGGCATTCGAAGGGCTGCGCGCGGCGGGTCGGACCGTGCGCCGCCCGGACCTGACACTGGCCACCGAGGACCACAACGTCCCCACGGTTGATGCAGACGGGCCCATCGCTGACCCGGTCTCCCGAGCGCAGGTGCAGGCCCTTCGAGACAACTGCGCGGAGTTCGGCGTCCCGCTCTACTCCCTGGGCGACGTCGAGCAGGGCATCGTCCATGTCGTTGGTCCCCAGCTCGGCCTGACCCAACCAGGTATGACGGTCGTGTGCGGCGACTCGCACACCTCGACGCACGGCGCGTTCGGGGCACTCGCCTTTGGGATCGGGACCAGCGAGGTGGAGCACGTGCTCGCCACCCAGACGCTGCCGCAAGCTCGGCCGAAGACCATGGCGGTGACGGTCGAGGGTGCGCTGCCTGACGACGTGACTGCCAAGGACCTGGTCCTGGCGTTGATCGCGGAGGTCGGCACCGCGGCTGGGCAGGGATACGTGGTCGAGTACCGCGGTGCGGCGATCGAGGCCCTCTCGATGGAGGGGCGGATGACGATCTGCAACATGAGCATCGAGTGGGGCGCCAAAGCAGGGCTCGTCGCACCCGACGAGACCACGTTCGCTTACCTGCGCGGACGCCCGCACGCTCCCGCCGGCGCTGACTGGGACGCGGCGGTCGGCCACTGGCGGGCGCTCGCCACCGATGTCGGTGCCGTCTTCGACCGGGAGGTGCGGATTGACGCCAGCACCCTCAGCCCGTTCGTCACCTGGGGGACGAACCCCGGCCACGGAGTGCCCCTCTCGGCGTACGTGCCGACGGCGGAGAGCTTCCCCGAAGGACCGGCACGACAGGGTGCCGAGCGGGCGCTCACCTACATGGGCCTCTCGGCCGGCACGCCGATGCGAGAGATCGCCGTCGACACCGTCTTCGTCGGCTCCTGCACCAACGGCCGCATGGAGGACCTACGTGCGGCAGCAGCGGTGATCGGGGGTCACCGTGTGTCGTCGGCGGTGCGCATGCTCGTCGTGCCCGGCTCCACCCGAGTGCGGCTGCAGGCCGAAGCGGAGGGCCTCGACAAGGTCTTCACCTCGGCGGGTGCCGAGTGGCGGGGGGCGGGGTGCTCCATGTGTCTCGGCATGAACCCTGACCAGCTCGCGCCGGGAGAGCGCAGCGCTTCGACTTCCAACCGCAACTTCGAGGGCAGGCAGGGCAAGGGCGGGCGCACGCATCTCGTGTCCCCGGTCGTTGCTGCTGCTACCGCCATCACCGGGCGCCTCAGCTCGCCCGCAGACCTCCCACCCGTAGCGACGGGAGCTTGACCGTGGATGCCTTCACCGTCCACATCGGGACGGCGCTTCCCCTGCGCAGAAGCAATGTCGACACCGACCAGATCATCCCGGCTGTGTACCTGAAGAGGATCACCCGCACGGGGTTCGAGGACGGGCTCTTTGCGGCGTGGCGAAACGACCCTGAGTTCGTGCTCAACCGGCCGGAGTTCGACGGGGTGACAGTGCTCGTGGCCGGTCCCGACTTCGGCACCGGATCGTCACGCGAGCACGCCGTCTGGGCGCTGCAGGACTACGGTTTCAAGGCGGTCATCTCCTCCCGCTTCGGCGACATCTTCCGCGCCAACGCAGGCCAGGCGGGTCTCCTGGCGGTCACGGTTGACGGCGACGTGGTCAACCGGCTCTGGCAGCTGGTTGAGGACAACCCCGCTGTCGAGATCGTCGTCGACCTGCCCAAGAGCCACGTGCGATGCGGCGATCTGGTAGCTGACTTCGATATCGATGACTACACCCGATGGCGGCTGCTGGAGGGACTCGACGACATCGACATCACACTCGACCGGGAGGCCTACATCTCAACGTATGAAGAGAATCGACCTTCGTTCAAGCCGGCGACTCGGCTGTTCTGAGCCTCTGACGCCCGGCTGCGGTCCTTGGAAGGGCGTGGGAGAACGCTTGCCACACAACAAATAGACGTCCGCGGGATTGGGTGTGTCGGCAGATATTGCGGTTCTATGGACATAGCGTTTCAACCAACGTCGGGCATGAGCTCGACCCGCAGAGTTTCACGAAAGGGAAGTCCCTTGAACAAGAGCCAACTCATCTAGGCACTGTCCAACCACTTCGAGGGCAACAAGAAGTCGGCCCAGCACGCCCTCGAGTCCGTCCTCGGAACGATCACACGCGAAGTGGCAAAGGGCGAGAAGGTCGCCATCACGGGCTTCGGCGCCTTTGAGAAAGTCGTCCGACCCTCTCGCATGGTGCGCAACCCTCGCACCGGTGAGCGGACGCGGGCGAAGAAGACAGCGGTTCCGAAGTTCCGGGCCGGTGCGGATCTGAAGGCCGTCGTCTCGGGCGCGAAGAAGGCACCCAGGGCGGCGGCCTCCACCATCGCCAGAGCAACGTCGACCGCCACCAGAGCTGCCCCGGCGAAGAAGTCAACCCCCGCTAGGTCCACCACGAAGAAGGCGACGACGAGCACGGGCGCCACCAAGAAGTCGGCGGCGAAGACCCTCGCCAAGAAGTCCTCGTCACCGGCAACGAAGAAGTCGGCGGCAAAGACGCTTGCTACAAAGAGCACGCCTGCACGCAAGTCCACCGCGAAGAAGGCGACGAGGAGCACGACTGCCACCAAGAAGTCGGCGGCGAAGACCCTCGCCAAGAAGTCCTCGTCACCGGCCACGAAGAAGTCGGCGGCGAAGACCCTCGCCAAGAAGAGCACCCCGGCGAGGAAGACCACGGCCAAGAAGAGCTGACCTGACCCACTTCTCCTCACGAGCTCTGCAGAACAAGGCACGGAGGTTCCGACCGAGGCCGGAACCTCCGTGTCTGTTCGTCAGTCCGGGTCGGCCAGGGTGAGGATCGTCAGCAACCTGACGTCTCGGTCATCATCGAGCTCGAACCGCACACGTTGTCCTGGCCGGAGCAGACGAAGCCCGCTGGCGGCGAAGACAGCGCTGGAGAAGGACACGGTACGACCGTCGTCGAGCACCACGCGACCATCACGACGCCCGGGGTCGAACTCCCAGACGGTTCCTTGCACTGGGCCAGTCTGCCTTTCAGTCGAGGGAAAGCGCGGCGCGGGTATGACGTCCCACGCCCAGCCGGACTGCGTCCTCGAGGTCTGCTTGTGTGTCGACGTCTCGGCGCAGTCTCGCGAGCCCGTCGAGGGTGGCCACATCCGCGCCGAGCGCGCGGTGCTCGGCATACGAGTCGGGCCCGAAGGACGGACCAAGCCGGTGTCCTCCTCGTGCGGCCAGCAGCGTGGTTCCTGTTCCCGCGGCATCGCCGACGAACCAGTACGCCGAGCGCATCAGCTCGAAGACCGTGGTCAGCTCGAGTGTCGTGAGCGCCGGCAGGTCGGCGGACAGCGCCGCGATCGAGGCGTCCGGATCGTCCGACCGGACGACCTGCGTCGCGTGCACCAGGGCAGGGTTGAGACCGGCGTCGGGTCGGTCGTCGAGGAGCTCGGCTCCGAGGTCGGCACAGGGTCGCGCCGCAGGGTCGTTGGTGACCACGACGACACGATCCACGAGAGAAGATCCCAGCGCGGCAACCACGGTGTCGAGCGCAAAGGCGAGTGCGAGCTCACGGCGACGATCGGGAGTGAAGTCGACGAGTCGCGACTTCGCGCGTGAGAACTGCTTGACGGGGATGATGATCGTCCAGGTGCGGCGGTCCACATCAAAGGAAGTCATCAACGACGATCTTGCCACCCGGCTCGACATCGACCTCACCGTAGATGAAACTGTCTGCCTGCTGGGATGGCTCGGCGAGCGAGGGAGCAGGTCCGCGACGTGGCACGAGGTGAGCTCGGTTGGGCGTTCGGCTTCTGCGTCCTCGTGCTGCGTCGCCCACTCATGCTCCTCACCCGGAGGGAGTGGCGAGGCGGCGAGTACATCCCGCGCAGCGGCGGGTGCGTCGTCGTCACCAACCATGTGTCGGAGTTCGACCCGGTGCCGTTCGGGCACTTCGTCTACGAGCAGGGCAGGGTGCCACGCTTCCTCGGCAAGGCGGAGGTGTTCCGCGTACCGGTGGTCGGCAGCATCTTGAGAAGCGCGGGCCAGATACCTGTCTACCGGATGACCTCCGACGCGACCAAGGCCTTCAGTGCGGCCGTCGCCGCGGTCCGGCGGGGTGAGTGCGTCGTGGTGTATGTCGAGGGCACGATCACCCGAGACCCCGGGTTATGGCCGATGGTCGGCAAGACGGGCGCCGCACGGATCGGCCTCACCACGGGCTGCCCCGTCATCCCCGTGGCGCAGTGGGGACCCCAGGACGTCCTGGCACCGTACGGTCGTCGACCGCGGCTGCTGCCGCGCAAGCTCATGCAGATGAGAGCCGGGCCGCCCGTGGACCTGTCGTCCCTCCAAGGACGCGAGCCGAGTCCGGGGGCTCTGCGTGAAGCCACGGACCGGATCGTCGCCGACATCACGTCGCTGCTCGAGGTCATCAGACGAGCGAAGGCCCCACCCGTCCGCTTCGACCCGAAGACGGCTGGCGTTGCCGAGATCGGGAACCCCAACCGTCCCCGACATCGGGATGTCGAGATGGACGGCGATGCGCTGTGAGCAAGGTCGCAGTCTTCGGGTCTGGCTCGTGGGGTACGGCGTTCTCGCTCGTCTTGGCAGACGCCGGCAACGAGGTGGTCATGTGGGCACGGCGCCAGGAGGTGAGCGACGTCATCAACACGAGCCACGAGAACACCGACTACCTGCCAGGCGTCGCGCTGCCGGCGTCGATCAGCGCGACGCACGCCCCTGAGGAGGCGTGCTCGGGCGCTTCGGTGATCGTGCTGGCGGTGCCGTCGCAGTCCTTGCGCGCCAACCTCGAGGACTGGTCCAAGCACATCCCGGACGAGGCGGTGCTGATGAGTTTGATGAAGGGGGTGGAGGTCGGGACCGCGAAGCGGATGACGGAGGTGATCGAGGAGGTGACTGGCATCGGCGGCGGCCGGGTCGCTGTCCTCACGGGCCCGAACCTGTCGCACGAGATCGCGGCTCGCCAGCCGGCAGCCTCGGTAATCGCGTGCGCCGACGAGTCAGTTGCCGAAGCCTTGCAGGCCCGTTGTCACAGCCCAACATTTCGCCCCTACACCAACTCCGATGTTGTCGGCTGCGAGCTCGGCGGGGCGACGAAGAACGTCATCGCGCTGGCGGTGGGGATGGCGGTGGGGCTCGGCTTTGGCGACAACGCGGCGGCGACAGTCATCACCCGCGGGCTGGCAGAGACAGCCCGGCTCGGCGTGGCTCTCGGCGCGGACCCGTACACGTTCTCTGGCCTCGCTGGGCTTGGCGACCTGGTCGCGACCTGTTCCTCACCGCTGTCACGCAACCGAACGTTCGGCGAGAACCTCGGCAGGGGCAAGAGTGTCGCCGAGATCGCGGCGTCCACCCGTCAGGTCGCCGAGGGTGTCAAGTCCTGTGAGTCCATTCGCGACCTGGCGGCGCGCAACGGTGTCGAGATGCCGATCGTCGAGCACGTGGCGGCGCTGGTCCGTGGCGAGATGGCCCCCGAGGAGATGCTCGCGAGCCTCATCTCTCGCGCCGCCAAACCGGAGCGCATCTGACCTCCCGCCTTTTCCCGCCCCGGCTGCCGTGCCGACCTGCTGTTCCCCCCGCCTGTTCCTGACCGGTGTCGGCCCGCTGCGCCACGGGTTTGCGATGTCAACAGTCTTCTTGGGCTGTTTGCATGGCAGACCTGCGGTGCAGACTGTGAGTCTGCGATGTTTACATCGCAAACCCACTGGGTGAGTCAGGAGTACGCGGGCGTCAGGGATATGAAGAGCAGCGCGAGGTACGACGGGGTGTGAGACGGGGCGGGCGGCAGGCGGGCGGCAGGACGACAGGGTGTGAGACGGGTGGGCGGGCGGCAGGCGGGCCGGCGAGAGCTAGGCGAGTGTCTGGCCGAGGGCCTGCGACAGGTCCTTCCACAGGTCGTCGACGTCCTCGATGCCCACACTCAGCCGGACGAGGCTCTCCGGGATGGTGAGCGGCTCGCCCTGCCATCGACGACGGCGCTCCAGTGACGACTCCACCCCGCCGAGGCTGGTGGCATGCACCCACAGCGACGTGCTGCGGGTGAAGAGGTCTGCTGCGTCTGCGCCTCCGGTGAGCTCGATCGCGATGACGGCGCCGAAGCCCGGGTAGCGCACCCGGTCCACGGCCGGATGCTCGCGGAGCCGAGCGACCAGCCCGGCAGCGTTCGCCTGCGCGCGCTCGACCCGCAGGTGCAGCGTCCGCAGGCCGCGCAGGGCGAGCCAAGCCTCGAGCGTGCCCGGGATTGCTCCGCGGACGCGCCGAGCCTCGTCGACAGCACGGTGGATCTGGTCGTCCGACGTGACGACGATCCCGATCAGCGCGTCGGAGTGCCCGGAGATGTACTTGGTCGCTGAGTGCACGACGACGTCTGCGCCCTGCGTCAGCGGCCGTTGTACCAGGGGAGTGGCGAACGTGTTGTCGACGATGACTCGCGCCCCGACCGCGTGGGCCGCGTCACACAGAGCCGGGATGTCGGCAACCTCGAGCGCTGGGTTGGTGGGCGACTCGATCCACAGCAACGCCACGTTGTCGTCGAGTGCTGCCGCGACCTGGGCGGTATTGTCGATGTCGACGAGCACGACCTCGAGGACTCCCCGCTGTTCGAGCGCTGCCAGGTGCGCGAGCGTGCCCTGGTAACAGTGACGAGGGGCGACGACGGTCTGACCCGGCGCCACCAGATCGAGGACCGTCGTGATGGCTGCCATGCCCGACGCGAAGGAGAGGGCGCGCCCACCTTCCAGCGCACCCACCGCGTCCTCGAAGGCGCGCCAGGTCTGGTTGCCGTAGCGGCCGTACTCCACCTCACCACCCGCGACGTACGTGGACGCCATCACGATTGGTTCGTTGAGCGGCTGGTCGGGTTCGGACGGAGGTCGACCTGCCTTGACCGCCAGGGTCGACATCGAGAGGCTCTCGGAGGGTTTGTGGGCTGTCACGCCAGCCATTGTCGCGGGAGCACTAGGCTCCGAGCAATGAGCCCCGCCCACAAGCCCCGCATCGCTGTCGTGTTCGGTGGCCGGTCGAGCGAGCATGCCGTCTCGTGTGCGACCGCAGCGAGCGTGCTGGCTGTGATCGACCGCGACCGGTATGACGTGGTGCCCATCGGCATCAGCCACGACGGCAAGTGGGTGCTCGAGTCGGCTGAGCCGGCGCGCCTCCAGCTGACCGCCGGGCACCTGCCGGCCGTCGACGGCGCGGCCGCGGCGGTGGTCGTGAGCAACGACCCCGCCCGGCACGCGATCACGGTCGCTGAGCCTGGCGCCACGCCACCCGAGCTCGGCGCGGTCGACGTCGTCTTCCCGCTGCTGCACGGGCCATGGGGAGAGGACGGGACCATCCAGGGGCTCTTCGAGATCGGCGGCATCCGATACGTCGGATCAGGCGTGCTGGCGTCCGCCGTCGGCATGGACAAGCACTACATGAAGATCGTCTTCGCCGCCGCCGGGCTTCCCATCACTCCGTACGCCGTGGTGAAGCCTCGCGAGTGGGAGGACGACCGTGGGGCCGTGCGCGAGGCGGTCGCCGCACTCGGCTACCCGGTCTTCGTCAAGCCGGCCCGCGGGGGGTCAAGCCTGGGGATCACCAAGGTGTATGACGTCGACGGGCTCGACGACGCCGTCGAGCATGCCCGCGGCTATGACCCCAAGGTGCTCGTGGAGCCGTCCGCCGAAGGCTCGCGCGAGATCGAGTGCGGTGTGCTCCAGCGCCTCGACGGCGACGCCGACGCGAGCAAGGTCGCCGAGATCACTGGCTACGGCGAGCACGAGTTCTACGACTTCGACGCCAAGTATCTGGGCGAGGAGGGCGTGACTCTTCAGGTGCCCGCCGACATCCCCGACGAGCTGGCCGAGGAGATCCAACGGCTCGCCCTGCTGGCCTTCGAGGCCATCGGCTGCGAGGGACTCGCTCGCGTCGACTTCTTCGTCGGCCACGATGGTGCCCCGGTGATCAACGAGATCAACACGATGCCCGGCTTCACCCCCTCCTCGATGTTCCCGCGCATGTGGGCCGAGTCAGGGGTCTCGTACCCGGAGCTCGTCGATCGGCTGATCACGCTGGCGTCCGAGCGCCCCACCGGCCTGCGCTGACGCCTGCAGCCCGCCACCAGGACCATGCCCGCTATGGTCGTCGGCCGAAGGCATCTCACTGACAGGGCTGCTCCTGCCGGGTGTGCTTGCGGATGGCGGCTGCCACGTCCGTCAGCGGGTCGACCGAAGGCCTGCTGTCCTCGGGTGGGACAGTGACCTCGACGTACGGCGATCGGCCGATCGTCGTGAACACCACGGGTCCCTGCGCAGGCGTGTTGCCGTCCAGCGTCCCCCTGTCGTCCTCGGCATACCAGCCGACGTCGTTGACGACGAAGCAGAACGAGGTCGGCTGCAGCCGCCGGGGCCGCTCGACGCCGCATCGAAGCGTGATCGGCGGGTCTCCCCAGGCGGCGGTCAGGGTCTCGTCAGGCTCGACGTCGCGGGCGTCCTGACCTTCGACCGTCTCCGGCAGTCCGGTGACGAGTGCTCGGCAGGCGGGGGCGGTGTCGGTGTCGACATCCGGTGGGTCGACGGCCACCGGCGAGCCGCACCCCGACGTCGTCAGGGCCAGCAGAGCAGACGAGACAAGGAGACCCCCGACCGGCACGCGGCGGACGGGTGCCGTCGCCGCGTCATGCAGCCGCACGACGTCTCGCTCAGATGTGCACGACCGGGCAGGTCAGGGTGCGGGTGATGCCGTCGACAGACTGAACTCGGGCCACCACCAGCTTGCCGAGCTCGTCGACATTGCGCGCCTCAGCGCGCACGATCACGTCGTAGGGGCCGGTCACGTCCTCGGCGAGCGTGACGCCCTTGAGGCTGGCGATGGAGTGGGCTACCTGCGCCGCCTTGCCGACCTCGGTCTGGATGAGGATGTAGGCCTGAACCACCACTGTGGACCTCCGCGATATGAGTCGTGTCGTTGGCGCGGTGAGCACGCTACCGCCTGGTTAGGTTGTCACACTTATCGAGACCGTGGAAGCGGAGGGTTCTCAATGACACAACGACTGTCGGGCACGCTGGCCGAGGCGGGGGAGTTTGGCCTCGTCGCCGCGCTCACGTCACGATTTCCGCAGGCTGCCGACGTGCTGCTCGGCCCGGGCGACGACGCGGCGGTGGTGCGGGCACCCGGCGATCAGGTGGTGGCCTCGCTCGACATGTTGGTGCAGGGCAGACACTTCCGGCTCGACTGGTCCTCGGCGGCAGATATCGGCCACAAGGCCGCCGCTGCAAACCTCTCGGACATCAACGCGATGGGTGGTCGACCGACGAGCCTCCTGGTCGGGCTGGCCGCGCCACCGGAGCTCGAGACCTCGTGGGCGCTCGAGTTCGCCGACGGACTCGCCGAGGAGGCGTCCTCGGTGGGTGCCAGCGTCGTTGGGGGAGACCTGACGCGCGCAGACACCATCGTCGTCGGCATCACGGCGCTCGGGGTGTGTGAGCACGGGGTGGTACGGCGCTCGGGCGCGAGACCCGGAGACGTCGTCGCGCTGGCCGGCCGCCAAGGTTGGGCCCACGCCGGCTTCGCCGTGCTGGGACGTGGTTTTCGCTCTCCTCGGATCGTCGTGGACGCCCACCGGCGCCCCTCTCCGCCGTACGCTGCGGGGCCGGAGGCTGCGAGGCTCGGTGCCACCGCGATGATCGACGTCAGCGATGGGTTGCTGCAGGACGTCGGCCACGTCGCAGCCGCGAGTGGTGTCGCGATGGACATCGAGTCGAGCAGCTTCGACGTGCCAGAGCCGTTGCAGGCGGTGGGCGCGGCGCTCGGTGTCGACCCACTCAGGTTCGTGCTGACGGGTGGCGACGACTACTCACTGGTGGCGACGTTCCCGCCTGACGTCGCGCTGCCGCAGGCATGGCGCCCGATCGGACGAGTGCTGGGGGGCGGTGACGCTGGGACTGTGACCGTCGACGGGGCCGCGTACGACGACCCGGTCGGCCATCAGCACTTCCGTTGATCGCCGCGCTTCAGGACGAGGGGGGTCGGCGCCGTCAGCTGTTGGGTCTGGTGGGTACTACATTGTGCGGGATGAGCGACTCGCAGCCCGGCTACCGGAACCAGGGGCGTGCCCGCACGCTGATGCGGCTCGTCGGCGTCATCGCGATGGCGGCGGCGCTCACGATGATCGTCCTCGCCGTCGCCGACTTCTTCTCCGCCTTCAGCAGCGACGAGTTCGGAGCTCAGCCGACGAAGTTCTGGCTCTTCCTCCTCGCCCTCCCGTTCTTCCTCGTCGGCGCGTTCTGTCTCAACGCAGGCTTCCTTGGCGCTGGTGCGAGGTACGCCGCGGGCGAGGTGGCGCCGACGGCTCGCACCACCATGGGCTACCTGGGTCTGGGTGCGGAGGTGGCGACCTGTCCGCAGTGTGGCGCGGACACCGGCCCGGATGCGAAGTTCTGCGACGACTGCGGCAGCCCGCTGAGCAAGACCTGCCCATCGTGTGCGGCAGATAACGAAGGTGACGCGAGGTTCTGCGCCGGGTGTGGCGTCGGGCTCACCTGATCGACTCAGGTCAGCGGGTGACCTTGCCGGCCTTCAGGCACGAGGTGCAGACGTTGAGCCGCTTCGGCGTACCGTTGACGACGGCCCGGACCCGCTGGATGTTGGGGTCGAACCGCCGGTTCGTGATCTTGCGCGACCACGGACGGTTGTGACCGAAGCCAGGCTTCTTGGCGCAGATGTCACAGACGGCAGCCACGGGAGCTCCTGGGGATCAAGGGTGGATCTTGGCAGATGGTGCGCCCAGCGGACCGGGCAACCGCGCAATAATAACGGATCTGCTGTCGGGGGCGCCAATCGAGCGGCTCCGCTCGGCTGACGGAGCCCGGCGTTAGGGTGTGCCGCAGACCGGTCCGTGGCCGACCGGGCACCGTTGAGGCAGCATCAGTTCCGGCGTCGTACGACGCCCCCGCGCCCTCCGGCGTCGTACGACGCCCCCGAGCAAAGGACACCGATCGTGAGCGAGTCAGTCGAGGTGGCTCTGCTGCTTCGCTGGTGCGACCTCACTCTCGCCGGTCTCGGCGATGCGCGCGAGGAGATCGACGCTCTCAACGTCTACCCCGTCCCTGACGGAGACACCGGCACCAACCTCTACCTGACCTTCGAGGCAGCCCGCCAGGCAGTTCTCGACTCAGATCCAGGCTCGCTCGGGACCGCGCTCTCGGTGTTCGCGCGCGGCGCCCTGCTGGGGGCCCGCGGCAACTCGGGGGTGATCCTCTCCCAGCTGATGCGGGCGGGTGCCGAGGGTCTGCTGCGAGGCGACCCGGCGAAGCCCGGACAGATGCTTGCCGACACCCTGACGATGGCCGCGGACGCCGCCTATGTCGCCGTCGCCCGACCGGTCGAGGGCACCATGCTGACGGTGGCCCGAGCGGCGGCCGAGGCGGCCCAGCAGGCCGTGGCCGACGCCCCGGCCGACCCGGCAGCGCAGATGGGTCACGTCGTCCGCGAGGCTTCGGAGGCCGCGCGTCACGCCCTCGACCGCACGCCGGAGCAGCTGGAGGTGCTCGCTCTGGCCGGCGTGGTGGACGCGGGAGGTCGTGGGCTCTGCGTCCTGTTCGACTGCGCCGAGGAGACGTTCACCGGCATCCGCCCCGCCCCGCCCAGACCGAGGCGCCCCGACGACAAGCTGCCGACGCCTGCCAGCCCAGGGGCAGATCTGTCTGCTGACGGGCCGGCGTACGAGGTGATGTACCTGCTCGACGCCGACGACCCGGCGGTCGCCACGCTGCGACGGCGGTTGGCTCGGCTCGGTGACTCGCTCGTGGTCGTCGGCGGTGACGGGCTGTGGAACGTGCATGTCCACGTCGACGACGTGGGCGCAGCGGTCGAGGCGGGCATCGAGGCGGGGCGTCCCCACCGCGTGCGGGTCACGCACTTCGCCGAGCAGGTCAGCCAGGCGCGAGCGGCGCGGGCCGCCACCGGTCAAGGGCGCGGAGTCGTCGTCGTCGCCGCCGGCGCCGGGCTCGGGAGCCTCTTCGCAGCCGCAGACACCGTTGTCGTGCGTGGTGGGCCCGGCCGGAGGTGCTCGACCGGGCAGATCCTCGAAGCGATCCGCTCGACCTCCCGCGCCGAGGTCATCGTGCTGCCCAACGATCCTGACACCGTCACGGTCGCCGAAGCCGCTGCGAGGGCTGCTCGAGACGAGGGCTTCCGCGCAGCCGTCATCCCGACGCGGGCCCAGGTGCAGGGACTCGCAGCTGCCGCCGTCCACGACGCGTCCCGGAGCTTCGACGACGACGTCGTGCAGATGACATCGGCCGCCGGCCACACCAGGCAGGGGGCGGTGACGATAGCTGCCAAGGACGCGATGACCATGGCCGGCCCCTGCCGTGCGGGTGACAGCCTGGGTGTGGTGGAGGGTGACTTCGTCATCGTGGGCGCCGAGATCGGCGACGTCGCGGTCGAGGTGGTCGAGCGGCTGCTGTCCGGGGGCGGCGAGATGGTCACCGTCGTACGCGGGACCGAGGCCACCGAGGCGTTGGTGGACCAGGTCGAGGCACACGTACGGCGTACCCGTCCGGAGGTCGACGTCGTGGTGTATGACGGGGGCCAGCCTCGTTACCCGCTCCTGATCGGTGTCGAGTAGCGCCATGGTCTCCTTGGACACCAAGCTCGACGGCGTCGTCGGGGGCAAGAGCTCCGGGCCGCTGCGAAAGGCCCTCGGCATCGAGACCGTCGGCGACCTGCTCGCGCACTACCCGCGCGCCCTGCAGGACATCGGCGAGCTGAGCGACTTCTCGCAGCTGGAGGACGGCGACCACGTGACCGTCATCGCCAAGGTGCTGACCGTCGCAAACAAGCCCTACACCGTGAAGGCGACCGGCCGACAGGCCCAACGCACCGAGCTGAGCGTCACCGACGGGGAGCGCGAGCTGTCGTTGGCGTTCTTCCAGCAGCCGTGGCGGGTGAAGCACCTCAGGTCCGGGACGATCGCGATGTTCAGTGGCAACGTGAGCGTGTTCAAAGGACGCCGTCAGCTCGCTCACCCGATCTGCGAGACGCTCGGGTTCGGCGCCGACCTCGACGAGTTCGCCGACCATGAGGTGCCGCGGTGGGTGCCCATCTACCCCGCCACCTCCGCGGTCTCGTCAGAGAAGATCCGCGACTGCGTCACCCAGACGTTGCTGGTGCTGGACCCGGTGCCGGACCCGATACCAGCCGACGTACGACCCCCGGGTCTGTTGTCCTACGACGAGGCCCTGCGAGCCGTGCATCAGCCCGAGGACCGCGGTCACTTCGATAGGGCCAAGGCGCGGCTGCGGTTCGACGAGGCATTCGTGCTCCAGGTGATCCTCGCCCAGCGGCGGCAGGAGACGTTGGCACTGGCAGCGATGCCTCGGCCCGGGAAGGCGGCCGGCCTGGTCGACCGGTTCGACACGGAGCTTCCGTTCGCCCTGACGGGTGGCCAGCGTGAAGTCGGCGAAGAGCTCACGGCCGACCTCCGCCGTACACATCCGATGCACCGACTGCTGCAGGGCGAGGTGGGGTCTGGCAAGACCGTGGTCGCACTGCGGGCGATGTTGCGGGTCATCGACAGCGGAGGTCAGGCAGCCCTGCTGGCGCCGACCGAGGTGCTCGCGGTCCAGCACCACCGCTCCATCGCTGCGTTGCTCGGGCCGCTCGCGGAGGGAGGCATGCTCGGTGGAGCAGACGACGCCACCAGGGTCGAGCTGATCACCGGGTCGATGCCGGCCGCGCGTCGCAAAGCTGCCCTGCTCAACGCCGCGTCGGGGATCGCAGGGATCACAGTGGGAACGCACGCGTTGCTCGAGGAGAAGGTGCAGTTCGCCGAGCTCGGGCTGGTCGTCGTCGACGAGCAGCACCGTTTCGGGGTCGAGCAGCGGGCGGCCCTCACCAGCAAGTCGGGTGCCCATTCTCCACATGTGCTCGTCATGACGGCCACGCCGATCCCGCGCACGGTGGCGATGACCGTCTTCGGCGACCTCGAGGTGTCGACGCTTCGTGAGCTTCCTCGAGGTAGGTCCCCGATCCAGTCGGCGGTGGTCCCGTCGGCCGAACGTCCGGACTGGCTCGACCGTGCCTGGCAGCGCGTCCGCGAGGAGGTGGACAAGGGCCACCAGGCGTACGTCGTCTGCCCGCGCATCGGAGGCGACGCAGCGGAGACATCGACCGAGGAGGCGCCTGACGACAACGAGGCAGCGGGCTCACGGCGCGCTCCCTTGGCCGTGGCCGACGTTGCGGCGGAGCTGGCCGCGGGGGCGTTGGCGGGGCTGGAGATCGCGGTCCTGCACGGCCGGCTCGCCACCGACGAGAAGGATCGGGTGATGCGCCGGTTCTCGGCCGGAGAGCTCGAGGTGCTGGTCGCGACAACCGTGATCGAGGTCGGGGTCGACGTGCCCAACGCCTCGGTCATGGTCGTCCTGGACGCGGAGCGATATGGCGTGTCCCAGCTGCACCAGCTGCGCGGTCGGGTCGGACGCGGCGCGGTGCCCGGCCTGTGCCTGCTCGTCACAGACGCGGCGGAGGGCTCCGAGGCGCGCCAACGCCTCGACGCCGTAGCGGCGACGTCCGACGGCTTCGAGCTCGCTCGGGTCGACCTCGAGAACCGACGTGAAGGGGACGTCCTCGGCTCAACCCAGTCGGGTCGCCGGTCGAGCCTCAAGCTCTTGTCGGTGCTCCGCGACGAGGACGTCATCAGTGCTGCCCGAGCGGCCGCCGACGCAGTCGTGGCCGAGGACCCGGCACTCGACGGGCACCCCGCGCTCGCGGCCGTGGTGGCGTCGCTGCTCGCGACCGAGCAGGCAGGCTACCTGGAGAAGTCGTGACCGGCGTGCAGCCTTCGACGCCAGCCGGGGCAGGGGCGTCCATGTCTTACCCAGTTCCCGCGAGCGGGTCGGGTTTCGACGGTAGAGTCGTGGCGCATGTCAGAGGAGGAGAGCTGATGACCGCGGGAGAATCGAACGAGGACCGGCGCGACGCTGCTGCGCTCCAGCGTGACCGCGTCGCCGACGCGCGAGACACCTTGGCCGACGCTCGTGACTCGGCGTACACCGATCGGGACAGCGATCTCGAAGACGTCCTGTCCGCCGCGGAGGGACGCGACGAGGACGCTGACATTCGTGACAGTGACGCTGACCTGCGGGACGCAAGAGCCCATCTGGATGCCCACGTCCACAACGTCGACGATGCTTTCTCCGACGGCGACCGATCGCTGTCCCTCAAGGACCGGGCACACTCCAAGGCCAACCGGGCGGCCTCGAAGCAGGATCGGTCTCGGATCTTCAGCGTAGACCGGCACGCTCGCGAGCGCGAAGCCGCGCTGAGGGATCGCGTAGCGGCGGGTCGTGACCGATTGGAGGCTGCCAACGATCGTCACCGGGCCGCCGAGGCACGCAACGCTGAGACCAGCCAGGACGGCCCACCGCCGCAATGACGACCACACGTTCTTGACCTGGACAGACATGACGCGCATCATCGGCGGGATTGTTGGCGGACGACGCATCAAGACACCGACCGGGATCGGCACCCGTCCCACCGCCGACCGAGTTCGCGAGGCTCTCTTCTCGACTCTCGAGTCCGAGCTGGGGACGCTCGCCGGACGAACGTTCGTCGATGTGTATGCCGGATCCGGTGCCATCGGGCTGGAGGCGAGGTCGCGAGGAGCCAGCACGGTGACTTGTGTGGAGAACGACCGGGTCGCCGCCGCGATGATCCGCGCCAATGCAAGCGCCCTGGGGCTCGATGGGGTGCATGTGGTCACCGCCAAAGCGGCGCGATGGGCGGCCGGGCGCCCCGACGGCGCCGCCTTCGACGTGGCGTTCCTCGATCCGCCGTACTCGCTGGCAAGTGACGGTCTCGCCGAGCTGCTCGGACTGCTGGGCACCAATGGCTGGCTCGCGGCCGGGGCATCGGTTGTGCTGGAGCGCTCGAGACGTGACAGCGAGTGGCTCTGGCCCATGGGCTTCGAAGGGGTGCGCTCGCGCAAGTACGGCGAGACAATGCTCTGGTACGGTCACCGGCTCGAGCAAGCCAACGAGGAGCAGCCATGCATAAAGCCGTGTGTCCCGGGTCGTTCGACCCGGTGACCAACGGGCATCTGGACATCGTGGCGCGTGCCGCCCGAGTCTTCGACGAGGTCGTCGTGGCGGTCCTCGTCAACGAGGCGAAGCGTGGGTTGTTCTCCGTCGACGAACGCGTCGGCATGCTCGCCGAGGCCGTGTCGGACTTCGACAACGTCGAGGTGGCGACGTTCGAGGGTCTGCTTGTCGACTTCTGCCGCGACCGGCACGCGGTCGCCGTCGTGAAGGGCCTGCGCAGCGGAGGGGACTTCGACTACGAGGTGCAGATGGCGCAGATGAACGAGCGCCTCTCGGGGGTCCAGACAGTATTCATCCCGGCCAGCCCGGCGTTGTCGTTCGTCGCGTCGAGCCTCGTCAAGGAGGTGGCTCGGTTTGGCGGTGACGTGTCGGGGCTCGTCCCGTCATACGTGCTCGAACCGCTGCGGCGGCGACTCAGCGAGCAGCCGTGAGGCAAGCGGCTGGCGCACCTCGAGATCTCCCTCAACAGACGGTCGAGGCCGTCACTCGGGGTCGGGACCGGCTGCAGAACCGGTCCGGTCTCGACCGGATCGACGGAGGCAGACGACGACACGCCGTTCCCGTTCGCTGACTGACCGCTGCCAGCCCGATTTGAGTCCGACGAGCCGCACCGGCTAACCTGAGGGCTGCCTTCTGCGGGAGGCAGCGATCTGTCGTGCCTGTTGTCGGAAGCTACTGGAAGTCGTGTGCGATGCGTCTCGATCCGCGTTCGCCGCTCGTGATCAACACCCACGAGCTGGGGCGTCGACCCGGATCCATGCGCACTCGGGAGCTGACGGTGTCGGCACCGGCGGATCTTGGTATCGAACTCATCGGCGTCCCTGAAGGATCGCCACTCCAGCTGGATTTCCGGCTCGAGGCGGTGATGGAGGGGGTGCTCGCGTCGGGTACGGCGCGGGCGACGCTTGTCGGGGAGTGCGCGCGGTGCCTGGAGCCTGTCGAGGACGATCTCGACGTGACGCTGCAGGAGCTGTACGTCTACCCCGAGAGTGACGCCGAGGAGGACGAGGCCAGCCGGCTGCACGGAGAGTTCCTCGACCTGGAGCCGACGGTGCGCGATGCAGTGGTGCTCGCACTGCCGTACCGACCCGTGTGCAGCCCCGACTGTCAGGGACTGTGCCTCGACTGTGGGGTGCGGCTCGCTGACAACCCGGGTCACCAGCACGACGAGAGCGTCGACCCACGATGGGCCGCGCTATCCACCATGACCGTGAACCATGCCGAGCCGGCGGACCCTGCGGCCGGCCGAGACGAGGAGTAGACTGTGGCAGTTCCGAAGCGGAAGATGTCGCGCAGCAACACGCGCCACCGCCGTTCGCAGTGGAAGGCCACTGTCCCGTCGCTGGTCACCTGCGCCAACCCCGCGTGCCTGTCCAAGCACCTGCAGCACCGGGCCTGTCCCGAGTGCGGCCAGTACGGCGCCCGGTCAGACCGACGCCAGGTCCTCTGACCTCTCCAGCGTGAACGAGGCCGCCGTCGGCACGTCACGGGCGCAGCTGTGCGCCACCCTCGGAGTCGAAGGTCTCGACCCTGAGCTGCTGCATCGCGCCTTGACCCACCGGTCCTTCGCCTACGAGAACGGCGGCCTGCCGACGAACGAGCGACTCGAGTTCCTCGGCGACTCCGTGCTCGGGATCGTCGTCACCGAGTCGCTCTACCTCACCCACCCCGACTTCCCCGAGGGCCGGCTCGCCAAGCTGCGCGCGGCTGTCGTCAACGCGCGCGCACTCGCGGTGGTCGGGCGCACGCTCGGACTCGGTGACCATCTGCTGCTGGGGCGCGGCGAGGAGGCCACCGGCGGACGGGACAAGGCCTCGATCCTCTCCGACGGCGTCGAGGCCCTCATCGGCGCCATCTACATCGACAAGGGATTCCAGGTCGCCGGCGACGTCATCCACCGCCTCTTCGACCCACTGATGGCTGCTGCTGCCGACCTCGGTGCCGGCCTCGACTGGAAGACGAGCCTCCAGGAGCTGTCGGCCGACCTCGGTCTCGGCGTTCCCGAGTACCTCATCGATGACAGTGGACCCGATCACGCGAAGACGTTCGTCGCTCGCGTGCGAGTCGGCGAGGGCGTCTACGGGCACGGGACCGGCCGCTCGAAGAAGGAAGCGGAGCAGATCGCCGCCGAGACGGCTTGGCGGGCGATCCGCGACGAGCACGACGCGGCCGACGCCCGTCCCCCCGCGCCAGTCGACGGTCTGCCGTCCCTCGACCGAGACTGAGCTGGCTCGTGCCCGAGCTGCCGGAGGTCGAGGTGGTGCGACGCGGCCTCCAGTCCTTCGTCGTCGGTCACACGATCGAGCGCGTCCGGGTGCTGCACCCTCGTCAGGTACGCCGGCACCTCGCCGGTGCAAGGGACTTCGAGGATCAGCTGGCAGACCAGGGCGTCGTCGGCGCCCACCGGCGCGGCAAGTACCTCTGGCTGTCCCTGGACTCGGGTGACGCCGTGCTCGGCCACCTCGGCATGAGTGGACAGCTGCTGGTCCGGCCACGTGCGGCCGACCCAGAGCGCCATCTCCGTGCGGTGTTGGAGCTGTCGGAAGGTCGCGACCTGCGGTTCGTCGACCAGCGCATGTTCGGTGGCCTGCTGGTGTCGCCCGACGGCGCCGAGCTGCCCCCCGAGATCGCCCACATCGCCAGGGACCCGATCGACCCGGCCTTCGACGAGGCGACCTTCTTCGCGTCGGTGCGCAGGCGTCGTACCGGAGTGAAGCGAGCGCTTCTCGACCAGACCTTGGTCTCAGGCGTGGGCAACATCTATGCCGACGAGGCGCTGTGGGCGGCCCGGCTGCACTATGCCCGGCCTACCGAGACGCTGCGCCGACGAGAGGTCGAGCGGCTGCTCGACGAGGTGCGCGCTGTCATGGCACGAGCCCTGGAGCAAGGGGGTACGTCGTTCGACGCGCTCTATGTCAACGTCAACGGGGAGTCCGGCTACTTCGAGCGGTCGCTGGCCGCCTACGGACAAGGTGGTGAGCCGTGTCCTCGCTGCGGGACGCCTATCCGCCGGGACCCGTTCATGAACCGCTCGTCGTACACGTGCCCCCGCTGCCAGCCTCGCCCGCGCCGCGGTCGTTGGTGACTCACGCGACGTGTCCGAACCCGATAGAGCCATAGGTCGATGGGCTCCCGACAAGTCGACACCCCGCCTAACGGGATCGGGCGCGTTCGGATGCGACCGCCGCGGGCACCCGTCCACTCTGGTCGATCGGTGTCCAGGGCTCGGTGCGGACCCACTCGGACCCGCAGCCCCGGCAGGCGAAGACGCGCAGGTCTGGGCCGGTGCCGTCGTTCCACACCTCGCCGGTGACGGCCCAGACGCAGATCGACTGGCACGGCCACTGGTCAACGTCGCGTGGCGTCGGGGACTGACGGACGGGATCGGACGAGGGCGGAATCATCCCGGCCCATTCTGCCCCGGCGCACCCGAAGCCGGTCAGCTGCGCTGGGCGCGGGCGCATCGCCGCAAGGGGGTGACGGGGCAGTGGCGATGAGTCGACGCACGCAGTTGACCGGGAAGCCGACGGGTGACACTCTTGAGGGAGCAACAGCGCATTCCGGCCGGCAGCGCATCCGCCCGCCGACGTTGCGGACCGACATTTCGTCTTGGAGGAAACGTCTATGGCCAAGGCTCTCCTTGGACACGTCGCGGCAGACTCTCGCCAACTCGGCGACATCCAGCGACTGCGCCGCAAGATCGCCGACCTGGAGGCCATGGTGCTACGGCTCCAGGCCGAGAACGACGCCCTTGCCGCCCAGCTGCACGACGGTGAGCTGCTGACGCTCCCCGACCATATCCAGTCTCGGGCTGCCGTCCACGCCTGACCGGGCGTGACTCACTGCAGGTTGAGTCGTTGGGTCAGTGTTGCCCGCCGATCAGGAGGACTCATGCCTACGACCTCACGCACCGCACTCAAGGCCGCCCTCGGCCTCGTCACCGCGACCGCGCTCGCGGTGCTGCCGGTGCTGTCCGCGTCTGCCCACGACGGCGACCGGGACCGCATGCGGGAGGTGGCCGAACAGTCCGCAGCGGGCACAAACGTGCCGTTTGCGACGAGCCCGAACGTCGAACTCGTCAAGACCGTCCCCAAGCCCGGCGCGATCTCCGGCGTGTTCTCGCCCTCGGCGCCGTACTTCTACGTGTCGAGCCTCGAGTCGATCGACGTGTACGACGTCAGTGACCCTCTCAGCCCGACGCTGACGGGCACGCTGCCTCAGGCGATATTCGAGAACGAGGCGATGAACTACGGCGAGCGGCGCAACGCGAACGGCAAGGTGGTGGCGCGGTTCGTGCTCGTCGGCGTCGACCTCACGCAGGCGTCGTCCGACGACATCTCGCACAGCAACCCGACCGGCGCGAGCGAGGTCATCGTCGTCGACGTCACCGACCCGACGAATCCCTACATCAGGGGGCGTGCGCCCGCGCTGACTTCGACGCACACCGTCGCCTGTGTCAACGTGCGCAACTGCACGACGGCATACTCCGCAGGCAGCCGCCCGGGCCTCTACTCGATCTTCGACCTCGACTCGCTCTCCAAGCCGCGCGAGGTCGACGCCCGTCCCGGGGTCGACGGCAAGCAGGCCTTCCCCTCGCCTGCCTCCGGCCCCGGCGGTCCGCTGGTCGCGGGTCACAAGTGGAACTTCGACAACGCTGGTTATGGCTTCCACACCGGCGGGGCCGGGACGGCTGTCTTCGACGTGAGCCGCCCACGGCATCCGGAGCTGGTGACGACGACCGGCGAGGCGGGTGTCGCTCCGGGCTGGAACGACTTCATCCACCACAACTCGGCGCGGCCGAACGCGCAGGCGTTCCAGGCGTACAGCGCCCCATCGGTGCGCAACGGCAACGTTGCCCTCATCACCGAGGAGGACTACGAGAACACCGACTGCGCCACCGCGGGCTCCTTCCAGACCTGGAAGGTCACAACGCTGTCCGGGAAACCGTCGGCGGTGAGGCCGCTCGACAAGATCAACCCGGTGACGGAGGGCGGCGGCGGCATCTCACCCCCGGTCAACGCGTTCTGCTCGGCCCACTGGTTCGACTACCACCCGTCCGGCATCGTGGCCCTGGCGACGTACGCCGGCGGACTGCGACTGATCGACGTCCGCGACCCCAAGAACCTCGAGCAGTACGGCTTCGCCACGTTCGGCGCGTCGGAGGTGTGGGATGCCTACTGGGCCCCGAAGCGCAACAGTCGGGGTGAGGCGATCGGCAAGTCGAACATCGTCTACACCGTCGACCTCGTCCGCGGCCTCGATGTCTACTCGGTCAGACTGCCCGGCCAGAAGGGTGCGGCCAGCACGACGCCGCTGTCCGGGCCGTCGTACGACGCCGGCATCGACGGCACTGCCGCCCTCGTCATCGGTGCGGGGATCGCCGCAGTGGTGCTGCTCCGCCGCCGGGTTGCCCACCTCGAGCGCCCGATGTCGCCAGCCTGACCGCGTCGGCCCCCCGTCCAGGCTGCCCCTCGTCGCGTCTCGGGCGTCTCGGGTTTGCGATGTGAACAGGCCAGACAGCCTGTTCACATCGCAAACCTGCGATGCAAGGAGGCCGTCTGCGGTGTAGAGATCTGGGTCGGCGCTCGCACGCACTCGACGGCTCCCCTCGGCTTCGAGGTCGCCTCGACCAGCATGAAGATCACACTCTGACCGTGGCCCTAGTGGTCCGTGGTTGAGTTCTTTGTACGGTTCGCTTTCTTGAGGATCTGGTCAGCGGTCTTGGTCCACACGAACGGGTGGCATCGGTCGTTCCAGCCGTTGATGAACAGGCGGATCTTGGAAGTCAGGTCGCGCACGGAAGCGAAGGTTCCACGGTGGATGGCCTGCTTC